>Ga0181520_10004595_pt1 | contig 22918 bp, 23 predicted proteins | sample PEATcosm2014_Bin_29_FD_132451 | JGI IMG/M metagenome (GOLD analysis project Ga0181520, IMG submission 132451) | Peatland microbial communities from MTU Mesocosm Facility, Houghton, MI, USA - PEATcosm2014_Bin02_30_metaG | ecosystem: Environmental > Terrestrial > Soil > Wetlands > Peat | place...
GGTGTGCATCCTGCAAACCGGCCGCGTGCAGGCGTATGCGCTGTTCGTGGTGGTGGGGGTCCTGGCGCTCCTGGGCTATTACGTCGTGCGGTAACCATATGGACCAGCACTTACTCAGTATCGTCTTATTCACCCCGCTGGCCGGCCTGGCGGTGCTGCTCTGCCTCCCGGCGAGGAACCACAACCTGATCCGCGTGTGGGCCAACCTGGTGGGCGCGGCCGGGTTCCTGATCTCGATTCCGCTGGTCACGCGTTTCCGCGCCGCGACGCCCGGCTTCCAGTTCGAAGAGCGCGCCGATTGGATCCCCTCGCTGGGCGCGCATTACCACCTGGGGATGGATGGCATCAGCCTGCTGCTGGTGATGCTCACGACGCTGGTGGGCTTCCTGGCGGTGCTCTCTTCCTGGCGCGCGATCGACGACCGCGTCAAGGGATACTACGCCATGTTCATGCTCTTGCAGACGGGCATGCTGGGCGTTTTCCTTTCGCTCGATTTCTTCCTGTTCTACATTTTCTGGGAGCTGGTGCTGGTTCCCATGTACTTTATCATCGGGATCTGGGGCGGCCCGCGCAAGCTGTATGCGGCCATCAAGTTCTTCCTCTATACCCTGGCCGGCTCGGTGCTGATGCTGCTGGGCATCCTGACGCTCTACTTCGAGCATTTCCGCCAGTTCGGCTCCTACACGTTCGAGATCGCCGACCTGATGAAGATCAACCTGCCGCTGAACTTGCAGGAGTGGGTCTTCTGGGCCTTCTTCCTGGGGTTCGCCATCAAGGTGCCGATGTTCCCCTTCCACACCTGGCTGCCGGATGCGCACGTGGAGGCGCCCACGGCCGGCTCGGTGATCCTGGCCAGCGTGCTGCTGAAGATGGGGACTTACGGCTTCATCCGCTTTTCTCTGCCCCTGCTGCCCAAGGCTTCGGCGGATCAGACCATCGTCCAGATTTTGGCGGTCCTCTCGATCATCGGCATCGTTTATGGGGCGCTGGTGAGCCTGATGCAGCAGGATTGGAAGAAGCTGGTGGCCTATTCTTCGGTGAGCCACCTGGGCTTCTGCACACTGGGCATTTTCGCGCTCAATCCCAACGGCCTGGCGGGCAGCGTGATCCAGCAGGTGAACCACGGCATCTCGACGGGCATGCTCTTCCTGGTGATCGGCATTGTCTACGAGCGCCGCCATACGCGCGAGATTTCCGAATACGGCGGCTTGGCGCACGTGATGCCCAAGTTCGCGGTAATCTTCGCCATCGCCATGCTCAGCTCAGCGGGCCTGCCTCTGCTGAACGGCTTCGTGGGCGAGTTCACCATTCTGCAGGGCGCCTTCGAAGCCAACCGCATCTGGGCGGCCTGCGCCGTGATGGGCGTGATCCTGGGCGCCGCGTATCTGCTGTGGCTATACCAGCGGACCATGCTCGGGCAGGTGACCAACGGCAAGAATCTGCTCATCCCGGATATGAGCCTGCGCGAGATCGCAGTCTTCCTTCCGCTGATCGCCTGGGCCGTGTGGATCGGCATCTATCCCAAGCCGTACTTCGACGTGCTGCGCCAGCCGGTCTCGGAGATTGTGGAGCGCGTGCGGCCCGGATATTTCGCCGCCCAAGCGGCGCGGGCGCCCTCGCCGCCGGTCGCGAGCCGTGTGGCTCTTCCCCAGGGAGGCGGCCGATGAGCCAGTTCTACACCACCACCGATCACTTCACCATCGTGCCGGCGCTGATGCTGGCGCTGTTCGGCTGCGCCATCCTGCTGTTCGATTTCCTGGTTTTTCCGGACCCGCGCCAACGCAAATTCCTGATCGTCTTCGTGGCCCTGGCGGAGGGCTTCACGGGCTACGCGCTGTACCACCAGGCGGCCTTCCTGGCGGCCAACGGCTTGAGCGAGATCGCGGGCTTCCAGGGATCGGTGACCATCGATGGCTTCGGCATCTTCTTCAACTGGATCTTCGTGGCCGCGGCCATGATCGTGGCGTTAGTCTCGTATAAATACCTGGAGATCTCGGGCGAGCACCACGGCGAATATTACAGCCTGATTCTGTTCGCGCAATGCGGCATGTTTTTCCTGGCGACCGGCACGGACCTGGTGACCCTGTTCATCGGCCTCGAGCTGATGGCGCTGTGCTTCTACGTGATGGTGGGCTTCCTGCGCACAGACAAGCGCTCGAACGAAGCCGCCATGAAATACCTGCTGCTGGGCGCCTTTTCGAGCGGCTTCCTGGTGTACGGCTTTTCGGTGATGTACGGCATTTCGGGATCCACCAAGCTGGCGGATATCACGGCCGCCATTGCCGCGCGGCCGCCCTGGGACCCGGTGGTTTTCCTGGCGCTGGCGACCACCTCGGTCGGGCTGCTGTTCAAGATCTCCGCCGCCCCCTTCCACATGTGGGCGCCGGACGCCTACGAGGGCGCGCCTACCACAGTCACGGCGTATCTTTCGGTGGCCTCAAAGGCCGCCTCCATCGCTTTTCTGCTGCGCATTTTCCTGGGGCCGTTGGGCTCGGCGCGCGAAGTGTGGGAACCCATCCTGGCGTTTGTGGCCGTCCTGACCATGACCATCGGGAACCTGGCCGCCATCAACCAGACCAACATCAAGCGGCTGCTGGCGTATAGCTCCATCTCGCACGCGGGCTATATGCTGCTGGGCCTGGTGGCCGGCAACACCACCGGCATCAACGGCGTGGCGGTCTACATAATGGTCTACACCTTCATGAACCTGGGGGCCTTCCTGGTGATCGTGGCGCTGCGCCGCCAGAACATCATCGGCGAGGACCTGGACGATATCGCGGGGTTGATGCAGAAGAGTCCCGGATACGCGATCCTCATGCTCATATTCCTGCTCTCGCTGGCAGGCATTCCGCCCACGGCCGGCTTCCTGGGCAAGTATTACATTTTCCTCGCGCTGATCCAGACCGGGCACTACACGCTGGCGGTGATCGCCACGCTCTACGTGGCGGTGGCCATTTATTACTACTTCAAAGTGGTGCGCAGCATGTTCACGCGCGAGGTAACCGAGAAGGCGCCGCTGGCTTCCAGTTTCGGCCTGCGGCTGGCGGTTGGAGTGGCGGGCGCGCTGACGCTGGGGATTGGGCTGTACCCCGAGCCGTTCCTGCGGCTGGCGCAGACATCGGTGTTGCGGTGAGGACCATATGAACGCCATCATCAACCATCCCCTGTTCGTGCCGATTGTGGTGACCCTGGTGGTTGTCGCGGCCTTTCCGCTGGTAGCCGGATACCTCACGCTCGTCGAGCGCAAGATCCTGGCGGATTTCCAGGTGCGGCTCGGCCCCATGCGCGTGGGGCCGCACGGGCTGCTGCAACCCATCGCCGACGCGCTGAAGCTGTTCATCAAGGAAGACATCATCCCCACGGATGCCGACCAGGGCTTGTTCTGGATCGCCCCCTGCATTTCCACCATTACCGCGCTGACGGCCTTTTCGGTGCTGCCGTTTACGCGGATCTTCTATGTCGCGGACGTGAACGTGGGGCTGCTGGTGATCTCGGCCACCTCGGCCGTGGGAATTCTGGGCATTATCCTGGGCGGCTGGGCGTCCAACAGCCACTATTCGCTGCTGGGCGCGCTGCGCGCGGCGGCGCAACTGGTGAGCTATGAAGTGGCGCTCTCTTTCGCGCTGCTCTCGGGCGTGATGGTGGCCGGCACGCTCAGCATGCAGGGTATCGTGAAGGCGCAGGCCGAGCGCGGCGTCTGGTTTATGTTCGCCAACTACGGATTCATGATCGTGCCGTTCGCGGTCTATATCATCGCCGCCACGGCCGAAACCAACCGCGCCCCCTTCGACCTGCCGGAGGCCGAATCCGAGCTGGTGGCCGGCTTCCATACCGAGTACAGCGGCTTCCGCTGGGCGCTCTACTTTCTGGCGGAGTATGCCAACATCGTCGTAGTGGCGTCGGTAGCGGCCACCCTGTTCATGGGCGGCTGGCTGCGGCCATTCCCGAGTGCCGGATGGCTGGCCATACCCCTGAACTTCGCGTTTCCGGCGCTGCTGTTCGTGGGATCGGGCGCCATGACCCTGACGCTGGTGAAACGGCTCAAATACCCGCTGCATCGCCAGAGCCTGGTGGGCGTGGCTCTCTGCCTGATGCTGATCGGCGCGGCGTTCCTGGTGCCGGCCGTCAACGCCGCCATCATCGGGCTGTTCTGGTTTCTGCTGAAGGTCTCGCTTTTGATCTACCTGCTGATCTGGTTCCGCGGCACCTTCCCGCGCTTCCGCTACGATCAGCTCATGAACATCGGATGGAAGATCGCCATCCCGGTGGGCATGGCGGCCGTGCTGATCAACGCGGTGCTGGGGATGACGCGGGGCATCTGACCGCCCGTGAGCATCGAGACCGGCCGGCTCATTCTCGATACGTGGCAAGATCGGGACTGGACTGAGCTGCGTCCCATCGCCACCGATCCGGAAGTGATGCGCTACATTACAGGCGGGGCACCCTGGACTGACCAGCAGATCCAGGCGTTCGTGGCTCGACAGGTGAGGCTCTATTCCGAACGGGGTTTCTGCCGGTGGAAGCTGCTCGCCAAGCCTTCCCGCGAAACGATCGGCTTGTGCGGCGTAGGTTTCATGCACGCCACCGAGGACCCGGAGATCGGATGGTGGCTGGCGCGCCGGTACTGGGGCCGCGGATTATCGACGGAAGCCGCCGAGGCGGCCTTACGGGACGCGTTCGAACGTGCGGCCCTGGACCGCATCGTCTCGATCGCCCGGCCGGAGAATGCGGCGTCGCTGCGCATCATGGAGAAGCTGGGGTTGAGCTTCGAAGCCGGACTCGAGTTCGAGGGCGTGCACGTTGTACGGTACGCGATCGATCGCTCGCAATACTTCGCTTCCCACCTGCCGGCAGTCGCGACGTAAAGCTCTGACGAGGCCCTCCGCGGCGAGGTGCGCGCATAGTTATCATTGTCCTGAATGATTCAAGCGCAAGCCGGTCTCACGCCCGCCTCGCTGGCCCCCAAGTTGCGCCGCGTGTTCGATCTCTCCGCGGCCAAGATTCGCTCCATAGAGGCGAGCTGGGTGCCCTCCCAGGGATCGCCCGTCTGCACCGTCGCGGGCCAATACACCAGCCGCGGCTGGACCGAGTGGACGCAGGGCTTTCAGTTCGGCTCCGCTCTCGTTCAGTTCGATGCCACCGGCGAGCGCGAGTTCCTCGAGATCGGCCGCGACCGCACCGTCGCGCTCATGGCGCCGCACCTCACCCACACCGGCGTCCACGACCATGGTTTCAACAACGTCAGCACCTACGGCAACTTGCTGCGCCTGATGAACGAGGGCCGCATCCCCGAAAATCCGTGGGAGCGCCGCTACTACGAGCTGGCCCTGAAATGTTCCGGCGCGGTGCAGGCGGCGCGCTGGTCTCCGGCGGCCGATGGCGGCGGTTATATCTATTCCTTCAACGGGCCGCACTCGCTGTTTGTCGATACCATCCGCACGCTGCGCGTTCTGGCGCTGGCCCATCAATTGGGCCAGACGCTGATGGGAGAGAACGACCGGCGCATCAGCCTGCTCGACCGGCTCACCGGGCACGCGCTCGCGACCGCGCGCTATTCGGTCTACTACGGCGAGGGCCGCGACGCCTACGACGTGCGCGGCCGCGTGGCGCACGAGAGCCTCTTCAATCCGCGCGATGGCAGCTATCGATGCCCAGCCACGCAGCAGGGCTACTCGCCCTTCAGCACCTGGACGCGCGGACTGGCGTGGGCCATGTGCGGTTTCGCCGAGCTGCTGGAATTCTTCGACACGCTGCCCGTGCCGCAGCCCGCCACAGGCGATTTCGAAAAAGCCGCCCGCGCCACCTGCGATTTCTACATCGCCAACACGCCGCCCGACGGCATCCCCTACTGGGATACCGGCGCGCCCGGCCTCGAGCGCCTGGGCGACTGGCGCGCGCAGCCGGCCGATCCGTTTAACTCCAGGGAACCCGTGGACAGCTCCGCCGCCGCCATCGCTGCGCAGGGTTTGCTGCGCCTGGGCCACCGCCTCGACGATCGGTGTTACTGGGACGCAGGCCTGGCGATTGCGGACACGCTATTCGACGAGCCATATCTGAGCGCCAGCCCGGAGCACCAGGGCCTCATCCTGCACTCGGTCTATCATCGTCCCAAGGGCTGGGATGCCGAACCGGGCGAGTCTTCCATGTGGGGCGACTATCATGCGCGCGAGCTGGCGCTCTATCTGCTGCGGGTTGCTGCCGGCGAACCGTACCTGAAATTCTTTTTGTAGCGCAATGCCTTCGCGCCAGTGGGGCATGCTTTAGCTTGCCGATGCGTCTGGCTTTAAGAACTTAGGGCAAGCTAAAGCGTGCCCCACTGTGTGCTAAGTCACATACCATCCTTACGCTCATTTACAATGCAACGGTACCAGGTCCCTCTACACGGTGCGTCTTCACAGGCAGAGAGTTCGAATGAATCAATTCACTGGGATGAACTCAAGGAGGGAAAGTATGAATAAGAGATTCGCGTTGTGTTTTGCAGCTTTATGCCTGGCGTCTGTGATGGCCATGCCAATGTCGGCACAGTCATTCAGCCTTAGAGCGAACATTCCGTTCGCGTTCATGGTCGAAGGAAAGTCCTTGCCGGCCGGAGAGTACATGGTCGAGAGACAGACGATGGATTCGCCTGGAGGACCCTTGATCTTCAAAAACGAGGTTTCCGGCGGCGGGAGCTTCGCTTTGCCGATACTCGTCGGCGGCGGCTCTACGATCACACACAACCAACCGGAGTTGATTTTCCGCCATTACGGCGACCGGTACTTCCTGGATCAGGTGTGGGATGGATATTCGCCCACTGGGTTTGAGTTACGGCCGTCGCAAGACGAGCGCCGCGCGGCCAAGGAGAAGGCTGCCATCCAGCCGGAGAACGTGGTCATCGTCGCGACGCGGTGACCGCCTGCACGCCGCGAAACGGAGGCCGGCGCGATCCGCACGTGACGCCGGCCTCCTCTTACGCAATCCCGCCGCGTAGCAGCGAAGCCGCCGAGGGCACCGGCACACCGTTGGCGCGCGGCTTCTCTTCCGCCTCGCCTTCGCCCTCGGCATCCTTGCCGCCCTCTCCCGGAGCCAGAAATAAATTGGCGTCCACGCCGTGCTGGCGCGTATACAGATCGTAGTAGCGTCCGCGCGCCGCGTAGAGCGATTCGTGCGTGCCACGCTCCACGATGCGGCCCTCTTCCACCACCAGGATCTGGTCGGCGCGCCGTATGGTCGAGAGCCGGTGCGCGATTACAAACGTCGTCCGCCCCTTCATGAGATAGCCTAGGCCCTCCTGAATGGCGGCTTCCGATTCCGAATCCAGGCTCGAGGTAGCCTCGTCCAGAATCAGAATGCGCGGATCGGCCAGGATGGCGCGGGCGATCGAAACGCGCTGCCGCTGGCCGCCCGAGAGCTTCACGCCGCGCTCGCCCACAATGGTGTCGTAGCGGGCCTCGAACTTCCCGGCGAACTCATCCACGCGCGCGATGCGGCAGGCTTCCATCACCTCGGCTTCGGTGGCCTCGGGACGCGCGAAGGCCACGTTCTCGCGAATCGTGCCGTCGAAAAGAAAGGTGTCCTGCAAGACCACCCCGAGCTGCGTGCGGACGGAATCCAGCCGGATGGTCGCCAGATCCACGCCATCCACCAGCACGGCGCCCTGGTTAGGTGCGTGAAACGCCGCGATCAGGCTGATGATGGTGGATTTGCCGGAGCCGGACGGCCCCACCAGCGCGGTCACGGTGCCCGGCTCGGAAACGAAGCTTACCTCGTGCAGCACCTCCTTGCCGGCATCGTAGGCAAAGCTGACGCGGTCGAACGAGACGAGACCCTGGATCGTGCCCGCGGTGCGTGTGCGCCGGGGGTCGGCATCCTCGGGTCTTTCGGCGAGCACTTCCTGCGTGCGGTCCAGGCCGGCCAGTGCCTCGGTCACCTGCGTCCCGATGTTCACGATCAGGAACATAGGCGCCACCAGGAACGCCAGGAATGCCGTGAACATCATGAAGCCGCCCAGCGTCAGTGTGCCGGCCAGGATCTCGCGCGCGCCGATGAACATGACCAGCGCGCCCACTATCCCCATCAGCACCGTCGAGGAAAGGCTCATTAGCGAGACGGCCGTGAGGGAGCGCAGCACGTTGTCCAGCAGGCGCCCCACCCCGCGCGCGAAGACGCGCTCTTCCTGCTCTTCCGCGTGGTAGCCCTTCACCACACGCACGCCGCCCAGCGATTCGGTCAGCCGCCCGCTCACCTCGGCCGTGATCTTGCCCCTCTCGCGGAAGATCGGCCGTATGCGCCGGAAGGCCTTATTCAACGCGAATGCAAAAACCCCGATGAACACGAGCGCCATCACGGTCAGCAGCGGGCTGATCCACAGCAGCACCGCCATGGAGAAGAGTGCCACCAGTATGCCGCCCACGAAATCCACCAGGCCGGTGCCGATGAGGTTGCGCACCCCTTCGACGTCGTTCATGATGCGCGAAACCAGCATGCCGGTCTTGTTGGCGTCGTAGTAGGCTACCGGCAGCCGCCCGATGTGCGCCTGGACCTTGCGCCGCAATTCCGTGATCAGCCGCTGCGCCTCCTTGGAAAGCAACTGCGTCAGCGAGAACGAGGTCAAGCCTTGCAACAGGGTGGCTCCCAGCACCGCCAGTACAAGCGGCTTCAACATCCACGCCTGGTGCTTGTCGATGACGTTATCGACCAGGAACTTGGTGGACCCCGGCAGGATCATGCTGGCGGCGCGGTTGATCACCATCAGCAGAAAACCGAAAGCCAGCAGCTTGCGCCGCGGGCGCACCAGTTCCTTCAGCAGCGGGAGCGCGCCGCGCAGATGTTCGGCAGGTTTGCCTTTCGGTTTGGCCGGGGTCACGACTCCAGGTTAGCAACTATGGCTTTGTGGCCAGAACGAGGGGCGAAGGGCCGGGCGAATCGAGCGTGCGAGCATCTCGGAAACCGGCCTCCCGCAGCCAGCCCGCGATCTCGGGGAATGTGTAGGTGCCGCCTTCGTCCGTGTGGACCAGCATGTTGACGGCGAAAATCAGCCCCATCGGCGATGCCTTGCGCTCCTCATCCACCAGGAACTCGGCCACCGCGACGGTCCCGCCCGGAGCCATGGCATCGAAGGTCTTCTTCAGCAGGGCGCGGCTTTTCCGGGGGCCTTCGCTGTGCAGGATGTGCCCCAGGGTGGCGATGTGATAGCCGTGGCCGAAATCGGCCTCCTGGAGGTCGCCGGCGCGGAACTCGAACCGCTCGCGCAGGCCGAAGCGCTCCGCCGTCCGGCGCGTCACGTCCAGCACGCCAGGCCAATCCACGGCCGTGACGGTGACCTTAGGCGACTGCTGGGCCAGCGCGATACCCCACACGCCCGATCCGGCTGCCAGGTCCAGCACTTTGACCGGAGTTTTGGTCTCGGCAATTTCCAGGGCTTGCGCCAATTTTTGCGCGGCCGGGTAACTCATAGGGAAGATGGAGGCCACAAACTCGTGGAAGAACTCCTCCCCCGTGCTTTCGCGATTGACGGCCTCGACCGGCTTCCCGCTCTTGACCACCTCATCCAGTTGCAGCCAGTTGGGGATGAGTTGCCGCGTCATATGCGGCAGAATGCCTCCCAAATAGCCCGGCTTGCCGCTCACCAGGAACGCCGCGCTATCGGCCGACAGACCGTAGCGGCCCTCGGAATCCTTGGTGAGCAATTGCAGCCCCGTGAGCGCGTTCATAATGGACGCGAGACCGCGCACCGAGGCTCCCGAAATGGCCGCCACTTCCTCGGCCGTTTTGGGACCCTCGTCCAGCAGATCGAACACCCGATTGCGTACCGCCGCATCCAGCATAAGCGGCGCCGCGTATCCCCAGGCAAACTGCATGATCCGTTCCGGCGTAACCGCCGCCTGGCCCATAGCACCCATGTGATTTCCCCTCTCCGTCAGAAATGACGTTCTTCGATTATGTCACGGGCGGGCGCGTTTTCGGGGAGCTTTTCGCGAGCGGCCGGGGCCTGGGGAGGGGCGCGGCGGCTGGGGCGTCGTCACCGGGGGCGCCTTTAGAGGGCGGCGCGCACGTATTGGCATACGAACGCTGAGTTGATATCTAAGTCCTCGACTTCTCTCATCGGCCGAGAATGGCAGCCTATTAATAAGCGGGCGCGCCGATTCAGGTGCGCGCCCAGTGTTTTCATGCCGGTGCGCCAGATCGAGTGCAGTGGCAATGTATCTTCCAATGTTTTTTCCGCGGCCGCGACGAACACGTACTTGTAAACCACAGCACAAATGCGGCTGCAATTACCGCACGGTTGTCGGCTGCCGCACAGCGCTGTAGTTGTATTCTTAAGAAGCTAAAAATGCGGTCAGCAGATAAAACGAGGTCAAAGTCGAATGTTGTCGGGAGTGGAGGAAGCAGCAGCACGCATCCGGGCACGCTCATAACGTGCAACCTTCTTTTAGCCGGATTGCCGGAGGCCAGTCAAAAGCTCTTGAGTGATGTCGCGGAGACTTTTGAGGTCAAGGCTCGTCAGGTCCTTCACGCTCATGACAAGCCCCTCAGTTACGCCATATTCCCTTGCGACGCTCTCGTCTCCGTAACCATGCGCAGCAACGGCAAGGCAATTGAGATCGCCATGATCGGTGACGAAGGCTTGTTCGGACTGCCGCTTTTCTTCGGTACCGACAATTGTCCAATGACGGCCCTGGTGCAAGTTGGGGGGCACGCAATCCGCATAAAAGCTCGAGATTTCACGCGCGTCCTCCATGCCGATCCCGATTTCGCTGCCGCGCTGGGCCGATACGCGCAATCATTCTCTCTGATGCTCGCGCAGTCGGCCGTCTGTTACGCGACCCATGTGGTTGAGCAGCGATGTGCAAAATGGCTTCTCATGGCCCATGATCGAGTGCGTACCGATGTCTTTCCATTGACTCAGGAGCTCCTCGCCCAGATGCTTGGCGTACGACGCTCGACGGTGAGCGAGGTCGCCGAACGGATGCAGCATGATGGCTTAATCCATTACCGTCAGGGGCGGATGACGATTCTGGACCGGCACGGCCTGGAGGAACTGACGTGCCCCTGCTACGCGGTGCTGAACAGGCAAACCGACCGGATCCTGCGGCCGGCTTCACCCGCGCCCGAGCAAAAGTGATTCCGCGGAATGGATCCAGAGACCGGGTATGTGCGTCTGACAGGAAGAGGATTGTCATTTTGGAGGACAGTCCCGATTGTGCCAGGCTTTTTCAAGCAATTCTAACCCGCGGTGGTTACGAGGCCCCTCTCGCAACTGCCTGTTCGGAAGTCCAAGAGTGGCTCTCCAGTAACGCCGTTCACGCACTGGTCGTGGACCCGCTGCTATCTACTCAGTGGTGTCACGGCACCGATATCGCGCTCAGGTCGCATAGAACGCACCCGGATCTCAAATTCCTGTTCGTATCCGGCACGCCGTTCGGCGATTGGTCCGAAACGGATCGGCAAAACGTCGCCGAACTTCCGGGGTCGTCGTGGGACATCCTGGAAAAGCCTTTCACTCACTCGACGCTGCTTTCGCGTCTCACCGCGTTATTGCAGCGGCCTCCGGCGCGGTCATCGGTTCATCCCGGTTGTCCTCGCAATGGCGATTGCGCGCGGTTGAACCCGGCTGGAACCGGATTACCGTTTCTTGGCTGAGGCCACGTTGGGCTGGCTGACCGGCGATTGCCAAAAGAGCCGGTTGTACGGTAACGGACATTTTGATACCATTGCCTTCTGGCCGGCAGCAGTGCCCGATATCGCCGCCAATAGCGAATCGCAATAAGGCCACGGTTAGTAGGTGGCCATGCCCCGCGCCGAAAGCGATGCCCGAATCCTGGTGGTGGATGATGAAAGGGCGATCCGAGATTGGGCCGCCTCCGCCTTGGCGCGCCGTGGGTACTCCGTTGTAGCGGTCGCGAGCGCTTCGGAGGCCCTCCGTATTCTCTCGGCAGGCGCCGGTGACATCAATTTGGTGCTTACGGATATTAAAATGCCGGAGATCGATGGGATCGAGCTGGCACGGCGCGTCAGGGCGCTTCACCCAAACACCAAGGTGATCTATATGACCGGATTCTCGCCTGAGATCGTGGATCCCGGTTCCACGGTGCTCTATAAGCCGTTCACGTTCAAGTTGCTGATCGACGAGGTCGCACGTGTTCTGGCAGGCCGGACCAAGGCAACAATGGGCTGAGTCCTCAGAATCACCCCACGATGTTCTCCCCCCCGTCCACGTGCAGAGTGTTCCCGGTCATCCAGTAAGTGGCCGGATGGCATAGCGCCGCGATACACCGCGCCACGTCCTCGGGCGTGGTCAGGCGGCCGTGCGGATTGCGCAGGCGCGCGATCTCGGCCATTTTCTCGTGACCCGGAATCGCCAGCAGCGCGGGCGTCTCGGTCACCCCCGCCAGGATGGCGTTGGCGGTGATGCCGGCTGGCGCCAGCTCCAGCGCGAGCTGCCGGATGTGCGCTTCCAGAGCGGCCTTGGCGGCACTGACCGGGCCGTAGTTGGGAATCGCCCGCGTGCCGCCGCCGCTGGTCATGGCGAAAATGCGCGCGCCGGATTCGACGAGACCCGCGCGCAGGCAGTCCTGCACCCAGTAGACCAGCGAGTGGCCCATGGTATCGGCGGTGATTTCGAGCTGCTTCCGCGAGGCCACCTGCTCGGCGCCCGTTAGCGGCCGCAGCGCGCCCCACGCCAGCGAGTGCAGCAGCACGCGCACTGTGCCGGGCGGCCCGGCCAGGCGCGCGGCGATCTTCTCCATGGTCTCGCGGCGGTACTCGTCGTCGGAGGCATTCACGTTGAAGAACTGCGTTTCGCGTCCCAGCGCGCGTATGCGCTCCTGGATCTCTATGACGTGCGGCAGCTTGTCGCGGCGGTCCAGGTGCACGCCCAGAATGTTCATGCCGGCGCGCGCCAGCTCAAGCGCGGTGGCTTCTCCGAAGCCGCTGCTGGCGCCCAGTATCAAGGCCCACGGTTGCTTATTCATGGATTTCGATGACTTCGATTTCTCTTTCGTCGCCGCCCACGTCGCCGATGCGGATCTCGGTCCGCCGGGCCGGCATCAGGCGCGGGAAGCGCTCGCCCCACTCGACCAGCACCAGGGCGTCGCGTTCGAACAGCTCATCGAGGCCCAGGGTGGCCACCTCGCGCGGCTCATCCAGGCGATAAAGGTCCACGTGGTAGACGCGGCCGCTGCCGTATTCGTGGATCAGCGTGTAAGTGGGGCTCGAGACTTCATCGGCCGGCGCGGCTGCGAGGCCGCTCACGATGCCTTTGGCGAGCGTGGTCTTCCCCGCCCCCAGGTTGCCGATCAGCAGCACCACGCCGCGACCCGGCAGCTCGCGCGCCAGCCGCTCGCCCAGTGCGATAGTCTCGGCCTCAGAGGACGTCCGGTACGCCGGCACACGCCTCCATGGCCTCGGGCAGATAGCCCAGAATGTCGGTGGCGATGAAGCACTTCTCGCCGATATCCGCCGCGCCGATCTCGCCCGCCAGGCCTCCCAGGTAAATGGCTGCCGCCACGGCGCGGTCCGGATCGCGCGGGAACTGCGCCAGGAATCCCGCGATCAAACCTGTCAGCACGTCGCCGGTGCCGCCGGTGCCCAGCGCCGGAGTGCCGGTGGGGTTGATCCACACGCGCCCGTCGGCGAAGGCGATCAACGTGCGCTCCCCCTTGAGCACCAGGGTGAGGGCACGCTCCATGGCGAAGCCGCGCGCCACCCCGATGCGGTCCTTCTGCACGGCGGCGATGCTCTTGCCGATCAGCCGCGCCATCTCGCCGGGATGCGGCGTCAGCACGCGCACGCGGTCCGCGCGGCCCCGCCCCGTGAAGGCGTAAAGCGCGTCGGCATCCAGCAGCATCGGCCCGGCGAACTCCTCGTGAAGCTGCTCGACCAGCGCTGCTACATCGGGATGCCGCCCCAGCCCCGGCCCCATGGCCACCACGGTCATGCCCTTGGCGAGGGCCGCCAGCTTCACGTCGCGCGAGAGCGTTCCGGCGTCGTTCTCCGCCAGCGGCTCGGTCATCAGTTCAGGCGCATGCGCGGCGATCTGCGGAACCGCGCTCTCGACCGAGGCCACCGTCACCAGGCCCGCGCCCGCGCGCAAAGCGGCCATGCCGGACATGGAGGGCGCGCCGGTCTTGCCGCGCGAACCGCCGACTACCAGCACGTGTCCGAAGGTTCCCTTGTGACCGTCGCGCGGGCGGGGCGCCAGCAGCGCGCGGAACATGCCCGGCTCCACCAGCGAAAGGTAGATGCTGTCATCGGCTTCGTAAAGCGCCGGCGGGCTGCCGATGGCGCCCACCACCAATTGGCCCACGCGATCGCAATTGGGCGGCATTGCGTGGGCAATTTTGGGCGCCGTGAAAGTGACGGTCCAATCCGCGCGCGCCGTTTCGCCGGCGGGATCGCCCGTATCGCTGGGCATACCGGAGGGAATATCGACTGCCACCACACGGGCCAATGAAAAACCGCCGTTGATCTCGCGGATGCCCTCCAGCATACGCCCCGCGGCCGGTCCGGAGATGCCCGTACCGAGGAGCGCGTCGATCACCAGCGTGGCGTTGCGCGCTTCAGCCGGAATCTCGGAGAGCACCTCGCAGCCGCACGCGCGCAGCATGCGGTAGTTGGCCGCCGCGTCGCCCTTGAGATCTTCGGGCTCGGCCAGCAGGACCACGTGGAGCGCGGCCGGATGGAAGCGCGTGAAGAGTTGGCGCGCGATGGCCAGGCCATCCCCGCCGTTGTTGCCATTGCCGCACAACACCGCGATCCGCTGGGCGGCGAGCGGCTTCAAGCGCTCCGCCAGGGTCTCCACCACGCGGCCGGCGGCGTTCTCCATCAGCACGATGCCGGGAATTCCCAGCTCGATCGTGCGCCGGTCCACTTCGCGCATTTGTGCTGCTGAAAGAACTTTCATAACAGATTGCTGGGCAAGCTAAAGCATGCCCCACCTCATACCCGCCGGGCCACCACCATAGTCATGTCGTCCTGCAATTCCGAGGAGCCGGTCCACTCGATCACCGCTTCCATCACGCGCGCGATGGTCTCCGAAGAACCCGCCGCCGCGTAGCGCAACAGCAGCTCCCGCAGGCGCTCCTCGCCGAACATTTCGCCGTAGGCATTCTCCGGCTCCACGATGCCATCCGTATAGGCCACCAGTATATCGCCGTGCTCCAGCGTCACGGATTTCTCCTCATATCGCGCCGCTGGAAACGCGCCCACCACCGTGCCCGTCGAATCGAGCATCGCCACCAAGCTGCCCCGCAGGAGCATGGGGGCCAGGTGGCCCGCGTTGGTATAGGTCAGCGCATGGGTGGTGTCGTCGTAGATGGCAAAGAAGAAGGTGGCGTATTTCTCGGGCGCCGTGGTGGCGTAAAGCTGACGGTTGAGGGTCGATACCAGTTGCGCCACCGAGCAGCCGCGCGCGGCGCCATCGAGCGTGCTCAACTGCGTGCGCATGGTGGATTGGATGGTGGCCATCAGCAGCGCCGCGGAGATCCCCTTGCCCGCCACGTCCCCGATAGCGAAGGCCAGGCTGGTATCGGAGAGCGCCATGAAATCGTAGTAATCGCCAGAGACCATGCGCGCCGGGTTGCAGACGCCCTTCAGCTCCAGAGTCCGCGTGAACGGCACGTCCTTGGGGAAGAGCTGGTTCTGCACTTCGCGCGCGATGGTCAGCTCGGATTCCAGGCGCTCCTTCTCCTTGGCCACCACGATCAGCCGCCCCAGGTTGGAGGTCATGGAATTGAACGAAGCGCTTAACTCGGCGAGCTGGTCCGCGCCCTTCACCGGGATGCGGTACGAAAAATCGCCTTCCTTAACGTGCTCGGTGCCCTCATACAACTCATGCACCGCGCCGGTCATGGTGCGCGTGAGCGTGATGCCCGCCCACAGGGAAGCCATCTCCACCAGCAGGAAGAGGATCGAGATGGCCACGAAGGCCGTCAGCACGGCCTCTCCGAAGGCCTTCCCGAAGACCACGCCCAACACCGTCGAAGCGCGCGAATTCACCAACAAAAAAGTGTTGCGCTCGCCGCGGCCGGAAATCCACGAGGGCACGTCCACCGGCAGCACGCCCGAGACCGCGAAATCGAGCGCGTTCACTTTGGGAGGGATGCGGCTGCGCGGTCCGTGCTCCGTATAAGGCACCACGTCGATGTCGCCGAAATCGGGCACCAGTTTGCCGAGTAGAGCATGGTCCAGCGGGGCCGCCACGGTCGCCTCGGTGCCCGCGTATACGGCGTGCGCCCAGGCATACAGGCGCGATTCTTTGCCATCCCGCCGGACCATCAGGCCGCGGTCCCCCTTCCAGCCCGCCGGAGGCGGCGTGAGGGAAGCCTGCGCCGGATAGCGGAATCGATCGGCGCCATCGATGCACAGCTCGAAATCCGGAAAGCTCCGCTGGATCATGGGGGCCATGCTGGTCACCAGCATTTCCGCGTTGCGGCCGGAGGGTCGTGCGGGCGCTTGGATCAGCGGCGGTCCCGCGCCGGGCGGCCCCAGAGGGTGCACCAGCATCTGCGCCGGAATCGCCAGCGAATTCAGGGAGCGGTTCAGCTCGGCGTTGGCCAGGTAGATGGCCATCTGGCCCAGGACGAACTGGCCGGCCTCCCAGGCCAGCGTCAGGATCAGGACGATCGGCACCACCGCGATGAACAGGTACGCGACGATGAGGCGGTTGCGCAGCCGCCAGATGGCCCGCCGCATGAGGCGCCGCGCCAGCCGCCCCAGCACCGCCAGGCCGCATACCACCGTGGCCAACGCGAAAATCGAATTCAATATGGACGAGACACGGGCGAAGTACAGAATCGCATACACCACCGCGACCGCGGCGAAGGCCCACTCCATAAGGCCGAGCCGCCGCCAATAACCCGCTGCCTGCTCCATAAATTAATCAAATCGACACGGGCAAGCTAAAGCATGCCCCACCAAGCCGCTCCGAACTACTGGAAGTCGATCCGCGCGATCACCAGTTCCGGCATGGCCTGGCTCCAGCTATCGGGGATGCTGTCGAAAGCCAGGCGGAAGGGCTTCCCTTCCGCGGGAGCCAGCCGCCCCATTTTGCGGCTCACGATGGGCACGCGCTCGCGCAGCACCACCTGGCCGTACGCATCGCGGAACACGCAGTTGATCTCCACCAGCTCGAGCACCCGGTCGCCCGCGTTCCGGATCTGGCCGGTGATCTCCACCACCTGCTGCTTCAGGTAACTTTCGTGAGCCTCCATGGCGGCATCGCTGATCACGAGATACCCGTGCCGCACATAGGCGCGTGCCTCGCCCGTCAACGGCGGAGGCGCCGGCGTAGGCTGCTTGGACGCGCGATCCAGATACCAGAAACTCGCCAGGCCCGCCACCAGCAAAGCCGCGATCACCAGCGCGGCGGGTGGAATGGAGACCCGCGTCTTGGGGGGCGTTGCCGTCTTATTTGCCGCCAACGGTCATCTCTCCGATCTTCAATGTCGGGGCGGCCACCGATCCGCGAAACTCCAGGTCCGCCCCCACGGCTTCGATGTTCAGCAGCATGTCCTTGAGATTGCCCGCGATGGTGACCTCCGAGACCGCGTAGGCCAGTTCGCCATTGCGGATCCACAGCCCGGCCGCGCCGCGCGAGTAATCTCCGGTCACGACGTTCACCCCGAAGCCCATCAGCTCCGTCACGTAGAAGCCGTCGGCCACGCCGGCAATCACCTGTTCCGCGGTGGGGGCACCCTTTTCCAAATACAGATTCCCGTGGCCGATCCCGGCATTTCCGGTCAGGCCCCGCGATGCGTTGCCGGTAGTCTTGAGACCCAGCTTGCGCGCCGCGTAGGAATTCAGCAGGTAGCTCTTCAGCACGCCGCCTTCGATTACCACCGTGCGCCGCGAGGGCACGCCCTCGTCGTCGAAAGGCGAGCTGCCGAACAGCCCGGGAAGGGTCGCATCGTCGATCACGGTCACATTCCCGGCGGCCACCTTCTGGCCCAGCTTCCCCGCCAGAAAGGACTCGTGCCGGTAGATCGCCATCCCGTGCACGGCCTCGAAAAGGTTATCGAGTAGCGTGCGGGCCGTGCGCGGCTCGAAGACCACCGGCACTTTCTGCGTGGGCACCTTGACCGGATTCAGCCGGCGCAGCGCGCGCTCGGCGGCCATGCGGCCCACCTGCTCGGCCGGTTCGAGACCGGCAAATCCGCGCGCCAGAGTGTACCAGTAATCGCGCTCCATGGATTCGCCGTCGCGCGCCACCGGCGCGGCACTCAGCGAACAGTAGCTCGAGCGGTACTCGCCCGCGAAGCCGCGCGAGTTGGCGAAAATGTGGCGGCCCACATGCGTCTCGAAGGATGCGCCCTCGGAGTTGAAGATGCGCGGATCGGCCGAAAGCGCGGCCTCCTCGGCGCAACGCGCGGCTTCGATCTTGCGCTCGGTTTCGAGTCCCTCGACGTCCGCGGAATAGAGGCCCAGATCGCCGTCGATCGACCCCAGCTCATCGGCGTCGGGCAACCCGGCGTGCGGATCCCCGGTAGTGATTTCCGCCAGCTCGATAGCCGCCGCCACCAGCCGGTCGAGGCCTTCGCGCGAAAGATCCGAGGTGTAGGAAGAGCCTGTCGTCCGGCCCTTCATGATGCGCAGACCGGCTCCGCGCGACCCGGCCTCCTTGAGGCTCTCGATCTCGCGCATACGCACGTTGGCGGAGAACTCCTCGCCCTCCGCGATGGTGCATTCGGCGTCGCTGGCGCCCGCTTCCAATGCACGCCCGACCAGCTCGCGCGCCAGGCCGGAAAGATGGCTTTCGCTCAAGCCGTGCCTCCCACGGTCATGCGGTCGATCTTGATGGTCGGGATGCCCACGCCCACCGGCACGCTCTGGCCTTCTTTGCCGCAAGTGCCGATGCCTTCATCCAGGCGCAGGTCGTTGCCCACCATGCTGACGTACTTCAACGCTTCGGGGCCATTGCCGATCAGCGTGGCGTTGCGCACCGGCCGGGTGAGCTTCCCGTCTTCGATCATATAGCTCTCCGAAGCCGAAAACACGAAATTCCCACTGGTGATATCCACCTGTCCGCCGCCGAAGTTGACGCAGTAGAGCCCCTTGGGCACCGAGCGGAGGATCTCTTCGGGATCGCTCTGGCCCGCCAGCATGAAGGTGTTGGTCATGCGCGGCATGGGGATGTGTGCGTAGCTCTCGCGCCGGCCGCTGCCGGTGGATTCGGCATGCATCAGGGTGCTCGAAAGGCGGTCCTGCAGGTAGCCGCGCAGGACGCCGTTTTCGATGAGGACATTTCGGCGCGTGGCGCGGCCCTCGTCATCCACGTTGAGCGATCCGCGGCGCCCGCTGAGGGTGCCATCGTCCACCACGGTGCACAACTCGCTGGCCACCTTCTGGCCGATGCGCCCGCTGAACGCCGAGACGCCTTTGCGGTTGAAATCGGCTTCCAGGCCATGGCCCACGGCTTCATGCAGCAGGATGCCCGGCCAGCCCGGACCCAGCACCACGGTCATCTCGCCGGCCGGCGCCTCGACCGCATCCAGCATAGCCACGGCTTCGCGCGCGGCTTCGCGGGCGAAGTGCTCGGGAGTCTTCTCGTTCAGGAAATAGCCCAGCTCCACGCGGCCGCCCCCGCCGGCATGGCCACGCTGCGGAGCCCCGCCATCCTGGCGTGCCAGCGCCCAGACGCTCATGCGCGCCAGCGGCTGGCGGTCGAGTGCCAGCACGCCGTCGCTGGTGGCGACCAGCGTATAGCGCAAATTGTCGGCATAGACCGCCTGCACCTGGAAGACGCGCGGATCGGCGGCGCGGGCAGCCTTATCGGCGCGCTTGACCAGCTCCACGCGCTCCGTGAAGGCCGTTTCGGTGGGAGCGGTCACCACGGGATAAAGATTGTGCGAGACGCCCTCGTTCAGTCCGAAGCTCCCGGTTCGGCCCGGACCCGCGGCGATGTGCGCGGCCACCCGCGCGGCCTTGCGGATCTTCTCCGGTGCGAGATCGTCGCTGTAAGCATACCCCGTCCGCTCTCCCGCGATCACCCGCACCCCCACGCCCATCGAGACGCCCTGCGCCGCGCTCTTCACCATCGATTCATCGATGCTGATGGAGCTGGTGAGCAGGTACTCGAAGTACAGGTCCGCATAATCCCCTCCCTGAGAAAGCGCTTCGGCCAGGTAATTCTCCAGGTCTTGCCGGGAGATGGCGAAGCGCGTGGTGAAAATCGATTCGGAAAACTGCATATAGTTCTATTGTAGGATCTTAGTGCGGCTAGTAAGGCTTATGTTGTGGCGTCCTTCAGCGCCACACCCAGCGCGCGGCAGTCCTCATCCACCATCTCGCGCACCAGTTCCTCGAACCCGATGCGGTGGCGCCAGCCGAGGGCGGTCTTCGCTTTGGAGGGATCTCCTTGCAGGAGATTGACTTCGGCCGGCCGGAAGAGTTCTGGAGCGGCCTGGATGTAGTTTCGGTAGTCCAGACCCACGTGGGCGAAGGCCAGTTCGGCGAACTCGCGCACGGAGTGGCACTCGCCTGTCGCCACCACGTAATCGTCCGGCGCGGGCTGCTGCAGCATCAACCACATGGCCTCGACATACTCGCGCGCATGGCCCCAGTCGCGCAGGGCGTCCAGGTTCCCCAGGCGCAACTCGGCGGAGTGGCCGGCCAGAATCCGGGCCACGCCCGAGGTAATCTTGCGGGTCACGAACTCGAAGCCGCGGCGTGGCGATTCGTGGTTGAAGAGAATCCCGTTAGAGGCGTGCATGCCGTACGCTTCGCGGTAGTTACGGGTCAGGTGGAAACCCGCCACCTTGCTGATACCGTACGACGAGCGGGGGTGGAAGCGGGTGCTCTCGGTCTGCGGGGCCTCATCCGCCATGCCGAACATCTCGCTCGATCCGGCAAAATAAAAACGGCATTTGGGCGCGCGCGATTTCAGCGCCGCAAGCAGAAAGTGAGTGCCGTTAATATTCGTGTTGAGGGTGGAGAATTCGTCGTCGAACGAGTAGCTGACAAAACTCTGGGCGGCGAGGTGATAGCATTCGTCCGGCTGGACCTCCTCGATTACCCGGTGCAGGCTGGCATAGCTTTCGAGGGAAGCGGCGTGCAGCACCACCTGCCCGCGTACCGCGCTCAGCCGCGACAGCCGGTGCTGGGGGTCTTCGAGCGCCACCCGCCGCACGATCCCGTGGACCTGGTAGCCGCGTTCCACCAGCAGTTCCGCCAGGTACGATCCGTCCTGGCCCGTAATTCCCGTAATTAGAGCACATTTGGCCGACATCTGGAATAATGGTAACAAGTCTATGCCCACGCGATCGGGGACCGGAAGCCACGTAGGTGCTTACCGCGCCGCCCCGCCGGATCACGGAACCAGCCTCGGCCAATCCGTGCAAGGCTTTGTAACCTGTCTAGTTGCCGGTACGCCTCTACAAACGGAGGCGAAGCTGTTTTCCGATGCCGGCGTTCCTGGTGAGGCATGCTGGTCGATTTCGAACTGATCCGGCGGGCCCAGAAAGGCGACGGAGCCGCTTTCAACGAAATCGTGCTGGCCTACCGGAAGCGGATTCTGGGGACGATCACCAGGCTGATTGCCCGGCCGGAAGATGTCGAGGATGTCGCACAGGAAGTGTTTCTGCGGCTTTATTTCTCCCTCGATCAGCTTCGCAAGGAAGAGGTTTTCGAGCCGTGGCTGTACCGGCTGACGGTCAACGCGGCGTACGATTATTTGCGTAAGCAGCGCCGGCGGCAGGAGTTCCGCATGTCGGACCTGTCCGAGCAGCAGGTCATGATGGCGGATGCGGCGGCCGGCGGGCGGGTGGAGCACGATGAAAAGTATCAGAAGAAGATCCGGGAATCCGTAGATGCGCTGCTGGGTGCGGTTTCCGATGCGGATCGAATTCTTCTGATGCTCAAAGAGGTAGAAGGGCTTTCGTTGAAGGAGCTTGAAAAGGTGTACAAAGTCAACGAAAATGCTCTTAAGGTTCGGCTGTTTCGAGCTCGTCAACGGGTTTTGAAGGCATTTGGAGCGGCTGTGAAGAGAGAGGGGGCCGGCGTGAAGCCGGCTTGAGGGAAAGGGACGTATGTATCCGATGCGCGGCAGCGATGATGAAAAACTCGACGCCCTGTTTCGGGCGTTTCAGTCTGCGTGTCCAAATCCGGACCCCGGCGCGAACTTCATGCCCGGCCTGTGGCACAAGATCGAAGCGCGCCAGAACTTCGGCTTCTCGCTACAGCGGCTCAGCAGCGCGTTTGTGACGGCAGCATTGGCGCTTTCGATTGCCTTGGGCGTCTACATGTCGATCCCGCGCTCCATTCCATCCGCCTATTCACAGAGCTACATCGAGGCCCTGGCGGACGCCAGTTCGCTCGATACTCCCCAAAACGTCAGTCCGGCGCGGCTGGACCTGACAGACGCCGGGCGTTAGGCGGAATAATGGGCAAATTCAAGCTGTCCGCGCTCGTCTCCCTGTTGCTGGTCTTCCTGAGCGGAGTGCTGGTGGGCGCCGTGGCACAGCGCCTGTACATGGTCTCGTCCGTCTCCAGCAACAGCCCCGGCTCGCTTCCGCCGGGAGTTCGCAAGCAGAGCCCCGAGGATGTCCGTAAGCATGCGGTCGCCGAGATGCGGCAGCGGGTCAAACTGGACGACACCCAGGTGACACAGCTCGAAGGGATCTACGATCAAACGCGCGAGCAATTCGACCGCTTGTTCCAGAACCGCAACGCCGAGGCGCGCGCGCTCTGGGACAAGCAGAACGACGAAATCCGCCACATGCTCCGTCCCGACCAGCTACCTCTGTTCGAGAAACTGCACGCCGAGCATGAGGCCGCGCATCGGGCGCGGAAAAAGAGCGAAGAGCCAAAGTAGGGGACTCCCAGGTAGGGAGCTGTTTCAGAAGCTGAAAAGCCCCACGCGCTGCCTGCGGAAAAGATCGGCCTGCCGCTGGCGAGGTTCCGGGCGCTGGACCTTGCGCTATGGAGCCGCTATTTCTCTCAA
>Ga0181520_10004596_pt1 | contig 22913 bp, 15 predicted proteins | sample PEATcosm2014_Bin_29_FD_132451 | JGI IMG/M metagenome (GOLD analysis project Ga0181520, IMG submission 132451) | Peatland microbial communities from MTU Mesocosm Facility, Houghton, MI, USA - PEATcosm2014_Bin02_30_metaG | ecosystem: Environmental > Terrestrial > Soil > Wetlands > Peat | place...
CCGGGCCAGCCGGCAACGTTCGCTTGCCAAAGATGTCCCGGCATCATGTACCCGACGTGGTGGTTTGAGGAAGGACACCGCGAGGGCGCTGACGCCAAGGTCGCCCCGCAGGGGCGTTAGTTCGCCGCCTTAACAACCGGCAGATGAAGCGCTCGGAACCTTGTCAGAGGCTGACCGTATCCCAAGATAGGGGGCGCACGGCATTGAACCACGGAGACACAGAGGACACAGAGAACGACTGGGAAACGGCCCCCCTGCCCCGTAATAATAGACGCTCAGGGACGGTGTCGTTCACGGTGTCCCCTGTGCCTCTACTGGTCAATTGCCGTCCATTTCTCCGCAAGGCATCTCATTGCCAAGCACGGCCGCACAACCGGCGCAGTAATGCTAAGTTATTGTGGCGATGTCTGAACGGCAATCCCGGTCCGGAGACCGCTCGTACGGGCGACGCGATAACCTCTGCAGATGCCTTCTCAGAGTGCCGGCGCTTACTCCTCTTCGTCGGGCATCCCCTTCAACACCTCGGTGGCACGCAGGCGCTTCGTCACCGGTTCATCGCCTACGATGCGGCCGTCACGGAAGTGGATGATCCGTTTGGCGTGCTGGCCGATGTCAGGTTCGTGCGTGACCATCACCACCGTGATCCCCTGGTCGTTGAGGTCCTGGAACAGGGCCATGATCTCCTCGCCCTGGCGGGTGGCGAGATTTCCGGTCGGCTCGTCGCCCATGATGATGGCCGGGTCATTGACAAGCGCGCGGGCGATGGCGACGCGCTGTTGCTGACCGCCCGAAAGCTGGTTGGGAAAGTGCCGCAGGCGGTCGCCGAGGCCGACGTGCTCCAGTGCGGCGATCGCCTGTGCCTCGCGTTCCGGGTGCCCGTTGTACAGCAAAGGAAGCTCCACATTCTGCAGTGCCGTGGTCCGCGACAGCAGGTTGTACTGCTGGAACACGAAGCCGATCTTGGCGTTGCGGATGATAGCCAACTCCGTGTCGTTCAGAGTGGCGACCTCCGTGCCGTCGAGCTGGTACGAACCCGACGTCGGCACGTCCAGGCAGCCCAGAATGTGCATCATCGTGCTCTTGCCCGAGCCGGACTGGCCCATGATGGCAACAAACTCGCCCGGCTCAATTGTCAGCGACACGCCGCGGAGGGCGTGCACGATGGTCTCCCCGAGAATGTACTCCTTCGTGATCCCTTCGATGTGGATTAAGCTCATCAGCGTCCACCCTTGCCTCCGCCGCCGGCTGTGCCGAACGGGGTCCGTTTCAGGAAGCCCGGCACCTCTGCGGCACTGCCGAAGCCCTGAAGTCCTAGCTTGTCGAACCCCGCGAGAACGACCGTTTCGCCCTCCTTGAGCCCGGTGGTGATCTCCGTGTCAGTCCCGTCGGTCAGGCCGACGTCTACCGAACGGACCTCCGGTACGCCGCCTTTCAAGACGACCACTTGGTTCTCGCCGCGTCCTTGTTTGATGGCCTCATTCGGGGCGAGGACCACGTTGAGTTTCTCTGTGATCGTGATGTCCGTCGTCGTCGTCATCTGCGGTCTGAGGCTACCGATGGGATAGTGATCGAGCTTGACGTTTACCTGGTAGGTCACCACGTTTTGCTGCATTGTCGCAGCGGACGCGATCTTGTAGACCTTGCCATGGAAGGGCGTCTTGGGATAGGCGTCCACGGTAACCATAGCATCCTGGCCGAGCTTCACCTTGCTGATATCGGTTTCATCAACATAGACGATGCCCTCAAGGCGATCCAGAGCGCAGACCTCAATCAGCGTAGGCGCCGACAGGCCGGCGGCGACGGTCTCACCCTCTTGCTGGGTTAGCGCGATAACGGTGCCGGTGATCGGGCTGCGAATGTAGCTCTTGTCGAGCTGTGCGGCATTGTATTTCACCTGCTCGTTAGACTGCTCCACAGCCTCGTACGCAGACTTCACATTCTGCTGCTGCAATTTGTCGTTGGTCATGTTGGCAAGCGCCGTGTCTTGCGCGAACTTCGCATTGCGCAAGGTGCCCTCGGCCGCCTTGAGTTGCTCCTCGTCGCCGGTGATGTTGGACCTCGCGCTCTCGACGGCGATCTCGGCCTGCCTCACGCTGGCCTTGGCATTCTCCACGGCGGCCTCGGCATTCTGCACCGCCTCGGTCTTGACAACATTTTGATAGGTCTCGGCCTGAGCCGCGGCGAGATCGGACTTGGCTTGCTCAACCTGATCGTGCGCAGACTGCAAACCGGCCGTCACGGTCTCGCGCGTTATTCGCAGGCTGTCCTCGGCGGAACTTACCTGCTGTACGGTGACTTCCTGCTGATTGCGGTAGCTGTCTATGGTTGTGGGCGCAACATACCCCTTGGCGACCAGAGCGTTCTGCCGTTTGAGATTGGCATCCGCTAAGACTGCGTTCGACTGCGCCAGCTTCAGGGCGCTCTCAGCAGTGGCTATCTGCTGATTGGCGTTCTTCTGAGCCTGGGTGTAATTGGCGTCTGCGGTGCTTAACGCGGCCTTGGCCTTGAGGATGTCGGCATTGGTTTGAACGGGTTGCTGTTTTGCGGCCGCGACTGCGCTGCGATAGTTGGCTTCCGCCGCCTGCTGGCTGAACTTCGCCCCTTCAAGCGCGGACTGCGCACTGCGTAGAGCGCCGCGCGCAGTAGCAAGGGTGGCCTGGAGCTGATTGCACTGCGCGGTGTTGATGTGGATCGTCTCGGAGGCCTGTTCGAAGGCGCTGGCGTACTGGGTGTGCAGCATGCCGACCGACTCGAGCTGCTGTTGGTACTTTTCCCCATTCTGCGCCTGGGCGTATTTGGCCGACGCGACGTTCGCTTCCAGATCGGGAGCGGCCAGTTCCGCAATCACCTGTCCCGCGTTGACATGTGTGCCGATGTCAGCATACAAGTGCTTGATGGTGCCTGTGATCTGGGCGCCGATATGGATGTGCGCGCCCGTCTCGGCATCAATGATGCCTGACGCCGAGACTTTCTGGACTAACGCCCCACGGGTGACATCGGCCGTCTTCACCCCCTGGGTTTCCGCCGCTTTGGCGCGCCGCTTCCCAATGACCACAAAGGCGACGACGCCGATGACGACTATGACGCCAATGATGAGGGCGATCCGCCGGCCTCGCCGCCGTTTCGAGAGTAAGGCTTCCGGCATCGCTCCCTCTTCAGACTGAGCCATTCGTCGGACTCCTTTCGCGTGCAACTCCGAGGGTGCATCGCAAAGATGCTGCTATCGTTATTTCGGTTGCGCCGGCACGAGCGGCCGCCCGACCGAGGCTTTCAATGCCGCAAGCGACGTGTTGTACGTGTAATACGCCTGCACTTTGGCGGCATCTGTTTGCTCGAACTGCGTCTCGGCATCGGTCACGTCGATGACCGTGCCAAGTCCCGCTTTGTACTTCTCTTCCGCCACTGCGAGGCTCACCTTGGCGCTCTGATACGCGGATTCGGCGGCATCGATCGCCGCATCGGCGGCCACCATGTCGAGGTAGTTGGCCTCCACCTGGGCGCTGATGTTGAGTTGGCTCGACCTCAGCGTCTCTTGAGCCGTCTGCAACGAAGCGCGAGCGCTGTCGATCGCGGCTTTGCTGCGGCCTGAATCGAATATCGGAACGCTCACTCCGCCGGAAATCTGCCAGGTGTCGCCGGTGACTCCGGTGTATCGGCCATAGTTCGCGCCGCCCGCGACGGTCAGCACCGGGCCCGCGTTGATCTCGGCCACGCGGAGATTCTGCTGCGCCGCCTTCACCTGCTCGTTGAGCTGTTTCGCGTCCGGCCGCTGGTCGTAGGCCTCCTGGATCAGGTCCGGCAGCTTGCCCTCCTTGGGAGGGCGGCCGAGCGCCTGCGAAACGTGGATGATCCCCGTGGACGGCAACCCGATGGCGTTCTTCAGGCTGGTCAGCGAGGTCTTGGCCGTGTTCTCCGCTGTGATCGCGCTCAGGCGGGCCTGCGCGAGTTGAACCTCGAAGGGGTAGCGGTCCGACTTTGCAGACGTGCCTGCGGAGATCTGGGCATCGACGACATCCAGATGCAATTGTGAATCGGCGACTGCGCGCATGGCAACTTCCGCCAGACCGACCGCCGCAAGCGCCGTGTAGTAACTTTGCGCTACAGTGAGAATGAGCGTCCGGTTCGTGTCGTCGTACCCGTAGCGCGCCGCGCGGGCCGATGCCCGGCTGGCCTCGATCTGCTGGCGCAGCCCGCTTTGGAAGAATGTCTCGGTCAGCGCCAACTCCGCTGTCCGGGTAGTGAACTGGCCGCCGAGCGCACCTGACGTTGGGAGCGACCTGTACTCCGTCAGGTTCGCGTCGGCTTTGAGGTCCGGCAGCAGGGCGGCCCGAGCCAGCATCAGTGCGGCGTCGGCGCTACGAATGCCGGCCTCCGCGATGCGCGGATTGGGACTGTTGACCATAGCGATTTGCACGAGCTGAGGCAGTGTCAAGGGCTTCTCGAGGTCGATCCCCGGTGGTATCACCGGTGCGGGCGGCTGGGCCCATGCACCAGAGGATAGAACGAGTGCAGCAAGCAACAGAGTTCCGGCCAGAGCCTTCCTGGAGGCCATCGAAGTCATCTTCCTCGCTTATCGTCCGATGTGCCGGCGCCGTTCTCGGCGCTCAGGTCCCGCACATGGCCGGCAATTCGCGTTAGTGTCGCGATTGTCCTGCGCTGCTCTTCCGCGCTGATGACCGAAAACATCTCGCTAATGCGCTCTCCGTGGATCGGGGCGATCTCCTTGTGCGCGGCGCGCCCGCGCTCCGTCAGAGCGGCCAGAATGGCCCGTCGGTCCTCTGGGTGCGCTGAGCGTTGGACGTACCCCGCCTCCTCCAACCGATCCACAATCCCCGTCACATTACCCCCGCTCACCAGAAGCGATTCGCTGATCTCGCTGAGCATGAGGCCCTGCGGGCTCGCCTCCGCCAATACTCGCAGGACCGCCCACTGCGCACCGGTCAGGTCCCAGCGCGCGAGTAGCTGTCGCGCCTCCGCCCCCACTGCCATCTTGGCACGCAAGATCGCCCACCACAGCCGGAGGGCGATCTCCTGCTCGTTGTCCGAATGCACGGTTTCTTCCACAGGATGTATTTTAGTCTGTGATAGTTTACACGTCAAGCATTTTGCGCCAGCATCTTGCATCAGCATGTCGGCCATCGCCGGCGGGTTCTCTCCTCCGCCGCGCTGTGCGCGGTTACGCCCTTCCGGGGCAAGCGAAGACGCAAAGGCGGGGACGGATGCTTCACCATAGAGGCCGTCAAGGCAGGTGCGGACGGGGGTGTCGCCGAACTACCCATTGCTGCGGCGCAAGTAACACTGGACAGGTGGGATCACCGATGACAATATGGGACAGAGTTCGTAAGGGTGTGGGGCAGATGGCAGCCGGAGTATCGGACGCGGCGGAAGGCTTGCGCCTGCAGACCGAGATCGGCACAGTGGAGAACGAACTCGCGCAGATCTATGCCGACGCCGGCAAGCGGGCAAAGCAGCTTTGGCGCGAGCGCAGGATCGTGGATGCGGACATCGACCTGCTGCTGCGGCACACGGACGAACTGGAGGCGCATCTCGACGAACTCCGCCAGAAGTCCCTGGGTATGCAGGACCCGAAAGCCGCGCCCCAGTGTCCGCAGTGCAAGGCGGAAGTGGCCGAGGGGGCGAAGTTCTGCGGCAACTGCGGGGCAAAGATCGAGGGAAACGCTGAACGCTGAACGCTTAACGCGGAATCAACGGCAAACGGGAAAACGGCAGACCGGAAACGGCAGACCAGAAACGGCAAACTAAAAACGGCAAAGTCGAACGGCGAACTGGAACGGCAATGGCTGGCTGAAAGGGCGACGCTCTGAGGAACGGAGGAAGAGGGAATGAGCTATACGGTCAAACGGGTCACCGGGTTTACGTTGCGGGTCGAGGATCGGGCAGGGCTTCTCGCGGAGATGCTCGAGGGCGTCCGAAATGAAGGGGCGATGCTGCTCGCAGTTGCCGGCTGGACCGAGGGCAAGCAAGCCGCGCTCTTCGGCATCCCCACCGATCCCCAGAAAGCGCGGTCGGCGGCGGCGCGAAACGGCATCAAAGTCGAGGAGCGGGACTATGTGTGGGTCGAAGGCGACGACCGTCCGGGAGCCCTGATCGAATTCTCTCGAAAACTCGCGACTCGCGGGATCAATGTGGAGACGGTGCACGCATTGGCGGTCGAAGGGAAGTTTGCCGCGATCTTCGCTTTAGCAGCCGACGACCTGGAGACGGTGCTGAAGATGGATGCGTAGGTGGCGCAGGACCTCGCGGGGGTAGCGGCGCTATCCTTCCACCTTGGCAAGTGCGTCCGTCGAGGTCGCGCCGCCGTACATCACGGCCATGATGCCGGGGAAATATTTGTCCATCGTGTTTACGTTGATGTAGACCAGGTTGCGGATCAGGTCCGCGAGGCTTGCGGGGTTGTTCTCCACGTCTATCGAGGTTTTGTACCGGATTTCCCCGTCGTTGAAGTCCAGCTCGAAGTTGCCGATGGTAAGCCCGTAATTCGCGCGGGCGACGAACTCCGCCATCGCCGGGCGAGTTTCCTCGGGCACGTTGGCGTCGAGCACGGAGTAGAACATCATCTGCGCCGCGTCGTCGCGCGCTCGGGCGATGCAGAGCCACCGCCCGCTCTTGCCCCTGAAGGCCATCCGCAGAATCGGCAGGTCCTGAGCCTGCTCGTAGTGCCAGTCATCCCGCACGAAGAACTCGCGCATGGTGTCGAAGACGTTTGCGCCCCCGGGGTCCGTGCCGACCATTTCGTGCCTCCGATAGAGTCTTGGCGTGCGTTTATCCGCTTCGCGAACGGCGGATCTCCACCTCGGTGAAGTCGATCAGCCCCCCGAGAGGGACACTTTGCTTGCGGGCCCTCACGACCACCTCGTCCACCGGGAACCGCTCCAAGATGGCCTGTGCGGTGTCGTGGGCGAGGGCTTCGAGGAGTTGGTACTCCCGTGAGGTCTCGATCACGCGCGCCAACTCGTAAACGGCGCTGTAGTCGATGGTTTTCGTGAGGTCGTCGGTCTCGCCGGCGGCGGAGAGATCGAGGTACAGTTCGACATCCATCGCGAACTTGCCGCCGAGACGCCGTTCGGATTCCTCGACGCCGTGATGGCCGTAGAACGTCATGTTGGATATCAGGATGCGGTCTCGGTGCATGGGGACCTCTCGAAGCAGCAGGTATCCTGCCGAATTGCGGCATTCTGAGACGATGAGAATGATGGCGATGGCGGGTGCCCGCCCCACGCGCGACAGGATTGTCGCGCCCACTCCATTCTCGAGGCAAGGCTTAGCGGTTCTCGATTAGCCTCGTCTCGGTCGCGACGACCGATACTCTCGCGTCGAACAGCCCGCAGGGGATGTCTGTGATGATCTGGACCTCGAAGGCGAGGCCCAGGCACAGCCTGGCCTGGTACTCGTCTAGTGAGCTGAGCAGGTAGTCGTAGTACCCGCCGCCGTAGCCGATGCGCCCGCCGCAGGTGTCGAAGGCGACCCCCGGCGCGATGACACACTCGAGGTCTTCCTGCACTGCCGGCTCACACAACTCCGGCACCGGCTCGCGGATGCCCCACATCCCCGGGGCGAGTTGGCCCACGGGGTCGGTTACGAAAAACAGGTCGAGGTACATCGTCTTGCGGCGCACTCGCGGCAGGATGAGGCGCTTGCCATCGGCGAGGGTGGCGGCGATCAGACGGTCGGTGCGGACCTCCGAACCGTGGCTTGCATACAGCATGACCGTGCGGGCCTGCTGGTACTCCCACGAGGCGATGGCGCGCTCGTGGATCATGTCGCTGAGAGACTCGATCTGCGCCGGCAGGAGTGCGTCCCGGCGCGTCCGGGCGAGCGCGCGGCATCGCTCCTTGCGCTGTTGTTCACTGATTTTCATGCGTCTTCCTCGATAATGCACCTCACCCCCCACCCCCTCTCCGCTCGTGGAGAGGGGGTGGCGACACGACGCCGTTGTCGTTCTCCCCTCTCCGCTTGCGGAGAGGGGCCGGGGGTGAGGTCGCCGTTTCCATCTTCTAAAGTGTTGGAACTCGGCACGGCATCTTCCCGATAGTGGCATCGGTGGTGCGCGCCACCTGGACCATTTGCTTCACATCGTGAACGCGGATGATGTCCGCCCCGTTCCAGATGGCGATGGCGCAGGTCGCGGCAGTGCCCCAGATGCGCTCAGTTGGGGGCACTTCGGACAGGGTTTGGTCCTGCCAAGCCGTGCGCGGCGCCCCCGCGAGGACCCTGCCGAGCGTCGACTTGCGCGAAGTGCCGGCGAGGATCGGCTTGCCCAGGGCCCGAAGCTCGCCCATCCGGCGCAGAAGCTCCAGATTGTGGGCGACCGTCTTGCCGAACCCGAAGCCGGGGTCGATGACAATCTGGTCTTCAGCGATCCCGCCGGCGACCGCCGCCTCGATGCGTTCGGCAAGGAAGTCGCGCACCTCGGTGACGATCTCGGTGTAATGTGGCGCAACCTGCATGTCGCGCGGGCTGCCGAGCATGTGCATGATGACGACGGGCGCGCCGGTCTCGGCGGCCACTTCGATCATCCCTGGCGTGCGCAGGCCGTTGATGTCGTTGATGATGTCAGCGCCCAGCGAGATCGCGCGGGCGGCCACGGCGGGCTTGGTGGTGTCGACGGAGATCGGAATGTCGACGCGGCTGCGAATGAGGCGGACAATCGGCTCGATGCGCGCGATCTCCTCGTCTTCGGGCACGCTGTCGCTGCCGGGGCGGGTGGATTCGGCGCCGATGTCGATGATGTCGGCCCCCTCGGAGGCGAGGCGCAAAGCCCGGCTGAGAGCCTCGTCCGCCTGCCCGGCGAGGCCGTCACCTGAGAAGGAGTCTTGTGTGACGTTCAGGATGCCCATCACGAGGGTGCGCTCTTGAATGGGCAGCTTCGATGAGCCGAACTTGAGGGGTGTCATGGCGATGAGTGTTCGCTGGCGGGGTGCAGTAGCCCTGCCGGGCGGCGGATAGAGAAAAGGCCCTTCAGGCATCTGCCGGAAGGGCCCTTGGCGCAATGTTTGGCTGCCGGGGAAGGGATCGAACCTTCACTCAACTGATCCAGAGTCAGTCGTGTTACCATTACACCACCCGGCAAGCGAGAAGGATTGTACCGGAAGACGCCTTGACAAGTCAAGACGGGGTGAGCCAAAATCGCGAAATCGTGCTTGACGGGAGCGGTTCGTAATGGTATAAACTAATGCTCTGTTCTCGGCTCGTGGCGAATGGCGGGTTCACATGACCGGAAACGCCGGGGGGCCGCTCAGGGTGGCCCAGGGGGAGCGAGGGGTTCGGGAAGACCGACATTCCTCGCCTTTCCGTGTCTGGGGGTCTTCGCAGTCAGGCGGTCGGAGTAACCGGAAGTTCAGCCTAAGCAGAAAGGGCTTGCAGCACATAAGAGCAGAATCCCCAGGTTAGCTCCACGGACGGATGATGAATCGACCGGGTTCGCTGGAAGGCACTTTCGGCGCACCTGTCGTGTTTTTGTGTTCTTGCTTCACCACGCACTCATGGTCCGCGCGGACACTCCGGGTTCTAGGAGGCACGCACCGATATGGCGAACGGCTCTGCCGATAAGACTTACCGCGACGGGAACGAGATACTCCCGCTCCCGGACTTGACCGAGACCCAAACTGACTCTTACAGGTGGTTTTGTGAAGAGGGCCTGAAGGAGCTATTTGAGAACTTCAGCCCGATTGAGGACTATACGGGGAACATCTCGCTGGAATTCCTCGACCATCGCATCGGCGAGGCCAAGAAGACACTGGAGGAGTGCAAGGAGAGCGACTCGACGTTCGAGGCGCCGCTTTTCGCCAAAGTGCGCCTGGTCGACAAGGAGACCGGCGAGATCAAGGAGAGCGAGGTCTACATGGGGGAGATCCCCGTGATGACCCCGCGCGGCACATTCCTCATCAATGGCGCGGAGCGCGTCGTCATCAGTCAGCTCGCCCGCTCGCCGAGCGTCTACTTCCGCGACACGATTGATGCCGCGGGCCGCGTTCTGTACTCGGCACAGATCATCCCCAACGACGGGGCCTGGGTCGAGATCGACACTGCGGCCAGCGGAGCCATCGGCGTGAAGATCGGCCAGACCCGCAAGTTCCCGGTCACGACGCTGATGCGGGCGCTGGACTGGTTCGACGACCAGATCGGCGACGCGCCGCGGACCGGCACCACGCACGAGATTCTGGACTTCTTCGGACGGAAGGAGCCGCTTCAGGTCAGCGACCTGATGTCGAGCATCGCGAAGGTCGAAGAGCAGGGGATGCCCGGCATCGAGACGCATGATGTGTACTATTCGCTGGACCGTATCGTCAGCGCCGAGGGCGACCTCATCGTCGAGCCGTACGACTTCATCTCAGAGAAGCGGGCCCGGGACATTCAGGGCACCGGCCGCAACGAGATCGCGGCTCTGGTCATCCCGAACCAGATTCACATCACTTTGGGCGATGATAACACACACACGGCGGAAGAGGGCCTGCTGGATGTCTACCGGAAGATCCGGCCGGGCGATCCGCCGACGGTAGACAGCGCCGAATCGCTTCTGCGCTCGTACTTCTTCGATGTCCGCAAGTACGACCTGGGGCGCGTCGGGCGCTACAAGATGAATAAGAAGCTGAATTCGGATGTGGACCTCAAGACCCACACCCTTACCCGTGGGGACGTTCTGGCCATCGTCAAGTATCTACTGAACCTATCGCACAACGAGGGTTCGACGGATGACATCGACCACTTGCAGAACAAGCGCGTGAAAGCGGTCGGCGAGCTGTTGCAGGCGCAGCTTCGGACGGGCTTCCTGCGGATGGAGCGCGTGGCCCGCGAGCGCATGACGAGCCTCGCCGCCGAGGACATGGTGCCGCAGTCGGTGATCAGCGTGAAGCCGATCTCGGCAGCGGTCAACAGCTTCTTCGGCAGCGGCCAGCTTTCGCAGTTCATGGATCAGATCAACCCGCTGGCGGAGCTCGCGCACAAGCGGCGTCTGTCCGCTTTGGGGCCGGGCGGCTTGAGCAAGCAGAGCGCCAAGCTGGAGGTCCGCGACGTCCATCACAGCCACTATGGGCGCATTTGTCCGATCGAGACGCCTGAAGGTCCGAACGTCGGCCTCATCGGCTATCTCGCCTTGCACGCGCGGCTGGACCCGTATGGGTTCCTGCAGACGCCTTTCCGGCGCTGCAAGGGCGGGCGCGTCACCAACGAAATCGACTACCTGACGGCAGACGAGGAAGAGCACTTCAACATCGCGACCGTGTCGGAACCGATCGCCGACACCGGCATGTTCGTGCATGAGACGTTGACAGCGCGGCGCAGCGGCGGATTCCCGATGGTGTCGCGCAATGACGTCGATTACGTGGACGTGTCGGCGCGGCAGATCTTCTCGGTCGCGACCTCGCTAATTCCGTTCCTGGAAAACGACGACGCGGTCCGCGCGCTGGCAGGCTCGAACATGCAGCGCCAGGCGGTTCCGCTGCTTTTGACGACGGCGCCGTGGGTGCGCACCGGGCTTGAGGGCCGTGTGGCGATCGACTCGGGCGCAGTATTGACCGCCGAACAGGACGGCAAGGTGATCTCGTGCTCGGCCGACCACGTGGAAGTCGAGTACGTGGATGGCAGCGTGCACAACTACCGCCTGCAGAAGTTTGTGCGCACGAACATGGGCACTTGCATCAACCAGCGCTCGCTCGTGCACAAGTACCAACAGTTGAAGGCGGGCGATCCGCTGGCCGACGGCGCGGCGACCAAGGGCGGAGAGCTGGCGCTGGGCAAGAATTTGCTGGTCGCGTTCGTGCCGTGGGAGGGCTACAACTACGAGGACGCGATCCTCATCAGCGAGCGGCTGGTCAGGGACGACGAGCTGACCTCGATCCATGTCGCGAAGTTCGAGTGCGAGGCTCGCGATACGAAACTGGGGCCGGAGGAGATCACCCGGGACATCCCCAACGTCGGTGATGACGCGCTCAAGGACCTCGACCCGACCGGTGTCGTGCGGATCGGAGCCGAAGTGCGCACGGAGGACATTCTCGTCGGGCGGGTCGCCCCCAAGGGGCAGTCCGAACTGACGGCGGAGGAGAAGCTGGTCATCGCCATCTTCGGCAAGAAGGCCGAGGAGATGCGCGATGTGTCGCTGCGCGTACCGCACGGCGAGAAAGGCATCGTCATCGCGACGAAGATCTTCTCGCGCTATAAGTACCGCTGCGACCGCTGCGACAGGGAATACGCGTATAGCAAGCCGGCGGAGATCAACCACTGCGAGAACTGCAGCGCCAAGCTGAAGAAGATCCCGGGCGACGAACTGAAGCCCGGCGTCAACCAGCTCGTGCGCGTGTATGTGGCGCAGAAGCGCAAGGTCATGGTCGGCGACAAGCTGACCGGACGTCACGGCAACAAGGGCGTCATCTCGCGGATCATGCCGGATGCAGACATGCCGTTCCTCGCGGACGGGACGCCGGTCGATATCTGCCTGAACCCGCTGAGCGTGCCCTCGCGCATGAACATGGGCCAGCTTCTGGAGACTCATCTTGGCTACGTCGCCCGGCACCTGCAGGAGGTCTTCGTAAACCCGATCTTCGAGGGCCGATCCGGCGATGATATTCGCGTGGGCATGACCCAGGTCTCGGAGAAACTCCGGCGACAGAGCCTGCGTTCCTACCTGGAGATCGAGTTCGGCCAGTTCGGCGCGGTGATCGACACCGAGGCCATCGATTGGTCGGAGGAGGCGGAATACTGCCGCGCCTGCACGGCGCAACTCGCGGCTCTCCCGCGGGAGACTCAGAACATGCTCTCGGAGTGGCTGGGGATCGAGCCGGAGGCGTGGGAACAGGCCACCGGCAAGAAGGCCGGCGAGTTGCTGTTCGAGCAAGCCAAGAAGAATGCCTGGCAGAAGGCGCAGTTCGACCGGCGCACGGGCAAGGACGTGCTCTTCGACGGCCGCACCGGCGAGGCGTTCAATCAGCCGGTCATGGTGGGCTGCATGTACATTCTCAAACTGCACCACCTCGTAGAGGACAAGATGCACGCGCGCTCGACGGGTCCTTACAGCCTCATCACCCAGCAGCCGCTGGGCGGCAAGGCGCAGATGGGCGGGCAGCGCTTCGGTGAGATGGAGGTGTGGGCGCTGGAGGCCTACGGAGCGGCCTATACGCTGCAGGAGATCCTGACCGTGAAGTCGGACGATGTGCAGGGCCGGGTGAACACCTACGCAGCGATCGTACGCGACGGCAACATCGAGGAGCCGGGCGTGCCGGAGTCGTTCAAGATCTTGATGCACGAGATGCAAAGCCTCGGGCTGGATGTGCGCGTGGAGACCAAGGAAGGGCATCTGGTGGACCTGAAATCGGATCTGGATGACTTGAGGTAGGGAGCCGCTCCCCCGGAGGGAACGGCGGACGGCTTTCCTAACCCCCCTGCCCTCGGAGGGAAGGGGGGAACGGCGGACCTCACCCCCCGGCCCTCTCTCCACTCGTGGAGAGGGGGGGAACGACAAACGGCAACAACGGACCTCACCCCCCAGCCCCCTCTCCACTCGTGGAGAGGGGGAGAACGACAAACGGCAACGGCTTTCTCCTCTCGGGGCGAGGACTAGGCGACGGTATACGGCAGGTTTTAGGCGGGTGAGGGCGGGATGTGGCGGTGGGGGAGTGCAGACATAGAGCTTGGAGGCGAATGAAATTGGCATTGTCCACGACCGATTTCGACGCGATCACTATAGGTTTGGCGTCTCCGCATGAAATCCGGGGCTGGTCGCACGGGGAAGTCAAGAAGCCCGAGACGATCAATTACCGGACGTATAAGCCGGAACGAGACGGGCTTTTCTGCGAGCGCATCTTCGGCCCCTCACGGGACTGGGAGTGCCACTGCGGGAAATATAAGAAGGTCAAGTTCAAGGGCATCATTTGCGATCGCTGCGGTGTTGAAGTCACCCGGTCAAAAGTCCGGCGCGAGCGGATGGGGCACATCGAACTCGCGGCGCCGGTTTGCCATAGCTGGTATCTGAAAGGCGTTCCCAGCCCGATCAGCCTGCTTTTGGACATGTCGCGGCGACTGCTCGAAGAGGTCGTGTACTTCGCCTCATACATCGTGACCAGTGTCGATGTCGAGCGGCTGGGGAAGTGGCAGCGCGACATTCAGGGCGCGATCGAGGAAGAGAAAGACGCAATCCGTCAGCAGTGCGACGCGGCGATGGATCAGCTTCGTCAACGATACGAGGAGGGCTTGCGCAAGCAGGCCGAGATCGATGCCGCGCAGGCCGCGGCAGCGGCGGAAGAGCGCGAGCCGACCGATGAAGAGCTGGAACTGATGGGCGAGGAGGAAGAGCCGTTCCTCGCTTTGGCCGCCGGCGTCCCGACCTACGCCTATGACGGCCTGCCGGAGTACATGACCGAGGAAGAGCTTAGCCGGCGGCTGCAGCGCGAGACCGAGGCTGCGGGCGAACGGATGGACGATCTGGACAAGGCGTATCTGAAGCTGTTCGAGCTTTCGCCCAAGCAGCTTATCAGCGAGATGGACTATCGGCGTCTGCGCAACCTGCTGGAGGTTTGCGAGGATCGCGTCGGTTCGGGCCTCAACGACTGCTTCAAGGCGGGCCTGGGCGCCGAGGCTGTCCGCGACTTGCTGGCGGAGATCGACCTGGACGAGCTGGCGCATGAACTGCGCAAGGAGATCGACGAACGCACGGGCGCTCGCCGGGCCCGCGCAGTCAAACGCCTGAAGATCGTCGAGGCATTCAAGAATTCCAAGAACCGGCCTGAGTGGATGATTATGGAGGTCGTGCCGGTGCTGCCGCCGGAGCTTCGCCCGATGGTGCAGCTCGACGGCGGGCGATTCGCCACCTCGGACCTCAACGACCTGTATCGGCGGGTCATCAACCGCAATAACCGCCTGCGCAGGATCATCGAGATCAATGCGCCGGAGTCGATCATCAACCACGAACGGCGGCTGCTTCAGGAGGCCGTGGACGCGCTGATCGACAACAGCCGCCGGAGCCGGCCTGTGACAGGCTCGAACCGTCGGCCGCTCAAGTCGCTTTCCGACATGCTCAAGGGCAAGGAGGGGCGCTTCCGCAAGAACCTGTTGGGCAAGCGCGTGGACTACTCGGGCCGGTCGGTTATCGTCGTCGGCCCGGAACTGAAGCTGCACCAGTGCGGCTTGCCGCGCGAAATGGCGCTGGAGCTGTTCAAGCCGTTCGTCATGCAGCGGCTGGTTGTCAAGGAGCACACCACCAATATCAAGACGGCCAAGAGAATGGTGGATCGGCTGCGGCCCGAGGTTTGGGACGCGCTGGACGAGGTGATCGAGGATCACCCGGTCATGCTCAACCGCGCGCCGACGCTGCACCGGCTGGGCATCCAGGCCTTCGAGCCGGTCTTGATCGACGGTAAGGCGATTCAACTTCACCCGCTTTGCTGCGAGGCCTTCAACGCGGACTTCGACGGCGACCAGATGGCGGTTCACGTGCCGCTGTCGGCATACGCGCAGGCCGAGGCCCGGCTGTTGATGCTGGCGTCGCGCAACCTGTTCAAGCCCGCAGACGGCAACCCGATCTGCGCGCCGAAGTACGACGTCGTGCTGGGCTGTTATTATATGACCCAGGAGAACCCGCGGGGTCTGGGTTCGGGCCACGTCTTCGAGAGCGCCGAGGCTGTCATCACGGCATACGAGCATCGGGCGGTCGACTTGCACGCCACGATCAAGGCCCGCATTCCACAGATCTTCGTCGAGGCGCTGGACGAAGAGGGCAACGATGTCACGATCGACCCGCAGCTCATGATCGATCTGCGGCGGACGGTGTACCTGAACGTGGGCGGCGAGCACCCGATCCACGAGCGCAGCCTGGTGGTGGAGCTTACGCCGGAGCTGGTCGAGACAGCGCAGGCGACGGCAGACGAGGAGCAGACCCCGGAGGGCGCGCCGGTGCAGTACAGGCAGCCGGTTGCGGAAGTCGGGTCCAAGGAAGAGCGGATACTGGGGCTTTGCCGCAAGTACGTCGGCTCGGCGTGTCTGGAGGGGCGGCTCCCCGTCGGCACCACGATCACAATCGCGGTGCGGCGGACGATGCTGGACACCACGGTCGGCCGCGTCGTCTTCAACCACGGCCTGCCGCTGGACATGGACTTCCGCAACCACGACATCGCCAAGAAAGAGCTTGGGGACATCGTCAAGGAGTGCTATCGGATCTACGGGCAGGAGCGCACGGCCCAGCTTCTGGACGAGTTGAAGACCCTGGGCTTCAAGTACGCGACCCGCGCCGGGATCAGCATCTGCCTGGACGACACGGAGATCAAGACGCGCCGCGACGAGATCGTCACCCGGACGGAGAAGGAAGTCCGGCGGATCAATGACGCCGCCGCGAAGGGCCTCATCACCGCTGACGAGCGCGAGCAGCTTGTGCTGGAGCTTTGGAGTCGCGCCCGCGAGGACGTGGCCGACGACATCCTCAACAACGTGGACTCGTTCAACTCGTTGTGGATGATGATCAACTCGGGCGCGCGCGCGAATCGCTCGCACATCTCGCAGCTTTCCGGGATGCGCGGTCTCATGCAAGACCCGTTCGGGCGTCTGATCGAGGACATGCCCGTTAAGAGCAATCTGCATGAGGGCCTCAACGTTCTGGAATACTTCGTATCGACGCACGGCGCGCGCAAGGGTCTAGCGGATACGGCTCTGCGAACCGCTGACGCCGGCTACCTAACTCGGCGACTGGTCGATGTGGCCCAGGATCTGATGATCCGGGCCGACGACTGCGGCACGAGCGATGGCATCGAAGTGTATCCGCTGTACAAGCGAGAGCTTCATTGCCCGTCTTGCGGGCGGGAGGACGTAGGGCGCGGCGACACCTGTGCGTACTGCAGCGCCGACCTGCCCAAGGATGTCAGCAACGACGTCTACGAGACCTACGAGACGCTCTCGGACCGAGTCATCGGGCGGACGGCCGCGGAACCGATCATCCACCCCGAAACGGGAGAGGTTCTCGTTCCGGCCGGGTTCGAGATCGACGAGCGTCTGGCGGACATCGTGACGAAGGCCGGCGTTGTGACCGCCGTGGTGCGGTCGGCGCTGACTTGCGAGCTTCGCAACGGCATCTGCGCCAAGTGCTACGGGCGGGACTTGGCGCGCCACCAGGCGGTGGAAGTCGGATCGGCGGTTGGGATCATCGCGGCTCAGTCGATCGGCGAGCCGGGCACGCAGCTTACGATGCGCACCTTCCACACCGGCGGCGTTGCCGGTGAGTACATCACGGGCGTTCCGGACGTGAAGAAGCGCAAGCAACAGGCCCTGCGCAGCCTCAGCGACGACATCGAAACGGGTATCGTCTCGCTGTCGGACATGGGCGGCGGCGGTCGGGCACGGCGCAAGGCGATCAAGGAGATGCTGAAGGTCTTGGAGTCCTCGGTCCACGGCCTCCTGCGCGTCGTCGAGCTGTTCGAGGCGCGGACGCCGAAGGGACAGGCGATCACGGCGAAGGTCGACGGGCGAGTGGCGGAAGTCGAGACGAAGGGCCTGAGGACCGTGGTCATTCACTCCGAACATCACATCGACGACATCACGAACGTGCGCGGTGAGCGGCTGGCGGAGAACGTGATGGCGCCGGACGGCAAGACGGTGCTGGCCAAGAAAGGCCAGAAACTGTTGAAGAAAGTCCGCAGCCGGATCAAGAAGGCCGGCGTCGAGCAGATCAAGATCAGCACCTCGCATTTGGTGCCCTATCGCGGCGACCTGTTCGTTCGCGAGGGGACCGACGTGCACGCCGGTGACCGACTGATGGCCGGGCCGGTCGATCCCGAGGACATCCTCGAGATGAAGGGCATCCGTGGAGTGCAAGACTACCTGGTGCGCGAGATCCAGGCTGTCTACAAGTCACAGGCGGTCAGTATTAACGACAAGCACATCGAAGTTATCGTGCGACAGATGCTCAAGAAGCGCAAGATACGCGACCACGGCGACACGCGCTTCCTGCCGGGCGAGATCGTGGACCGGTTCGACTTCGAGGACGAGAACAAGCGCGTTGTGGCGCTCGGCGGACGCCCGGCGACGGCGGACCCGGTGCTGCTGGGGATCACCCAGGCATCGCTGGCGACCGACGGGTTCCTCTCGGCGGCCTCGTTCCAGCGGACGACGCGGGTCTTGACCGAGGCGGCATGTGAGTATCGGCGCGATCCGCTGTTGGGCCTCAAAGAGAATGTCATCATCGGCCGGCTGATCCCGGCCGGGAGCGGCATGCCGCTGCACCGGGACCGGCAGATCGGGTTCTCCGACGATGTGGCGGAGGAGCTCTTGCCGCAGGCGGTAGCGGCTCCGGTCGCGATTGCCGAGCAGGAGAAGGACGCGGTGGCGGAGATTCTGGATGAGATCGGCGACCTGGGCGCAGTCGGCGAGTTGGCGGAGTTCGATGACGATTACGATGACGATCTGGGCGACGATGATGATGAGGTTGAAGTCGAGGTGGACGTAGAGATAGACGAGGAGTAGACGGCGACCTCACCCTGACCCGCCTGCGGCGGGTGTGCCCCTCTCCGCAAGCGGAGAGCACGGCTACGGCCCTACCCCGTCCCGCCTGCGGCGGGCCACCCCTCCCGTACCGGGAGGGAGACGGCTGACGGCGACCTCACCCTGACCCGCCTGCGGCGGGTATGCCCCTCTTCCCGCCCAGGCGGGATGGAGAGGGGAGAACGGCAGTGGTTTCGCGGGGCAGGGCCGCCTGTGCCAGGCGGCGTAGCTGGGGCAAGGCGGGCGGTGGGGAAAACGGTGGAAAAAGCCGGGAATGTGGGCCGGAATCTATTGACAGGCGTGGACCCGGCGGCTATACTAAACGCCTGTCGCCAAGGCAAGCGCACGAAGTCGAAGAGACCGGTGCGAACTGCTTTGTGCTCGTTGCGGTAGTTGGCGGTGAGGTTGTCAATTAGGACTCGGCTTGCGCACGTAATCCGTGAGCTGGTCATCAGTGTATCAAGGGGCAGAAGCCTATCGGTAGCCTCGGTTGAGGCCACGACCGCTTTTGCAGCGCTCTTAACAGCAGCCCTTTATGAGCCCCTCGCGCTGATGCCGAGGGGTTTTCGTTTCCGCCCCCCAGCCGTTTGTAGATTGGGGTCCCACGTAAGGCGGCTCCGATCGTACCCAGGCCAAGCCGAATCCGCATTGACGGATCAAACGCAGGCGAGAGCGGTGAGCTCGCAAGGAGTGAAGTCCGTGCCAACAATCAGTCAGCTCGTGCGCAAGGGCCGCAAGAAGAAGGAAAAGAAGATGAGGATGCCCGCGCTTAAGTTCGTGTGGAACGCACTCAAGCGCAAGAGCCGAATGGTTGAGGGCGCTCCTCAGCGCCGCGGCGTGTGCACCCGCGTGTGGGTTCAGACCCCCAAGAAGCCGAACTCGGCTTTGCGGAAGTGCGCCCGCGTGCGTCTCTTCAACCGCCAGGAAGTCACAGCGTATATCCCTGGCGAGGGCCACAATCTTGCGGAACACTCGATTGTTCTTGTGCGCGGCGGCCGTGTCAAGGACCTCAACTCCGTGAAGTACCACGTCATCCGAGGCACGCTCGATACCGCCGGCGTTGAGAAGCGCAAGCAGGGCCGGTCGAAATATGGCACCAAGCGTCCTAAGTAGGGTGACATCGGTGCTTTCGGCGCGTGCCTGAGGCGCGCACTACGGGGTAATCGTAACGTCGGACGGCGGCTGTGAGCGCCGAACCTGCAATGCTTGAAGAGGTGTGTTGTCATGCCGAGAAAAGGGGAGATCTCCAGGCGACGCGTGGCCCCGGACCCTGTGTTCGGTAGCGAACTGGTAAGCCGCATCATCAACAAGCTGATGAAGGGCGGCAAGAAGAGCGTTGCCGAGCGGATTTTCTACGGCGCCTTGCAGATGGTCCGCGAAGAGACCGGGCGCAACCCGCTCGAGGTCTTCAACCACGCATTCCGCAACATCATGCCTCTGCTCGAGGTGCGACCGCGACGCGTCGGTGGCGCGACCTACCAGGTGCCTGTCGAGGTCCGCGCGCAACGGCAACTCACGCTGACGATCCGCTGGCTGATCAATGCGGCGCGGGCCCGGCACGAGCGCACGATGGTCGAGCGTCTCGCACGGGAACTCATGGACGCCTCGAACCGCGAGGGCGCAGCGATGCGCCGGCGAGAAGAAGTGCAGCGCATGGCCGAGGCCAACAAGGCCTATGCGCACTATCGGTGGTAGCGGCGCAGCCGCCAGCATCTTTGCGGGGCCTGGGATAGCCCGGGAAACATGAACATCGTGAGTCGCCCGGTCTTACAGTGTGGATTGTAGGGTGTGGGCTGGGGTCGCCAGAGGTGACCGAGGGAATAGACCGTGCCGAATTCATTGGATTTACAGAAAACCAGAAACATCGGTATTGCAGCGCACATTGACGCGGGCAAGACGACGGTTACCGAGCGCATCCTCTTCTACACCGGCCGCATCCACCGCATGGGCGAGGTGCACGAGGGGGACGCGACGATGGATTGGATGCCGCAGGAGATGGAGCGCGGCATCACCATCACGTCGGCGGCGACGACGACCCAGTGGCGCGATCATCTGATCAACATCATTGATACGCCCGGGCATGTCGATTTCACTGTCGAAGTCGAGCGATCTTTGAGAGTTCTTGATGGCCTGGTCGTGGTGATGTGCGGTGTGGGCGGCGTGCAGCCGCAGTCGGAGACCGTCTGGCGGCAGGCCAACAAGTACAATATCCCGCGCATTGTGTTCATCAACAAGCTCGACCGAGCGGGCGCGGATTTCCACGACGTGCTCCACCAGTTGCGGACGCGGCTCGGCGCGAATGTGCTCGCGATCCAGCTCCCGATCGGCGCCGAAGAGCGGTTCCGTGGCGTGGTCGATCTCATCGAGCGTAAGGCCTATCAGTTCGCTGGCGAGCGAGGCGAGACGATCGAGGAGATCGAGATCCCGGAGAAGATGCGCGACCGCGTTGACCGCTTCCGAGATCATCTGGTCGTCGTGCTGGCGGAACACGATCCCGACCTGGAGACCAAGTACATCGAGGGCGTGGCGCCGACGGTTGATGAACTGAGGGCGGCCCTGCGGCGGGCGACGGTTCGCGGCGAACTCATCCCGGTGGTGGCTGGGTCGGCGTTCAAGAATAAAGGCGTCCAGAAGCTGATCGATGCGGTTGTCGATTACCTTCCGTCTCCGGTCGATGTTCCGCCGGTGGTTGGCGAGAACCCCTCGTCCGGACATGAGGAAGTGCGCAAGCCCCTCGACACCGAGCCGTTCGCGGCGCTCATGTTTAAGGTGATGAGCGATCCGTTCGTCGGACAGCTTTCCTACCTGAGAGTGTACTCCGGCAAAGTGAAGCGCGGGGACACGGTGCTGAACGCGACCTCCGGGAAGCGTTCGCGGCTCGGGCGGCTTCTCAGGATGCACGCGAACCGCCGCGAGGAACTGGACGAGATCGGCCCCGGCGACATCATCGCCGTCGTAGGCCTGGCAGCCGCGGCGACCGGGGACACGCTGTGCACGCCCGCTCACCCGATTGTCCTGGAGCGGATCACGTTTCCCGAGCCGGTCATCGCGATGGCCATCGAGCCAAAGACGAAGGCGGACGAGGATCGCCTTGCGGATGCGCTGCAGAAGCTCGTGCTCGAAGACCCGACCTTCCGCGCCAGGACCGACCGCGAGACGGGTCAACAGATCATCTCGGGGATGGGCGAACTTCACCTTGACATCATCCGCGACCGGCTCCAGCGAGAGTTCAATGTCGCGGCAAACGTAGGCAAGCCGCAGGTTTCATACAAAGAGACCATAACGCGCACCGCAGAGGCCGATGAGCGGTTCGTGCGGCAGACCGGCGGACACGGGCAGTACGGGCATGTTGTGCTGCGGGTTGAACCGACCCCGGAAGGGGAGGAGTTCATCTTCGTCGATGCGACCAAGGGCGGGGTGATCCCCAAGGAGTTCATCCCGGCGGTCCAAAAGGGCGTCAAGAGCGCGATGGAGGCAGGGACGCTGGGAGGGTACCCGGTCACAAGGGTAAAGGCAACGCTCCTGAACGGTTCGTATCACGAGGTGGATTCCTCGGACTTGGCGTTCACGGCAGCAGGGTCGCTGGCGTTCCGGGAGGCGTTCCGCAAGGCGGGGCCGGTGCTGCTGGAGCCGATTATGTCCGTTGAGGTCATTACACCCGAAGATAACATGGGGGACGTGGTCAACGATCTCGCGGCACGGCGAGCGCAGATACAAAACATGGTGCCGACTACCGGGAACACGCAGAAGATCGACGCACTGGTGCCGCTGGCGACAATGTTCGGGTATTCGACGACGCTGCGCTCTCTCAGTCAGGGTAGGGCGACCTATACGATGGAGCCGCATTCCTACCAGCCGATACCCGAGGGAGCATTGACGTAGGGGAGGACCTCACTCCCGGCTCCTCTCCACAAAGTGGAGAGGGGGGAACGACAAACGGCGACCTCACCCCCCTGCCCCCTCTCCACGGGTGGAGAGGGGGGGGACGACGACGGCAAACGGCACCTCACCCCCGGCCCCTCTCCACGAGTGGAGAGGGGAGAACGACGACGGCGACCTCACCCCCCTTGCCCCCTCTCCACGGGTGGAGAGGGGGGGACGACGACGGCAAACGGCACCTCACCCCCGGCCCCTCTCCACAAGTGGAGAGGGGAGAACGACAAACGGCGACCTCACCCCCCTGCCCCCTCTCCACGGGTGGAGAGGGGGGGGACGACGACGGCAAACGGCACCTCACCCCCGGCCCCTCTCCACAAGTGGAGAGGGGAGAACGACAAACGGCGGTTCTTTCAGTAGGGTTATCTGGATATTTCATCTGTACCGAGATCGGGGACATGACGGGGCGCGTCTCCGGGAGGAAAGGTCATCATGGCAAAGCAGAAGTTCGAGCGGACGAAGCCGCATATCAACATTGGCACGATTGGGCACGTGGATCACGG
>Ga0181520_10004597_pt1 | contig 22911 bp, 24 predicted proteins | sample PEATcosm2014_Bin_29_FD_132451 | JGI IMG/M metagenome (GOLD analysis project Ga0181520, IMG submission 132451) | Peatland microbial communities from MTU Mesocosm Facility, Houghton, MI, USA - PEATcosm2014_Bin02_30_metaG | ecosystem: Environmental > Terrestrial > Soil > Wetlands > Peat | place...
AAACGCGCCCTTAAGCACATTGACAGGGCGCGCGACATAGTAAAAGGAATAATTCAATAATGAGACCGGGCCGGCGGGTTTACCCCCCCCTCTTCAAACCCTTATATCGGCCCGCCGGCCCTTCTTTTTTAAAAGGGTGAAAAAATTATTAAAAATTTAAAGGAGATAAGAAATATGAAAAAAACGTTTCTGCTTGTATTGTCCCTTTTTCTGCTGATTGTATTCGCGTCCTGCAGGGTTGTTGTAAAGACGGACGCGGAGAATCACCCCGCTTATCTTCATGCGCTCTCAGATTTACGCATGGCCCGGGCCTATCTTGATAAACTGACGCCTGACGAACAGCTGAATTCGTTTGAAATGTCCGCGATTGAGGAAATCAACGGCGCCATAAAAGAGATTAAGGATGCGGCCATTGACGACGGAAAAAATCCGGCCGACCACGAGGCCGTCGACGCAAAACTCAGGAAAACCGACCGGTATACAAAGGCGCTGGAATTGCTTAACAAAGTTTATGCGGATATCAACAGGGAAGAGGATAATGCTTTTGCAAATGAACTTAAGAAAAAAGCCATTCAACATGTGGAAAAAGCAGAATTTATGATCAAGCAAATAAATATTGAACCTGCGGCGGCCGTGTCAGCTTCTTCTGCACAGCCGGTGCTGGCATCACAGCCGGCCATTGTGAACCAGGACGGACAGTTCAGCCTTGGAATCAGCAACGGCCTTCTTTTCAGGTTTGTATCAAAGGACTGGAGCGGATTTGAAATTCCGCTGGCAGCGAGTTACACCTCCTCAAATTCCGGCGATGTGTTAACATCCAGCGTATCAACCGGGTTTGGAATCGTAATGCCGGTGAAGATAATAGGAGGGCTCCATGTTAATTTTATCCCTGAATTAACCGCGGGTTATGCCAGGACGCTCTCGGTCACAAATGATGTTGAGTATAATTCAGTGACAAAACAGGAAGAAACTGACAACCTGACAAGCTCCGGATATACAATAACAGCGGGCGCGGCGTGCAAACTTGAAGTGGAGTATTTCCTGTCTAACCTGATATCATTCCTTCCGGGGAATATAAGCATAGGAGGAAATGTCACCCTTTCTTTTGCGGGCAACTATGCGGTAAACAGCAATCAGGCGTTTGACACGCATTTAAACGAAGTCACCACAACGCGCACCAATTATTTTGGAACGGCAGGATCGCTTGCACTCAATGGAACAACGCTTTCCGGCCTTGTTATCAGGTACTATTTCTAACGAAGCAGATTATTTTAAACAGGAACACGAAGTAATACATTTAATTAAAGCCCCCGGGGGTCGTCCCCGGGGGTATTTAATTTAAATGGCCGTTCCCGGGAAAATTGTGAGATTTATCACATATAAAAAACCGCTTTTAAAATATACTGTGTAAACCAAAAGCCTTTTACCTGCGTCAAAAGGTTATAAGGCATGGTTTTATAAAATTCCAGGGAGCCGGTGGATTATGAAGAAAATTATTTTTGCGATTGCTGCCCTTTTAACCGCGGCACGGCTTTTCGCTATTGCTGATATTTCAAATGAATTATCAGCCTCGCAGGGATATCTTTCATACAGCCTGAGCGCGGCCACCGAAGACGAGCCGTTCTCCGTGAACGGCAACCTGTCTCTCTCCGGAAGTTCGGGCCATAATTCAACCTTCGGAGCCGGCGCAGGGTGCGATTTCGACCCCACAAAGAGCCTTTCCCTGACATTAAACGGGGTTTATAACGTAAATAATTCCTATCCTGTATTCGGCTATGATTATACTGCACCGGTAACGCTGAAAGAATATGTGCTCTCATACAAACAGTCGGAAAAATCATTTACTTTAACCCCGGGGCTCTCGGACGTGATTGGTTTTTTTACAATTTCGCCTTCATGCGACGTGGCCTTCAACGACCTTGCCGGGATACTGGAAGTAAAACCGGACGCCACGGGAATAAACCGCGCCACGACTATTTCCGAGCAGTATTTTGACGGCTACAATCCGGGAGTTGATATGTCATTTAAACTCCCTGAAAATTTCAAAATAAAAATTGGCGGGACAAGGAATTATTACGACATTGATGTAACTGATGTGCTTGACGCCACAGGCTCTACGCTGACTGCCAACAGGCAGGACAGGGGGGCCGCGGCGTTAAAATCAGCTGTTACCTTTAACGACTATGACTATACCGGTGAAATCTCAAAGAGGTTTGGAAATGAAAAACTTGACCTTTCTTTTCAGTTTACCAAAATGATAACCCCCACGTACCAGGTGGCCGCGGAACACGAGTGGGACGTGACGCTCGGCTACACTCATGATTTTTCCAAATATTTTGACATGGGGCTGAAGCTTGAAGGTGTATCCACGGTATATACGGATCAGTCCGTTTCAAAAGCCGGGTATATTTATCTTGATATTGATTTCAACAGGGTGGGCGGAGAAAATAAGAAAGAGGAGCCAAAACCCGATTTACCCGCGGGTATGATGCCGCAGTAAAACAAATGGCAGAAATAAAAATAGTAAAAAATCTATTATTGAAAGGAGGTGAAAGAATGAAAAAAATCATAGTGATAGCAGTGGCGGCGCTATTTTCGGCGGCCCTTTCTTATGCCGGAACGACGCCCACGGCCGGCACAGGAAGCGGAACAACAGTGGCGCCCGTAACACCGTCCGGCACGCCTACGGCAAAGAAGCCGGGTAAAGTCGCCAAAAGGCAGGCAAGACAGATCAAAAGGATCAAACAGGGGGTAAAGAGCGGCGAGCTTACAAAAGGCGAGACAAAGACCCTTGTAGAGGACCAGAAAAACATCCAGACGGAGAAACAGGACATGAAGGCATCCAACGGCGGAACGCTCTCCACCGAGGACAAAGAGACGCTTAACAAGGAACAGAACCAGGAATCAGATAAGATTTATGACCTAAAGCACAATGACAGGACCGCAAAATAGATTTTTTTTGATTTCAGGGGTTTTGCGGTTAAGGCCGCAAAACCCCTGTTAAACTTTAAGAACGAACTGCCGCATATATAAATATGGCGTAAAAACCAGGGTTTATGTTATAATGGCATTATAAATAAGGTTCCTTATAAAACTAAAGATATGAGGTGGGCAATGAGAAAATATTTGTTTTTTGCCATGCTTTTGTTTTCCGCATTAATATTTGCGTCATGCACTGTAGAAGTGCGTTCAGGAGGGGAGAGCTACTACAATCCGCCCCAGCCTCCTCCATATTATACGATGGTAACGGCCGATAACAGGTATATTTTTTATAACGACGGCGAACCCGTGGCGGTATGGACCTTTATGGACGACGGCACGATTGAACGCAGCGGCGTGGTGATTAACGGGCCGGTAAAGGTTTTTTATGAGCCGGGAGTTGTTGCCTGTGTCATGAATTTCAATAATAATATAAGAGCCGGAGAGTGTACTTATTATTACAGGAACGGGCTTGTTAGCGAGCACGGCTTTTACAACGGAGGCGTCAGGACAGGGAACTGGGATGACTACTATGAAAATGGAAAAGTTTACCGTCATTTTTCGTGCATGAGCGACGGTACAATTTCAATAGGATTTCAGGAGCAGACTGGAGCAAGGCCGGAATTTTTTGCCGGGGCAGGGTACACGGCTATGGCCAGGGACAATTACAGGATGAGGCCCGCCGCGGCGCAATTTAGCGCTTCCGCGGCTGTCGGATACAGCGCGCACGCAAGTTTTGGCGCGGTAGTTGGCAGCAAAGCACCGGTTCAGTCAGCAGGAGCCGGCGGCTCGGCAGCTGTGGGATTTAACGCAAACAACCAGAGGCAGGCCGCGCAGACCCAGGCAGTTCCGGCAAATAACGCTGTCGGAATGCAGGCTCAGGGGGCTGTTAAAGCACAGAACCCGGCAGCGGTAAACGCCGCCCCCGCAACAGGCAGCACGGTTCAACCACCCGCGCAGGCTCAGGCAGCCCAGCAGGTTAAGGGTAAAAAGGGCAAAAAGCAGGGGAATAATAAGAATAAAGGGCCGAATCCCCCGGCGAAAAACGTCAAGGCAAATAAAAATCCGAAACCGAAAAAGACACCCGGGGCGCAGCCGAAATAACAAAACAGCGGTAAATTATTTAAATATAAACAAGGCTCCTGCCCTGAAATATCAGGGCCGGAGCCTTGTTTTTTTAAGCGGACATTGCCGGAAAAAAACCCATGGTTTGTGATAAGTATATAAAAAAACTTGACAACCGTATATCAATCTGATATATATACCTCTGATACAGGAGGTGCCAATTTGGCGCAAAAAAACAGAACGCGTTTTGCCATTCTCGGGATGCTGGCTTATCAGCCGATGTCGGGTTATGACATCAAGAAAATGATAGATAACAGCATCGCCTATTTCTGGAAGGAAAATTACGGACATATTTATCCTGTGCTGGCGGAATTGAATAAGGAAGGACTCATAAAACTGCGGGAAAGGGAGAAAAAAAAGGAAGCAAAAGGAGGGCCGGAAAGAAAAGTATATGAAATAACAGAACAGGGCGGCAGGGCCATCAAGAAATGGCTCTATGAGCCGCACGCGGCTGAATACTCGCGCATCGAACTGCTTTTAAAACTTTTTTTCGGCATGCTGGTGCCCATGGATATATCCATAGCGGCAATTGAGCGTGAAAGAAACGCCGCAATTAATATTCTTGAAGAATTTAAAAACATAAGGAAAAAATCACCTTCAGCGCCGTGCAACGGCATAAATCTTTTCCCGCTAATCACCCTTAATTATGGTGAAAAACATTATAAGGCTGTAATTGAATGGTGTGATGAAACACTTGCTCTGCTAAAAAAGAATAAAAAAGGGGTGGAAAAATGAAAGTAACCGTTCTGGGCGGCAGCCCCAAGGGGGAAACCAGCGTGACAATGCAGTATGTTGAGTTTCTTAAAACAAATTTTTCCGAACATGAATTTGCCATACACCAGCCGGCGTTTAATATCGCGGCCCTTGAAAAGGAAAAAACCAAATTTGATCCGATTATGAATGATGTGCGTGACGCGGGCCTTGTGCTCTGGGCGTTCCCGCTGTATGTTTTTACCATATGCTCGCAGTATCAGAGATTTATTGAACTAATTGAGGAAAACGGGCGCGCCGAATCCTTCCGCGGGAAATACGCGGCGGCGCTTTCCACATCAATACATTTTTTTGACCACACGGCCCACAATTACATCCGCGCGGTAAGCGACGACCTCGGAATGAATTTTACCGGGTCGTTTTCCGCCCATATGAACGACCTTCTGGACGCTAAGATGAGGAAAAATCTTATTTTATTTTTTGAAAACTCTTTATCAATGGCGCGGGCGCAGGTTCCTGTAACTCATGCATACTCACCAATCAGGCGTGAAGCGGTTGTTTATACACCCGGCGCGCTTCCGGCTGCTATTGACTCAGGGGGCAAAAAAGTTGTCATAGTAACAGACGGTAATGAAGGAAACACCGGCAAAATGATAAAAAGGCTCTCTGCCGCGTTTCAGCCTTTGCCTGAACTGGTTGACATCAGTGCGCTTGATATAAAGGGGGGCTGCCTGGGATGCCTGAAATGCGGGCCGGCGAATGTGTGCTCTTATACGGATAAGGACGCGTTTATTGAAATGTTCAGGGAAAAGATAATGAAGGCTGATATTATTTTTTACGCGGGCGCCATGAAAGGGCGCCACCTTTCCTCAAGGTGGAAAATGTTTTTTGACAGGAGCTTTTTCAACACACACCAGAGGGCCCTGCCGGGCAAGCAGCTGGCTTTCCTTATAAGCGGCCCGCTCTCGCAAAATTTTAATTTGCGGGAAATACTTACCGCGTACGCCGAATGGCAGAACGCCAACCTTGTGGATATAGTGACAGATGAAAAACCGGAAAACATAGACGCGGCCATATCCAATCTGGCGGAAAAGGCGGTTGAATTTTCAGGGAAAGGTTATTTAAAACCTGTCACATTTCTCGGCTTTGCCGGCATGAAAGTCTTCCGCGACGACGTTTACTCTGATTTAAGGGTGGTATTCCGGGCGGACCACAGGGTTTATAAAAAAACCGGTGTCTTTGATTTTCCACAGAACAAACCGTTTAAAAATTTTATGCTGGCTGTCATGTCCGGCATTATAGGGATACCATGGGTGACAAAAAAAGTCACAGGTAATTTTAAGAAAATTATGATTATGCCCTACAGGGGTGTGATAAAACTTAAAATAAGGGACGCGAAGGAAGCGGGGCAATAATACTGCCGGATTCAAAAAAATCTGATATAATATTTAATAATTATTTATAAATAATTCCCGGGGTGGACATATGGCGAAAAAGAGCTTTAAAATAAATCCGCTGCAAAAGCCGCAAATTTCAAAAGTTATAAAACTTTTAAAACCCGCACCGGCAAAAGATAGATCCGCCTTTGCGTCTCTTAAATCCAGGAAAACAACGCGTTTTATCGGCGATAAAAAGCTTGCTCTGCAGGAGCTGTCAAATATTTTATGGGCAGCATGCGGGGTAAACAGGGTAAAGGGTCCCTTTGGAGACCCCGGCCTTACAGCGGCATCAGCAAGCAATTCAAGGGAGGTTGATGTTTACGCTTTCCTTGAGGAAGGAATTTATATTTATGAGGCCGCGGCACGCCGCCTTGTGCTGGAAGCTGAAGGTGATTTCAGGGCAATTGCCATTGGAAAAGGACAGCTTTCATCCGGAAGCAGCGCGCCGCTAAGGCTTGTATATATTGCTGATATTGACAAATTCAGCCAGGCAGGTTTTCAGGAGCCCGGGCTTCATGACAGGGAAATACAAAAGGCATATTATTATGTTGATACCGGTATTATTGCCGGTAATGTTTATCTTTATGCCGCGTCACAGGGGCTCGCCGCATGGTTCCATAACTGCGACAGGATCGGAATTGCCTCAAAGCTGAACTTAAGGCCCGGGCAGCGCGTTTTGTTCGGGCAGACTATCGGATATCCGGAAAAAGGGAAATAATAAAAAGTGGAGGTTCTAAAATGAATTTAAAGGGCAACACGGTATTAATCACGGGCGGGTCAATGGGAATAGGATTTGCCATGGCGGAACATTTTTTAAAAGAAGGCAATGAAGTGATAATATGCGGCCGCAGGGAAAACAGGCTGCTTGAGGCGCAGAAGAAACTTCCAAAACTTCATATTAAAAAATGCGACGTGGCGCTTGAAGCCGACCGCCTGGCGCTTGTTGAATGGGTAACGGGAAAATTCGGCGGGCTAAACATACTTGTAAATAACGCCGGAATCCAGCGGGATATAGACTTTAAGAAAGGCATAGGGGAATACAAGGCCGGCCCCAGTGAAATAGCCATAAACCTTGAGGCTCCTATAATTTTATCCGGGCTTTTGATTCCGTTTCTTACGGGCAAAGAAGGCGCGGCTATTATAAATGTTTCATCAGGGCTGGGTTTTGTGCCGGCGGCAAAGATGCCGGTTTACAGCGCCACAAAGGCGGCGCTTCATGTTTTTTCAATGGCCTTAAGGCACCAGCTGAAAAAAAGCGGCATAAAGGTATTTGAAGTTATTCCTCCGGCGGTTGATACAGAACTGAACCCTGAAGGCAGGGCGTCAAGGGGTGGATATAAGGCAAACCTGGAACCGGATGAATTTGTGACGGCTGTAATGAAAGGGCTCGCCGGGGATATATTTGAAATCGGTTACGGCATGACCGAGAATTCAATAAAGGCCTCAAGGGAAGAACTGAACAAAAGTTTTGAGCAGATGAACAACCGCTGGTAGGGCCGGCAACATTTAAAACTTATATCTGGAAGATAACAAAGCCCTTGTTTATTCCAAGCCAGAGGAAGAATGATATCAGCCCTATTACAAGAACAAACATAAAAGGATCCGCTTTAAGCTGTACAAAGGGCCTGTTTAAAACCAGAAGGAACGAAGCGGTTAATATAACAAGCGCCGCGAGGTAAACAACGGCGTCCCCTTTGATTACATATGCCAGTCCGTAAAAGACCGCTGATATAAAACTGGCCCAGAAAAGGGGCATGCCGGGCCTTTCGGCGCCGCCGCCGGGCTCCGCGCCCGCCTGATCATCCGCGGAAAGCCTGGCTATGCCGCATGCTCCGAAGAGCAGAAGAATCCAGACTATATGAAGCCTTTCGAAACCATAATAATAGAAAAAAACAGCGGGTGAGATAATATATGCCAGGAATTCAATGAGGCTGTTCATACGCCCGCCGAAGTACCTCTCTGATTTAAATATCCTTACAAAGTAAGGATCAAGCAGGTTTATAAGCATGGCAACAAACATAAATGCCACGGCATTTTCAAATCTGCTGAAATGGGAATGAAGAATGGATACAAGGGAAAACAAAACTCCTGTAAGCGCGAAAAGATCGGACGGGCTTATTCTCAAAAAAAAGACATTATTTTTTTTCATCGAGGATCCTTTTGTGTTTTTATGTATTATATAGTAAAAACAGAAATGGGCAACAAAAAAACGGCAAAAAACGCAGTCTGCCGCCGGCAGCCTTAATTTGCGTTGACAACAAAAAGAGCCGGAAGTAAAATGTATTTAGATGCGGATATTAAGGGAAATTCACGGAAAACAAAAGGTTTGTAACCCCATTTTTTACACGCCGGCAAAATGAAAGCTGAATCAAAGTTGTCCACATAAAACTAAAAGGAGGATTTTACGTGAAAAAATTTCTGATTCTTTCTTTTCTGATCACACTCTTCGCTTCACTGACATTCGCTGATTACAAATCGGACGTCGCAAACGGCAATAAAGAGTATAAGGCCGGAAACTATAAGGTGGCGCTTGCCTATTATAAAAAAGCAAACCAAGAACATCCCTCTAAACAGCTTCAGGATACGATAGCCTTGCTGGAGAAAAAGATAAACAACACAAAAAAACGGGTCCGCTCGGACGACGGTATAGACTGGGCCGATAAATCCATGTTCATCAGCGGCAACCCGCTCGGGCTGATTGGCGCTACCCTGCCGCTCCATTTCGAAATGAATCTTAACGAAGGCGCGGCGGCGGCAATAAACGCAACACCAACATTTTACGGAGTGACAGACTGGTCGACATTCGGAATACTATTGGGCGGCGAGTATAATTTTTACTTTCAAAAACATGCGCCGAACGGATGGTTTGCCGGGCCGGGAGCAGGAATTGTATTTGAAAGCGTGAATTTTAATGATCCAACACTGGGTAAATCTTCAGCTTCGATCCTGGGATATAATATCAACGGGCACGGCGGTTACAGATGGATATGGGACAACGGATTTCTGGTTGATGTCACGGCAACCCTTGGCATGACTTTTATTTCGGCGAGCGTGACTTTAAATGGACAGAAATATACAATGTCCGGAGGCTCGGGTGGAACCGGACTCGGAGCAAGCATAGGATATGCCTGGTAAAGTATAAAAAGTTTTTATTTAAATATGTTGTAAAACAAAAAGGCAGGCTTTAGCCTGCCTTTTTGTTTTAATTGAAAAACCTCCCTTTTTTGTGATATAATTTATTTTCAAAGGTTTATATTATTTTTACTCAAGGGGCGCAGGGCTCGGCGCCACGGATGGTTTTCAGGGAGGTTTTTATGGTTGAAATACGCGGTACCACGATATTATGCGTTAAAAGAAACGGCAGGGTGGCCATGGGCGGCGACGGGCAGATGACAATTGGCGCGACCGTAATGAAGGCCACCGCCAAAAAAGTAAGGGTCATCGAGGGTAAGTCAAAGGTCCTGGCCGGTTTCGCCGGTTCCGTGGCGGACGCATTCACCCTTTTTGAAAGGTTTGAGGAAAAATTAAAGGAACACAACTGGCAGCTTCAGCGCGCCGCGGTGGAACTCGCCAAAGACTGGCGCACTGACAAGATATTAAGGCGGCTTGAGGCCCTGATGATTATTGCCGACAGGGAATATATGTATATGCTCTCGGGCAACGGAGAGATAATTGAGCCCGAAGACGGCATAATCGCGATCGGCTCCGGCGGGCCGTACGCCCTCTCGGCCGCAAGGGCGCTTTTCAGGCACACGGATAAAGAGGCGCGCGAAATAGTTGCCGAATCCATGAAAATTGCCGGAGAGATATGCATATATACGAATGAGAATATAACTATTGAAGAATTGTAACGGTTTTTCGGGCCGTAGCTGAAAAAGTAAAGAGGTAAAAATATATGACTGAAAAACCCGGTGAGTTGACTCCTAAAGAAGTTGTGGAAAAGCTTGATAAATATATTGTGGGGCAGAATGCCGCCAAGAAGGCTGTGGCAGTGGCGCTGCGTAACAGGATGAGAAGGCTTAAGCTGCCGCCGGAGATTCGCGACGAGGTGACCCCGAAAAATATTCTTATGATAGGGCCCACGGGCGTCGGAAAAACCGAAATAGCGCGCAGGCTGGCGAAGCTGGTGAATGCTCCGTTTATAAAAGTCGAGGCCTCCAAATACACCGAGGTTGGCTATGTGGGGCGCGACGTGGAATCAATGATACGCGACCTGACGCAGACCGGCGTTAATATGGTCCGCGAGGAATACATGGGGCAGGTCAGGCAAAAGGCGGAAGAATCTGCCGAGGAAAAGCTGCTTGACCTTCTGGTGCCGCCGGTCAAGCCGCCGAAAAAAACGTTCCTTACCGAAGAGGAAGCCGCCGGCCAGGAGCAGGAAACTATAAAGTTCAGGGAAACCCGCGAAAAGATAAGGCAGCAGCTTAAAGAAGGGGCGCTTGAGGAAAAAATGGTCGAAGTTTCTGTAAAGCAGAGACAGTCGCCCATGATGGAAATATTTCCGGGAGCCTCAATGGATGAAATAGGGGCCAATATCCAGGAGCTTATGGAAGGTTTTGCCCCGGGAGGCAGGACAAAAAAAACGAAAATGCGCGTCCGCGAAGCGCGGTCGGTTATATTAAATGAAGAGACAGGGAAACTTATCGACATGGACAGGGTTGTAAAAGAGGCGATAAGCCGGGTGGAAAATAATTCCATAATATTTATCGACGAGATAGACAAGATAGCGGGCAGGGAAAAATCCGCGGGAGGGCCGGATGTTTCCAGGGAAGGCGTGCAGAGGGACATACTGCCCATAGTCGAAGGCACCGCTGTTATGACAAAGCACGGGCAGGTAAGGACCGATCACATACTTTTTATCGCGGCCGGGGCCTTCCACGTTTCAAAGCCGTCGGATCTTATACCGGAGCTCCAGGGAAGGTTCCCGATAAGGGTGGAACTGGAGAGCCTGACAAAGGATGATTTTGAGCGCATATTGAAGGAACCGGAGAATTCACTTATAAAACAGTATACGGCGATCTTAAAGACAGACGGCGTGGCGCTTTCTTTCGATGATCCGGCTATTTCGGCGCTGGCAGAGACCGCTTTTGAAGTGAACGAAGAGATGGAAAATATCGGGGCAAGAAGGCTCCATACAATAATAGAAAAGGTCCTTGAAGATGTGCTTTTTAACGCCCCCTTCCCTAAACCGGAAGAAGTAAGGGTTTCTAGGGAATATGTCGGAGAAAAGCTGAAGGATCTTGTAAAAAACAGGGACTTAAGCAGGTATATACTGTAAAGCACGGCAATGTTTTAAGTAAACAAATAAAAGGAGCAAAATTATGGAAAAGTTTATTGAAAAGGCGCGCACACTAATCGAGGCGCTTCCTTATATCAAAAATTTTAACGGCGCTACTTTTGTTATCAAATACGGCGGCAGCGCCATGGTCGACGGCAAGTATAAGGAGTTTTTTATAAAGGATGTGGCGCTGCTAAATTACGTGGGAGTAAAGATAGTGCTTGTGCACGGCGGCGGGGAAAATATAAATGATATGCTTAAGAAACTCGGAAAAAAACCGGTTTTTGTGGACGGACACCGTGTCACGGACGCGGAAACCCTTGATGTGGTGGAAATGGTGCTTGTGGGCAAGGTTAACAAGGAAATTGTGAAAAATATGAACCTGCACGGGGTTAAGGCGATAGGGCTCTCCGGCGAAGACGGAAATCTTTTGATGGCCAAAAAAAAGAAGTCGCAGAATGGAAAGGATATAGGGTTTGTGGGACAGGTTACAAAGGTGAATATAAAGCTTCTCAATACCCTTGATGAACAGGGTTATGTTCCGGTAATAGCGCCGGTCGGCGTTGATGAGTCCGGCAACGGTTACAATATAAATGCGGATATGGTCGCTGGAGCCGTCGCGGCCGCGCTAAAGGCGGACAAGCTGATATATCTTACGGATACAGACGGGGTGAAAATAAAGGGCAAATACGTCCATTCAATTAAAACAAAGGAAATAGCCGGGCATATTAAATCAGGCGAAATATCCGGCGGCATGCTGCCGAAGACACTTTCCGCCAAGGCGGCAATAGAGGCGGGCGTAAAGAAAGTGCATATAATAAACGGCATCATGGAGCATTCAATGCTGCTTGAGATATTTACGCATGAAGGAATAGGGACGGAAATAATAAAATAAATTTACATAATCAATAATTGGAGAGTAGAAAATGGAGAGTAAAAAAGTAAAGGAACTTGACGCGGAGTATATGGGTATTTTCAAACGCTATGATGTTGTGTTTGAAAGAGGCTACGGCTCGACCCTTGTGGACAAGGAAGGAAAAAAATATATTGATTTCTTCGCGGGCATCTCGGTCAACGCCCTGGGATATAACAATACTGAAATCAACATAGCGGCGGTAAAGCAGCTGAAAAAATTTATGCACCTTTCAAATAATTTTTACTGCGAGGAGCAGGTAAAACTGGCAAAATTGATATGTGACAATTCTTTCGGCAAAAAAATATTTTTCGCGAATACCGGCGCCGAGGCCAATGAGGCGGCTCTTAAACTCGCGAAAAAATGGGGTAAAGTCCATAAGAACGGCGCTTATAAAGTTGTGACCTTTAAAAACTCTTTTCATGGCCGGACAATAGCCACGCTTACGGCCACCGGGCAGGAAAAATTCCATGAAATACTCTCCCCGAAATATCCGGGTATTGTTTACGCGGAGTTTAATAACATTAAGGACGTGGAAGAAAAAATAGACGGCCGGACGTGCGCTGTCCTGGTGGAGCCTGTTCAGGCCGAGGGCGGGGTTTACACGCCGGAAAATGATTTTCTTAAAAAACTGCGCGCGCTCTGCGGCAGATTAAATGTACTTTTAATATTTGACGAGGTGCAGACGGGAATAGGCCGCACCGGCTACATGTTCGCCGGAGAAAAATACGGCGTGACGCCGGACGCAATGACAATCGCCAAGGCCATCGGCGGCGGGCTCCCGTTATCCGCGCTTGTAGCCGGGGATAAATTAAAGGATGTCTTTACTCCGGGCGACCACGGAACCACAATGGGCGGCAATCCCGTGGCATGCGCCGCCGGTGTTGTTGTTTTTTCAACGGTCATGAAAAAACCTTTTTTAAAGTCGGTCCGGGCAAAAGGGGCGCTGATAGAAAAGGCGCTGCGTTCTGTAAAAAGCTCCAATGCCGTGGCGGTACGCGGGGCAGGGCTGCTGCAGGGTATTGAACTGAAAAAAGGGGCCGCTGAAATAGTAAAACAGGCTTTAAAGCGCGGGCTGATTATAAACTGCACGGGCCATGAAGTCATCCGCCTGGCGCCGCCGCTTAACATAAGCATTACTGAGCTGAAAAAGGGGCTCGCTATACTCAAAGAATTACTGGAGGCGGCTTAGAAAGCCGCGCAAAACTTTAGGAGGAAAAGCAAAATGTCAACCGTGCACCTGGGCAAGAAGGACCTGATATCAATACTTGACTTAAGCAGCGACGAACTCGGCTCAATAATAAATGTTGCGGAGATGATAAGGGTAAAGCACAAGAACAGGGAAATGTTTTTTCCGCTGCTGGGAAAGAGCCTTGCCATGATCTTTACAAAATCATCCACCCGCACAAGGGTTTCATTTGAAATAGCCATGTTCCAGCTTGGCGGCGCGGCTTTATACCTCAACCCGCAGGACATGCAGCTGGGCCGCGGTGAAACCATAGCCGATACGGCAAAAGTGTTATCAAGGTATGTCGACGGCATAATGATCAGGACCTATGCCCACTCCGATGTGCTGGAACTCGGGCAGAACGCCTCGATACCGGTTATTAACGGCCTGACTGACGACGAACACCCGTGCCAGATTATAGCCGATATACTGACCATAAAGGACAGGAAAAAAAGCGTAAAGGGGCTCAAAGTGGCCTATATCGGCGACGGAAATAACGTATGCAACTCGTGGCTATACGCCGCGCCAAAGGCTGAGATGCACATGGCTGTCGCCTCGCCGGCGGGTTACCTTCCAAAGGATAATGTTGTATCAAAGGCCAGGGAGCTTGCGGCGCTTTCAAAGACGCAGATACTCCTTACGGAATCGCCTGAAGAGGCAGTAAAGGACGCAGATGTTATATATACCGATGTGTGGGCATCCATGGGGCAGGAGGCCGAGGCTGAAAAGCGCAAAAAGGAATTTGCGCGCTATCAGGTAAATTCAGTACTTTTAAAACACGCGAGAAAAGACTGCCTTGTAATGCACTGCCTGCCGGCCCACAGGGGCGAGGAAATATCGGCGGAAGTCATGGATGGGGCAAATTCCGTGGTATTTGACGAGGCTGAAAACAGGCTGCACGCGCAAAAGGCGATACTTGCCCTTTTAATGGGCAAATAAAAATAAGAAAAAATTTCAAGGAGAGAACAAAATGAAGAAATCGGCAAAAAAAGTTGTGCTGGCTTATTCGGGAGGCCTCGATACTTCCATAATAGTGCCGTGGCTCAAGGAAAATTACGGATGCGAGGTAATCGCATGCGTGGTTGACGTCGGGCAGGTTGATGACTTTGAAAAAGTAAGAAAAAAAGCAATAGCCTCGGGGGCCTCAAAGGTTTATGTAATTGACGCCAAGCCGGAGTTTGTAACTGATTATATTTACCCCATGCTTAAAGCAGGCTCCCTGTATGAGGGGAAATATTACCTGGGCACATCCATTGCCCGCCCTATAATCGCGCAAAAGCAGGTGGAGATAGCCCTTAAAGAAGGGGCAGACGCGGTCTGCCACGGAGCAACGGGAAAAGGCAACGACCAGGTCCGCTTTGAGCTGACCTTTAAGGCGCTCGCCCCGCACCTTAAAATAATCGCTCCCTGGCGGGAATGGGACATAAAGTCGCGCTCGCAGGCCATAGATTACGCCAATGCGCACGGCATACCGGTCCTGGCAACCAAGAAAAAACCCTATTCAGAGGATGACAATTTGTGGCACATTTCACACGAAGGTGGGATTTTAGAAGATCCGGCAAACGAGCCAACTGATGATATTTTAAGCAGGATGAACACCCTTGAAAAGGCGCCCGGCAAGGCTGAGTATGTAAAAATTGATTTTGTAAAGGGAGTGCCTGTGGCGGTAAACGGAAAAAAACTCCAGCCCCTGCAGATAATAAACAAACTAAACGCGCTTGGCGGTAAACACGCCATAGGTTTTGTGGACATGGTTGAAAACCGCCTTGTCGGAATAAAATCGCGCGGATTATATGAAACCCCGGGCGGCACGATACTTTTCGCGGCGCACAGGGAGCTTGAGGAAATTACAATGGACAGGGACACCTTCCATTATAAGCAGCAGGTCGGGATAAAGTACGGGGAGCTTATTTATAACGGCATGTGGTTCGCGCCTCTCCGCGAGGCAATCTCCGCTTTTATTGACAAAACACAGGAGACGGTCACAGGCTCGGTTAAGCTGAAACTTTACAAGGGCAACATACGTGTGGCCGGAAAAACATCCCCCTTTTCCATGTACAGCGAGGCAATGGCCACGTTCGAGGAAGAGGAAGTTTACAACCAGAAGGACGCCGAGGGTTTTATAAACCTTTTCGGCCTTCAGCTTAAAATATTCAATCAGGTGCGTAAAAAGACAAAAACAAAGGCACGGGCAAAATAGCCTTTTAAAGGGGTAAAAATGGAAAAAACCTGGCAGGGCCGGTTCAAAAAAAAGATGGACCCGGAAGCTGATGCTTTTAACGCTTCGGTATCTTTTGATAAAAGGCTTTTCAAGCATGATGTGGTATCCGGGCTTTCACACGCAAAGGCGCTGAAAAAGGCGGGCATACTCACGGCCTCGGAGGAAAAACGGGTAACTTCGGGGTTAAAGTCGCTTCTTAAAAAGGAAAAGTCCATTGATTTTTCAGCTTATGAGGATGTTCATTCAACTGTCGAAGGGGAGCTTGTAAAAACCATAGGGCCGCTCGGGAAAAAGCTGCACACCGGAAGGTCCCGCAACGACCTTGTGGCCAACGACACCAGGCTCTATATGATGGAAGAAGCGGCAACTGTAAAAAAACTGCTGGAAAAACTGATGGCGCGCCTGGTATTAAGCGCCGAGAACAACGCCTCTGTTTACATGCCTGGATACACGCACATGCAGCATGCCCAGATAGTCTCTGCCGGCCACTGGTTTATGGCCTATTTTTCAATGCTAAGGCGGGACTGGGACCTTTTTGATTTTGTGAAGAACCGCGCCGACAGGCTCATAATAGGAAGCGGGGCCCTTGCGGGTTCAAATTACAAACTTGACAGGAAATTACTCGCAAAATACGCGGGGTTCAAAAATATATCCGGAAATTCCATGGACGCGGTTTCCGACAGGGATTTTATACTTGATTTTCTTTACGCCGCATCCGTGACAGCCGCGCATCTGTCCAGGCTGGCCGAGGAAATAGTCATATTTAACACAACGGAGTTCGGGTTCCTTGAGATAGATGATTCTTTCGCCACGGGTTCTTCAATAATGCCGCAGAAAAAAAACCCGGATATTGCGGAGCTTATCAGGGGCAGGGCCGGAAAATTTTCCGGAAGGCTCATGGCCGGGCTTACAATGATAAAAGGGCTCCCGCTCTCTTACAACAAGGACCTACAGGAGGACAAGGAGCTTTTCTTCGCTTCCCTTGACGAGATAAAAGCCATACTTTCAGTGGCGGAAAAGCTGCTCGGCGCGGTCAAATTCAGGGAAGAGAAAACATCAAAACAGCTTGAGGATCATTTTATGTACGCCGTTGACATAGCCGATTATCTTGTGAAAAAAGGTGTGCCGTTCCGCGAAAGCCATTCAATAACCGGCGGAATGGTCCTGTATTCACTTGAAAAACGCAAGCCCTTTAAGAGGTTTGAAAAAGAGGAGCTGAAATCATTCTCGGAAAAATTCGGGGATGATTATTACTCTATTTTCACGCCGGCTGCCAGCCTGGGGTCTAAGGCAACGGCGGGCTCAGCCTCACCGGCATCGGTTAGAAAACAGATAAAAGACGCAAAAAAATTCCTTAAAAAGCCGGCCAAGAAAAAATGAAAATGGAGCACCACATAATCGCGACAGCTCCGGTCGCGGCCGGGACATGGTATTTTACCCATAACTGGTTTTATCTTATTATGACAATCTGCCTTGGCGTCCTTATTGATTTTGACCATGTATTTGATTACATAAGGGAAGAAGGGCGCTTTGACATGAAGGATCTTTTTGTAAAGTCTTATTCCGGAGAATTTCATCATTTATACGTGATATTTCATGCCTTTGAATATGTGCCGCTGGCCTGGATTGCCGGATATTTTATGAACAATTACACCTTCTCCATAGTTTTTTCCGCGGCATATCTTGTCCACATGATACCGGACCAGCTCATGAACAACGTCAGGCCGTGGGGATATTTTATGACCTACAGGATAATGAAAAAATTTGTCATGACGGATTTGTTTTATAAGGGAATACCGGTGAAAAAGTAAATAAGAGAGCAAAAGGAGTTTTTATGAACATCTTTTTCCGTATCTTTATAATGGCGTTTTTAAACGGCGCAACAGCCGCGCTATACACGGTCATTTTCAACAGGGAAATAAGCTGCCAGACGGGCCCATATTTTTCACAGATGAAGTGGGTGGTGGTAAGCTTTCTTGCGGGTTCACTTATTGCGGTTTCCGTCTTAAGGCGCACGGCGCTGAAAAACGCAGACGAGGGAAAAATCAACATGACTGCGGCCCTGGCACCGGTAATAAACTCCTTTTTTGTGCCGGCAATGATTTTCCTGATAAGACTGATAAGGCCCGCCCTCTCTGTTTCAGCGGGAATTGCCGGGCCGGTATGGATGGGGCCGCTGCTCTGCGTTGCGGCGTATCTGCCCGCGGCGGCCCTTTCGACAGCCGGGTTTATGCCCCTTGTCGAACTGCCGAAAAAAGAAAAATCAAACCAGGCCATGATAATGCTCTATGCCTCGGAAATCGCGGGCGTTATCGCCGCCGCGGCGCTCTATTTTTTTATTCTTGTAAATTCGCACGCTTCTGTTGATATCATATATGTGGCCGGTATAATAAACCTTGCCACGGTTTACTTTTTTTTCCGCTCCAGGGAGATCCAGGGGCGCTTTATTATGCTGGCGACAATCGCCGCGCTTATAGTGTATATGGGATTCAACATAGCCGGGATAAAGGAAAAGACCGATACGGCCACGGCAAGGGCGCAATTTTTCGGGTACACCGTGATTGCCGATAAAGAATACCCGACCATGAAATTTACCATGGCGAAAAAAGATGGTGTTTATTATATATTTGAGAACGGCGGGCTTGTTTACAGCGTGCCGAATCCGGATTACATGAAGACAGCGTGGCTCGCGCAGGGGCCCAAGGTCCTTGTAATAAACGGCGGAAGCGCCGGGTTAATCGAGGAGCTCTCCGGTATAAAAGGGGTGGCTGAAATAACCTCCGTGGAAGAGGACCCCTATACGGCTTTTGTAATGGATAAGATATTCAAGCCGGCTGTAAAAGAGGGCAAAAAAGTAAATTATATATCAGGGAACGGCTCGCTTGACCCGTCAATTATAAATTCCGGAAGGGTGTTTGACAGCGTTATTTTAAGCTGTGTAAGGCCGCTGCCGGGAAAATATGACTCTGATTATATGAGAAAAATACGGGACAATTTTTTAAAACCCGGAGGCACAATGATCGTCTATATAGCCAGGGCAAATACCGCGGAAACATTTGACGCGGTAAAATCCCTTTTTAAATCCTCGTCCCTGTCGCAGGGAACCATAACGGCAAAATGAAAAAAGATAATTTCCGCGCCCTTGTAAATATAATGAAGCGGCTGCGCGCAAAGGACGGCTGCCCGTGGGATAAAAAGCAGACCAACCTTTCCATATTACCCTATCTTATAGAAGAGGCGTATGAATACATCGAGGCGGCGCGCAACAATGACCGTGAGGGAATGAAAGAGGAACTCGGGGACGTCCTGCTCCAGGTGGTATTTCACGCGCAGATATCCGCGGACAAAGGCGGGTTTGATATAGAAGATGTTATTAAGGCCATTAATAACAAGCTTATCATAAGGCACCCGCATATTTTCGGAGATAAAAAGGGGTTAAGGAGCGCGGCAAACGTGCGCGATTTCTGGGAGAAACATAAAAAGGCCGTCAAGAAACGCGACTCTGTCATTGACGGGGTGCCGAAATCAATGCCGGCCCTCCTGCGCAGCCGCAGGCTGGTCAGCAAGGCAGGCAGCGCCGGTTTTAAATGGAATTCAACAGCTGGCGCGCTGGGAAAGGTTGAAGAGGAACTGCGCGAAGTCAAAGGCGCGCTGAAAAGCAAAAATAAAAAAAAGCTCAGGGAAGAAATAGGCGACCTGCTTTACTCAATATCTGCCCTCGCGTATTACAACGGCATTGAGCCGGAAGAGGCGCTTCATATGGCCGATGACAAATTTATAGGCAGGTTCAAGCGTGTGGAAAAAAACCTGCGAAAAGGAATGAAAGAAAAAGAAATTCTTGCTCTCTGGGAAAAGGCAAAAAAGAAATAAAATCCGGCAAGAACCATCCTGTAATCCCAATCACAAATCATGTGTGACCAAGCGCACGGCGTAATTATATATATTTTTGTATGCTTATACTGTGAAAAGGAAGAAAGCAAGGCTCCCGGAAAAAAAGCGGGATAAAAAAGGAGGCTCTTATGAACAGGATCAGCGCTCTGATGGCTGCAACATTCACGGTACTGGCGGCTCTTTTTGTTTTTTCAATGACGATTTCGCCCGAATGGTCGGTGCAGAGGCGGATATTTATAAACGCAAGGCCGGCGGGGGTTATGCCCTATGTTTCGGATCCAACGTCATGGAAGAAATGGAACAAGTGGTCGCTAAAACAGGGGATCTCAAAGGTAACCGTTGTTTCGGCGGCCGGGAATACAATCAAATACAGCCTCATTAATAAGCAGACCGGAACCGTGGAAAAGGGCACTGTAATGGTAATAGGGTCGGATCTCGGTGTCTTTGTGGTGGAAAAGGTCGAGGGGAAATCCAATGCCGACCCGCTTACCCGCTATATGCTCCTGCTGCATGAAAAGCTCTTCAGTGAGGATATGGAAAACGGGCTCTTTACGCTGAAACATGAAGTTGAAGGGAAATGAGCTGGTAAAGTTAATATGTAATCAACGGTGTTTGCTTAACATAAGTCCTGCTTGCGGCCTGGGTGAGGATAAAGTGGGCCGCGTCCGCCCTTGATATTTTACCGCACTTCACTCCGGCAAGCTCAGTTAGAATCCTGTATTTTTCCGTCAGTTTGCCGTCCGTCAGAAACCCCGGCCTTACTATAATCCAGTTAATATCGCTCTGAAAAACCAGCGATTCGGCCCTGTTTTTATCGGCGTATATACCGGATAGAAGGGAGGGAAATATTAATTTTTCATAGATAAATCCGCCGTGGCCGCGCGAATCCCCGGCCCCGATCCCCGAGACCATGATAAAAAGTTTGACACTGTTCTTTTTAACGGCTGATATTATATGGCCGGCTGAAACTGAAAAAATGGATATTTCTTTTTTTGACGGCGGGGCGCCGATGGCCGAGACTATAACATCCATGCCATGCGAGGCTTTTTCTATGTCCGGGGCGTTTTCTGCGTCGCCGGCAACCAGGGTAAAATTATCGTCTGCGATCAAAAGCGCCCCCGGGCGGCGCGAAAGGGCGCACACCTGATGGCCCAGAGAAAGACCCTGCTTGATAACCTGCAGCCCGATGCCGCGCGTGCCAAGTACGAGTATTTTCACATTAACTCCGCTTTATTTTTTTGAATTTTAAACCCTTCAATCTGAATATACAACGAAGGCAAATATATGTCAAACGGGAAAAAGGGGGCCAAATAAAAGGTTGAAAAATCCCCTTTTTAATTTATAATTGAATAATTACGGCATAAAAGGAGACCCATAGTGTTTGATATCAAATTAATAAGGGAAAACCCGGATAAGGTAAAAGAAGGGTTAAGGAAGAAAAGCGCGGATCTGTCAATGGTCGACGACGCGCTTAACCTTGATAAAAAAAGGCGTGAGATCCTCGGCGAGGTTGAAAAGCTAAAGGCCGAGAATAATAAAGTCTCCGGCGAAATCGCGAAAATGAAAAAAGAGGGCAGGGATCCGTCCGGCGTCATCGCTGATATGAAAAAAGTCTCTGATTCCATAAAGGCAATGGATGAAACCCTTGCCGTAGTGGACACGGAGCTTAATTCAAAGCTGCTGCTTATTCCCAATTTGCCCCATGATTCGGTGCCTGAAGGCACGGATGAAAGCTCCAACCGTGTATTTTCTGAATGGGGCACAAAACCTTCTTTTGCGTTCCAGCCGAAACCGCACTGGGAAATAGCCGAATACCTGGGCATCCTTGACGACAAACGCGCGGCAAAAGTTACCGGAGCCAGGTTTGTTTTTTACAAAGGCGCCGGCGCGCTGCTTGAGAGGGCCCTTATAAATTTCATGCTCGACGTCCAGACAAGGGAGCACGGCTATACCGAAATATTTCCTCCTATACTCATAAACAGGGATTCCATGACGGGCACGGGGCAGCTCCCGAAATTTGAGGATGACGCCTTTAAGCTCTCCGACCCGGATTACTTCCTTGTACCGACGGCAGAGGTGCCGGTAACCAATATGCACAAGGATGAAATACTTCCGGAAAAGGATCTTCCCATAAAATACGCCGCCTATTCGCCATGCTTCAGGAAGGAAGCAGGCGCCTACGGCAAGGATACAAAAGGCATTGTAAGGATGCACCAGTTTAATAAAGTGGAGCTTGTGAAATTTGTCCACCCTGACAGGTCATATGAAGAGCTGGATCTTCTTGTTAAAAACGCGGAAACCATACTGCAGAGGCTCAACCTGCACTACAGGATACTTTTAATGTGCGCGGGGGACCTGGGGTTCACGCAGTCAAAGAAATTTGACCTTGAGGCATGGCACGCAGGCGGGAACAGGTACTGGGAAGTCTCCTCCTGCTCTAATTTTGAGGATTTCCAGGCGCGAAGGGCGAGAATACGCTTTAAGGACAGGGATAATAAGACCCGTTTTGTCCATACCCTTAACGGCTCGGGCCTGGCCACATCCAGGCTGCTGCCCGCAATACTGGAATCTTTCCAGACCGCGGATATGGAAGTCATAATACCCGAAGTTTTACGCCCCTATATGGGCGGTATTGACAGGATATCCAAAAAGTAGTATATTGGCTTGCTTTAAAGACGGTATTTTTTAAGGAGGATAATATGGCGGAAAATCAGCCTCAGGCAAAGAAAAACATCACGGGACTTTATATCGTTTTCGGGGCGCTGGCTGTACTTGCGCTCGGGTACTTTGTCCTTACAAAAGTCAATGCCGACGCCTCAAACTGGGCAGGAGCGGTTGCGCCCATCCTTATTGTTGGCGGTTATATAATGGTCGCTGTGGGAATACTTGTCGGCTGGGACGAATAATATAAAAAGGCTGTAAATATTTCCTTGCCCGTTTTGCAGCGGAGGGCTAGTCATAATTGGTAATGCGTCTGACTTGAAATCAGATGGGAGCAATCCCTTGGGGGTTCGAGTCCCTCGCCCTCCGCCAAAACTAATCAAGCTGCTCAACTGTTCACCCTGCCCAGATTAAAATATTGGATTTTATATGATGATAGAGAACGTTTGAATAATGGAAATAATA
>Ga0181520_10004600_pt1 | contig 22904 bp, 18 predicted proteins | sample PEATcosm2014_Bin_29_FD_132451 | JGI IMG/M metagenome (GOLD analysis project Ga0181520, IMG submission 132451) | Peatland microbial communities from MTU Mesocosm Facility, Houghton, MI, USA - PEATcosm2014_Bin02_30_metaG | ecosystem: Environmental > Terrestrial > Soil > Wetlands > Peat | place...
CCAAGATGAGATCTCCCTGAAGGGCCCAGGAAGACCACCTGGTTGATAGGCTGGAGGTGAAAGCGCAGTAATGCGTGCAGCTGACCAGTACTAATCGCCCGTTCGGCTTTTCCATAGAATTAACTCTGCGCAGTCCCTGCTCAGCGTCGATCGATTGACGCAAGCAGCTCTGCAGGAGGCGCTCAACACGCCTTGTTTCCCAATCGATTTTCGTTTTCCTGGTCCGGGAGTTGGAGCTCGCTCCGATCTCCCGGTCAGCTAAGCTGTGACGCCAGTCTGCCGACTGCCGGTCCGAAGAAGAAACTGTCCGGACCCCTCGGCCGCGGGAGAAACCACCCGCCAGGCGTCGCTCAAGGTGAGGCGTTTTGCGGGCGTCTGAGCCCGCAGCTCAAATCCTGTGCGCTCTGCGCGAAGGATCCAAAACGCCCAGCAAGTTTGCCGGTGACCATACCGCGAGGGTCCCACCCGTTCCCATCCCGAACACGGAAGTTAAGCCTCGTCGGGCCGATGGTACTGCACGCGAAAGTGTGTGGGAGATTAGGTGATCGCCGGCATAATCATGCAATGCGGCAACTACCCCTTGCCGCTCCTCGAAAGCCCGCTCCACCCACCCCGGAGCGGGCTTTTCCGCGTCTGCACTCCCCCTGTACCTCTCCCCGCCCCCTCCGTTAACCCCCATGTAAAATCCAGGCTTTCCCACTCTTCCTTTTCCGAAGCCAGCATCACCCTGCACTGATTTTCCCGAGTGCAGGAGCGCTCCCGGCATTCAAATCTATCCCCTCTTGTCCTGCAGCGCCGTCTACAGCTTCGATATCCAGCAGCGTTGACATCATGATGCCTCCGATGACATCATCATGATGTGCGAACGACGCTTTCCATCGATGATGATGTCGCCGCTCTCCTCAAAAAGGAGGTCCGTCGCTCCGGTGATCCCCTCAAGACCACCGTGAATCGCGTTTTGCGCCTGGGACTCGTGGCCGCGAAGCAGCAGCAGCCTCTCGAGCCCTTCATCGTCACTCCATTCGAACTGTCGTTTCCGCCCGGTCTGAATTACGACAACGTCGAAGAGTTGCTCGACGCCCTTGAGGGTCCTGGCCGCCGATGATCGTCATCGACGCCAATCTCCTTCTGTATGCTTACAACCGATCGGCCCCTGCACACGCCGACGCAAAAGCCTGGTTTGAACAAACCCTCTCGCACTCGGAGCCGGTCGGTATCCCCTGGCAGTCAATCTCTGCCTTCATTCGTATCGCCACCAATTCGAATTTGCCGGATTCCCTCCAGATGCAGAACGCAGTCGCCGTGGTCCATCAGTGGCTTACCCGGCCGCAGGTCCAGGCTCTTGCGCCAGGCGATCTGCATTGGACAATCTACCGGCAAATGCTGATCGAAGGCCAGGTCCGTGGTCCCCTCACCAGTGACGCGCAGCTCGCAGCGCTCACCATAGAATTTGGCGGCACCCTGCATACGACCGATCGCGATTTCACCCGTTTCCCCGGACTCCGCTGGGTCAACCCTCTGCACACATAACGCCGCACATCTCGTCTGTCGTCCAACCTGCTACTATTTCTGGCACGATGCCCCCGCGCAAGGCCGCACCGGCGAAAAATAAGCGCGCCAGCAGCGCCCCGAAGAAAAAGTCCGCGCGGAAAAAATCTCCCGCCACGAAGCCTGACGCAGTCGCCCAACTCGACACCTTCCTCGATAAGTTCACTCCCGACATCGCCGCCCAGGCCCGCACAGCTTTGCGCAAAATGCGGGCCCGTCTCCCCGGCGCCATCGAACTGGTCTACGACAACTACAACGCCCTCGCCATCGGCTTCGCTCCCACCGAGCGAACCTCGGAAGCGATCTTCTCCATCGCGCTTTTCCCGCGCTGGGTCAGCCTCTTCTTCCTGCAGAACGGCGCCCGCCTCCGCGATCCCGAAGGCCTCCTCGAGGGCAGCGGCAATCAGGCGCGCCACATCAAGCTCAAAGACCCGGTCCTGCTCGACTCCCCCGCCCTCCAGGACCTCATAGCCCAGGCCATCGAGCTTTCTCCCAACCAGATCGATCCCACTAGGCCCCGCCGCCTCATCATCAAATCCATCTCAGCCAAACAACGCCCCCGCCGCCCCGCGTAGGCGAATCCCACAAATCCGAATAGAAAAAGAAAACTCCGTCATCCTGAGCGAAGCCGCAAAATTCGTCGCGCGGCTTTTGGCGCGACAAACAATTCAGAAGCGAGTCGAACGGACCTGCTTTCCCTCTCGACGGGAGCGAAACTCCCTACCCCCGCTCCGACTTCCGAATCACCAGCTTCAAACCCGACCAAACCGCATCCACCGCGCAAACCTTAATATCCACCAGCCCCAGGGGCAAACAAATCTCCCGAACCACATCCTCCGTAACATCGGTCGCCACACCAGCAGCCTTTTTGGGCCACGAAACCCAAACCACCCCATCCGGAGCCAGCACTTCCCGCAACAGCAACAGATGCTCCCCCAGCTCGCGCTTCTGCGTCACAAAAACATGAGCCAGCGCAAGCCCCGGCTTTGGTGTCTTCACCAAAACCGGAGAAACTCCAAACGACGCAATCTCCGCCGCCACACTCGCCGGCATCTTCGATCGCCACGTCAACTGGCCATCCTTCACGCCCAGTTTCTTCGCCAAAGGAGTGCCCGAATATCCCGCAGGCACCCGCGCGGCCTCCACTCCCGCTTTGCTTGCTCGCCCCGCCATCGTCTTCCTCACACCTGCGAATACGGCGTCGGACTTAGCACCAGGTTCGTAATCTTCACCACCAGCTGCGCATAGCTGAAACGAGGATCGGCCTGCAGCTTCTTCCACTCCGGATCGTTGCGGAATGCATCCCACATTGCGTTCATGTGCTCCAGATCCGGGAAGCTCAGCATGTACGTCAATTGCGGCAGACGCTCCCCGATCAACGCATCGCCGAAGAACACCCGCCAGAATCCGGCCCGCTGGAACGACTCGAACTCGCCCGAGTGGAACATCTCCACCTTGCGCACATGATCGCGGTCGCTCGCGCTTTCGTAGCTGCGCATCTGAAACACGCGCTTTCCCTTTGTTGCTGTTGGCGGCGGCGCCACCAGCTGCGGCCAACCCGCAAACGCGATCAGCAATGTGCTCTCCACCCGCTCAAACGCCGGCGTCGTCTGCGGAGCATCCCAGAATCCCTCCGCCGCCGACAAAAACGCAGCATCCTCGCGCAGCCGCAATCCCACCCCCACCAGCGTCTCCAGCTCCGCGGACGGCAACAGCAGATACAACGTCGGCGTCTCTGGCCCAATGTCCACCGTGAACGCCCCCACCGGCCCAATCCCCATCCGGTTCAGCGCCGGCACCAGCGCCCCGGACAAATACTTGTTCGTCGCCTCCACCTGCGCATCCCGCCTCAGCAGATACTTCCGCAGCTCGTAATATTGCCGGCCCTTATTCGTATTGCCCGCGCCCGACGTCGCCTGTGACATCGTTGCCCGTTCCGCAACCGCCAAAGCCGAAGCCGCCAACCCCGCGCGAATCGCTTCCCTTCGATTCATCTCCATCCTCCGCCCTCACTCCAGCGCCGTTGCTGTGCCCTGTGCCCTGTGACCTGTCCCCTGAGACCTGTGACCTGTGCCCTGCTCCTCACTTCGTCTCAAACCGCCGAAAGAAACTCGACTCCAGATAATGCGGCGTCGCAGGATCGTTCGCCACCGCTCGCACCAAATCCGCAAAGAAAGAATTAAACTGCGCAGCCGCCACCAAATCCACCGGCTGACTCAAATCGTCCTGTGTCGAGTGATACCGCTCCGCCAGCCACGCCCGCCACATCTTGTACTCCGGCGACCCCGCCTCCCAACCAAACTTCATCGCCAGCGCCGGCACGCCCGCCTGCACAAAACTGTATTGATCCGTCCGAGTAAAAGAATTCCGATCCGGCTCCGGATCACCCGCAATCACAATCCCGTGCGCAGTCCCCACCTTGCGCGCATCATCGGCCAGCGTCGACTGCTCCAGCCCCTGGACATGTAATTTCCGAAAGGCAAACAGCGGCAGGAACATGTCGAGGTTCAAGTCCGCTTTAACTGCACCCGCCGGCACCGTAGGATGTCCCGCAAAATAACGCGATCCCAGCAGCCCCTTTTCCTCCGCCGTGAAAATCACAAACAGCACGCCGCGCCGCGGCCGAATTCCCTTCTCCGCATCGGCTCCCAAAACCCGCGCCGTCTCCAGGACCGTCGCCACGCCCGACGCGTCATCCATCGCACCGTTGTAAATCGTCTTGCCCTTAATCGGCTCGCCCACCCCGAGGTGATCCAGATGCGCCGACACCGCGACAAAACCCGCCTCCGGGTCCGAGCCTTCGAGCTTCGCCACCAGATTCGGTGAAGCGACAGCGTCCCTTTCCGTCACCACCGTCGCCGTCAGCCGCTTCTTCAGATCGAAGCGCGGCAGCGGCTTCTGCGCATCCGCCAGCGCCAGCATCTCCGCAAATGTGTGCCCCGTGCCCGCAAATAATTTCTCCGCCTGCGCAGGATTGAACGTCGCTGCAAACATCGGACTGTGATCGTCCCCCAGCGCAGGATGCCGGCGCGCCACCTCCGCATCGCTCGGCTCCGGCGCGAGCCACATCCCCGGCTGCGACGCGCTCGACGCTATCCGATCCCATCCAAAGTCCATCGACTTCGGCGTCGGGATCGACACGATCCCCACTACGCCCGCGTCCCGCATCGCCGCTCGCATCGGCGAGGTTCGCGCAAACGACTTCAGCGCCCCGGGCAGCTCGGCCGGGCCGCCGTTGATCACCACCACGATCTTTCCCCGCAGTGACGAAGCCGGTACTTCAGCCGAATTGAAATCGTCGTAATTCGAATCCGACAAGTGTAGCCCATACCCGAGGAACACCAGCCCCGCATCCACGGTCTGCGGCTCGGGCGATCGCGAACTCAGAATCGCATCCTGCCCCAGCACCAGCGCCTGCGACTGTCCATCCGACACAAGTCCTATGGACGACTTCTCCGCATTCACCCATTGCTCGATGAAATGCACCGGCTGGTAATAACTCCCGCCGACGCCCGCCGACGCCAGTCCATACTCCTTGAAATGCCGAACCACATACGCCGCAGCCCGCAAATATTCAGGACTCCCGGTCAGCCGCCCCTTCATCGAGTCGTCGGCCAGCACCTGCACATGAGCCCACCACGCCTTGCCGCGCGCTTCATCGTCGGTTGCCGCCGTCGCATCAGCAGCTCCGCTCACCTGCGCCGCAAGAATCGCAGAGAGGATCGTGGCCGCACCCACCAATCCCGCCAATAGAAATCCGCGTTTTTTCATCGACCCTCCTCAACTACGGCCACCAAACGGTCTGCGACCCCGCGGTTGCTTCTTGACATCGTCACCAATCTCAACAAAAAAGAAAACGCTGTCATCCTGAGCGAAGCATCGAAATACGTCGCGCGCCTTTGCGCGACAAACAATTCAGCCGCGAGTCGAAGGACCCGCTTTTTCTCTCGCCCTCTTCCGCTACCACGTGAGCCCACCCGAAGGCGGCGGCCAACTCCCCAGCAGCTGCCGCAGCAGCACCACGCGTCCCAGGTGATAGGCGTTGTGCGCGGCGAAGCTCTCCAGCTGCTCGCGAACCGTCATCCTCCGCATCGGATTGGACGGTGAAGGGCACAGCACCACGCTATCGAGCTTCTGCGCATCTCCGTCCGCCATATCGGCCGCTTCATGAACGCCGCTCAAAAACCGCGCGCACAAGTCTGCCCAGGCCTCAGCCCGCACAGCTGCCTCATCCGGAAAACTCATCGCATTGTGTTCAGGAGACGGCGTCCCCCGGCCATGCACCCGGCCCAGCATCACATCCTGCCAGTACGCCGCATGCCACACCTCGGCATAGATGCTGTGCGGTGCGCCCGCAATCCTGCTGTGCGCCACCTCCTCACTCAGGTTTTCCAGGATATGCGCCGGTGGCGTATGCGCGCTGTCCCCATTGAATGTCAGTGCCAGTTCATGCATGCACCGATTCTCGCACGCGGCTGGCTCCTCGCTCGCCTTGCGCTCGTCCCTCAGCTCGCGTTTTTCCTCGTCTCCCGCTACCGGCTACCAGCTTCCAGCTTCCGGCTCGACTTTGCCTTTTTCAGCGCCTTCCAGTCCCGCTCCGTCTGATCCGCGTAGGCTTCGGCAAACATCACCAGCGCTTCCGCAAACTTCTCTCCATTCCCCAGATATCCCGCGATCAGACACGCATCGCCCGACCGCGCATGCCCGCGCGCCAGCAGCTCGCCGCACATCTCCGCGTAATCGATCAGCCCCTGCCCCGCCAGATCCTCAATCTCAATCGACCCTTTGTGATCGTTCAGCTGCCGCACCAGATAATCCCGATTGGCAATCGTCGTCCATCCCAGAAATGGATCGGACTGGAACTGCATCGCCCGCTGTCCATCCGCCACGCGCCATCCCTGATGCCCGGCGCTCGTTGCTGTCCCCGGCAGGTACGGCGCATACGCCGACCCCGGCTCCTCCTTGATCTGTAGAAACAGCGGATCGCGCGCCCCGTTGCCCTCGAAGTAAATCAGATAATCCCTGAGCCCCACGCTCCCCGTGCCCACCACCTTGAAGGCCACATCGAGCGGCGTGTACTGCGCCAGAAAATGCCGGCGCTCCGGCAGCAGACTTTCGGCATACGTCTTCACCGCCGCCAGCACCGGCCGCGCCTGATGTGGCGTCAGCCTCCACAGCACCGGCGGCTCGTTCCTGAACACGCGCCCCTTCTTCGTTTCCACAGTGAGCGCGTCCAGCGTGTGCAGCGGCGTGGCGCGCTCCGCCTTGAGCAGCGCATCCGACACCGGCGTGATCCGCTGCAGCCGATGCACCTGGTAGCGCGCCACCTCAATCACCGGCATGCGCGCGAGAGCATCGATCAGCTTCCGATAGCTCGCGACAAACTTCAGCACCGCCTTCTCGCCGTCTTTGACCTTCTCGTTCGGCGCGCAGGTCTCCCGCGCGGCCAACACCAGGCTGGTCGCCAGCCGCTTCAGATCCCACTCGAAGGGCCCGCGAATCGTCTCATCGAAATCGTTAATGTCGAAGAGCAGCCGCCCGTCCGGCGCCGCAAACGCTCCCAGATTGCGCACATGAGCGTCGCCGCAAATCTGGTTCACGATGCCCGTGTGCGGCAGCAGCGCCAGATCGGCCGCCATCACCGGCACCGCTCCGCGAAAGAATCCGAACGGGGACTCGAGCATCCGCTCGTACTTCAGCGTGACCAGCGAGGGCACACGCCCCCGCATCGACTCGGCCACCAGCTTCAACGGATCGTGTTGCCGCAGCTTCGGATCCCACCGCGCGTGATCCTGCCGCCGCACCTGTTTGCGCCGAGCCTGCCCCAGCGCCCGCCTCTCCTGCGATGTAGATATGTGTGTCATCACCCTCTAACATACGCCGCGGCAAGAATACGGCTCAGCGCGTCCGTTATTCGGTGCGGAGGGCTTTGACCGGGTCGATGGAGGCGGCTCGCTGTGCGGGGATGATGCTGGCGACGAGGGCGCAGGCGCTGAGGGTGACGATGGCGGCGGCGAGGACGAGCGGGTCCCATCCTTTGACGTGGTAGAGCTGCGCGGAGATGAGGCGAGCGCAGCCGATCGACGCGGGGATGCCGATGAGCAGCCCGATGAGGATTTGCAGGAAGGCTCCGCGGAGGACGAGGCGGACGATGCCGCTGCGATTGGAGCCAAGCGCCATACGGACGCCGATTTCGCTGGTGCGGCGCTCGACGGTGTAGGCGGTGACGCCATAGAGGCCGACGGCGGCGAGGATGAGAGCGAGGATGCCGAAGAGTCCGGTCATGTTGGCGACGGCGCGCTGCTGATCGAAGCGGGCGTCGACCTGATCCTGCATGGAGACGACGTCGAGAAGGGTGAGATTGGGGTCGACCTCGGAGAGGACGCGGCGGATCTGCGGTTCGAGGCCTTCCATGCTGCCGCGCGTCTGGAGGACGGCGCCTTCGATGTAGTGGGTCATATCGTCGATGCGGCCCATCATGGAGCCATCTTCATATTTCACGTGCTGGGCGAGGGGGACGAAGAACATAGGGCGTGGCGGCTCAGTGTTGGCGGGATCGTTGTACTTGGCGCTGCGGACGACGCCGACGATCTCGTAGGTGCTGCTGTAAGCGGGCAAATCGAGGCCGAAGTGTTGACCGATGGGGTCTTCTCCGGGCTTGAAGAAGCGATGGACGAAGGCCTCATCGACGACGACGATGTTTTGGGTGGAGGCGGTGTCGTCTTCGGAGATGGAGCGTCCGCGAATGATCTGCTGGCCGAGGGTTTCAAGGTAGCCGGGCGCGACGTGGTCCCAGGAGGAGCCCGATTGTTCGTTGGGGCCGGGCATACCGTGGCCCTGGCGGATGACCATCTCGCCCCAGTTATCGGTGAGGGGGGTGTACTGGGCGATGGCGGCTCGCTGGACGCCGGGGATGTGGGAGAGGCGATCCTGGAGCTCGCGGTACATGGCGTCGAGCTGGGGCATGGAATACGACGGCCAGGGCGCGATAACGCCGATGACAACGCGATGGTCGGTGTCGTAGCCGAAGTCCTGGTGCTGGAGGTTGGTGAGCGAGCGGGTGAGGAGTCCTGCGCCGGAGAGGAGGACCACGGAGACAGTGGCCTGGACGATGACCAGAGTTTTCTGCGACCACGAGGCGTGATCGCGGGTGCTGCGGTTAGCGCCGCGGAGAGCTTCGACGGGATCGGCGTGGGTGGCGAGCCACGCGGGGGCGGTTCCGAAAACAGCGCCGGTAACGAGGGAAAGCGCGAAGGCAAAGCCGAGGACGGGCAGGGACGGCGATGCGTCGATGGGGACGAAGTGCGCGCCATGGAAGGCGAGCGCGACCACGATTTTGACCCCGAGGTACGCGACGGCAAGTCCGGCGAGGCCGCCGAAGACCGAGAGAAGGATGCTTTCTGTCAGAGTCTGGCGGACGAGGCGATGGCGCGATGCGCCGAGGGCGAGACGGATGGAGGTTGGTGCGCGGCGCGCGGCTCCGCGAGCGAGGAGGAGGTTCGCGATATTGGCGCACGCGATGAGGAGGACGAGACAGCAGACGGTGAGCAGGATGTGGAGCGAATCGGCGTAGTCTTCCTTCATTTCACCGACGCCGATGCCAGCGGGGATGACGCGGATGTTCTGTTTGGGGAGGCCGGCTTTGATGTCGGCCACCCAGTCGGCGGGCATGCCGCTGTCATTGACGAGCCAGGTGTGGAGGAGGGCAGTCATGCGCTGGCCGGTGGTGGCGGTTGAGGCGCCGGGGCGCAGGCGCCCGATGACGCGGAGCCAGGCCTGGAAGTGGTGCAGCATGGAGTTGGATCCGGCGAAGACGGGTTCCTGATTGATGGGCATCCAGAGGTCGGGCGGATCGGCGCGGAGGGTCTCGCCGAAGTAGCCGGGAGGGGTGATGCCGATGATGGTGACGGGATGGCCGCTGACGATGAAGGTGGCGCCGACGATGGTGGGGTCGGCGCCGTATTGCTGTCGCCAGGTGCGATAGCTGAGCATGGCGACGGCCGGGGAGTTGGGCTGATCGTCGGCAGGAAGGATGGTGCGACCGGCGAAGGCGCCGAGTCCGAAGGTGGAGAAGTAGTTGCCGCTGACCATTTCCTCGCGCAGCGGCTTGGCGGCACTGTCGGTTTCGCCACGGCGCACGCTGTAGGTCCAACCGCCGGCCTGGAAGGCGGCGAGGGAGGAGAACTCGGGGGCATTCTGCTGCATCTGGCGGTAGAAGTCGTAGGCGAAGAAGCCCCAGTTGTCCTGGGTGCTGCCCTCGATACAGCAGTCGTCACCGGTGCCGATGCGATAGAGGCTGGCGGGGTCGACGACGGGCAGCGATTTGAGCATGACTGTATTAATGAGGGAGAAGATGGCGGTGGTGGCGCCGATGCCGAGGGCCAGCGTGAGCATGGCGGTGAGGGTGAAGACAGGGGACAGGCGCATCTGGCGCAGCGCGTAGGCAAGGTCCTGGCGGAAGGTCTGCATGGGGTCAGCCTCAGAGGTCCGATACGGAGTTAGATGCGGGATGGTTCCATGAGGCAGGGTGCAGGTGCGGGCTCCGGGCTCCGGGCACCGGGCCCCGTGCTCCGCGCTACGGCCACCGGCTACGGGCTACCGGCTACTGGCTTTCGTATGATGGGCTGATGGTGAAGTTCTTCTTTTGCGCCGCGTTGACTGGTTGCTGTGCCGTCTCGGTTTGGGCGCAGAGCTCGGATCTCGATCAGGATTCGACTTCGATGTACAGTTCGATTTCGGCGCAGAGTTCAGGGCAGAATTTGCCTTCCGTGCCTGGCACGCCTGTGGGAACGCCTTCGGCGCTCCAGTTGCCTCGCGCTCCGGAGAACCGGGCGTGCGACCTGACCAGCCTGGTGGTTTGTGTAAAGCATGTCGCGGAGGACGAGAAGGGATTGGTGCTGAGCCCGCTGCGTGCGCCGGCTGAGGACTGGTTATGGATCGTGCCGTTTGCGGCGGCGACGGGGGTTGGGATTCACTACGACACGCAGGCGATCGAGGACCTGGGGATTCATACCTCGCGCGAGAACAAATTCAACAAGCTTTCGGATTATGCGGGGCTGTATGCTCCCTTTGCGGCGGCGGGTGTGGGGTACGCGGCGGGCCATTTGAAGCAGGACGATTATCTGAAGGAGACAGCGGTGCTTTCCGCGGAGGCGATGGCGGACGCGGGGATTCTGGATGAGGGGCTGAAGTATGCGCTGGACCGCGAGTATCCGATGGCGCACAACGCGAAGGGCGGGCTTTGGCCGGGCGGCCCGAAGAGCTGGCCGAACCATCCGTCGATGCCGTCGGAACATGCGATGAATGTGTGGGCGTTCGCGCATGTGGTGGCGGGGCAATATGACGGCATCGCGACGCAGGCGCTGGTGTACGGCGTGGCGAGCACGGTTTCGGTGTCGCGGGTGCTCGCGCGGCAGCATTTTCCTTCGGATGTGCTGGTGGGCAGCACGTTTGGGTGGCTGATTGGCGGGTACGTGCTGCACCACCGGTCCGTGGAGAACGGAAGGCTGGTGGATGTGTCCGCGGTGCAGACACCGCTGGGGCGGGGGTTTGAGGTGCGGGTGGGTTTGGGGCGGGGAGAGTGACAGACAGGGTGCAGCGTTTGCTGAATCCGACTCCGCCACCCTCACCATTATCCTGAAATGTGACCGATAGCCCAGAGCCGCTCCCCGAGACCCCGCTTCGGAAAGGCTTTCTCCGATCCCTCACCTTCCGGCCCTTCACCCTCCGGGCCGCACTTCTGTGGCTCGCCCTTGGCCTGGTCCTCCTCTGGACCCTCGCTGCGCTCACCCTCGTCGCCGCCCGCTGGATCGACCCGCCCACGACCGCCGTGCATATGGAGCGCCGCCTCGAGGCCTGGATTCACGGCAGGCCTTACCACGAACACTACAAATTCGTTCCCCTCGGCCAAATCTCGCCCAACCTCCAGCACGCTGTCATCGCCGCCGAGGACGCGCGCTTCTATCAGCACCATGGATTCGACTGGCACGCGATCCAGATCGCTGCCGAAGGCGATATGGAAGGTGGCCGCATCCGCGGTGGTTCCACCCTCACCCAGCAGCTGGTAAAAAACCTTTTCTTCGGAACCGGCCGCTCCTTCCTCCGCAAGGGCGCGGAGTTCACTCTCGTCCCCATCGCCGAATTCGTTCTCGGCAAGCAGCGCATTCTCGAGCTTTACCTCAACGTCGTCGAATGGGGCCCCGGCATCTACGGCGCGGAGTCGGCCTGCCGCGCCTGGGACGGAACCTCGGCCTACAACATCGACCGCGACGAGGCGGCCCGGCTCGCCGCGATTCTCCCCGCACCTCTCAGGCGCAAGCCCCAGCGCATGAATCGTTACAGCGACCTCATCCTCGAGCGGATGACCCAGATGGGCTGGTGATGAGCAGGGAACCACCATGCGAAGCGCAGAGGGGCACAAATGATCGAAGATTGCGAACAAACAGCGAATTGCCTTGTGCGAGCTGAACCGTCAGGCCGTCGCCACCCGAACGCCCGGCCGCCGTCGCCGAAGGCTCAATACCGCCAGCAGAACCAGCTGCGCCGCCACCGCCCCGCAAAAATCGATCCCCACGTCCCGCACCGAGCTTGTCCGGCTCGGCAGGAAGCTCTGATGCCACTCGTCCCAGCTCGCCAGCAGCAGTGTGGACAGCACCGCCAGCCCCGCGGCGTTCCGGATCCGCACGCCAAAGCCGGCCCAGCGCCGCTCCAGAGTCACCCGCCAGGAATCGAAAAAGCCCAGGCTCACCATCCCATAACCGGCAAAGTGTCCCGTCTTCCGGATGTAATGATGCACCACTTCCCAGCGTGCCGGGCTGATCGGCCCGAACAGCTTGACCCAGAAAGGCAGAAGCCACCGGCTTGTATTCTCGGCCGACATCGTGGCGGTCGATTCCGCCAGAATCACCCCGATCCCGATCAAAGCCGGGATCCAGTGCAGGAGCAGTCGAATGCGGGGAGGGTGCACGTTTCTCCTCAAAAAACAGCGCTCTTCTTTCAGAATACATGGCAATTCCCGGCCCGTTGGTGCGCGTTTCGGGTCGCGGCTGCGTCGTCAAAGGTGATACAACAACACGTGACCCCCGGATTGATCCCCCGCACATGACCAGCCAGGAAAAAGTCCTCATCGTCGAAGACGAGCCGCACGCCTTGTCGGGCCTCGCCGAGCTTGTGTCCGGCTGGGGCTACCGCACCGAAACCGCGCGCGATGGCCTCGAAGCCCTCGAAAAAGTCGCCGCCTGGCAGCCCGGCATCATCGTCTCCGACCTCAAAATGCCGCGCATGGACGGCCTCCAGCTCCTCTCTCGCCTCGGCGAATCGAGCGAGAAGATTGCCGTGATCATGCTCACCGCCCAGGGCTCGATCGAATCTGCCGTCGAAGCCATGAAAAACGGCGCCTACGACTTCATTACGAAGCCGGTGGACGCAACCCGCCTGCGCGCCATTCTCACCAACGCCTCGCGCCAGCGAGATACCGAACGCGAACTGGAAGTGACCCGGCGCAAACTCCGCGAAACCGGCGTCCTCGGCTCCCTGGTCGGTGCTTCAAAGAAAATGCAGGAGGTCTTCGCGCTCATCGAGCGCGTCGCCACCAGCAACGTCTCCGTGCTGATCACCGGCGAAAGCGGCACAGGCAAGGAACTCGTCGCCCGCACGCTCCACGACCTGAGCCCGCGACGCAGCAAGCCTTTCGTCGCCGTCAATTGCGCCGCCATTCCGGAAACGCTGATCGAAAGCGAAATCTTCGGCCACGAAAAAGGCGCCTTCACCGGGGCCATCGAGCGCCGTGCCGGCTGCTTCGAGCTCGCCGAAGACGGGACCCTGCTGCTCGACGAAATCGGCGAAATGCCGGTCGCCACCCAGGCCAAGCTGCTGCGCGTTCTCGAAGACCACAAGCTCCGGCGACTCGGCAGCAAAATCGAAGCGCCCATCGACGTCCGCGTTCTCGCCGCCACCAACAAGAATCCCGAAGAAGCTGTCGCCGACGGCCACCTTCGCGGCGATCTCTACTATCGTCTCAATGTCTTCAATATCCACATGCCGCCGCTGCGCGAGCACAAAGAAGACATCCCGGCGATCGCCGACGCCCTGATCGTCGACATGAACCAGAAGCATCAGCGCCACGTCTCCAGCATCGACAGCGAGATGATGGCCCGGCTGGTGGCTCACGACTGGCCCGGCAATGTCCGCGAACTGCGCAACACCATCGAGCGCGCTATCGTTCTCTGCAACGAAAGCCAGCTCCTGCCACGTCACCTTCCCCCCGGTTTCGGGACCAAACCGATTCGTTCCGTGGCCGAGCTGCCCCCCAATGCTATCCAGCTCGAGGTCGGCGCTACCGTCGACGATGCCGAGCGCATGCTCATCTTCAAGACCCTCGAGTCGACCCACAACAACAAAACCCGGGCCGCCGAGATCCTGGGAATCAGCCTCAAGACGTTGCACAACAAGTTACGTGAGTATGGAAGCACTACTACCGCCGCGGGTGCGCTCGAAGAATAATATGGCAAGGAAGGAGCATTCCCGATATGCTCCAGTTACCGATCCGTAAACGTTGAGCGCGGCCCCCCGACCATGCGGCTCAAGACCAAACTCGTCCTTGCCATCACCGGCCTCGTCTTTTGCGTGGTGGTGGTGTTCTCCTGGATCTGGCTCAGCCAGCTGCTGCAGCAGCACATCGAACAGTCCTGGCAATCGACCGACTACCAGGCGCACAACGTCCTGTTCCAGATTCAGCGGGCCCTCGACTCCGGCCTGCGCGATCGCCCCTTTGACCCCAGCGACCCGGTCGCCGTGCGGGCCGCCGTCGCCGATTCGCTCCGCCGCGATCCCGGCCTCAACGCGCTGCTCACCTCCATCATCAACTACTCGCCCACCGTCCTCGACGTCTCGATCGTCGACCGCCAGAACCGCGCCATCATTGCGGTCCCCGACTCAACCCTCGACGACCAGGTGCTGCCCAACCGTCCCGATTACTCCGTGCTGCGCCGCCAGTCTCTCATCCGGACCTTCCGCATTGTCTTCGGGCCACCTCAGGTTTATAACGTCTCCCAGGGCCTCAACCGCAACGATCAGCCCTTCCTCACCATCCGCATCGGCATCCGCACCACCTTCCTCAGCCACGACTTCAAGCCCTGGCTGGTTGAGTCGTTCAGCTTCATGGGCCTCGCGATGATCATCTCCATGATCGTCGCCGCCTTCGTTGCCAATCTTGCCCTGCAGCCCATCGAACAAATCAGCCAGCGCCTGGACACCCTGGCCGCACAGCAGGAACTCGCCGAAGCCGCGTCGCATCGGGAACTGCGGCACATCGAACCCGAAATGGCCGAAGGCGCGCCCGGCACCGCGGAGAAGGAATCTCGACGTGGCGAGGACACGGTCGCCCAGGTCTCCGGCAAGATCGAGCGGCTCGGCCAGCGCATCCGCAACGTCGAGGAAGTGTTCTCCGCCCTGCGCGAGAATCTCGATCAGATTCTTTCCAATCTGCAGGACGGCGTCATGCTCTTCACGCGCGACTCCCGCGCCGTCCTCGTCTCCAGCGCCTGCGAGCGATTCCTCAACATCGGCCGGGAGCGCATCTTTGGCGCCGAGGTCCGCGAAATCTTCGACCGCTCCACGCGGCTTGGCCGCCTTGTCCGCGATGCTTTTGAAGGCGGCATGTCTATCGTCCAGGAGGAGGTCACGACCGAAACCGGCCGGCGCGTCGAGGTCTCTCTGGACTTCATTCACGACACCCAGGCGCGCGACCGGCATTCACTGGGCGCACTGCTCACGATCCACGATCTGGAGTCGGTCCAGGAGATCGAGACCGAGCTCGAGGTTTCCCGCCGCATGGCCTCGATCGGCCGCCTCACCGCCGGCGTCGGGCACGAAGTCAAGAACCCGATCAACGCCATCGTCGTGCACCTGGAACTGCTGCGCAACAAGGTGCAGGTTGGCGGCGACGCACTCCGCCACCTCGACATCATCCAGAGCGAGATTCGCCGCCTTGATCGCGTCGTCCAGACTCTGGTCGACTTCTCGCGCCCCGTCGAACTGCAGCTGAAGGATCAGGACCTGCGCGGCGTCGTTTCCAGCGTTCTCATGCTCGCTTCGGCGGAATTCCAGACCCGTGGCGTGATCGTCGAAAGCCATTCGCCGCCCCGGCCTGTCCCCTGCCGCGTGGATGCCGATCTGATGGAGCAGGCCCTCCTGAACGTCGTCCTCAACGGAGCCCAGGCCATGGCCAGCGGAGGCCTGCTTGAGGTCCGGCTCACCGAGGACTCCCGATGGGCCTATATCCGCGTCCGCGACAACGGAGAGGGTATCCCGGACGACGTCCGCTCCCGCATCTTCGATCTCTATTTCACCACCAAAAAAGAGGGCAGCGGGATCGGCCTGGCCATGACCTATCGCATTCTCCAGATGCACCACGGCCAAATTGACGTAGAATCTAAACCGGGGAGCGGAACGACATTTGTACTGCGGCTCCCGTTAATTTCTGCCGGTTCGGGACAGCGCGTAGTTCTGGAGACTACAGGACGCGCGATTCCCAGCGAGCTTGCTCGCCAGGGTGGTGAGACCCAGCCAGAAAGGTCCGGACCATGAGATCCGGAAATCAATTTGCCGCGCTTGCGCTTTCGCTCGCGCTGGTGATCGGATGCGCCCAGAAGCCGCCGCAGGCTGCTGTGCCGGTGGCCGCTCAGGCGCCGTCCCTGCCCCCGCAGCGCATGGCGGCTTTGATACCGCCCGTTCCCCCGCCGTTTCCCGTTGTCGATAAACTCATGGTAAAGCTGGATACTACCGCTCCTCCGGAAACCAGGACGGAGGTCGCCACCACCGAGCCGCACCGCTCGAACAAGCACCGCAACACCCGGTCCATCCAGGAACCCCCGGCATCGGAAGCCGCAAAGAACAGCACCTCTCAGTCGGCTGCCCAGACGACCCAGGCCGCCACGGCTCGGCCCCCTGAGATGACCAAGATCGGCCAGCTCTCGCCGCCGAATGACAACTCCAACACCGCCGATCGCCACGCCATTTCCACGCAGATCGATGCCACCGAGAACGGGCTCAACTCTATTAAAAGGTCTCTGAGCTCCGACGAGCAGAAGACCGCGGTTCTGATCCGGACCTACATTACCCGCGCGCGCGACGCTCTCAAGGGCGACGACCTCGATGGCGCAAACAACCTCAGCAACAAGGCCCACCAGTTGCTCGAAGAGCTCACAAAGCAGTAGCGTCGTCCTGGCGGGCGCGATCTGAGACCTGCAACCTGAAACCTGATCTATTTCTCCCCCCATTTCAGCTTCGACCGCAGCACGTCAAAGAACCCGTTTTCGACCAGCCGCAGCAGCTTCACCGAATAATCCGACTTCCGGCAGCGCAGCTCATCGCCAATGCGCAGCTGGATCGCCTCCTGACCATCCACCGTGAGAAAGGTCTGATCGGGAATTCCCTCGATCCGCACCAGGATCCGCGAACTGCCCGTCAGCACCATCGGCCGGAGCGTGAGTTGGTGCGGGCAAATCGGCGTCACCACCAGCGCGTCGACCCGCGGAACCATCACCGGCCCTCCAGCCGCCAGCGAATACGCCGTCGATCCGGTCGGCGTGGCCACAATCACCCCATCCGCACGAAACGTCGCCGCCAGCTGATCATCCACTTCGACGGCAAAATGTCCCATGCGGGCGATTGCGCCCTTGGCCACCACGACGTCGTTCAGGGCATCGTGCTCGCAGTTCATCTTGTCGTCACGCCAGAGCTCGCTGTGCAGCATGGCGCGAGACTCGATGCAGCATGCGCCCCGGCCCCAGGCCTCGAGGTGGGTATAGATGTCGGCGAGGCGAACCTCCGTCAGGAAGCCCAGTGCTCCCAGGTTGACGCTGAGGATGGGCACGCCGGTGCGGGCAAAGACTCGCGCTGCCGCCAGCAAAGTGCCGTCTCCCCCCAGAACGATCACCAGGTCTGGATTCAGCGAGGACAGCTCCTGGCGCGGGTGCACCTTCCCGTCCATCACATAGTTCGCGCTGACCGGATCCAGCAGCGGTTCGTGCCCATGCGCGCGCAGCCACAACACCAGTTCCGGCAGCAGCTGCCGCAATTCTTCTTTCTGCGGCTTGGAAATGATGGCGACCCGCGACATGGGATTCAGTGTACCCAGGTTAAAGGTCGCCGATTGCAGCGATCTTGCGGACCGCCAGGCTGAAACCTGGGTACCGAAACCGCAACCTGCTACGTTGTCGACCGGCTCTTCACTGCGAGGAACTGCGCGGGCACCGCGGTGCCAGTCCCATTCGTCAGTTTGGGATCGAGCGTCTGTGTATCCGTAAGCGTCGTCGTGTTGACCATGTGCACCAGATTGTCACCGCCGGTGCTCGTGAAAAAGATCGTGCCGTCCGGACTGAACACTCCCGCGATTGGAGCCTGTGCCCCCGACGAGAGCTGCACGGTCCCCAGATTACCCAGTGCCCCCGTATTCAATGGCTGGTAATAGGGGAGCAAGCCTGCCGCGGTCCCGGCGTTGTACGTCACAAAGGCGATCGAGGAATCGGGAGACGACACAACCTGATCGATCTCCGAGGCAGTCACCGGTAGCGTGGCGCTGACAGGAGTTGCGGTCAGGGCGAGCGGCGGTCCGGCATAGGAGGGACATGCGCCAATCGGAACTCCCTGGGGCGCCGCGCCGGGTGTCGCACCCAGCAAAGTGTCAGAGAAGGTTGTGTTGTCCGCTCCGAGAACGTGATTCCCGTCGGCGGTCGCAGTTAGCTGGGTCGTGGTTACAGCGAAGTCGCCGGCCGGCGGATAGTACGGCGGGGTCGAGTTGCTGTTCGGGCAGTAGCTCCGAGCAGCCGTCGAGTTCCCACTGAGGAATGTCGCGACGCTGGGCACCGTAATCGTGAGCGCCGGGCCGCAGAACGGATCCCACGCCGGATTGTAAGCCTGCACCGCGGCTGTTCCCGCCGCTTCCAGCGGACAGCTGTATGCCGGCTGATTCGTCAGCGGATACTGCGACCATCCAGTGCTGCTGCTGTTCACGAACAGCGTATTTTGACCGGTGGACGGATCCTGCCCAACGATGTAAACCGTCGTCCCGTCCGGCGAGTATTGCGCTCGAAACGCAATTCCAGCTGTGGTCGCCGCTGTACCCGAACTAACGCTGTAGAGATAAATCACCTGCCGGAGCTGATCGTTGATAACCGCCGTCGACCCGGTGGGCGAAACCGCCAGCACCACCCCGGGCACCGCCGTCACTTCTTTTCCCAGCGAGTTGTTCAGCGTGCTGTACGTCATCAGCTCGCGATAGCTGCCGAAGAACAGCGTGTCGCCGGCCTGATCCATCACCATCGAGTTGGGCGTGTACGGCAGCCGCACTGGCGTAGCCGCTCCACCAGTGGTCAGGTCGATCTCAGAGAAATACGGCGATTGCGACGACGCCATCCAGATTTGATTGCTGCTGCGGCCAGGAGAATCGATCGTGATGAGGTTGCCTGCAACCGGCATGCCGTTGCCGAGCGTGCCGATCAGGTTCACCGGCGCCGGATTGCAGGTGGGCGGCTGGCAAATCGCCGTCACGGTTGCGTGACTTGGAAACGTCGCCGTAACCTGCCCCGTGCTGCTGACGCTCAGGTTCTGCGGCTCTGTAGAAGCATAGGTGAGGTTCAGGCCATTAATCGTCGCGGGAGGATTATTGCTGTCCGTTACTTTCGCCACAACCGTCTGCGGCGAGCTCGGCGTCACGGTGGCCGACGTCCCGCCGTTGATGCTGAGCTGAATCTTCGCCGGTGGGCACGTAGAGAAGAAGCCCGCCGCTGAAGTCACTTCCGACGTATTCGCATTGATCACCGTCGATCCGGGAAGATTGGCTGTGGCGATTCCGTTCGGATTTGGCGCCGAGCTGGTCCCGGTCCCGGTGACCGGATTCGGCGGATTGTTCACCGCCGTCGTGTTGTTGATCGTCACAACATTGCTGGAGACGGCGTTGTAGGTAATCGTTCCAATATTGGCGTTGGGGCTGGTGCACGACGTCGTGCTCGGGCTGCAAAGCGTCACGCCGCCCGGCCCGGTAACCGTGGTCTCCGCCAGCAATGGCTCCGTCTGCCCCTGCGCGTTGTTCAGGGTCTGGCCCTGCGAAATGCATGCTGTCTGGGTCGGAATTGTCATCGACGTGATCGGTGGATGTATATATACATTCACCGGATTGCTCGTAACCGCGGCGCCTGTAGCCGTGATCTGCACCGTCCCGCAGCTGGTCGCAGTGCAGCCATTAAATGCGGACAGCGAAGACCCCGCCGGGGGGGTGCAGATCGAAAAATTAGGAACTCCGCCGGGGCTGTTGCGATTCCAGGTTCCCGCGCAAATCGTTCCCGTCGGTGAAACGTCCGCCAGCTGCAGATTGGAACTGGCATACGTGTAGCTGCCTACGCTCGCCGACCCACCAAGGCAGTTATAAGCCTGCGGCGAGCTCAGCGATCCAGTTTGTCCCCACGAAAGGGAAAGACCCGTCACCTCCGGCCCCATCGTGACGTAGACCACCTGGCTGGTCGTGATGCCGTAGGCATGGCCATTCTTGATGCAGTAATTGTTGGGATTGTGGCCACAGCCCGTGATGGAAAGACCAACCGGAAGCGAACACGCAAATAAGACTACAAAAGCAAGAAACCGCCGCATGAAACCTCCCCGTCTGAGCAGTCCAGCCGCCCAAACGGTCCAAACATCAGAAAATTCTGCGTGCGATTCAGAATAACAAAGGAGAAGCAGAGCGCGCAGCGCGGAACGCCTCTAAATTCATACATAAAGAGGCAAACCTCTGGACGCAGCCCGCCTCTTTTCGTTAGCAGATAGACTAGACCGGTGACCTGAAACCTGAGACCTGTCACCTGCGTTACGGCATATACTCGGCAAACCACCCCAGCGCGCGCTCCAGCACATCGCGCCGATGCTCGGGATTCACAAATCCGTGCCCTTCGTTGGGATACACCACCAGCTCGACCGGCTTTCCCAGATCGCGCAGTGCATGCCAGAACTCAAATGACTGCGGAGCAGGGCACTCGCCGTCCCGATCCCCCACCACCGCCAGCGTCGGCGTCGTCACGTTCCTGATGTAGTTGATCGCCGACATCTTCGCGTATACCGCCGGATCGTCATACACCGACGCGCCGAAAAACGGAATCATCCACTGGTCAATCGAGTTCTCGCCGTAGTAGCTCTGCCAGTTTGAAATCCCCGCTCCCGCAACCGCCGCCTTAAACCGATGCGTCTGCGTCACTGCGAACATCGTCATGAATCCGCCATAGCTCCAGCCCGTCAGCCCCACCCGCCCGTCGTCGATGGGATACTTCTTCTCGACCGCATCCACGCCGGCGAGAATGTCGCGCAGATCCCCGTACCCAAAATCCTTCCGGTTCGCCTGCGTAAATTTCTCGCCCTCGCCATAGCTGCCCCGTGGATTCGGCATCAGGACAAAATAATCGAGCGCCGAGAAGGGAACTGGCCCGTACCCAACGCCAGGCCAGCGCGGCACCACTGCCGACGACGGTCCACCGTGCACCTCCACAATCAGCGGATACTTCTTTGCCGGATCGTAGTGCGCCGGAAGCAACAGCCATCCCTGCACATGAAACCCTTCGTTCTCCCACTCCACCGACTCGGCCTTCCCCCACACTGGCTTGGCGCCGTCGTTAATATGTGTGATCTGCTTCAGGCTCATCAGATCGCCAGCCCAAACCTCCGGCGGGCTGTCGAACGACGACCGGATCAGCGCAATTGCGTTCGTATTCGATGTCGAGATGCTCATCATCAGTCCGCCAGCGCCCACGCTGCCCGGCAGCGTCAGGTTGTACTCCGAGGACTCCCGATGATCCGCGATACCGTAAACAAAAAGGTGAGAAGCGCCGCCCTTGATCTCCGCGATGCCCACCGAATCGTTGTCGAGCCACACAAACCACGCCGGGCTCCCCGCCCGATCCGGCGTCACGTCCTTCGGCTCCCCGCCCGTTGCCGGCATCACGTAAATGTCGCCGCCCGTCGATCCCTGATCCGACATCAGCCCGCCGATAAACGCAATCTGCTTTCCATCCAGCGACCACCGCGGCACAGCAATCTGCAACCCATGGAGCGGCCCCGCAACCGTTGGCGGATCCAGAATTGCCTTCGGCTCTCCACCCACGGTCTGCGTATACAGCTTTGCCACCCACCAGTTGTTCTCACCCGGCGGCGCAGCGGCCACATAGGCAAGCTGATTCGAATCCGGCGACCAGTCAAACTCAAAAACATGCAGCTTCTCCGGAGTGATCTGCGTCAGCTGCCCGCTCACAGCATCCACCGCCGCCACCCGCTGCACCTCCAGCCCTTCAACTCCGATCACCCCTGAAGGCGGCTTCTCCGCAGCCAGAGCCCCCGACGGCCGCGTCGCCCCCTCCACATAAAGGAAGCTCAGCCGCTTCCCATCCGGCGACCACTCCATCTCCTTCGCATAGCCGTTCAGCGCCGCCAGCTGATGCGGCGTTCCCGCACCCGAAGCATCCGCCAGGAAAATCGCCATCTTGTGATCGCTCGTGCAGTCGGAGAAGAACGCCACCTGCTTCGAATCCGGCGAGAACGCCGCATTGCTCTCCGAGCCGGACGCCCCGCCCGCGCATGCCGTCACCCGCTTCGCCGCCGACGGATTGTCCAGTGGGGCCAACTCGATGTCCGAGCCCCCGCGACCGCCGCCCACATTCCAAACGATGTATTTGCCATAAGGCGAGAGTGTCGTTTCGCGAACCGTCTTCGCCTGATTCAGCGCATCGATGATCTGCCCAATGCGCGGATCGTGCGCCGGACGGGCCGATGCGGTCTGTGCGAACGCCGGCGCGGTCCAAACCACTCCGGCGCAAAGGACAACCCCCAAAACACTCGAGCGAACCTTCGTCATGGGCGCTGTTATATCAGGTCTCGCACGGTCGACGCGACGCCCGAGCAAGCCCGCCCGCCAGTACCATTCCGATATGCCCCTCATCCGGTCGGCGAAATTCAGCGGCGAAAACAGCGACGCAGAAACCTGCCGGACCCTGATGCGCGAATACGCGCGCTTCCTCAACGACTCCGTCGGCGGGGAACATATCTGCGTCGAAAGCCTCGAGGAAGAACTCGCGGGGTTGCCCGGCAGCTACGCCGAACCCGCCGGCGCCGTGCTCCTCGCCTTTGACAACGAAACGCCCCTGGGCTGTGTCGCCCTCAAGCCGCTGAAGCTCGATCATCCCGCCAACCCCGGTGAACGGGGGGCCTCCAATGCGCCCGCTTTTGGCGCATTGGGGTCCGAACGCGCCTGCGAGATGAAGCGCCTCTGGGTCCGCCCCACGCAGCAGGGAACTGGCCTCGGTCGCAAACTCGCCCAGGCC
>Ga0181520_10004601_pt1 | contig 22897 bp, 17 predicted proteins | sample PEATcosm2014_Bin_29_FD_132451 | JGI IMG/M metagenome (GOLD analysis project Ga0181520, IMG submission 132451) | Peatland microbial communities from MTU Mesocosm Facility, Houghton, MI, USA - PEATcosm2014_Bin02_30_metaG | ecosystem: Environmental > Terrestrial > Soil > Wetlands > Peat | place...
ACGAACGCTTCAAAACCGACATTTTGGTCATTGTGGCCCATCCCGATGATGAGACGGAGATTACTGGCTACCTGGCGCGGGCCATCTTCGATGAGCACAAACGCGTTGCTGCAATTTTCGGCACTCCCGGCAACGGCGGCGGTGACGTAATGAGCAACGCCCAAGCGGCGGCCCTCGGCGATGTCCGAATGACGGAGGCTCGCGAGGCGCTAGCTTATTTCGACGTCCTGCACGTCTGGTTTCTGGGCGGCAGCGATACACCCGGCCAGGACGTTTTGCGCTCTCTTGAAACTTGGAACCACGGCAAGGCGCTTTGGGAGGCTGTGCGCCTGGTGCGACTGACACGGCCGGAGGTGATCATGACGTGGCTGCCGGATTACGTCGCCGGCGAAAACCACGATGACCACCAAGCCGCCGCCGTAATCGCCACCGAGGCGTTTGACCTCGCGGGCGATCCTACAATTTTCCCCGAGCAAGTCTCCGCACCGCGCGTTCGCATGGGGATCGGCAACCTCACGGAAGGCCTCCAACCCTGGCAGGCCAAGAAGATCTATTACTTCAGCGACGCCATTAATACGGACTTCCTCAAGGGCCAGGGACCTGAATACAGCACTACCGACATTTCACCCAGCAAGCACGAGACGTACTTCAAACTTGCCGCCGAGCAGATGGCTCGTCACCTGACTCAGGACGATTCGGGGCAGATGGCCAAACAGGCCCTGGAAACGGGCGACTTCCATTACTTCCAACAACCGATTCTACTGGCTCTGGGGAAATCGCTGGTGCAGGGCAGCACGACGGGCGATGTTTTTGAAGGCATCACCCCCGGCGCCATTCCGTTCGCGGCGGTGCGCGGCTACCATCAGGAGATGCATCAGGGAGTATCCATCGATCTCGGCGGGCCCTGGGCCTTCTATCGCGAATTCTGGCGAGCGCACAACCTCGATCATATTGCGGACCTCATCAAAACTCCGGAGGTGGCTGTGGCCAACGCGGCGGAGGTTCACGTACCGATCTTGATTCACAATGACACCGATCAGCCGGTGGAAGTGACTCTCACCTCTACGGTACCCTCGGATTGGAGGGAGTTGAGGGGAACCGCCCGATATCCCGTGAGGCCGCATGAGGCTTACCCGGCGCAAACGCATTACGTCGCCTCCTCCACCGCGAAGCCGGAGTGGCAGACGCTCACGTGGAAAGCGGAAGCCAACGGGCAAACGATCGGGACTATTACTTTGCGCGTGCTGACGGACTCGCCGGGCCTGCCGCAGTAGCCGAGCGTGGTTCGCGACGAAGTTCGGAACCGGGGAGATTTCGGCACACGGCAATCCCCGGAGTAGCGCCAAAGTCGCTTGGCACAAGGAGTGGGGAGGAAATACCCAGTGGCGCTGGGATAAGCGCTTGATCGACCTGATGACGCGCGACCTTCCCGCGAAGCGGGATACCACGAGTAGCCGTAAGTGAAACCTGCGGAAAACGGAGCTACGGGATTTCTCCAGCCCTGACCGGCCCGCCCTTCGAACTGTCAACCCCGTTGGGGTTGGCTGGTGGGGTGGGTTCCGTTGTCCGCAGGCTAAAACCTGCGGCTACGCAAGGTTGGCCCCGTCGGGGCCTAACGAGGAAGTGGTTATCTTCGCGCTCATGGCTGAAATACCCGGCAATCCGCAGGTCTTGAAGTATTGGAGAGTGGCTGTTCGTGGCTAATTTACGCGCAGTTGGAGCCCCCGCCGGAAGAACGCGGCCCCCAGCAGGATCGCTGCGACGGCCAGATATATGACTGCGTCGCGGTCGGCATTCGAACCACTCGAGCTCCCCGTGAAGTCGAGACCTGGGACTCGGTTCATCGGGCCCACGTACCACAATGCCGTGTATAGGCCTTCAAAGAACTTGCTGGTGCCGCTCCAGACACCCAGCGCCACCGCCAGCGATGGGACGAACAGTGCGCCCGCGGCCCAGGCCAATAGGCCCGCATGCTGTCCCGCTAGCGCCAACCGGACCGCAGCCCCCAACCCGGTGAGCGCGGCAACCGCAACGCCGGCCATCCATGCCGCCGGGAGCTGCCGTGGCAAAAGCCCCGGACATGAGAATAGGAGTTGTTCAGTGCCGAAGCGAGCCTCGCGCGTGCCGAGCGCGGACCATATGAGGACGGGCCAAATCCACGCGAACGCCAGCAGCGGTCCACGCGAGATAGCGAGGGGCGCGGCGAACTGGGCGACAAGCAATCCTCCCGCCACCACGTACCACCACCAGCGATAGCCCTTCAGGGCGAGTCGCAGCTCGGCCATTAATAGACGCCCGGAGCCGGAATGCCGCAGGCCTGCGGGAAGAGGGGTGAGATGAGTGGCTGCGGCGCTGCGTGCCCGCGCCGCCTTGATTTCGAACGCTTCCCCTGCCTGGGTGCTCGCTCCCTTCTGCCGCGGCTCGAACCCCGGCTTCCGCCACGATCGCGCTGGATCAAATCTGTCGAAAAACCACGCACTACAAACAACCAGAGCGATCGCCACTGCTGCCCACACCAAACGCCAGCCGAGCACCCCAAGGCTCCATTCGACACCATTCCAATGAAAACCCGTAGCCACCTGGACGGACTTGTCGGCCACGGTGAGCGAAAAACCACCCTTAAAACCCGGGATCCCTACCCGCGCTGCCGGGACCATACTTTGATACACCGTCCAGAGGCCGGAGGGGTCGATCTGGGGAAGCTTCGTCAGTGCTGGAAGGGCAATGCCGAAGGTCCAAAGAAAGAACCAGAGCACGTTGCCGACCCCTCCGCGAAGGAAGCGGAACGCCTCGAACAGGAGGGCCATCGCGGCCGTCATTGCCATCGCGGGCACGGTGAGGAACACCAAGGGCAGGAGCAGCGCCCCGATGTGAAAGGCGCGGTCCTCGGCGGCCAGGAACTGCATGGCCACAGCCGCCACTGCCAGCACGGCCACCATGGAAACAAGTACCGCGAAGTTGCTGAGAAATTTTCCCAGGAGATACGAAACTTTGGTGAGTGGTGTTCCGGCGAGAATCTCACCGACCCGCGTTTGGCGGTCGCGATCCACGGCGTTCTTAACGATGTAAAAGCCCACGAGCGAGAGAAATGTCGTCGCTACCAGCGAGACCATCGCGCCGATCCACGCGGAAGTATACAGTCCGCGATACTCGCCCAGGCGCAATGAGATTTTCCCCGTGCCCGCGGCATACCCCAGGTAGACCGCGAAGAGCAAAGTAACGAGATAGCTGTAGCGGCGGACGCGCTCGAGAAAGTCAGCGCGGGCAATGGCATAGACAGTGCGGAAGGCACTCATACGGCCGCCTCGGCGGAAACACGATTGCGGTGAGTATCAAGGGTGGCGAGATAGGCATCTTCCAGCGAGGGCTCCAGCGCCCGCGCTCCTGGGCGGGGAGGTGCGTCGGCCACGACGCGCGCGTGTATGCCAGCGTTTCGGTGGGCGGTGCTGCTTACCAGATAATCTCGACGAAGGGTGGGAAGCTCGCCACTCGGGATCACCACTTCCCAGACCTTCCCATCGACTCTCGCGAGAAGCGATTCGGGGGCGCCATGGGCAACGAGCTGGCCTTGGGCGATCAAGGCGATGTCCGTGGCCACGGCCTCAACATCGGAAACGATGTGGGTGGAAAGTATGACGATTCGCTCCCCGGCAAGCTCGGAAAGCAGATTGCGGAACCGCACGCGTTCTTCCGGGTCGAGGCCCGCAGTGGGCTCGTCCACGATCAAAAGCTGCGGATCGTTCAGCAGCGCCTGGGCAATGCCGACGCGCTGGCGCATGCCGCCGGAAAATCCTCCCAGCGGCCGGCGAGCGGCGTCGGCAAGATTCACAAGCTCCAACAGTTCGACAATCCTCGTTCGCGCGCTCGCCGCGTCCAGGCCCTTAACAGCAGCGAGGTAATCGAGAAACTCAACCGCACTCAAATTCGGATAGATGCCAAAGTCTTGCGGAAGATAACCGAGCACCGTGCGCAACGCGTCCGGGTCACGCTTGATGTCTATCCCGTTCCAGAGCACACGCCCCGCGCTCGGCCGGGTGATGGTAGCCAGAATGCGCATGAGCGTGGATTTGCCGGCGCCGTTGGGGCCCAGCAACCCCAGCACACCGGGGCCAAGTTCCAGGCTGAAGCTGCGTAGGGCTGCTACTTTTCCACGGTAGGTCTTGCTGACGTCCTCAATTTCGAGCTTCATAAATGCAGATTTCCATTTTTGCGGGAAGACCGTCAGTTTTCAAAGGCCATTCACGAACAGGATATTCCTGTCCAACTTTCCGGCCGCGATTTCCTTACGGCAAATGGGTCGCGATTCATTCCTCGTTGGCAAGTTCCTGAACCCGTCGGATCGTGATCACGGGGAAATCGTCAGGCACATCGAAGACGGCGAGTCCATTCACTTTCCGGGTCCCGACTTTATAGCGAGCCCCACGGCGGACAAGCTCGGACGCTGCCATCCCCAGGCTGAGCCCGCGCCGCTTGGCGTAGGAGCGAATTTCCTTCAAGGCATCGTCTTGTAAGTCTAGTGTGATTTTCATCGGAAGAGCCTCACCCGAATTGCTTGCCACCGAACGCAACCACTGGACTCAGTGGAAGGCTTGCGGACGCATTGCTTGTCACTTTTGCCTTTTGCACTTTGCCTTTTGACTTTTGACTTTCTCTTTCATCCCTGCTGCAATGCTCCTCTATTTTCCGAGGGGCTTCATCCCCAAACTTGCCCAGAGACTGTCGACTTTATTCCTCACGTCAGGGTCCATGACAATCTCATCCGGCCAGGGCCGGGCAAAGCCTTCGGTGGGCCATTTGCGCGTCGCGTCGATCCCCATTTTGGAGCCGAAGTTGGGCAGGCGCGAGGCGTGTTCGAGTTGGTCTACGGGGCCCAGTGTGAACTGGATATCGCGCTCGGGGTCGATATGGTTCAGGGCTTTCCAGGCGACCTCGCCGGAATCGTGCACATTCACATCGTGGTCCACCACCAGAATGCACTTCGTAAACATGGCGCCGGGCATGCCCCAGATGGCGTTCATTACTTTCCGGGCATGACCTGGATAGCTCTTACGAATTGCCACCATCATCAAGTTGTGAAACACGCCTTCCGCGGGCATATGCATGTCCACCACTTCCGGCATCTGTTTGCGCATCAGGGGCAGGAACAAACGCTCGACGGCATATCCCATCCAGTAGTCTTCCATGGGCGGCCGGCCGACCACGGTGGAAACGTAGATCGGGTCGCGCCGGCGGGTGATGCAGGTAATGTGAAATGCGGGGAACTTGTCCTCGAGCGAATAATAGCCGGTGTGATCGCCAAACGGCCCCTCGGGGCGGATGTCGTCCAAGTCGACGTAACCTTCCAGAACAATCTCGGCCTGGGCGGGCACCTCCAGATCCACACTCTCACATTTCACCAACTCCACCGGTCGTTGGCGCAGGAAGCCGGCGAAAAGGAACTCGTCCAAGTCCTCCGGCAGGGGCAGCACTCCGGAGAGCATGGTGGCGGGGTCGGCCCCCAGCGCCACGGCCACGTCCATGCGGCGGCCTTTGCCCTGGCGCTCGAGCCAGCGGAAATGCTCGGCGCCGCCCTTATGGACCTGCCAATGCATTCCCGTCGTACGCTCGTCGTAAACTTGCATGCGATAGCAGCCCACATTGCGCCGACCCGTCTTGGGGCTGCGCGTCACCACCATCGGAAACGTGATGAACCGTCCGCCGTCCTGCGGCCAGCACTTCATGATGGGCAGTCGCGCTAACGAGAGTTCGTCGCGTTCGATGACCTCCTTCACGGGCCCCGACCGCACGTTCTTGGGGAAAAATGAGCCGAGTTCGGAGAGCTTGGGAAGCAGCTTCACCTTGTCGAAGAAACCTTCCGGCGGCTTCATGTCGAGCAGATCTTCCATCCGTCGCGTCACGTCGTCGAGTGAAGCGACGTCGAGCGCCGTCTCTAGGCGCCGCCGTGTGCCTAGCATGTTGATCAGCAGCGGCATCGAGTAGTTCACGCCGTCGCGGGCCGAGCGCGGCCTTTCAAACAGCAACGCCGGACCGCCGGCCTTTGATACGCGATCGGTGATCTCGGTAATTTCCAGGTCAACGTCAACTTCCGCGGTGATGCGCTTTAGTTCGCCCTGGCGTTCCAGGCGGGCAAGAAAGTCACGCAGGTCTTGGTAGGACACGTTGGATCCTCGGGTGTTCAGTAATCCTTGTTCGGCCTCAAGTGTAAAGGGTAAAGGATAAAGGGTAAAGGGTGAGATTCATTGCGACCTTGGCAGTGTCCTAATTACTGACTTACTTGGCTCATCCACCGCTGTTGCCGAGAACATCTTGGAGTGCGGTAGCTGCTGCTACCGCACTCCAAGCCGCCGCGGCGCGTGGGTGCCTGTCCCGTTTGAAACATGGGTGAGGGTGGTAAGTCATTCCCCTAATCAGGGGCGTACCGCCGGCTTCCAGGCGGCACGGGAGCCGCCAAGATGGCGGCGCTACGTTCAAACCAGGACACAGCCTTGTCGTGCTTGACTTTGCCTCCCGCACGCCGGAGAATAGGGTCCTCATCCCGCAAGCATCGACCTGCATCGAACGGCCTGTCGGGCTTGAACCTGGGAGGGTCCCTACGTTCGAAATCAACGGGCCAGCGTGTATGTTGCGTTCGCTTACCCCCGCACGCCTACTGAAATCCCGAATAGCATCACTGCTGCCGGCCGTGTTGCTGAGCATGTTAGTTGCCATGGCGCGAGGGGTAGTGGCGGCGCAGACGGCAACACCGCAAGAGATCTCGTCGAGCGACGTTGAGCCCGCCTTCAAGCTGCAAACGGAACGCAACCTGGTGACGGTACGCGTGGTGGTGCGCGACTCGAAGGGTACAACGGTTGACAACCTTCGCCAGGAGGATTTTCACCTTTTCGATCATGGCAAACCGCAAACCATCCTGCACTTTTCCGTCGAAAAGCCGGCCCTAAAGGCCGCCGAAGCTCCGAAACCCGTCGAAAAAACCAATGTCGAGGTAGAGGAACAGGATGAAACGGCCACCCCGGCCTCCAGGGCTCGCCGCTTCTTGGCGCTCTACTTCGACGATGTGAACACGCCGTTTGAGAACCTGGCCCGCACGCGCGACGCCGCGGACCATTTCCTCACCAAGTCGATCCAGGCGGGCGATCGCGTGGCGCTGTTCACCTCCTCCGGGCAAAAGCAAGTCGACTTCACGGATAACCTGGCACGGCTTCACCAAGCGCTTTTCGACCTTCGACCGCGCCCTATCATTGGGCAGGACACATCCTGCGGAGCGATCCCTCCCTACGAGGCGTATCAGATTGTCGAACAGAATGACACCAACGCCATTCAGGTGGCCGCCGATGAGCTCGCGACTTGCAATCCTTGCCCGTACCCAACAACTCACGAGCAGTGCATGCTCCAGTATGAACAGACGCTGGTTCCGAACGAGGCGCAGCAGTCGCTAAACATGTCGGAAACGCAGTCCAGGGCGGCATTGCGGGGGATTGAATCCGCCGTCCGTGTTTTAACGTCTCTCCCCGGCCAGCGCAGCATGGTGATTATCTCCGGGGGGTTTCTGACGGATACTCTTCACTTCGAGCTCAGCGAGATTACCGATCGCGCCTTGCGTGCCGGCGTCATCATTAATGCCATCGACGCCCGCGGGCTCTACACGGACCCCACGCTCGATGCCAGCCAGAGCACCATCGCCGTCTCGCCGAGTAGTCAGACGAGCGGGCAGAAGCACATGATCCTCATGGCGAGTGCCCGGGTGCAAACCGACGGAATGCGCGACCTCGCCCTCGATACCGGGGGCATTTTCTTCGACAGCAACAACGACCTCGAAGCCGCATTTCACAAGACCGCCGGCCTTCCAGAAGTTTATTACGTCCTGGCTTTCTCCCCGCAGAATCTGAAGCTCGACGGCTCATTCCACCCCCTGCAAGTCAAGTTGGCCACGGCCAAAGGCCTTTCCGTGCAGGCGCGCCACGGATATTACGCTCCCAAAAAACCGAACGACCCGACGGCGCAAGAGAAGGAAGACATTCAAGAAGCGGTCTATTCCCAGGATGAAACGCATGAGCTTCCCATTGACGTCCACACTCAATTCTTTATGAAGACCGAAACCGACGCGCAGATCGCCGTCCTGACGCGCATCGACCTTCACCCCTTGCACTTTCGCAAGGAGGAGAATCGAAACCTCGACACCTTGGTTTTCGTGACCGCAGTGTTTGACCGGGATGGGCACCTGGTGACGGGCCAGCAAAAGTCACTGGATCTGCGCATGCAAGACAGCACGCTGGAGAAATACATGCAGACGGGCATTACCGTCCGGACGAAATTTGACGTCAAGCCCGGAACTTACCTGGTTCGGGCGATCGTGCGGGATTCCGAAAGCGGCCAAATCTCCGGCCTGAACCGCACCGTGGAAATTCCTTATTAGGAGGCGGACTTATGTCTCGCAATCGATTTCTTATCATGATGGGCTCTCTACTTACTCTGGCGGGGCTGGGCGCCCCATCGGTCCTAGCACCGGCGGCCCAAGCCGGCGCGCAAAATACTCCCGCGTCGGAGGTCCAATCGGTGCCAGGTGTAATCACGGCTGAGACCAATCTCGTTCTGGTCGACGTAATCGCCACCGACAAGAAGGGAAATTACCTGAAAGATCTGGAGAAGAAGGAGTTTCACGTCTTTGAAGACAACGCCGAGCAAGCCATCTCCTCCTTCTCCCGTGAGTCGGATATCCAACCCAACGCTCCGGGACGTCAGCGCTACATGGTGCTTTTCTTTGACGATTCCACCATGAGCCCGGCCTTGCAAATCCAGGCGCGGCAAGCTGCCGGGAAATTTGTGGAAGGCACCGCCTCACCCAATCGCATGATGGCGGTGGTGGACTTCACCGGAACCTTGAATATTGGGCAAAACTTTACCGCCGACGGCGAACTGTTGAAAAAGGCCATCAGCACGGTCAAGTATTCGGCCGTTCACCCCAACGGGGGAGGGGTGCAAGTTGCGGCCATGGGAATGCCCTCTCTGGCCCAAACAGAATCGGATTTCGGCGCGACGAGTGTCCTGCTCTCCATCCGCGAAGTCGCCAAGACGCTCCGCGCTGTTCCCGGGCGCAAAACGCTAATCTTGTTTTCCTCGGGATTTCCCTTGACCCCCGATCGCGAGTCGGAGCTTACCGCCACGATCGATGCCCTGAACAAATCTAACATCGCCGTTTATCCGGTGGACGTGCGCGGCTTGGCGACCATGAACCCTGATATTTCCAACCCCGGACTTCCGGGCGCGCCAAGGTCAGAACTGTTCACTCCCGAATCACCCTTCCCGCATTTGCCGGGACTGTGGGCGGCCCTCGCGGCGCCCCCGCTTGATCCTCAGCATGGAGGGGGCGGTGCGCCGGGTGGGGGCGGCGGAGGCACGGGCGGCTCAGGTGGAGGGACAGGGGGAACTTGGGGCGGAGGCTCCAAAGGTGGCAGCGACGGCGGCACCGGAACAGGGGGCGGTACCGGCGGTGGAACCACTGGCGGCAGCCACGGCGGTACGGGCTCAACAGGTACCACCGGCACACGCGGCGGGGGCGGGGGAAATACAAATACTACGAATAATTTAAATAGCTCCAGCGCGGCGTGCATGAATGTCAACACCATGGGAGGAATGCAGAACCCCAACTGCCCCAATCGTCAAATCATTCCCCAATTTCCGGAAAGTGTGGCGACAAACCAGCAGGTCCTTTATGCCCTGGCAAAAGGCACGGGCGGCTTTGAAATCTTCAACACGAACGATTTCCTCCAGGGTCTGAGCAAAATCTCCGACGAAATGAATCAGTATTACAGCATCGGCTATTTGACTCCCAACCAGGCGCACGACAGTGCCTACCACAAAATTTCGGTTAAGGTGGACCGCCCGGGCGTGAGTTTGCGCTACCGTACCGGTTACTACGACGTGAGGACGCCCGACCTGCTGAAAGGAAAACCTGAAGGCAAAGCTCTAGAGGAGCGCGTGGCCAGCGCGCAGGCCGGCGAAATTCCGGTTTCACTCAGCGCCCCCTATTTCTACGTCGAGCCGGGCGTTGCGCGTGTGAATCTGGCCCTGTCCATACCCGCTTCCGCCATCGACTTTGACAAACAGAAGGGAGACTTCCATTCCGATGTGAACGTGCTGGGAATCGCCTATCGGCCCAATGGCACGGTCGCCGCACGATTCAGCGACACAGTGAAATTGGATCTCCAAAAGAAAGAAATTAAGGATTTCGCCAAAGGTCCATTCGATTATCAAAACACTTTCAACATTGCGCCAGGAACCTACACACTGAAGCTGGTGCTGAGCGCAGGTGGGCAAAAGTTCGGAAAGTATGAAGCCCCCTTGGTGGTTGAGCCTTTTAACGGCGACACCTTCGCCCTCGGGGGTCCAGCTCTGGGCGAACGATATGCCCCCGTTTCGCAGCTTACCGCGAACATGGACGCAGCCCTGCTCGAGGAACGCACACCCCTGGTGTTCAAGGATATGGAATTGGTCCCCTCTGCCGGTAATCGATTTGCCAAAACTGATAATCCAGTTTTTTATGTCGAGGTCTACGATCCGGCGCTGAAAGAGTCCACTCCGCCTCGGGCGGGAATCCTGTTCAGCGTGATCGACCGGAAAACCAACAAGGAGGTCTTCTCCTCGAACACGATTCTGATCAATGACTACGCGAAACCCGGCAACCCATTCGTGCCCGCGGGCTTCAAGTTGCCCATCAACCAACTCGCGCCGGGCGATTACCGCATGGAAATTAAGGGGCGCGACTCGATGGGCAACGCCTCCACCCCGCGCAGCGCTGATTTCTCGGTGGAGTAATAGGCATGTCCCGTATAATAAATTTTCAGACTTATGCGGGACTGATGACTCAGTACGGAACACCATGACAAAGCCGCCCGCAAACGTTTTGCAGTTGCCCTTGGAAGTACGGGCCGAGATGGCGTTCAAGGCTGCCGTGGAAAAAGCAATTATCGAGCATGCGCGCCAAGGCGTCCCAATGGTCATCTGGCGCGATGGCAAAATCGTTGAGCGGCCTCCTGAAGAACTAAGGGCAGAAGCTGCGCGCTTGCTCGCGGAATGACCGCTTACAGGAGGTAGCGCGACCTGCAGAACAGGTCCGCGCTACTCACTGCTCGCCGAATGACGGCAAGAACTCCAGCCAAGAAACGTGCCCCGGGCAAGAAACAACGTGGCGCGGTAGCTCGAAAATCGAGCGTTCATCATGCCGCTATTCGCCACGCGCTGCTTGCCTGGTTTCGCGCCAACGCCCGCGTGCTTCCCTGGCGAGGGACGGGCGACCCCTATGCCGTCTGGGTCTCGGAAGTCATGCTTCAACAGACCCAGATCGCAACAGTGACCCCGTTCTATCAGCGCTTTCTTGCCGCGTTTCCCACTGTAACGGACCTTGCCGAGGCGCCGCTGGAGCGGGTGTTGGAACTCTGGTCGGGTCTGGGTTATTACCGGCGCGCCCGCTACCTGCATCAGGCCGCGCAAGCGTTGGCACAAACGTTCAGCGGAAAGTTTCCTGAGGACTATGCCGGCCTTCGCACTCTTCCCGGCATCGGCGACTACACGGCCAAGGCGGTGCTCAGCATCGCGTTCAATCAGCCGTACGCCGTGCTCGACGGGAACGTGGCGCGGGTGGTGGCTCGGTTGTGGTGTCTCGGCGGAAACCTCCATCAACCGCAGTTCCGCGCGACCGTGGAAGCGCACCTCGACGGGCTTCTTTCCCCGAGCGATCCGGGGAACTTCAACCAAGCCCTGATGGAACTTGGTCAAACCGTGTGCCTACCGCGCGGGCCGCTTTGTAGCGCATGTCCACTCAACAAATGGTGCGGCGGTTATCGCTCCGGCAACCCCGAACAATTCCCGCTTCCCCGCCCGCGCCGTGCGGCGGAATCCCACCACCTCGCCGTGGCCCTGCTGCGCCGGGGAACGCGCGTGGCCATGATGCGCGGTCTCGCTGACGGCTTGCTCGACGATCTCTGGAATTTTCCCGCGGCCTTTGGGGGGTCGCCCACAGATGCGCTGGAAGCATTGCGCGCTAAACTTCGCGGCCTCACCCGTGCACCTTTCACCGTCGGTGAATCCTTGGCGGAGGTCCGTCACGGAATCACCTATCGCTCCATCCAGGCGCGGGTTTACCCCGTCGAAACCTCGCGCGCCCTTCGCCATGCCTCCCTTCACTGGTTCGAAATCGCGGATTTGCCGCAAGCTGCCATTTCCCAGTTGGCCCGCAAGGTCGTGCAAAAGATTGGCTGACGAGGCATTGCAGCCGATGCGGTTCTTTTACGCGCTCGGAAATTGCCTCCTCAATCGGTAGCGATAAGAGCGACGAAAAGACCCTCGCCGGTTTGGTCGCCAGCGTGCTGGACTACAGGATGGAGGTCCGTAGGGCTGTGTTAAATAGCCCACCTTAGGCCATAAAATGCACTGCCTACTGGGTGGCGGTGGAAGTGAACACAGCGAGCCTCGTCATGAGAATTGAACACGCACTCAGCGCGGACTTCGAACAGTCGGGTCTTCCGGTAGTCGGCCAACCGCTCACCATTCGGACAAGTTGGCGGGTTGAATTCGGGCTCGTGTTGCCGCCGCGTGCGGCCAAATTGTCAGGCCGCAGCATCTCGACTCTGCGCAAGTGAAAAAACATTAAAAAATGAAGGTTGCTCCCAATAAGTTGATGAAAACAAAAGGACGAAATGGAAGCTCCCAATGAGTGTATGAAAACAAACGAGTTATGTAATATTTCCGATTAGTTGATGAAAATGAATCAGATAACGCTGTTTTGGCCCACCAGAAGCGCCTGAAAAGGCTTCAAATCCCACTTATCCCAATAACCTATAGAAAACAAATTGGTTGTCTTGCCGATGCCGCGACAATGCCGATATCTCATTGAAATAATGAGACATAAGAGCGTTTAAAAATCCATCAATTTCGGGACCTCGAGGACGGGGAACGCTACTAGCAGCGGATTTCGGCCACGGCCTGTATAAACGACCCAGCCCGTAGCCCCAAGTACTGAGTCCCTGGCACCGTTGTTTCTTCTGCAATACAATAGAAGCCGCATCGCGTTACCCAAACGCATGGGGGAAAAAACACAAGTCGTTTCGACCGGGATTCCGCAGCCGCAAGCGCACATCAGTGTGCAGCGCTACTTTGAGGTTTCCCTGCTGCTCACCCTCGCCATCGGGTTCCTTACCGTCGCCACCACGGGCAAGTTGGACGTCATTTCCATGGTCATGATGTTTGGCGCGCTCGGCATCAAGCTGTGGAGCTACCTCCGCGGCGCCGATTATTCCCTCGGCCCCAAAACCGTCACGCGCATCTCCATCTTCTACATCTTTTTCTACGGCCTGGATTTTCTGATCTTCTCGACCGGCCCCAGCGCCATTGACCGCATGCTCGCCGCCACGGTCCACTTGGTGCTGTTTACCGCGGTGATGAAGGTCTTTTCGGCTCGCACGAATCGCGATTACGGCTACCTGGCCGCCATCTCGTTTCTGATGATGCTCGCCAGCGCGGTGCTGACCGTGGGCACAACGTTTCTGGTCTTCTTCATCATTTACGTGCTCTGCGCCATTTCCACCTTCATCAGCTATGAAATCAAGCGAAGCATGGAAGCGGCGCAGCGGCCGCCCGAGGGACCTTTCCGTATTCCCGAGCAGAACCGACGCGCCATTGAGAAAGCGCTGATGACGGCGGCGGTTGGCCTCGCGGTGGGCATCATCATCCTGGCCGCCGCTCTCTTCTTCGTCATTCCCCGCTATCGCACGGGATATCTGACCAACCTCTCGATGCAGGCCCAAAACATCACGGGATTTTCTGAGACGGTCAACCTTGGGGACATTCGCAAAATCCTGCGCTCACCGATGGTCGTGATGCGCGTGATGCCGGAGGGTAATGTCCGATCGTATGAAGGCGTCAAGTGGCGCGGTGTCACACTCAATAGCTTTAACGGCAAGAAATGGTTCAATGACAACGCCGACCGCATTTCCGTGCCCGCGGAAGGGTACGAGCGATTTGTGCTATCTCCGGCCGACGGCTGGGAGCACCGCCCGCACCGTCCGCTGCGTTATCGCATTCTGCGCGCGGCGCTTTCCACGGATGTGCTTTTCGTTGCCGCCGAGCCGCGAGAACTTTCAGGCGTACGTTTACTCAACGTGGACGAAGCCGGCTCACTGCACAATCCGGTGAGCGTCAGCATGCCCTTCGCGTATGACGTGGTTTCCGATACCGGTCTGCCTCCGGTGCGGGAGCTGCGCACCGCAGCAGAGCAGTATCCGGACGAGATCCGCCTGGTCTATCTCCGCTTGCCACACACCATCGATCCGCGCGTCAGTGAACTGGCTCGCACCCTCACCGCTTCCGCCGCCAATAATTACGACCGTGCCGCCGCCATTCAGGCCTACCTGCGGAACAATTTCCAATACACCTTGGACCCGCCGGCCATCGAGCCGGAAGATCCGGTGGGGAGCTTTCTGTTCCGCTCCAAATCCGGCTACTGCGAGTATTTCGCCGCCGCCATGGCGGTGATGCTGCGCACCGTCAACGTCCCCTCGCGCTTGGCAAATGGATTTCAAACGGGGACGTACAACCGCATCGGCAAGGATTTTGTGGTTCGCGCTCGCGACGCGCACAGTTGGGTGGAAGTCTACTTCACCGGGTACGGATGGATTCCCTTTGACCCCACGCCGGCCGACCCTCACCCCGTTCTTCCCGGCGAGTGGGACGACTACGTTGACACCGCAGGGCTCTTCTGGAATGAGTGGATCATCAACTACGACTTTGGCCATCAAGTACAGTTGGCGCGCCAAGTCGAGCAGGACTCGCGCGACTTCCAGCAAGTCTTCCGCCGCCGCACCGAACGACTCAAGCGCGAGGGAATTCGCGACGCGTTCCGCATCGAGGGATGGCTGATGTCGCACAAGCTGCTAGTCCTCCTGCTCATGCTCGCGATCCTGGCCGGCTTGATCTTGACCGACAAGTCCGGGACACTCGAGGAACTGCGCTTTCGCCTGGCGTGGAGATTCGCCCGGCGCGACTCGGAAGTGAAGCCGCGTGAAGCCACGCTCACCTATCACCGGCTGCTCCAGACGATGCAGAAAAAAGGCTTTCGCAAATCCCCGTCCCAAACCCCTCGCGAGTTCGCCTTTTCTTTCCTCACCACGCCTTGGGGTCCGAACGTGATGGAGTTCACGAAGCTCTACAACACGCTGCGCTATGGACAAGCCGCCGTTTCACTCGCCCGCCTGCGGCAGATTTTGGAAGACATCGCTGGGAAAAGATAGGGCAGGGCTCGCCCTCCAGCCCTGCGGCCTTTCCACCGCGAGGCGGGTTGGCCGGCATGGCTAATCAAGGCTTGGTGAGGTCATTTACCTCACAGTTGACCGGGCGCTTCGCTTGTCGACAACTGAACCTGAAAGCTGACGGCTGATCGCTGAACGCTTCTTTTACGGAATCGACTTCCCGCCATCCACAACAAACACCTGGCCGGTGATGAAGTCACTTTGAGTGGCGAGGAAGAGAACGGTCTGGGCAATGTCCTGGGCAGCGCCGGCTTTGCGCAGAGGTATGTTGCGGATCATTTTCTTGACGGCCGCGGTACGCTCTTCGTTCGGGAAGAGGATGCTCCCCGGCGCGACACTGTTGACGCGAATTGTGGGGGCAAGGGCTTTCGCCAGCGTGCGCGTCAGGGAGATGAGCGCCGCTTTTGACGCGCAATAGTGCATATAGCTTGGCCAAGCCTGCAATCCCCCGAGAGAAGAGATATTGATAATATTCCCTTGCCCCTGTCGCATCATCATTCGCGCCGCGGCTTGAGCGCAGAAGAATGGTCCTTTCAGGTTGGCGCCAAGAACGCGATCGAAATCCTCTTCCTCGAGTTCGTCCCAGGTCCGTGCGAAGAACACGCCGGCATTATTGACAAGCAGATCCAACCGGCCAAAGCGCTTTTCCACGGCGCGAAACATGGCTGCCACCTGCTTCGGGCGCGAAACGTCAGCGCGCAGCGCTTCCGCACGCACTCCCAGGGCTTTGATCTCTCCCACGGTGCCTTCTGCGCCCTCGCGCGATTGGTTGTAATTAACGATCACGTCCGCGCCCGCGCGGCCCAGCGTCAAGGCAATGGCGCGCCCGATCCGTTTGCCGCCGCCGGTCACCAATGCTACGCGATTCTTGAGGGGTGCTTCATTCATGGCATCCCGTTTAATAATAGTCTCCGTAAGGTATACGAAGGCTGCCTACGAGTTATGTCACAAGTAGTGTCTTGCGCCCGCTAGCGAATTGTCGTAGATTCACCCGCGAGGTGCCCCATGCGCGAGGCGTCACTGAGCGATATTACCAGATTCCTGGAGTGCAAGAGGGTCGCCTTTGTAGGGGTCTCTCGCAATTCCAAGCATTTCTCCCGATTGCTGTTTCACGAATTTCTGGACAACGGATACGACGCCGTCCCAGTGAATCCCGAGGCCAAAGACATCGACGGGCGCAAGTGCTTTGCTCGTATCGGCGACGTGACACCGCCCGTGGAGGCCGCCATGATGATAACGGGCGCGCCGGAGGTAACTAATCAGGCGATTCGCGAGTGTAATGAAGCCAAAATTCGGAATATTTGGATCTACAAGAGTATGGAGTACGAAGCCGATCACGAGCATGCCGTCGAGTTCTGCCGCCTGCAAGGTTCCGCTGTCATCGAAGGCTATTGCCCGATGATGTTCCTTCCCCATCCCGCATTCGTCCATCGAGCGCACCGCGCGTTTATGAAACTCGTAGGGAGCCACCCCCTCTAACCCAAACCCCTTTTTCCGCATCGCCCCAAGAAGCTCCATTGGCGCCGCTATGCGCGACCCGCCTTGACGCCTCTTCGCCGTTGCTCTTAGAATCGCTTCTGAAACTTATGGTGGAAGTCGTCCTCTACACCAAGCCCGGTTGCTGCTTGTGCGACACCGCGAAAGCTCAGCTCGCCAAACTGCGCGCCGTGGAACCTTTCGAATTTCGCGAGGTTAACATTCTCGAAGACAGTGATGCCTTCGCGAAGTTTCAAGAGGAGATTCCGGTAGTGTTCATCAACGGGCGGAAGGCGTTCAAGTACCACGTGGACGAGAAGGCATTCTTGCGTCGGCTTAGATCGCCGATGGCACAAGGAGAAAGGTTCGATTATGGAAGTTGATATCCTGACCATTGCGGCGCACCCCGACGATGTGGAGATCACCTGCGGGGGCACGGTCATTAAGATGACGGAAGCGGGCTATCGCGTGGGCATCCTCGATCTCACGGCGGGGGAAAGCGGCACACGCGGCAGCGCGGCGTTGCGCGAAAAAGAAGCGCGGCGCGCCGCAGCGGTGCTGGGGGTCGTTCACCGGGAGAACCTTGGAATTCCCGATGCCGGCGTCGAAAGCAATCGGGAAAACAAACTGAAGGTCGCGCAAAAGATACGCGAGTTGAAACCCCACACGGTGATCCTGCCGTATTGGAAAGGCCGTCATCCCGACCATTACACCGCCGGGCATCTGGGTTACGAAGCCTGCTTCCTGGCCGGGCTTGCCAAACTGCCATTGGCGGGAAAGCCGCACCGTCCCTTCAAAATTATTTACGCATCGCAGTACGTGCCCAACGTCCTGCCGTCATTTGTAGTGGATATCACCGCCCAGTTCGAGAAAAAGCTCAAAGCCATTTTCTGTTTTTCCTCGCAATTTTCGCCGCCCAAGGAATTGCAAAACCTCTTCCCGTCGCGCGCTGACATCAACGCGCGCATGGGTTCCGAAGCCCGCCATTTCGGCCACATGATCGGCACGCGTTACGGAGAGCCCTTCATCATGCGCGAGGTCGCAGAGGTCGACGACATTGTCAAGCTTCGGGTGAAGTCGATCTAATCATGCTGGAGGGAAACTCCATGACCGGCTCGCTCGCGGGCAAGACGCTTTTCATCACGGGCGCCAGCCGCGGCATCGGCAAGGCCATTGCCTTGCGCGCCGCGCGTGACGGCGCCCGCATCGTGATCGCGGCGAAAACGGACCAACCTCATCCCAAGCTTCCTGGCACGGTGCATACGGCGGCGCAGGAGGTTGAAGCTGCTGGCGGAAAAGCGCTCGCCGTGGCCTGCGATATCCGCTTCGAGGATCAGGTGCTACGGGCAGTTGAGCGGGCGGTTGAAGCGTTTGGGGGGATTGATATTCTAGTGAACAACGCGAGCGCCATCAGCCTCACCGGAACCTTGGCGACACCGCTCAAACGCTTCGATCTGATGATGGACATCAACGCGCGCGGCGCTTGGCTTTGCAGCCAGACCTGCATCCCTCATCTTAAGAAGTCGGCAAACCCGCATATCCTGGTGCTCTCTCCGCCTCTTGATTTGAGTCCGCAATGGTTTGGGCCGCATCTCGCTTACACAATGTCGAAATACGGAATGTCGATGTGCGTGGTCGGGCTGGCAGAAGAATTTCGCGCTGACGGAATCGCGGTCAATGCACTCTGGCCGCGCACACCGATTGCCACGGAAGCTCTTCGGCTTATTCCCTTCATCGATCCCGCGCGGTGCCGCCGTCCGGAAATCGTGGCGGACGCCGCCTATGCCATTCTGACGCGGCCGAGCCGCAGCACCACCGGCCGCTTTTTCAGTGATGAAGAAGTTCTGGCTGAGGCAGGGATAAACGACTTCACGCCTTATGCCGTTGACCCAGCCAATGCCGGGCAGCTTTATCCGGATCTCTTCTATTAAATGGGGACCATCACTGGGGCTTGGGCTGGCCGATGGCGGAGGTGGCAGCCACGTGGTACTTCTTGTATCCGGAGTAGCGGATCACGTCGGTGGCGCGGACGCCTTTGACCAAGAGCACGCGCGCGCTCACTTGAGCTTCCTCGAGTGTGGGCAGCCAGACTTCGTTGTTGACGTACTCCTGTTCGAAGACAAACCTGCTCCCCTCCTGGACGCTGGCGAGCACGCCGCCTGCGATTTTAGCATCGCCGACGAAATAGCCTTCGAGGCGAACCACGTCGCGAGCCTGTTCGTCAATCCAGATCGAGCCCGCGAGCTTTTGCACGATCCGTTCGGTGAGATTGCGCGGCTTGTATTCCGGATTGGCCTCGAAATCGAAGGCGAGCAAATCCTGGCCGCGGAAGCGTTCGCGGCGCGGATTGACGAACTGACAGGCGCGAAGGAATTTCTCGATGTCGACGTCCTCTTTTGGTGGCTTGCCCTCTTCCTGAGCCTTTTCTTCCTTTGCGTCCCTTTTGGCCACGCGCTTCTTGATTTCCTCGACGCGCTTTTGCGCCTTTTCGGTTTCCTTCTTCGCTTCAGCTTCACTGAGTGGCTTGCCGTCGCGTTTCGTGACGGTGGAGATTTCTTCCCCGTCGAAATAGAAGAATGTTGATTCGGTTACGGCATGTTTTTTCGTTGCCCCGTCCGATTCAAGCTCGGTTTCGTCCTCGATGCGAGTGCCGGCGTAGTCTTCCTTAATTTTGTCGATGGCCTTCTGATGTTCGTCGAGTTCCTTGAAGAGCGCTTTGAGGTCGGGGAGCTTGACTTGCTCGCTGAGAGGGAGATCAAAGACACGCTCACCGATGGGCTGATTTATTGCGGCGTGAGTGATTTCGACGGAATAAGCGTTGCCGGGATCGGCGCCGCGGTGTATTTCGAGTTTGTGCGCAATCTGCACGCCGCTTTCAGGGCGATAGTCGCTGTAGAAGGTCTGCTCCGCAATGCCGCCCACGCTACCGGATTCTTCGATGAGCAAATGCGATTGGGCGTCGAAGAAGAAGTCCCGTTTGATGCCGGCGGCGGTCGAGACCTCGACGTGCAACGCGTCCCTGCCCCCGACTTGGGCGTGGCCGATGAAGGATGCTCTGAGTTTGTTTTTCTTCAGGTCGACCAGGAGCGTGTTGGCTATTTGTGCTTCCCCTTGCATCTCGGTGGAAGCGGGGCTGACCATCGCAGCGGGAGCGTCGGAAGCCTCCTCGTGCCAGGCAGATTTGCCGTTGTAGGCATCGATGAAACGCTTGCCGCCGATGAGGAGCTCCGAGTAGTAGCGATTGGGAAACTTCGTGTCGAACGTGTACGTGCCGGAAGCAGTATCGGTTTGCCCTGCGGGCGCAGTTTTGCCGTCGACGGAGGCTCCGCCGGAACGCGCCGCGGTGCCTTCCAGCGAGAGGGTTTGAATCCGCGACAGCGCGCGAGCGCCGCCCGCGGCTTTCAGATACTGGCTTATAATTTTGGCAGCTTCGGCCTTGGCGGCTTGAGTTGTTGCATTGGCAGGCGGTGCGGTGGCGGCCTTAGCGCCATCATGGGGCCACGCCACGGCAGGGATCCCCAGCAGGAGCATGCACAGGGCGGCGGGCTGAACGTGTCGTCGCATCGTCGAAGGGGTTCTACTCCTCACGCAGTGCCTTCAGCAAATCGTTTGGAGCTGATCTGCGCAAATCCGGCCGACTTGAGCGCCGCCCGGAACGCAAAGAGCGATTCACGACGAATCTCGCTCAGATATTCGCACGTTGCACGAATCACGATATCTCCGCCGGCAAGAGACAGAACGATGTGAAACCAGTGGATTTTGAGTGGAATGTATCCTTGAGGATCGACATTAGCCATGCCAATATCCATATCATTCGATATCGATACTTGGCAATAGGGGGTGTAAGCTGTCCGCGATTTGGCAAGTTGGGGCGGATCGCATCGTGGGTAACTCCCGGCGATGGTTGATGTTACGGCGCGATCGCAGAGACAAGCTTGTGAGGGGCACGGTTCGCAGCCAAATCTTTTCCTGTCTGTAACGCACCCGTCAAGTGCCTGCCGTATTGTTCAGCTTCGATGAACCCTCTTAGCATTCCATGGTGGGGATACCTGGTATTGGCGGTGCCATTTTACGAATTTGGCCTTCTAGCAGCTTGGCAGTGTGAAGCAGAATGTTTCGTCCGCTCTTAGTCCGAACCTACAGGGGCTGGGTTCAAAGTCTGCTGGTATGGCTGCTGGATCACCGCAGCGTTATGTGCCGTGGTAGGAATAATCCGCTTCTTGAAGTGGCTTTAAGTAGAACAGCGGTCCACGCAACAACATCCACGCAACGAAAACTTCAATAATTTAGCGATCTTAGGTAAAATCCTCGCTTGGGTTCCAAACTATAAATATAACGCCGGAGTTTCCAGCAATCGAGATTACGTCATGCTCGCCGAAACTTCCATGACTTGAAGCACCCGCCGCAGGATGGCGGGTATTGCCAGAGACTCGTCGGCATTTGCCTGATTTTGTGCGAAACATTTTCCCACAAACCTGCATCTAAGTTGCTTTGGAGCACCGCCGTTGAGCTTGCAGTTCAAATCTCCCTCGCGCCTCGTCGCAGTAGACCTTGTTCGTGTATTCGCCATGGCCTTGATGGTCCAGGGCCATACTCTCGATGTTCTCCTCACCCCGGCTTCCCAGTTTTCTCCCTGGTATGATTTTTGGCTTTTCTGCCGTGGGTTTACTGCTCCCATGTTCCTGACCCTGTCGGGATTTGGATTTGCCCTGGCTACGCTTCGGTATTGGGAAGACCATTTACACTTCGGCCCAAAGGTTGTCAAACGCCTTCGCCGGTTCGCCTTCTTCGTGGTGCTCGGGTATTCCATGCGAATCCCCGTGCGTTCGTTGCGCGACCTTCGCTGGGCCGGCCCTGACGCCTGGCAGGGATTTACGCAATTCGACGTTCTTCAGACGATCGGCTTCACCCTGATCATCTTGCAGCTCTTGGTTTGGGTATTGCGCACTCCGGGACGCCTTGCCGCCGTCACGGGGCCGCTTGCTCTCATTATCGCACTCACATCTCCACTGGCTTGGCATAGCCGATTGTTCAATTCCTTCCCGCTGGCGCTCAAGTCCGCACTCATAGGATCTACTGGTTCGCTCTTCCCCATGCTGCCCTGGTCGGAGTACATCTTCCTCGGCACAACATTGGGTATTGGGTACGTGGTCTTGGGACAGTCAAATCCTGCTTTGTTACGCAAGGCAATTCCCATCGGATTGCTGCTGCTCGGGATCGGGATCGAGCTTGAGCGGGTATCGGCACATATCTACGGCCAGGTGGACTTCTGGCCCACCTCGCCGCATCTGTTCGTCGCCCGCGTGGGATTCGTTGCCGCTGCACTCGGCATTGCGACCTACGTTGAGCGCTTTCTTCCCGTCTCCCCGCGGACCGTGCAATCCCTGGCGGAGGAGTCGCTTCTCGTCTATTTTGTGCACGTCGTGCTCCTCTATGGCTCAAGCTGGAATCCAGGAATCAAGCAGTACCTCGGCGGCACGATGGGATTTGCCCAAGCCTACCCGTTCGTCATCGCGCTGATCAGCGTCATGCTGGTGATGGCGTTGTACTGGAATCGCGCCAAGAAAAACTACCCCCTCCCCAGCACGGTTCTGCGCTGGGCCGTAGTCGGGGCCGCCGCACTCTCTGTCGCCTAATTGGCTCAATGACTGCAAGCACTCGCCCGACCATTCGTCAGGTTTTTGTCTTCAGCATGCTGGCTTTGATGCTGGGCCTGTCCCTGCTCTTCTATCAGGTCTTGAAGGGCTGGGAGCAAACCATTTTGCAGAGCTCAGAGCGTTATCGCGATTTGGCGAGCCGGGAGGTCGCGCAGCGGGTCACGAACTATCTCGATGAAGCTCCGATGGCCGTTGCCCAATTCGAACAGCAGGTGAAGTACGGCCTGATCGACGCCCAAAAAACCGACTCGGTCGAGCAAGGATTGTTTTCGCTCTTGTTGGCCAACGAAAACATTTCGGAGGCCACCTTCACCTATGCCCACCGCAAGGGCGCCGATCGGGATGGCAATATGCTTATCGATCGGGGTTCCGCCGGCCAGGTGGCAGCTCTGCGATCCACCACCCCTGGCGAATACATCTGCAAAAGAACCTGGTTCAATGGCACACAATTCGTCTCGCAGGTTG
>Ga0181520_10004602_pt1 | contig 22895 bp, 14 predicted proteins | sample PEATcosm2014_Bin_29_FD_132451 | JGI IMG/M metagenome (GOLD analysis project Ga0181520, IMG submission 132451) | Peatland microbial communities from MTU Mesocosm Facility, Houghton, MI, USA - PEATcosm2014_Bin02_30_metaG | ecosystem: Environmental > Terrestrial > Soil > Wetlands > Peat | place...
AGGTCTTCGGGAGTAAAGATTTCGGCGGGTGTGCGGGATTCCAGCAGAAAGCTACCGCCGGCGGCAGCAACGATGAGGAAAGGGGAATCAGTTGACATAAACCGTACTCTCCAACTGCCAGATCACATTACCGCAAAATGCGGCCGAGAGCAACTCCTACGGGCCAAGCCAAAGCAGAGTTTGAAGCATGGGTTTCTTGTAGCACGCCTTCTACCTCTAGCAGTCCCTGCGGTCGCTGGCCCCCATCGACTACAATTGGCGGTATCCCGATCATGGAGGATCGCCCTGCTTGTCGCGCTCCAGACCGCTCTGAATCCCGCCGTCAGCCTACTGCACTGGCTACCCACACGGCTCTCCGCACTGCTGTTTTTCGCTCCGCAATTCAACGTGCGCCACCAGATACAGCTGCTGTTTTACGATCCGTTTTCCAAGGTGACCCACCACTGGAACTGGTTCGACCTGACGATGCTCATTCCCTACTTCACGGTGATGATCATCCTGTCGTTCTATGGCATACACCGCTACACCATGTGCTACCTCTATTTCAAATACAAGAAGAACTACAATCCTGACCCGCCACGCCACTTCAAAGAGCTGCCGCTGGTAACTGTGCAACTGCCCATCTTCAACGAGCAGTTCGTTATCGACCGGCTGATTGAGGCGGTCTGCGCGATGGATTATCCCAAAGACAAGCTGGAGATTCAGGTCTTAGACGACTCGACGGACGAAACCCAGCAGGTGGCCTCCGATATTGTTGACCGCTATGCCGCGCTGGGACATCCTATCGCCTACATTCACCGGACGAATCGCTACGGCTTCAAGGCCGGAGCGCTGGACGCGGGCTTGAAGGTGGCCAAGGGCGAGTTCGTAGCCATCTTCGATGCCGACTTTGTGCCTCCGCCGGACTGGCTGATGAAGGTGATCCATCACTTTGCCGAGCCGGAGATAGGCATGGTGCAGACGCGCTGGTCGCACATGAATCGCAACTACAGCATGTTGACCCAGATCGAGGCCATTTTGCTCGACGGCCACTTCATCATCGAACATGGCGCGAGGGTCCGCTCCGGCGATTACTTCAACTTCAACGGCACGGCCGGTATGTGGCGCATCAAGGCTATCAGTGACGGCGGCGGATGGCAGCATGACACCCTCACCGAAGACACCGACCTGAGTTACCGCTCTCAGTTAGCCGGATGGAAGTTCAAGTACCTGCCCGAGGTGGAGTGCCCCTCCGAGCTGCCCATCGAAATGACCGCCTTCAAAACGCAGCAGGCGCGCTGGGCCAAGGGGCTGATTCAGACCAGCATCAAAGTGTTGCCGCTGATGTTCAAGTCGAATGTTCCGCGCAAGATCAAGGTCGAGGCCGTCTACCACCTGACGGCCAATCTGAGCTACCCGATGATGGTCATCATGACGGCGTTTCTTATGCCCGCCATGATTGTGCGCTTCTATCAGGGCTGGTTTCAGATGCTGCTCTTCGATGTGCCGCTTTTCACCGCCTCTACCTTGTCCATCGCCGTTTTTTATCTCATGGCGGAGCGTGAGCTCTATCCCAAAACATGGTGGAAGACATTTCTCTATCTGCCTGTTCTGATGGCCCTGGGCATCGGCCTCACTGTGACCAATACCAAGGCGGTGATGGAGGCATTGTTCGGCATCAAGAGCGCCTTTGTACGCACCCCCAAATATCGCGTGGCCAAGAAGGGCGAAAAATCCCAGGCCGCCAAGTACCGCAAGCGGCTGAAACTGGCTCCATGGATTGAGCTGCTGGTTGGCAGCTACTTCTTCGTGGCTATTCTTTACACCTTCACCAACGAGAACTACTTCACCGCGCCGTTCCTGATTCTGTTTGTTATCGGCTACTGGTACACAGGCCTGATGAGTTTGCTGCAAGGGCGCTTCGAGCGCTGGCGCACCGGCGCTGAAGCCAATCTCGACGAATCCAGTCCCAAGCCGTTCCCGGTGGGCGTGTGAAGAAACGGACATCAGCTAACTGAATTGTGCTACGGAAATCCTAAGGCATAACTCTGAGTACTGAGGGAATACAATGCAAGAAAGTTTAAATGGCTTTTTGAGTACTCCATACGGTTTCGCGATATTTTTCGTAACTCTATGGTGTGTTATTAGCTTCCTAATCAGCTTCATTAGTGGTTGGTTTGTCCTCTCCAGACGCTTCAGGAAACATACTGAACCATACGGAGAAACCAGAAGCGCTGGGCCGTTTTTCTATACGGTCTATATGCGCTTCTGGGGGCATTACAGTGGTGTAATCCGTATGACCACCGCAGAAGACGGACTCTATCTATCCGTCTTTCTTCTCTTTCGTATCGGACACCCTCCGCTCTGCATTCCCTGGAAGGAAATCCAGTTCGGCAGGACAAGATACTTTTTTAGACGGTACATGGTCCTTACGCTCGGCGAGCAGGAAAAAATACCAATGCGCATATCCGAACGGATGGCGCGCAAACTGGGAATCCTGGAACGTCTGCCGAGTGAAGTGTCGGATCATCCCGGCTCGTGAAGACTGCAAAAAACTCTGAAAAGATATGTCGAGAAGATGTTAATTCGTAAATTACATTAAACCCACCCTGGCCGCAAAACACAAAAGTACGGCGAGGGTGGGGCGCCCAGTCGTGGATTATTGATGGAAATCCGTGCCCAGCCAGTAATTGGGTGTGTCCACGATTTCAAATCGATTGGGATCAAGTCTCACCAGCGCCTCGGCTGTATTATTCCAGACCGTGGCGTGGCCTACCGCCGAGCCATCGTAGTCGTTGCCCTGGATGACAGTCTGATCGAGGATGTAGTTGCTGAAACCCTGGCCATTCCGCGCATTGTTAATCTGGCCTTCGTTCCATTCGGCGTGCTGCGCGGCATTGTTCTGCTGCTGTGCCCAATAGCCGGCGTGTTGCGCATCGTTAGAGGCCTGTTGTGCGTTGTAGCGGGCCGTGGCCTGGGCACCGATGTTCTGGATGTTCTTCACTGCAATCGCCGCGTTTTGCCTGATCGCCTGATCGTTGGCCTGCTTCTGCGCCAGCTGCTGCTGCAGCTGCTGGTTAATCACTTGCTGGTTGACATTGAGGCTCTGCGCCATCGCTTTGATCGTATTGTTCTCCTGCGTGGCCTGGGCGTCGGTCATCACGCCGGTGTTGCGCAGGATGGTATACGCTCCCCATTGGGTAAGAGGCGACATGCACATCATCTCATTGAGCGACTTCATCCCCTGCCCGTCCATATCGATGTGCCCCTTGACATGGACGCAGTTGCCCGACTCTTTCATCGGCGTAATCTCATCCACTTGCAGCCTCGCAGGAGGCTTGTTGTTGGCGCGCCGCCAAGCCTGCACCAGATCCGGATAGACCTTGGTCAGATCCTGATGGTAGGGGTAAAGGATCGTTCCTCCACTCCTGTAGATTCCCGCCCGCACCGCTTGCACCTGCTGCGGGTTGCTGGGGTCGACCGCTGACATGATTGCACCCCAGATTACCTGCTCTCCGTTCGGCCCTCTGACAATCATCGACCCGCGGGCGCTGTGCGGATCGAGTTGCCAGCCGTCGGGGATGCCGATGCTGGCCGAATTGTCTGATGCGGTAACCGTATGCAGCCGGGCGGCCGGGCCAGAGTGCCCACTGCCCGTCGAAGCCGATTGCGCTCCAGCCGAGGAACTGGAAGCCGCCGGCTGGCTATCCGGATGCCATACGCTGAACAGTTGCTTGAGCATGGGATTCAACGTCTTGCCGAAGCGCTGGGCATCGTCTGAAAGCAGTGCCGCTTCCACCTGCCTGGGGCCGGATGCGGCCGAAAGCACCAGACCGGCCAGCTTCTTGTTTCCTTTGGAGTGATCGGTCACCATAAAGAAAACGCCGACGGTTTTCGTCCCTTTATACCGGAAGACTTTTCCAATTTGCGGTCTTTCGCCGCAAGTTTTCTGCATACTGATCAGAATCTTGCTCATTGCCGCCGGCTGAGTTGTGGCACCGGCTACTGTTCCGTAGGAGATCTTGCCTCCTTGCGCGGCATTGAGCGTGGTAATCGGAATCGGCGGTGGCGTCCCCGCCTTGCATGCGGAAATGCAAACGATGAACAACGAAAGCAATACTGAAGATCTCCTAAAAGCAAGCATCACGACAGAAACCTGACCTTTCCGGGAGCGGAAGCGCTCTCACAGTAGATGGCGAAAAACGAAGACAAAATCATCATCAATCGAATAAATCCTACGCGTTGACCTATTGGTGGTAATCCGTGCCCTGCCAGAAATTGGGTTGCGGCACGTACTCGAAGCGATTGGGATCGGCCTTCACCAGCGCATCGGCGGTCGAGTTCCACACTGTGCCATGGCCGATGGTTCCATTGCCGTACATATTGTTGTCCTGCACGACCGTCTGGTCCAGGATGTAATTATCGAAGCTCTGATTGTTTCTGGCACGGGTGTCCTGGTTGTCGTTCGTGTTGGCGTACTGGGTTGTGTTGCTGTTTAGCCGGGCCCGAAAGCCTTCGTTATGAATGTCGTTGGCGTCTTCGGCGGATTTCATCTGTGCGGAGGCTCGCTGGCCGATGGCATGAATGGCGGCGATGGCGGGAGCTGCCTGCTGTGCGCCGATCTGATTGATGACCGCTTGGTAGGGCTGAAAGCTGCTCAGGATGGCGACCGCGGTGGCGCGATCCCGGTCCGCAAACTCTACGGAGAGATCGTAGTAGGACAGTGTTACCAAATAATCACCTGTCTGATTGGGCATTGTGGTGCATAACAGCGCATTCAACTCTCCAGGAGTTTTCGAATAGGTTTGTGCAAAGACCTTTGCATGGCCCGTCGCATGAACGCAACGCTGGCCCGGAGGAGCCGGCATCATTTCGGCATGGTCTACTGTTAGTTGAGTGTCGGGCACATTGAGCAAGCGCCAAAACTGATTGAAGATCGACGGGAAACCTCTGATCAGGTCCGCATTTGCGGGATACACAATCTTGATCATATTGCCGCCGTAACCCATTCTCGGATTGTTGTAGCTGGTTGCTCCCCGTGTCATATTGAGTTGCACAATTTCCAAATCATGACCATTTGTCGCCTTGCTGACTCCCCCGGTTCCCCCTGCGCTGTTGCCGCTCAAATACCACCCGTCGGGAACGCCAACCTGGGCTGAGCCATCCGGGAATGACACCATATGCAGTGACGCGGCCGGAGCCGAGCGTCCGGAAACCGGAACCGAATGCGCGCCAGCCGAAGAGCCGGAAGCCGTTGATTGGCCGCCCGGATGCCACACGCCGAATAGTTGCTGGAGCATGGGATTGATCGACTTGCCGATGCGCGCGGCATCGTTGGAGAGCATCGCTGCATCCACCTGCTGGGGGCCGGAAGGGGCTGAGAGCACCATGCCGGCCAGCTTCTTGTTTCCTTTGGTGTGGTCGGTCACGGTGAAGAAGACGCCGACGGTTGGCGTGCCTTTGAACTGAATGACTCTGCCTATCTGCGGCTTTTCGCCGCAAGTGTTCTGAATATTGGTCAACATCTTGCTCATGGCCTGCGCCTGAGTCGTGACTCCGTGCACGGTTCCGAAGGAGATCTGGCCCCCTTGCCCGCCATCGAGCAAGGTAACCGGAGTCGGCGGCGCCGCCTCGTAGGCGAAGATGAAAACGACGAACAAAGTGAAAATCGCGGAAAAACGCTTCGAGGCACTCATGATGACCTATCCTTACCTGAGTCAAAATGCATCTTACCGTAGACAGCGGAAAGAGAGCGAAAAATGCATCAGGAGAATGATATATCAAGTAATGCATCGCATCCCACCCTGGCTCAAACTGGCAATTCGCAGATCCTTTGACTCTGCTCAGGACGGCGAGGGTGGGGTGCTCGGCAATATTTACTGGTGGTAATCCGTGCCCTGCCAGAAATTGGGGGTATCCACAATTTCATAGCGATTGGGATCGGCTTTCACCAGCGCATCGGCCGTGGAGTTATACACCGTTCCGTGACCGACGGTTCCATTGTTGTACATGTTGTTGTCCTGGACGACCGTCTGATCGAGGAGGTAGTTTGCGAAGGCCTGATTATTTCCCGCCTGGGTAAGCTGGCCATCGCCCGAGTTGGAATAATGGGTTGTGTAGCTGTCTTGCCGCGCCCGCTCGGCGTTGTTCTGGATGTCATGGGCGGCCTCGGCGGATTTCATTTGGGCCGCGGCCTGCGCGCCAATGGCATGAATGGCGGCGATGCCGGGAGCGGCCATGGCGTTGGCCTGCTGTTGAACGACGCCCTGATTCATCTGGAAACTGGCCATGATAGCGCCCGCCGTGGCACGTTCCCGGTCAGCCAATTCAACCGGTATCAGGGATTGATAGACGTGAACGCCGTAGTTTCCCTGTATATAGCCACTGGTACACAAGATCATGCTCATCTCATCATTGTGCTTGTCATCGTCTACAATGTTCCCCGTGATATGAACGCATTGCTCGCCCCGCTGCGTGGGTACTCTCTTGGCGTGGGTGTTCTGAAGGTCAATGGGAGTGTCGTTGCCGTTGTTGTGGCGCCATTGTTTGAGAACCTCCGGATAGGCTCGCGTTAAATCCGCGTTGAATGGCATGGCAATGCGGCCTTGGGTACTTGGGTGGCTGCCATACCGCGCCAGACTGCGTAACTGTGGATCGTTCTGGTCGATCCCATTTTGCGCCATATTGAGGGCAATGCGTTCCCCATGTGGGCCAATCACTCCAACGGTGCCGCCGCCGCTGCCGTCTTTCACCTTCCATCCATCGGGGACGCCGACGCTGGCCGAGTGGTCGGGCAGCGTTACCGTGTGCAATCGGGCCGGCCCGGATGTGGAAGCGCCGCCACCCGAGGCTGGTTTACCGCTGGAAGCCGAGGACGCAGCCGGCCCATGATTGTCCGGATGCCATACGCTGAACAACTGCTGGATCATGGGATTGACCGTCTTGCCGAAGCGCTGGGCATCGTCACTGAGCAGCGCCGCCTCCACTTGACGCGGGCCGGATGCAGCGGAGAGGACCAGGCCAGCCACCTTCTTGTTGCCGCCTGGATGATTGGTTACGGTGAAGAAAACGCCGACCGTCTTCGTGCCTTTAAACTCGAAGACCTTGCCGATCTGCGGCTTCTCGCCGCAATTGTTTTTCACAATGTCCAGAATCTTGCTCATGGCGGTCGCCTGGGTGGTGGCTCCGTCCACCGTTCCAAAGACGATCTTGCCGCCTTGCGGAGCGTCGAGGTGAGTTAGCGGAGTGGGAGGTGGCGTCTGCGTCCCTGCCTTGCAGGCGGAGATGCAGACCATGGACAACGTAAGCAGCATAAAAATAGACCGAAATGGAAACATGCGACAGAAGCCCGACCTTTCAGGAGCAGGATTGTATTCAATTTAGAAGTCGAAAAAAACAACACCGAAAATTCCCCATGAATATATCAGAGATGCCGAATTGAAGCTGTGATCTGCGTTCTCCAGAATGCTCTTGCCCCCTCCGTTACAATAGATTTCAAGCTTCTGCCGCGCCGGGGCTTAACTTTCCGGCCCGCCAGGCGCATTGGAGCATTATGCTTGCCAGGAACTTGATTGAAGCACTCACCTTCGACGACGTGCTGCTGGTGCCTGCCTACAGCGACGTGGTGCCCGTGCAGGTCAACACACAAACCCAGCTGACCCGCGAGATTACGCTGAATACCCCGCTGCTCTCCTCTGCGATGGATACGGTGACCGAGTCGCGCATGGCCATCGCCATGGCGCAACAGGGCGGCATCGGCATTGTGCACCGTAATCTTTCCGTCCTTGACCAGGCCGGCGAAATCGACAAGGTGAAGCGCTCGGAGAGCGGCATGATTGTGGACCCTGTGACCATTGGTCCGGAGCAGTTGATAGGCGACGCGCTGGAGGTGATGCGGCGTTACAAGATCTCCGGAGTGCCGGTGACGCAGGGCAAGCGGCTGGTGGGCATTTTGACCAATCGCGATTTACGGTTTGAAACTCGTACCGATGTGCCGGTGGGCGACGTGATGACCAAGGAGAACCTGATTACAGTTCCGGTGGGCACCACGCTGGAAGAGGCGGAGAAGATTCTGCATGTGCATCGCGTGGAAAAACTGCTGGTGGTCAACGATCAGTTCGAGCTGAAGGGGCTGATTACGGTCAAGGACATCCAGAAGAAGCTGAAATATCCCAACGCCAGCAAGGACGAAAAGGGCCGTCTGAGGGTGGGCGGGGCCATCGGGGCAACGGGCGACTATCTGGAGCGGGCAGCGGAGCTGGTGCGTGCGCGCGTAGACGTTCTGGCCGTTGATTCGGCGCATGGGCACTCGTCGCGCGTGCTGGAGGCGGTGCGCGAGGTGAAGAAGGCGTTTCCGCAAGTGGGCCTGCTGGCCGGCAACGTGGCTACTTACGAGGGCGCTGTGGCGCTGATCGACGCCGGGGCCGACGCGATCAAGGTGGGCATCGGGCCGGGATCAATTTGCACCACCCGCATGGTCACCGGCGCGGGAATGCCGCAGATTACGGCCATTGCCGAGGCGGCGCGCGCCGCCCACGAGCGCGGAATTCCAGTGATTGCCGATGGCGGCATCAAGTATTCAGGCGAAATTACCAAGGCCATCGCCGCCGGAGCGAGTTCGGTAATGATCGGGTCGCTGTTTGCCGGCGTGGACGAGAGCCCCGGCGAAACCATTCTTTATCAAGGGCGTAGCTTCAAGAGCTACCGCGGCATGGGCTCTCTGACCGCCATGAGCCAGGGCTCAGGCGAGCGCTATTTCCAGAGCACGGATGATATGGCGAGCGCGGAGTTGGGCAGCGAGGGCGTGGTGCAGCGCGAGCGCGCCAGCCAGAACCGTCTGGCCAAGTTTGTTCCCGAGGGAATTGAGGGGCGCGTGCCCTATCGCGGGCCGTTGGAGTCCATGGTCTTCCAATTGGTTGGCGGATTGCGCTCCGGCATGGGCTACCTGGGCTGCGCGACCATCCGCGATCTGCAAGAAAAGGCGCAGTTTGTGCGCATCAGCGGCGCCGGCCTGCGCGAGAGCCACGTACATGACGTGATCATTACGCGAGAGGCGCCCAACTACCGCGTTGAATGAGCGGACACAACAAAACCCCGCCCGGAGAGGACGGGGTTCATGGTGGATAAAGTGCCTGGATTCTAAGCTTTAGGCCTTGGCGATCTTGCCGCTCTTGATGCAACTGGCACAGACACGGAGCTTCTTGGGTTGGCCGTTTACCAGGGCCTTGACGGCCTGAAGGTTCACGCTCCAGCGACGGCGCGTAATGTTGTGGGCATGAGAGATATTGTTACCGAACTGCGGGCCTTTCCCGCAGATATCGCATACTTGTGCCATGACTTAGCTCCAAACTCAGGTGACTCGCGCCAGCGGGGGCATCGGCATAGACAGGCCTCCGGCAACTGGGCGAATCTTCATTATACCCGGAACCGGAGGCTGGGCCAAACCGCACCCTCGGAGATTCTCAGCCATTGCGAAATGGTGAGCTATAGGTTACCGGATTTTGAGAAACGTGAAGCTATAGCGCACCATTTTTCGAGAAATGGTTGCAGATCATTCAGCAGATCCGCAAGCTGGTCGAGGCGCTTTGGGAGAAGATGAGGAGAAGGTAGCGGCGGGGAAATAAGACAGGGAAATAGGGAACAGGGAACAGGGAACAGGGAATAGAAAAACCTCACGGCTGGATATCCCAGTTCTCGAAAACGAGAACTGGGATATCCAATCACATTGGCCGCGGCGCCTGGCACAGGTGATTGAAGCAAGCGGATTTTATGAGCTGCCGGTTACAGCGCGACATGCGGCGACGGTGGCAGCTCTGCCGCCGCTTCATAGCGATCCGTTTGATCGATTGCTGATTGCGCAGGCGATGAGCGAGCCGCTGCATTTGGTTACGGCGGATGAGCGGTTGAAGCCGTACAGTGAGTTGGTGGTACTGGTGTGAGGGGGGGGCAAGATTCGTATAAGAGCAGATTCACCCAAAAAATCATCAGACACCTTGTTTTGATGCCTTGACCTGTTGCTTCTTCCGTTCCTCAACAAGTCTCATCTCATGCCCAACAATTGAATTCTTCATCTCAGTGAAAGCCGCAGAGAATATTGTACGGCGCTTATCGAGATCATACGGGATTAGCGGTGATGGCAACTTTTCGCTCCACAACTTGGCAAATGGACTAAGCTCTTTCTCCGATATTTGAGAATCAGCCAAATGCCACTCTATAAGAATTGGATAATTTGCAGTTTTCGGGATTACACTGGATAGTGCCAAGAGGTCGCAATGCTCTCCACAATTGCAGTTGCCAACCCGAACGACAACCCATTCGTTATTCGAGCTTTCCTCACTCACCCGATTCCAGAGATAGCTCGCGATAATTCCACCCCGCTCGAGCATTTGGTACTCATTCTTGGTGAGCAACATACGTCGGCATCTCACCTTGAAATCATTGAGATAGCCGAAGCCTCTATTGAGATCATCACCACAAAGTGCAAATCTATTCCATTGTCGATATATTTGAGCGCCATAAGTTTCGAAAACTGGAATAATGAGACCGCAACCGGTTTCACGATGCAAAGAATTCGTGCTAAAGCTAGGTATAATTGGACCAGATGCAATCAGAAACTTATGAAAGTTTCCTTGATGAATGTTCCATGAATCCGGCGGATAACCCCCCCCCTCAGCACTGCAGAACAGCCAGCTCATCGTGTTTTGCCAATATACATTGTAGCCCTGCTCCAGGCCAGAATACAGACGTTTGTATTCGTCCAATATAGGCCAAGAAGATATAGGCGCCTCCGGCGCATATACCAATAAGAACGCAATCCAGTCTAGAACGACATCGTCAAAGAGTTCCTGATGGAATGGATACTTCGCTGTCGCAAGCCCGGTACGCTGCAAAACAAGTGGGAGGTTTCCATCTGGGTCGAACACTGAAACGTTCGGGCAAACAAACGGAAAGCCACTGCAGTTCCCGAGTTTCCTTATCGACGATGACGAATTGCCCTTTTTGATTACGATAATCCCGTTAGACGCCAAGAATGGCCCATCGTCGTGGGACCACTGAATATCCTTGTAATCGGGTTGACTGATCCTATGCCAACCGGGACCCAATTCTGAATTCGCGTCCGGCAAAGAAAAGCCCTGTTTCAGCTTTTTTCCCATATTAACCCGAATAACTTTTGGCTCAGATAGACAATACCAATCCCAGGATTCCTGCCCAGCCTGTTCAGAATATGTGCCCGTGGCTGGGTCGAGACTCCAAGTGCTTCGCATATGCGATAAATTGTTCCAAATGGTTTCTTCATTAATCCGCACCCGAACAGTCGTACCTACGGGTCTTGAGCAACGCATCAGATCAATAGCCTCCGTATCTATCGTTGCCTTAAAGGTCAAACCACTGTTTTCGGCAACTGTCAGATGGCGTGTAGACACTTCTAACTCATCCCCGATGAGAAAGGCGGCAAGGACGCCTATTCCAAACCTCCCTGAGCGTAGAACACGGGATTTTCCTTCACTGGTTTCGTGAACCTTACGCCAAGCATCGCTACGCCTGAAAGATGCGCCGGCCTTGAGAAAGTATTGACATAACACCTCCAGAGTCATCCCTACGCCGCGATCGCTCACTTCGAGCCATCGTCCCTCTGCACCCTTGTCCACAAGGGAGACCACGACATCCCCATCTTGTGTAGTGAGCTCTGGTTTCACTAGCGTTGTATCTTGCTGCAAATAGTCGTTTAGTTCACGACAGGCATCAACAGCGTTTTGGACCAACTCCCTAATCCCGATCTCTGGGTGCTCTCCATACAAGGGTTGAATCAGAAGCTTCAGCAATTCCGCGCCCGCCGAATCAAAAGCTACTTCTGAGGGAACGTAAGGCACGGATTCAGCAAACTTCGGATCATCGAGATTCGATCTAACACGTCGGAGCGTCAACCCCAATCTTTCGAGCGACCCAATACGACCATAGACTTCGCCAAGAACGGCCCATGCTGCGTCAATCTCATCTTGCATTCCATTCAAGAGGCGCTTGAGTTTGAGGAATATCGCTGCTGATTTGGGAACTACATCAATATAAATCGCCTCAGGGTCCTCATGAGTATTCCGAATATCGCGTACCGCCTCGTGCGCATTCCATTCTTGCTGTGAGAATGGGCTACGAAGTCTCTGCACTTGGAGAATCTGTGTCGGGGCACGTTCAGGCTGCACCTGGAGGTAATCCGCGATACGCAGCACACACATTAGAAAGATGGCATGTATTCCTTTATATTCTCGAAGATCAAATCTCGAAAGTGCAGGGATGATGGACCTTACCGGCATACCGTGACTGCGGGCAATCAGCCCCACTAAGTCGGCTAGGTCATCCGGAACCCCTTTGAGTCGGAGCGGAGAATTACCCAAACATGGTACGCCATGTACAGCTATTTCGTGCGCCAAACGATGGTGATGTCGGCGCAAAAACTCCCCGATAAGCTGCCTGTCTCTCAGGGTCCACTCACGAGGGTCTGACTCTGGCTTATGCACGGGTTTCGTTTGTCCAAAAAGTGAGATTAGTTTTCGTGCATCGAATCTAGACGCTTCACCTAAGAAATCCGTCCAAAGTAATCCCCAATTCTCATCAGGCCATCCTTCTATACTTCGTTTATTCGATTTATCATTAATCAGAGCTAGGAAGCCGTCATCTGTTAAGTGCATACCGCAATCATGCAAGATCACCGCCAGCATTAGAACACATGAGTCAGCTGGCGTCACCTCAGACCAAGCCTCGTCTCTAATTAGAGAGGACGCTGCAGATGCTGTTTGCGCGACATGGCTCCAATTGTGATCAGTATACTCGGGGAAAAACGGCGTCTTCGATAAGTTGAACCATGGCTTGAACTCAGCAATCGACTGCAGAACCGCTCCATAGAGCTCTGGGCTATTCTGCATCTTCTGAACCAAATGCTCTGGAATGTCCATATATAGGCCTCATCATTGAAACATTGGCTGCAATGTTGCTCCTACTCAAGCCACCCTGATGCACTGTATTAATGAACATTACTTTGATAGGTTGGCTAGTAAATTATCAATTACGCACAAGAGAATGTCCAGGTTATAAACGGCAGATTTAGTCTTCAATAACGCCGATGTCGCGAGAAACGATTCCCAGTTGATGCGAAATCGCGTTCGTATTCGTCCTGGCCCTACGAGGCGGGGTGGATGGGGGTGGGGCGACAAAAACAGCAAGTTAGCTCCCGCTACGCGGGAATCGCGAGTTAGCAAGTTAGCGGAATTGAGCGCGACTTCGTCGCGCTTGTTGATTTATAAAAACTTGTGGGAGCAGTGGTGGCACGGTTGAAACCGTGCCCTTTCAAAACGTCGACTTATTCAGATTTACCTTAAATCTTCTCAAGGCGCTGGCCCACTTGCTCGTGCGTGAGGTAGTCGCCGTGCAGCAGCGCGTTTTCGCCACGGTTCACCGCGTCGATGAAGCGGCTTTCCTCGTCGAAGTACCGCGCCACGACTTGCCTTACCAGCTCGTCCGGGTTACGGCCCTGCTGAGCGGCAGATTGCGCCAGTTTCGCTTCGAGTTCGGGCGTGAAGAGCACTTCCATAACGCTAAGAATACGGGAAAAGATCGAGCGTGGCAAGGTTGCCATGGGGAATAGACCCTCTCCCTATGAACTAAACATTTCGCAGCGTCCCTAATTCTGTTGGGGATGCATTCCCCGGATTGCGCAACGCTCCATCCGGGGCTAATAACCTTTCTCCCTACGGGAGAAGCGACAAAGACGCGCAGAGGATGGTTCATCAATCCCCGGTCCCCAAATGCGAGGGACCGGGGGCACCCAAAAACATGAGAGAGCCGCTACTTGGCTTCGGCGGCGAAGGCGTCGGCTTCGTGGTTCATCTCGTCGGCGGTGACGGCGTGGGAGAAGAGAATGATGCGATAGCGGAAGCTGGCGGTTTGATTTTTCTCGAGGGTCAGATTCAACGCGGGGAGCTTGGGATTGAAGACGCTGGGGGCGAGAGTGTTGGCGGCGAAGAGGCCGTAACCGCGCGCGTGCCAGGTGGTGGGATAGCCGGGATTGGCGGGGTGGTCGAGGATGGCGATGGCGACGGTGTGATTGCCGGTGGAGCCGGTGAGAGTGCACCAGCGGCCGCGAGTTCCCCAGGCAGCGTCGCCCTGAATGCCCTCGCTGGTGAGATAGACGCCGGTGGCGGGGTTGGCGGCATCGGCTGGCGCGGCATCGACCTTGGTGGGGTGACCGCTGGAGTCCATAAAAACGCCGCCTTTTTCATGGGGCGATTCGAGCCATCGGGCCACGCGCAGTCCGAGGAGGCCATCCTTCTCGTCGTTGAAGACAACGCGGTCGAGGGCCTTGAGGGTGATGTCGAGATCGATGATGCGAGCATGTGCGCGGCGCGAGAAGATGTAGCGCGTGGTTTGCGTGATGATCTGCTGGTTGGAGCCGGTGACCCAGAGCGATTCGACGACTAACTCACCGCGATTGCGGCCGCTTTTGGCGGAGATGATTTTGGTGTGGAGGATGGTGCCCATCCTGGCGCGGTTGTCGGGCTTGATGGCGTCGGAGTTATTCCAGAAATCGAAGCCGTTGACGTTGGCGTAGTTGAACCAGAGGCCGGCGTGGTGAGGGTGATCGACGCGCTCGCCCGGTTGGGGTGAGAGCGGGTAGCCGCGCGTGACGGTGACGCCCTCGTCGGTGATGAGCGGATAGAGGACGGGCTTTTTGAGCGTGGTGGGCCAGATGTAAGAGGTGAAGGGTTGGCCGTCGATAGTGATGTCAACGCGGCGGCTGGCTTCGTCGGCGACGACCTGGACGCCATTGGAGGGGGCGGCGATGGAGGTGGCCGCGGAGATGATGGCGATGACGGCGAAGGCGGAAAATCGTTTGTAACTCATGGAAGATTCCTCAGGATGATATTTCCCCGGTCCCCAAATGCTCGGGACCGGGGGCACCCAGTTTTGTAGAGATATAAAAGACAGCTTATGCGAAAACTTTTCCTCCCGCGATGACTTGCTGCGTCTTGTCGTCGAAGGTGACTTTTTGGCCGGTCTGAATGGCGGCGATGTTCATGCAGAGTGCGACGGAGTGGTTGTAGCCGGCTTCGATGGGGGCGTTGGGAGTTTTGCGCGAGCGGACGCACTCCATCCAGTTGCGCATGTTGGCGGAGGTCATGGGATCGCGGCCAGTGTCGGCGTCGGTGGATGCGGCTTCGGATTTTTCGACGAGGGAGAAGCTGGGCAGAAGATTTTCCTTGAGGCCCATGGCGGCGGCTTCACGAGCGCGCAGACCGCCGGTGGGAGTGACCGTCTGTTTGTCCATGTCGATCATGCCGCCGTTGGAGTAATAAAGTTCCTTGACGCCGCCGGCGGAGTTGGTGAAGCGCGAGGAGTACTGGACCTGAAAGCCCTTGGTGAGATCGTCGAGCGGGCCGTAATCGAAGACGGCGGTCATGGTGTCCCAATTTGTGCGGCCGTCCTTCCAAAGATAGATGCCGCCGTTGGCGACGACGCTGCGCGGATGCGCGAGGCCGGTGAACCAGTGGACGGTGTCGATTTGGTGGACGAGCCACTGATCGGGAATGCCGGAGGAGTAAGGCCAGAAGAGGCGGAACTCAAGATACTTGCGGGCATCGAAGGGCTCGTAGGGGCGATTGAGGAGGAAGCGCTTCCAGTCGGTGTCCTGCTCTTTGAGGAGGGGGACGACGTCGGGGCGACGCCAGCGGCCGGGCTGATTGACGTTCCAGGTCATCTCGACCATGACGATGTCGCCAAATTTTCCGGATTGGATGTACTCGGCGGCCTTCATATAGGCGGGCGTGGAGCGGCGCTGGGTTCCGATCTGAACAATTTTGCCAGTCTGCTTGACGGCGGCGAGGAAGTTGCGGGCGTCGGCCATGGTGTCCGCTGTGGGCTTTTCGACGTAGGCGTCGCGGCCGGCGTTGACTGCTTCGATGCCATGCTGCGCGTGCTGGAAGTCAGCGGTGGCGATGAGCACAGCATCGACATCTTTGCGGGCATAGAGCTCGTCGTTGTTGCGGACAGCGTCGATGGTGCTGCCGTTGAGCTTCTGGATGTAGGCAACGCCCTCTTCACGGCGGCGGCTCCAGAGATCGGAGATGGCGACGAACTGGAAGTTGAGCTCCTTGGAGTGCTGCAGGAAGGCGGGAATCAAGGACTGCTTCATGCGGTCGCCGCAGCCGACGACGCCGACGTTCACGCGATCGTTGGCACCCAGGATGGCGGCATAACTGCGCGCGTTCCAGGTAACGGCTGTTGCGGCCATGGCCGCGCCGCTCACCTTCAAAAAGTCCCTGCGATTGCTGTACTGAATTGTCATGATGCTCCTGTCTGGTTTACTTCCAACTTATGTCGCGCATGATAATTGTGACGCAGAAAGAGATGGATAAGACGCACATGGTTTCAGTTTATCCGGCCACCGGGCGCGTTTCAAAGAAATCAAAAAAGTGCCCCGTTTCAATCATCGAAACGGGGCGTGATTGGAAGGTCAATAGTAATGGTTAATCCGCAGCCTCTCTAAAAGTTGATCTTGATGCTGCCCTGGAAGACGCGGGCCTGGTTGAATGTTGCCGAGACCTGACCAAAGGTCGCGGACGTAAGAGTAGCGGCGCCTCCGGAATTGGCTGGAAGCGAGCCGGTTGTTGAGCTGGATGGAGGTTGGAAGTCAGGATGATTGGGCACGTTGAAGGCCTCGAGGCGGAGCGTGGTCGTCAAGTCATCGTGGATTTTGAAGATACGCGAAATCTGGGCGTCGAATTGCAGCGCCTTGGGCCCACGGAAGGAGTTCCTGCCGATGTTGCCGTAGGTGCCCAACGCCGGACAGGCACCGGTGGTTAGTTGGGCTGTGGTCGGTGGTAAGCCGCCTGTGCCGCAGGACATAGTCACCTGCTGAAACGCAGCCGGATTCAGGTATTCGCGGTTCGCTTCTCCCGTAGCCTTTCGGAACTTTACCTCAGCGTACGGATTCACGCCGGGTACCAGGTTAGGACGGTCGTTGCCCACGTCGGTCAGCGAGTTGTCCTGACCCGCCAAGACGGTGAAGGGTATGCCGGTTTGAATGTGGATGAGGGGCGCAAACTCCCAGTCATTGACGATGAGTTTTTCAACACGATTCAGGTGGTTGTTGAAGCCGCTCCTGGCGACCAGGACCACGTTCTCAATGTGGCGAAAATCCGAACCGCACGGGCCGTAGTCCATTCTCAGGTCGTAGGGATTCTCGACGGTTGTGTTGGCCAGATCGCCTTGGGCATCCTCGATATTCAGGCACTTGGACCAGGTCCAGTTGGCCATGAGGCTGAAGGTGTTCGACATGCGGTGCTGAATGGAAGCGATCAGGCCGTTGTAATTGGCAGTGGCCCCGTCGTCGACGATGACCGAGCCAGAGCCGCCACCCTGGTACTGGTTGCCGCCGGTGGGGTTTCCGGAGGAGTTCACACCCGCTGGATTCTCCGTGGTGAGCAGGAAGCGGGCGGCGTTGTTCGCGGATGTTGCTTGAGAGCAGTTGCTGCCAGCCGTCCCGGAGGTGATGGCAGCCGGTCCTGTGGCCACGAGGCCCGTGCAGGTTGGGTTCGAACCACTGCCCCACTCTCCGGGGACGAACACAGCAGGATCGAATGGCACGCCAACCGGATCGTGCCTGGTGGTGTTGCCGATGTAGTCAACCATGGCCTGCCATCCGTGGCCGAATTGACGTTGTATGCTGAGGGTCCATTGCATCGTATACGCAGGCCTGAACTGCTGAGGCATCACGATGAACTGCGATTGCTGGATGAACAGCGCCTGCGAGGGGGTTGGAATCGCTGGTTGAGGGAAGGGGTTGTACGTAAAGGCGCCGTTGACCCAGGGGTTGCTGAAGTTGATGGGAGGTTCGCCATGGGCCTGCGTCTGGTTCACGGCAGTGGCGAACGGCGGGTTCTGCTGGTTGCGTTGGGCGGTGAAGAAGTTTGGATTGTCAAACATAAGCGCGCCGCCGGCGCGAATCACCGTCTTGCCATTGCCGAATGGATCAAAGGAGGCGCCGACATTGGGAGAGAACTGGCTATAGGTGTTCTGGGTGAATTGGCGGGTGACGCCCTTGTCGCCGTAGTAGAGAGCGCCCGCAGGCGCGTTGGGATAAATCGAGCTGGATATATTGGCCAGGAAGTCGGCCTGGTTGAAGACCACACCGCGATTGAAGTAATCGTGCGGCATGACATTGGGTCCGTAGCGCAGGCCGGCAATCAGCGTCAAACGCGGAGTGGCGTGATAGGTGTCCTGCACGTAGAGGCTGGGAATCGGCCCACGCAGCGCGTTCTGCTGCTTTTTGCTCTGCTGGAAAGGCGCAGTCGATGCAGTTCCACCGAGCGTCCCCCACATGAAATCGAGATTTTGATCGCCGATGGTGCTACCACCAGCGGGTCCGCTGCCGCTATATTGTCCGTTGAAGGTAAAAATGCCGTTGCCCTCGTAGACGTTGCCGATATTGAGCTCGTTCTGGACCCACTCACCACCGAAGGCGAGCTGGTGCTTGCCTTTTACCCAGGTCACGTCATCGTTGACGGCGAGGGTGTTGTCATTGAAGTGCGCCACCGAGTTGGTGCCGCCTCCGATAGAGAATTTGCCTTCGGACATTTGCAATCCGTTGGGAACGATCTGATAGACATTGACGCCCAGCGTTGCGGCGTTGATGTCGTTGGGCGCGTAGCCGCGGTTGTTGACACGGCGCAGAATGGAGATGTGGGCCGAGTTCACGATGCTCGATTTGATTTGGTATGCGTCGCCGAGGGTGAAGGACTGGACGCGCTCAATGTTTCCGGATTGCGTGGTGATGAGGATGTTGGTCGGCGAGAAGTACGCCGGGAATTGGTAGCCATCAACGAAATAACGGCCGAAGATATTCTGCTTGGAGCTGACCGTGTAATCGACCCTGGTTGTGAACTGATTGCTAGTGAGCGCGTAGGGGATGGCGTAGAAAACAAACCCGCAGTTATTCGGATCCAGCGCCGGATTGATTACAGGCAGGTATTTCTGAAGATTCAATGCCTGGGCGTTGTAAGTGGGCGCGGTGGCATACTGATTTCCCGCCAGAGCCGTACCTGTGAGCGGGTCGTAGAGCGTGATGGGCGCGTGTGTCGAGTTGCACGCGTTGCTGAGCGGTACGGTTGGATTGCCGTCTGTAACAGACCAATTGCCGGCCAAGTTCTGTGCCGTGGGCACCGTGGCCTGGGTGTTCGACTGCGACTGATCGGCCTTCCAGCGCTGATAGGCCGCGAAGGCGAAGATCTTATTGCGCTTGATGGGTCCGCCGAAGGTGCCACCGAACTGGTTCTGGTGCAGCGTGTCGGGCGTGGACGAGAAGAAATTCGTGGCATCAATGTAGTTGTTGCGGATAAACTCGAATCCTTCGCCATGGAACTTGTTCGTACCTGACTTGGTGACGACGTTGACCATGCCACCCACGTGGCCGCCATCTTGCGCGCCCAGATCGGTGGACTCGACGCTGAATTCACTAACCGCATCGGGAATCGGATAGGGCAAATTGCCGTTGGCCATGTAGTCCTGGTTGTCGCCGCCGTCGAGACGCCATAGGGTGGTATTGCCGCCGCCGCCCGCGATGGAGACCGATATGGTTGCGTAGGAGTACTTGCTGCCGGTGAAGTCGCCAGCGGGCGCAGAATTGGAGCCGCCGGAGAGTGTGATGAGCTGTGTCATCTGCCTGCCGTTGAGCGGCATTTCATCCACTTCTTTTTGGTCAATGGTCTGTTTGAAGGTCGCGTCTTCAGTCTGCAAGGCCAGAGCGGTAGCCGTGACCTCTATGGTCTGGTTAGTTCCGCCGACGGTAAGATTGACGTTGACGGTGATGCTGCTGCCGACTTCCAAGACGATGCCTGACTGCAAGTAGGACTTGAAGCCGGGAACGACGACACCGAGGTTGTAGGTGCCAACGGGAAGACCGGGGAATACATAGACACCGGCCTTATCACTCTGGGTAGTGTGCTTCACCTGTGTTGAGGTTTCCGTGATAGTGACCGCTGCATTGGGCACAATCGCTCCGGTTGCATCCAGGATGGTGCCCTGGATGTTGCCGGCGCCGGCGATCTGGGCGTTCGCGTTAGCGGCGAACAATAGGACGACGACACAAAAGAGAACGGCCAACACGCGGCTGACCAACCCTTTTGATTTAAAGCATGTGAATCGCATTGGAGCCTCCAATTTGAATGTTGATTATGAGCAGCGCATAGCCAGTGCTCGAAAAGCTAGTACTTGAAATCGTGTCATCGAGGAGCTGGCATAACTGTAGCGAACCGATATTGCCAATCAGATATCCTGACGGGAATGTATACAGAGGTCAGACCACGATTGTCAAGGTAATTTCGATTGGTAGTGTGCGAAAAAATGATAGAATCCGATTTTATTGAATAACATTCCTATAATCAACAATATGAGCATATGTAAATATGTTATCCAATGAATTCGTATTGAGCGAAAACGGATACTGTGTGTCCCGCAGCAGTCACGGCAATCACCGGTAATCCGGAGGTCAGACCATAATTGCCAGGCATGATGACAGAGCAAACGTGATGGGAAGATCGACCCAAAGAAGACCGGCCCGCTTCTCATGGTGAGGAGCGGGCTGGTTCTGTAGTTCAATTATGGCTTGTACGGAGATGGGAGAAGTTGTAAAATCAGCGGGGACTTTCTTGCGGCTGCGCAGTGGGCATTGTTGGTTACAGTGCTAGTGGTAGTGTGCAGATCAAACTCTAACCGGATGGCCTCAGTGGGACTTCCACTAACCTAAATCGAAAGGACAACAAGATCGTGAAAGCATTTGTCAAGAACGCAATTGCAAGCCTATTTTTCTCAGTTCTGTTTCTCCTTGTTATGTTGGCGCCCGTTCGGGCTCAGGTTCTGGCTCACTCGGGTGATGTCGCCGGCACCGTCGGTTATGACCACACATCCTTTACTCCAGCAAACGGCCCCACCAGCACTCACTTTTTTGGCGGTTCGGGCGGCTACAATGTGACACCCTACATCACGGGTTTGTTCGAGTACAAGTACGATCCGCTGAATTATTCGGGCGGTTCGATAACATATCACTCTCAGCTTTTTGGCGGCGCGGTGCGCTTCAACTTGACGCCCTCGAAAAAGATTGTTCCCTACGCGGTTGTCGGCGGCGGCGATGAGCGGTTTACCGGGAGTGAGGGCGGCGTATCGGTGTCTACCAACGGCTACTATGTGAACTTCGGTGGCGGCGCCAGTTGCTATATGGGCAGGAACTGGGGTGTTCGACCCGAAGTTCGCTATGAACGGCAAGCGTTTACCTGGAATGATATGAACGCCACCGGGAATGTAGTGGATGTATCGGGATCGTTCTTCTATCAGTTTGGCGGAACAGGAACAGCAAAGAAAAAGAAGTAGGCTACAACGATTAAGTGCACAGACAATTGCGGCCAGGTCAACCTTTGCGTTGACCTGGCCGCTTGCTGTTAAGTCAGATTATGCCTTGGCGGAGGTGCGCGTGCCGAGGTCGGCGGCTAGTTTCTCCGTGGAGAAGGCCTCGATGAGGTCGCCTTCCTTGAGATCATTGAAGCCGCTGAGGCCGATGCCGCATTCCATTCCGTTGGTGACTTCGCGGGCGTCGTCCTTGAATCGCTTAAGGGAGACGACCTTGCCCTTGAAGAGCTGCTCACCGGCGCGCATGACTTTGATTTCGGCATCGCGGCGGATGGCGCCGTCCTGTACGCGGCAGCCGGCGATGACGCCGACCTTGGGAATTTTGAAGATGTTGAGGACTTCGGCGCGGCCGATGTAGTTCTCCTTGTAGACGGGCTCGAGGAGACCGAGCATGGCCAGGCGCATTTCGTCCTGCAAATCGTAGATGATGGAGTGGAGGCGGATTTGGACGGCTTCCTGCTGCGCGAGCTCGGCGGCTTTGCGCTCGGGGCGGACATTGAAGCCGATGATGATGGCGTTGGAGGCGGTGGCGAGAAGGACATCACTCTCGGTGATGGAGCCGACGCCGCTGTGGATGACCTTGACGCGGACTTTTTCGGTGGACATGAGGACCAGCGAATCGGCCAGCACTTCGACGGAGCCGGTGACGTCGCCCTTGATGATGAGGGGCAGGTCTTTGACGCCGGCGGTGCGAATCTGTTCGGCCAAACCTTCAAGAGAGACACGGGAACTCTTGGCGAGTTGCGCGTCGCGCTCCTTCATCTTGCGGTACTGGGCGATGCCCTTGGCCTTGTCGCGGTCGGCTACGACGAGGAAGGTGTCGCCGGAGTCGGGCATGGCCTCAAGGCCGAGAACTTCGACGGGGGTGGAGGGACCGGCAACTTCGATGGCGCGCCCGCGATCGTCGAACATGGCGCGAACCTTGCCGAAGGTGTTGCCGACGATGTAGGAGTCGTTAAGGCGTAGGGTTCCATCCTGCACGAGGACGGTGGCGACAGCGCCGCGTCCGCGGTCGAGCTTGGCTTCGAGGACGGAGCCGACGGCCTTGCGCCCCGGAGTAGCTTTGGGCGCTTTGATGTCGGAGACCAGGCAGATCATTTCGAGGAGCAGGTCGAGGTTGATGCGCTTCTTGGCGGAGACTTCGACGAAGACGGTGCCTTCGCCGGCGGTGGCCCACTCTTCGGGAACAAGGCCGCGGTCGGCAAGCTGCTTCTTGACGCGGTCGAGATTGGCGTTGGGCTTGTCAATCTTGTTGATGGCCACGATGATGGGGACGGCGGCGGCCTTGGCGTGATCGATGGCTTCGAGAGTTTGAGGCATGACGCCGTCGTCGGCCGCGACCACGATGACTACGATGTCGGTGACCTTGGCTCCGCGCGCTCTCATGCGGGTGAAGGCTTCGTGGCCGGGGGTGTCGAGGAAGACGATCTCGCGACCGGAGGCGGGCGAGCCTTCCTTGGCGAACTTCA
>Ga0181520_10004603_pt1 | contig 22894 bp, 14 predicted proteins | sample PEATcosm2014_Bin_29_FD_132451 | JGI IMG/M metagenome (GOLD analysis project Ga0181520, IMG submission 132451) | Peatland microbial communities from MTU Mesocosm Facility, Houghton, MI, USA - PEATcosm2014_Bin02_30_metaG | ecosystem: Environmental > Terrestrial > Soil > Wetlands > Peat | place...
AAGATTTGCTCCCCGAGCGGCTTGCCGGCAGCGTCAAGGAACTCCACCGCTCCATAGGCGAAAAAGCCAAAGTCCTGATAATAGAGGTCGCGGACCTTCATCCAGGCAGAGGCGCGCAGGTACTGGCCTTGCACCGGACACGCCGGCGAGACCCAGGGCTGGTTTGGGTTCGCGACGGTGGTGGCGACGCTCAGCGCCGGGCCGCCCGCGCGCCCGCCGGTGGGATCGATCTTTCCAATGCCGGGGCCTGTCCAGCTGGTCAGATTGCCATCTTGGCCCCAGGCTAGTCCATGCCAGCCTAGGAGCAAGATTAAAGTCGAGAAAGCAAGTGCCATTTTCATGCGAAATCGTTCTCAAGTTAGATCAGGCGTCTCAACCCGACACGGTGAACCGTTTTCTACGATATCACCCGAAGGCGGCTATTTCAGGCGCTCTAGTCTCTCGTCTGTCACGGATGTCAGTAATGCACTCGACGCCATCGCAGAAGCAACCTGCGAGTATTCAAGCCGTGCAGTGACTTGCAAATGGAGCATCCCGCTGGCAGGCATATCAGGTGTGCCGCTCATGCCAGATTCCATGACGACAGTGTTTTCGCGATCTACGTCCCTGGACAGCATGTGCCTTGGGTTCTTTCAGTCTGCTTGCTTGCCCGGCGGATCCCAGTTGCAATCTCACATGCTCGCCGTCCACGCCCACTGATGCGCCGGTACCGAGACTGCCTGCACGGTAGGCTTCACGTTGGCTTTGGGATCGGCATCCTCGGCGGTGCAGTATCCCACATCAAGACTATTTCTTCCGGCGTCAGACCATAGGCTTCGTTTACTAGGCAACTGATTTCGTTTTCCAACCGGAGTGCTTCGGCAGAGAGCGCCCGTGCGGGTTCAATTGACCGGTTGTGTTCTTCTCGGAGATTCTGTAGTGCAGCAGCTGTCAATGGCTTCTTCTTGCCACGAATCTTCTTGACTTTCGCGACAAGAGCATCGGAGTCCATCTCTAGCAACGCCTCCAGCTTTTTTGTCGGCTTCTCAATGGCGTACTCGACGCGGAGCCAATCGAGGACCGTGTGGCAAACGCCCCGTTGCGTCCGGTTGATTTCGATTAGTCTCACGACCCGCTGTTCAGTATCTTTGCGGATGTCGTCAGTCGGTGCTGCAATCGGGAGCGTTTCCATCAAGAAGCCCACTGGAGAAAGTGCCTCGTCTTTCATGTGCGGAAGACGCCGCCAGTTATGCCACCACATTAGCGGTGAATTCAGGACAGCGAGCAGGTACAGATCACCCGAGGGTACGAAGAACGTCTTGTTGTTACCGTACTGTCCAGTGGAGTCGAGTGAATAGCAAGAATGGAATTGTATCTCTTGGTAAACGATCTTCGACTTGTCGAATTCATGCCAGTACGCACAGGAACGCAGTTCCCACCAGAAACGCCCCTTGTCCTGTCTCTTGCGAAGTGCTGCTTCGAGGGGCTTCATGTGTTCATAGATGGCTGGATAGGTCTTCTCAAAGACCGCTTCTGCATCTTCGCCGCTGTTGGACCAGGGCCAGTCACGGTTCTCGCTAGATTTGATCGCAATCATCCAGAGCCCAGCCCAGTCAGGACTCCACCGCGCAATGTCTTGACCACGCACATAAGGTTTGATGATCTCCGCACACCTCGTGTCTCTCGCAACCAGCTTGTTCTTCGTGGTTGTTTCGATCAAAAAGGCATCGTTGAAACCAGTTTTTATTCCCATCAGCGGCTTGGTACCCGCGTACTCAGCCAGTGGCATACCATTTTGTCGGATCTTGCCCAATAGCTTCGTGACTTCCACCGATTCGAGTTGCCAAGCATCCGTGCCAAGCTGCGATAACGGAAGTTCCACGCCTTCCCGTTCAATCTGTCGGCTCAAGTCGTCAATCCGAAGCTGCTCGCGGGGGATGGCACAAAGCCGGGTTGTCGTTGGCTTCGGTCGCTTGTCAGGATGACGAGCGACGATGATGCTGGGGAATACGTCGGCGTCCGTAAAAATCTGCTTGGCGTGCCCGAAATCGACCACCGATTCGACCCATGCCTGTTTTGTAAAATGACGGCGCAACGGCTCGCCGTAGCTGGCCTTCATCCATTTATTCGTGACCACGAAGCACAGCAGACCACCCGGTTTCAGCAGTCGCAAGCCAAGTTCGTAGAAATAGACATATAGATCCGCCATGCCGTGGTACGTCTTGTAGTTCGCTTCCAAGTACGGCTTGATCGGACTTAGCAGTTCCTGTCGAACATAAGGGGGATTGGCGACAACGACATCGAAACCGCCGGCTGCGAACACTTCGGGAAACGCGGATTCCCAGTCGAAAGCTACCGGATCAATCGTCGGGTCGCTAACGATGCTATTGCCCACACGAATCGTGTGATCGAGACTTGTCAGGATTTTTCCTCGCTGGGCGGTCTTGATCCACAAACTGAGTTTACAGATCTCGATTGCCTCTTCGTTCAAGTCCACGCCGTACAAGTTGTTCTGGAGGATTTGACGATCGAGGTCGAACAATGTGCGGTGCCCGCGCAGCTCAAACAGTCGGTCATTGGATGCTTCGTAAGCTGCATGAAGCTGGTCAAATGACTGAATGAGAAATGCGCCACTGCCGCATGCCGGGTCCAAGAGGCGAATCGTCGCCAATTCGTCCTGCCACGCTTCCCAAAACCGTACCAAGGCATTGCGTTGGGGAGCGTTCAACTTGTCCAGGTCATAGACGTTCGGATCGGCGAGTACCGAACGTGCCGTGCCTTTGGTTGCTTCTGCGTGCCTTTGACGAAGCTGCTCAAAGCGATCCTTGAGGACAGGGGTTTGGCTTCAACGGGCACGGTATTCCCCGATCAAATCCAAAACTTACCTACCCCACCGACCGATCCATCGGAGGGAAGTCAAACCCGGATTCTACCCGACCGAGGGGAGAGGTGTCCACAGGAGAGAAAGGCGGGGGAGGCTCTTGTGTATCTGCCTCAGAATCGTCGAATCTATCGGAGATCGACATATCTGACATGATCCCTGCAACCGGCACACAACCTTTTCCCTCCAGATCAGGCCGATAAGAGGGAACGAGCCGCCGGCCATGGAAGACGAGCGGCGGCAGGGACTACCGGCGGTCGCGGATTGCACGCCGAGGATGGAGCCAGCTTCCTGGCAACGACCGATCGAGACCTTGACGCGGTGGCTGCGATCTGTGCTGGTCGAACGTCATGCCGACCAACCGGTGATGCCACGGTAGCCCGCCAAGCATGTAGCACCGGATCGGGCTGATGCCTCCAAGCCCTTCCCGGACCACGTGTCCGTGAAGGGCTCCGGCTTTTCTTGGCAGCCGGAACCGCGGTGTAGAGCCTGCCGCCGACTCGTCTCTCCGAACCAGTCGGGCAACCCCGACGATTCTGCCGCATGATATGCTCCACCTCATGCCGTCGCCCGATACGCTCTCTGCCCGCCCGCCTGCACGACCGTGACCACTGACCCGCCGCCACGAGAGCCCCGGCAGGTCTTCGAGGGTATCAGCAGAGATGCCCTCGGGGCTGGCAAGTTCGTGATGTCACGAATGGGTCGATAATTGCCATTCTCACAAACGGGATGAGTTGATGCGAAATGTGTGACATTTTATTCGGGCTGGCACTAGAAAGTGGAATGAACCAGTTTAACCCGTTCTACCTGGTGTGGAAGTCGAGACGGATGGCGCCCCACACGTGTCAAACGCGCTGGCACACGGTGCACAGATCGAACTTGTCAGAGGCACGTATCAGTTGGAAGTCTTCTCGGCGGCGCCGCCGGCCAGAAGCTTGTATCGGATCTTCATTCCCTTCGGCGCCTCGCTGAGAGCAACCACTTGCAATACGCCCACGCCACCCTCGCGGGTCTTGAAGATATAGGTCGCCGGAAGCTGCCGCGTGAGCCGAAAAGCCATTTCCACCGGGGTGGTGCCCGTCCCGACGAAAATCGCGTCTTGAAGATCCTCCATGGAAACGTCCCAGCGATTGTCATCGACAATCTTCATTACCATGTCCGAAGCGCGCAAGGTCCATCCGCCGAACGCGTCCGAAACATTGACGTCCGCGCCGCAGCCGCGCATCCAGTCTCGCCGGGGCTGGAAGCGGTTCGTTTTCGGTGCGACCGAGACTTTGCCCGTGTCCAGGTCCAGCGCCGAATCGGGACCGAGGACGAGCTCGACGAGGGGGCCGAACTTTGCGGGCGTGGCGCCCGCCGAGGCCCATGGTTTCGACAAGCGTTGGCCGCAGCAGGCGATCCGCGTCCCATCCGGCGAGTAGGCCAGTGCATCCGCGGGCAGCGTGCCGTGGTTGAGCAAGGGCCGCGGCGGCTTGTCGCCGCTCAGGGCGAAAAGGTACACGCGGAGGATGGGATCCTTGGGCATCCGGCCTCTGGCAAGAATCTCCTGGCTCGTGGCGTTCCAAGTGGCATTTGAAAAGAACTCGCGGTTCTGGTCGGCAGAGGTCGAGCTCGACCAGAGGAGTTTGAGCCCCTTCTTTTCACCTTCGGTATGAACCGCGGCAAGTTCCAGATTACCGTCGGGCAGCTCGCCTCGAAAACAAATCCACTTGCCGTCCGGCGACCAGCGCATCAGCCTGAACGCTAAATATTGTTTTTCCAACAGGCTCCGGTGCCGGTGGGTGGCCAGGTCATGGACGCACAGGTTGGGGTTGTTGTCCAGCCGTTCGATATACGCGATTTCGTTGCGCTTGGGCGACCACTCGGGATAGGTTCCGAGTTCCTCGATCTTTTGGCAGCCCGAACCGTCGGCATTCATGACCCAGACGCCGAAAGTGCGCACCGACGTGTCACCACTTTCGGGCGGCCGGCTAACGACGAGCCGCTTGCCGTCGGGCGACCAGTTGGGCGATATGCCCGGCCCCAGGTCTTTCGCCCCGCTGCCATCCGGGTTCATCAGGATCACGTGCGCCAGCCCAGATTGGTGCTCCTCGTCAGGGGTGTCTGGCAACCGGCTCAGCACGATCTTCTTTCCATCGGGCGACCAGCGCGGCACGTTCCCCCGCCCCAAGTTTTTCAATCCGCTGCCATCGGCATGGATCACAAAGCTGTGCGCCCCGTCGGGCAAGATCTCGCCGTACAATGACCGCCAGGCGGTCCATGCGATCTGGCACCCATCGGGCGACCAGTCGGGCGACATGGTGCCGGTGAAATCGGGCATGGCTATCAGTTCCTTGAGATCGCTGCCGTCGGCCTTGGCCACCGAAAGGGCGCTGCCTTGATACCGATACAACGTCATGACGATTCCGCCGTGCTCTTGATCGAAGTCGTTCGGCCGCCCCTTGGCCGCGTCATTGAGGCTGATGCGCAACTCGTCATCGCGGCCGGCACAAATGCCCAGCATCCGACTGTCGGCGAATTTGGCGTCGATCGCGCACGGTTCCTGCCTGCCATCGATCGAGTAGGTCATCTCCGCGAAGACTTCGTTGCCCAGGCGAAGGGTGAACGTTTTCTGGGTGAAAATGACGTTGTAGGGCCGCTTTTTGGCAAAGCCGTCCGGGAAATCAAACTGCGAGTCTCCCTCTCCACGCATCCACAACGAGCGGACCCGCCAGCCGCCGAGCAGCGGGGGAATATTGGGGATGACGCGGGGCTTTGCCCTGGCGACGCCCGTGTCTCTTCGGGCAGGCGGGGCGGCGGTTTGCGTGCTCCTGAAAAAGAATGTGAGGGCAGCACCAAACCACCCGCTGCCACTGGACGTATCGCTGCCCTGTTCTGGCGGGTGCAGATGCCAGTCCAGCCCTTCCCAGCCGACCCATTGTTTCCATATCGGATGCCAAATGAAGGCCAAGTCACCTTGAAGCACTCGTCCATCCTTCAGGCGCAATTCGAAATGGATGGTGGGCATGTCGCGCTGGCCGGCAAAGACCTGGCCCAGCCGGACCTCGGTAATCGGATTTTTCTTGAACGTCCGGCACACCCAACGGACCCAGTTCTCGCGATCGCGGGCCAAGTACCGCACGTCTTTCGCCGGAAACCACTTGAAGTCACCGCTCCCAAGCCAATCGCGATCATAATCGGCGGCGCGGATGGCCTGGAACAGCCGCTGGGCGGCGGCAACCTCGGGGGCGCCTTTCACGACCTTGGCCTTCGTTTCTCGACGTATCGCGTCACCCAAGTCGCCACCGCTCTTTAGCAATGCAGCTATCGCCTTGGGGTGCTCTTTCCCGCCGCCATACCACGCATCGACCACCTTTCCCTCCCGATCGATGATGTAATTCATCGGCACAGCAGAGCCATAACGTCCCTGGTACTGTTGAAAACAGACCTTTGTGGCCACCTCGGAAGAATCAATGATGTTAGGGAACGTCGCCCCATTATCATGCAGCATTTCCAGGGCGATCTTCTTGTCGTCCGAGGCGTCGAAGCCCAAAATTACCAACCCCTTGCTCTTATACTTGGCGTACAGTTCTTGGAGATGACACATCTCCTCGCGACAAGTCGGTCAGCCAGCCCTCCACACGTAGAACCACACCATCTGGCCGCGGTAATCCGACAGCTTGATTCGCTTCCCGTCGGCCGAGGCCAGATCGAAATCCGGAGCTTTCGTGCCCGGCTTCAACAGCCCGGCCTCGATAGGAGGTAGTTTCCACTGTGTCCAGCCCTTCGGCGGTTTCCAGACGAACATCGTATCGGTAATATCGCCGTTGAGGACGACGGAAGACCAGTCTTCGGTGATGACCAGATCGTAGCTGACGCGGACGATTTCCTTCATCTTCCGCGGCAGGTGATCGCGACGCGATAGCCAGAGATACCAGCTCCGCTGGTGCTTCATGATGCTGACTTCCACCCCATCGCACTCTTCCGCCCCAACCTTTTCGGCCGGCAAGGCTCGCACGCCGTCAATGTACGTCTGCATGCAGTCGGTGTAGCCGTGGAACGTGCTGGGATCGATCACGGGCATGCTCATGCCCAGATAGCAGACTTCATGGCCGATAGAATGGCACGCCAGCGGGGCCGGCTGCTTCATGTAGCAGGTGAGGCGGGATTTCAGGTCGGCCTCTTTATCGCCATACTGGGGCCGCCCTTCGGGCCAGTAGATCCACAGCATGTTGCCGTCGCCGACCAGGACCCCGCTTTTCCTGTGCTTCGCTGATTCCGTTTCCACGCGAAAATAGTTGGGCTTCTTCAGCCATGCCCGATAAGTGCAGTCAAGATTGAACTTGCCCTTCACGCCAAACGTGTAGTGTGCGATGTAGGAAAGCGACTTGGCCTTCCGCAGCGCAGCGAGCATCTGGTTGTAGAGGGCGCGGGCGGCAGGCTCGTCCTTGAAGGGCGTCGCGGCGGGCTTCGATTCCTTAGCCGTGGAGACAGCTACCGGCGGTTTCTTCGTCACTTCAGCCGGCTGCTTCGCCCCTTCGTCGGCCGGACACCGGGAAGAGGATGATGCAAGCAACAGCCCCCCAAGTACGATACGGCACAGAATCGCTCGACACAGCATGGCGCACCCCTCAGTTTGGCAAGCAGTATCCGAACGAATCGAACCATCATGGCTTGCGGCATTTTACACTGTGGCGGCCAGGGGCATCAATAGTCTTCATGCGGGGGAAGATTCTCACGTTCCGAAATAGGTTGCTTTGATGAGGCCGTTGGCGGCGCGTCTCCCCCAGGTGAGCCCCCTTCAGTTCCAGATTCCTCGCCGGCACCGTTTGATGGAACCGCGAAAACGGTGTCAGAAACAGGGTGGTTAATTGAAACGTCCGAGTAAACGGTTGTGTTAATGAGAATCGTCCCGCGTCAGGTCGGCCGCCAGCGGATGTTCGCACAAAGCGGCTTTCAACACGATGCACTCGTCCTCCAGTGCGTTGATGGCCTCCTCGGCTTCGGATGGGGTGCCGCCGCTAGACTTGCAAAATCGCTCGACGCGCAGCGCGGCTTCCTTGGCTGGTTGTGCCCCAAGGTAGACTACGGTTCCCTTCATCCGGTGTCCTAGCCGGCCGACTTTCACGAGGTCACTCTTTTCCAGGGCCACACGCATTTGCGGGAACAAGTTGGCCACGTCGTCCAAGAAGCACTGGATCATCTCCCGCACCATATCTTTGCTGTTGAAGCAGCGTGCGAGTGCCTCTTCAGGATTGAAGACAACGGCGGTTGCCTGGGATGACGAATCCGCCGCACTAGGCGTCGCCGCGGCAAACTGCGCCACGGACGCTACACCGCCAGCCAGACTCTCGACTAAGCCAATCATCTCCTGGGCATTGACAGGCTTGGAGAGGTAGCCGTCCATGCCTGCCGCCAGGCAGCGATCCCGGTCGCTTTTCATCGCGTGGGCGGTCATGGCGATGATCGGCACCCGAGTGTCGCCGTCTTCTCGATGGCGGATAGCAGCCGTGGCTTTCAAGCCGTTCATTCCCGGCATTTGCACGTCCATCAGGATCACGTCGTAGCGGTTTTGCTCGGTCAAATAGACCGCCTCTTGGCCATCTCCCGCGATCTCTACAACGTGGCCCCGATCCTGCAAGATGTAGGTCGCCAACTTCTGGTTTGCCGGATTGTCTTCCACCAGCAGGATGCGCAGTTGGACACAGGCCGCCGCGCGGCCGGCGGCCGGGGCCTCAAAGTCGCAAGGGAGTTCCTTCGCCAACGGCAGGCGGACGGTGAAGTAGAAGGTGCTCCCCTTGCCCAGTTCGCTTTCGACCCAGATGCGCCCGCCCATCATCTCCACCAGGCTCTTGGAAATGGAAAGGCCGAGGCCGGTGCCTCCAAAACGTCGCGTCATGGAAGGATCGGCTTGGGAGAAGGGCTGGAAGAGACGCTCCTGGCCGGCGGGCGGAATGCCGATTCCCGTGTCTCGTACGGCGAACTCCAGGCAGGCTTCGCCGTCCTCCGATAAGGCACGAAGACTGATCTCAACGTCGCCGAGTTCGGTAAACTTGATGGCGTTCCCGGCGAGATTGAGTAGCACTTGCTGCAATCGCATCCGATCGCCTACGACTGCATCCGGGGTGTCGTCCGGCATACGGCAGTAGAAGCACAGCCCCTTCTCACTTGCCCGGACTGCCAGCACTCGTGTAATCTGATCCAACATACGCCGCAGGCTGAAGGGGACCGATTCCAGTTCCAGTTTGCCCGATTCGATCTTGGCGGACTCCAGCAGATCGTTGAGAAGCGTCAAGAGAAGATCGGCCGATCCCCTGGCCGTTTGCAGGCAGTCTTGGACCGTCGGGTCCGTTGCCTTCGGTAGTGCCACATCGATCATGCCCAGAATGGCATTCATAGGCGTGCGAAGCTCGTGGCTCATGTTGGCCAAGAACTGGCTCTTGGCGACGTTGGCTGCTTCGGCAGCCGCCTTGGCTTGTTGAAGCGATTCCTCGGCCTGTTTAAGTTCTTCGATATCGGTGCAAGTGCCGATCCATTTCTGAATCTCGCCGTTCGCACCGCGTATGGGCGAGCCGTGGATCAACCACCAGCGATAGACGCCATCGGCGCGTCGCAGCCGGCATTCCAGCAAGTAAGTTTTGTCGTGTTGCACCGCGCGCTGCCAGGCATCCCAGGCGCGCTGCTTGTCATCCGGGTGGAAGGGAATGTTCCAGCCATGGCCGTAACTTTCATCCAACGTCAGCCCGGTGTAATCCGTCCATTGTTGATTGAAATAGATGTTCCAACCATCGGGCCGGGTGGCCCAAACGATCTGCGGCACGGCCTCCGCGAGGGTGCGAAACTCCTGCTCGCTCTTGGCCAATGCCTCTTCGGCCCGCTTGCGCTCCGTGATGTCGTGAGAGATGGCCCCGACGCCATACACTCGTCCATCAGCATCCACCAGGGGGAACTTGTCGGCCAAGAAGACATGGTGACCATCCTGGAGATCAGCCACTTCCTCGATTTGGATGGCCTTGCCAGTCGCCATCACCTTTGTATCGTGAGCCCGCCAGTAGTCGGCGACTTCCTTGGGGGCAACGTCGTAGTCAGTCTTGCCCTCAATTTCTTCCCGCGACATTCCAAGCATTCTCTCCAACGATACGTTGATGGTGATGAACTTCCCATCGCGGTCCTTGAGGAAGATGGGGGAAGTGCTGCCGTCAATGACGTCCTGCAAGAGCTGCTCTCTTTCCCGCAGCGCCGCCTCCGCCCGTTTACGCTCGGTGATGTCCACCAAGGTCGTGAGGATTACCTGTTCGCCGCGGACGGTCAGGATCTGCGCCGACAACTGCGCGACGAATCCCTCGCCGGACCTTCTCAGGAACTCCTGTTCCCATCCATGCAGTGAGCCCTCTTCCCGCAACTCGTGAACAAAACGAGTCGCACCCTCGGCCGTCGGCCAGATAGGCAGTTGCCGGGCAGAAAGGCCGATCACCTCCTCACGGCTGTACCCGTTTAGCGTCAGCCAGGTATTGTTCACTTCCAGGAACCGCCCATCTTCGAGACGGGTCATCGCCACGGCGGCCGGATTGTCGGCAAAGGCCAGGGCGAACTTCTCCTCGGACACGCGAATCGCCTCTTCGGCCTGCCTGCGATCGGAAAAATCCCGGAAGACCAGCACCACCCCATGCACCGTGCCGTCGGCCTGCCGGATCGGCGCGCCGCTGTCGTCGATTGGTGTCTCCCGGCCGTCCCTGGCGATCAGAACCGTGTGGTTGGCCAAGCCGACAACCGTCCCAAGCCGCAGCACTCTATCCACGGGGCTTTCTGCTGACTGGCGAGTCTCCTCGTTGACGATGCGGAACACCACGTCCAGTGGCTGGCCTGCCGCCTCTGTGGCCGTCCAACCGGTCAGGCGCTCGGCCTCGCCGTTGATGAAGGTCACTCGGCCCTGCGTGTTGGTGACGATCACCGCGTCGCCAATGCTGGCCAACGTCACCGCCAGGAGTTGCTTTTGCTGCTCGATGACGGTCGCCGACTGGCTGACCCTGCGCCCCGCGTGGTAGCTCAGGGCCGAGAAGATGAAGATGAAGATCAGCATCATCAACGCCGTGCCAAAAGCTGCCTCATAGAAGCCAGATCGCTCCCCCGCCAGACGCAACCAGCCCAGGCCGAGCGGCACCAGAATCATCGGCAAGAGCAGCAAGCGAATCGTTCTGCCGCCGGAATCATCCGCCGTCACTGCCGCCATTAGCCCATCCTGCGGCCGGGCGCACAAGATTCCAAGACCGAGGGCCAAGATCGCCACGGCCGTCGGCCAGGCGATGCCCGTGTATCGCGCTGTCCCATAAAACTCGTCCGCGCCGTAGAGGTAGCCTATCGTGGGAAACATCGCCACCAGAACGACCAGCAGAGCGAGGGACTGATCGAGGGCTCGCCGCCCCGCACGCCTTCCTTGGCGGCCAAGAAGCAACAAGGCTGGCCCGAGCAAGCAAAAATCCACCGCTGTCAGCGGTCCCATGCGGTTCGGGCTCATAGCGCCTGCAGCCCCCGGTGATTCGGTGGCCAGCAGTTGGTCGATCCCCAGGTTCCAGCCAAGCAGGTGCTCACTGAACGTCAGCGCTCCTAAGAGCAGCACCATCGCGCCGCATGCTCGCCCCGCCCATCGCCGCCCCCGCCCAGCCTCCTCTGGAGTCAGCAGAATTAGGCCCGCGCCGGCCAGCAGCAGCCCCAGGGCTGCGTTGGTCTTCATTACGATCGCGCCGCCGGTTAGATTGCAGAGGGGCGCGATGCCGAGCATCCAGCCAGCGAAGACCATGGCCCCAGTCAGTGCTACCAGCACCCCCACGCCCCGCGCCACATGAACCAGCCATCGACGCAGGGGACGACCTTTTGCCATCACCACGGCACCGCAGCGGCCCGGCGGCAGAATCTGGGAGCTTGGCGTTTCGCGGCGTGAATCCGTCACGGCAACCAACCCTCGTGATGGGTACGGCTCGGGCCTGACCCGACAAAAGCGCACAGCGCGGCCGCCAGCGGGCCAGCCCTCACGCTATCAGTATGGCAGAATCACCCGAGAACGCAACTGACAGGGACCACAACAACTGACAGCGACATAAGTGGCTTTCGGGTCGATGCATACGCTCAAGATGGACGGCCGACCAGGTTCTCATGTCCAGCAAATCCTTCGTTTCTCGGCGCCGCCCCATCATCCTGCCATTCGGCCGATTCCCCTGCCAAACTGGTCCGAGATCGCCATGTTGGAATTCAAAGCACCGAAAAGCCGTCAAAAAAGAGGTTCTCGACATAGCGCCGGGCTGTACGGCAACATGACTGCCTGTTCGAGTTGCGAATGATCGGCACGCCGAACCGGTCGGGCAGTCCCCCGTACTCGGCTGCGGTGTGATTTGTTGGAGGGCGAGGCCGACCGACTATACAAGCCCCCTAACAAGCCGCGTGCTTCCAGCCGCCGTCGCTGGTCGGTCGCATGACCGAACCTTTCTTAGCCCATTGCCGGCAGACTCGGCAGAAGGACCGATGCGGCAGGGCCGTAGCATCATCCCGCGGCGGCGTGGATTTGCCGGGGAGTGGATTGGGGATCGCTTTGGGCGCTGCTGGCGTGGCTTTGCCGTGGCCGTAGGCGCTTCGAATAATCGGCGGAGAGAAACTGGCCGGCAGCGGCTCGCCCGTGCGGATATAGGGGGCGATCTGCTGGAGTGCCAGCCCAATCGAGTAGTCGTCTGACCCGAGCTCGAACTTGCCGAGCCCTTCGGGGATCGCCGGCAGCAGCTCGCCGGTTTCCGCGAGCCAGGCCTCGGCCACGAACGCCTCCATCGCCTGACGGAAGGCGTCACTGGTCGAATCGAACTGATAGACTTCGCAACGGCGGATCAGCCTGGGCGTCATACGGGAGAGGTTATTCGTGGTGAAGATCACCACGGACTTGGCCGGCAGGTGCTCCAGCCCATCGAGCCACATCGCCTCGGCCTGCTCGGTCATGCGGTCCGCCTCATTGATGATCACCACCTTCCAGCCCGAGCCACCCATGGGTGTCAACCGCAGACTGCGAAGCACCGATTCCACCGCTTTGCCGTCTTGGGTCCCCGATGGTATCTCGGTGAGTCCGCCGAAATCCCCCGCACAGCCCAGATCGGCTGCGAGGGCCTCCGCCGCAGCTGTTTTGCCTACCCCCGGGGCGCCGGCGAAGATAAATGTAGCCGGTGCCGGGGCCCTTGAGAATGCACGGAGGGCATCGACGACGGGCTTTTGGCCGATGATTGCCGACAGGGTGGTCGGCCGGTACTTGGCGACGAGGGACATACCCCCGCGGGATGGCTGGGCCATGGGAATGCTTGGCGTTGCATTAGACGGGCTTTCGGCGGGCGGGATTGTCGGTTCGGCCGCTTCTTCCGGGACTTGTCGGCGGCTTTTGTGCGCCATTGGGCGTGGTTTCGGGGTGGTTACGGGCGCCGGCGGGGTATCGGCCGGCTGTTTGTCGATTGTGACGAGCCGAGCGGCTACCGCGGTTCTGCGGAAGGCATCCGGCGTTGAAAATGCCCCGTTGAGATCCTCGATCATGGCGCCGGACCTATCGAGCCACTCGCGGAACTCGGTCGCCTTGCGATTTCCACGCGAAAACGCTCCGGCGCCGATGATCGCCACCAGCCGGCCGCCCGGTTTCAGGTGATCGAACGCGCGGCGGATGTGGTCGATGTCCTGCTGCTTCTCGAACGGAGGATTCATCAGGACCCGATCGAACTCCCCAGCCGCCGGCATCTCCATGAAGTCGTCGGCCTCTGTCAGGGCGTGGCCTTTCTCGCGGAGAATGTCCCGCAGCCTGGTCATGCGCTCGCAGCACATCACCAGCACGCCCGGACCGTCGGGCAGCGATGGGACTCGGGCCTTGATCGCATCGGCGATGCTGCCGGTGCCGGCCGATGGCTCCAGGACTGTGTTACCTGGGGCGATCTGGGCCCGGTCAAGCATCCGCTCGATCGTGGCCGCGGGTGTCGGGAAGAAACCGGGAATGTCGGCGAATCGCAACTGGTCTTCGAGCCGGCGGATTCTCTCCGCCTTCTCGCGTGCTTCGTCGGCAGCCTGGTCCGCGGCCGTGGCTGTGCCGTCCACGAGTTGCTGGAGGGCGACGGCCGCCGGAGACGTGTTGGCATAGGCATCATCCTCGAACACTTCGTAATAGCCGGCGTGCTTGAGCGACTTCCGCATGAGCTGAAACGCCTCCTGCCGCGTGCGCAGGTCCGCGAGGATCGGCGGAAGGTGTCCGGCCTGGTGACCGGCCGCCAGGGCGAGGAAAGCCCGCTGTGTCCGCTCTGCATTGTTGGCGTCGTGCATCCGCGAATTGTACTCCCGCATCCGCTTGGGCGTGGGGTTCTGCGTCATGGGCCGGCGACCCCGTGGTCGATTTCCTTTTGCATCGAGTCAGCCAGCGCCAGCAGGCGGTCGGCTATTGGTCGTGTGGTTTTCATGGGACTTTCCTTTCGATGTTTGATCGTGTCGGCACGCTCGGGCTCACCGTGCCTGCCCACGGTGAGTGCCGGCCGGGCCGCGCTCAACCGGCCGCGGCCACCTTGGGCAGCTTGCCGCCAAACTGCTGCTCCTTGATGTTCCGCATCCAGTTGGTGCAGAAGCTGGCCAGGTCGTTCTGGGCCTTGAGGTTCCAAAACACCCGCTCGCCTTCCCAGCGAACGTACTCGCGGTCGATCCCCAGGCCGTCCTGCTTGTAGCTGATCGGATAAACGTAATCATCCCGGGCGACCACGAAGGTCACCTCGGGATCGGCCATCAGGTCGCCGTTCTGCTCGTAGTAGTGGGCAATCGAGACGATCAGGGCGCCTTGCGGAGTTGTGCCGACTGCCTCGACAACTGCCGGCATGATGCCCGATCCGCCGTTGTCGAACTTACGGTGATCGCCGATCTTGACGATGCCCTCGGTCAGAACGCGGAACACGGACAGGGCTGACGGTGAAAGTGGTTTGATGGTACGCATGGTCACTCTCCTTTGTGAAACGGGGTTAAAACAGTTGCTTGTCCTCGGGTCGCCGGCCGGCCTTCGACGCGGTGGCGGCCTCGCTCTTGATAGCCCAGAGCCGATACGCTTCGGCTTCGTAATCGTCCGGCTTCTTCGGGGCGGGCACGAGTTTCGTCGATACGGTGCGGAAGTAATCGACGCCGCGGCCCTTGGCCTTGCCCTTGACCGTATGCTGGTCGTAGCACCAATCGGGGATCTCGGGACGGAAGTCTTCGAGCTGCGTCCGCAGGCCGACCGCGGCCTGGAAGTGATCGCCCTCGCGTGACTTGGCTGCCCGACACATCGCCCGGATGGCCGTGCCAATCGGCATACGCCACTGACCCAGCTTGTCGGCGTCCCACCAGGCCCGCGCCTGTTCGCAGCAGACTCGCACGAGCGGGATGACCTCGGGGGCCGCGAGGCCGATATCCTCGTGCGAGATGACTTCCAGCCTGGTCGTGATCCAGGTGGCGAATCCCTTGGACGTGTGGCCCATCTCGACGGCCATCTCCATCGCCTCGCGTTCCATTCCGCGGCGGATGAACTTCTGCATCGCCGAGATGCACTCGTGGGCGCCGAAGTTGTGGATTGTTCGCGGAATCATGTGACTTGCCTTTCAGTTGGTGGTGGTAATGTTTGTGATCGCCTGCCGCACCTTGGCCACGGCGTCGCTGTAGGTCCAAGCGTCGGCAATCAGCACCCGGTTTGCGTCCGGCGTGATATGGTCAAGCTCGGTGTTCGTCGGGGTCCTGGCCTTGCCGAGATTCGGATTGATCCGCAACTCGCCCAAGCAGCTCGCTTGGAACCAGACTGTGCGGAACCCTCAACCCGACACCGCGTTGATGAGCGAGCTTTCGTCTAGCGGCTCGCTGGGCCGCTTGAGACAGACGGCCGCGAATCCGCTGGTTGAGTAGTAGTTTTCTACGCTGAGCGCCGCGGCCCACAGCTCGACGCGGTAGCCGGCCTCCTCAAGCCGCTTGGTGAGGGCGACGGCTGCCGCACCGCGCCACAGAATGTCGTGGTGCTTGACCCGGGCGTTCGCACAGACATCGACCACAACCGTAATCGTGGCCGGTCCGCGGGTGTTTTCCCGCCGGGTGGTTCGCCAGAACGCTCGGCCTGTCCGCAGCCGATCGTAATCCAGCTCGTCGCCATCGTCCTCGGAGAAGCGCGGCTTGCGGCGGCGGCTGACCGGCTTGGGCAGATCGGCCGCGTCCAGCTCGCGTCCCATCCGCTCGACGACCTCGATCCCCTCGGTCCACGCGGTTTGCAGTGCCGCAAAGGCTTCGTCGAGTGTACCGAACTGCCGGCCGGCGAACTTCTCGTTGTCGATTCCGCTCGCGCCCTCGGCGGACCGCTCGGCCGGAATCTCTTTGCACGCCCCGACCATGTCCGCCAGGCTGTCGAATACTCGCCCTTCCGTCTGGCCGTACACCGCGTTCTTGTAGGTGAACTGTCTCATGCCACACCCCCTTCCCGAACCTTGGCGATTTCGTCCGCACGCCATCCGGACATGAGCTTGCTGTCCACCTTCTCGTAGCTCCAACCGAGCTCGGTGACCGCTTTGTAGGCTTCCTTCATGAACCGGGTGGAGACGACACGCTCGAGCCGGTTCTCGCGGACCCGCTCGCGGTAGCCGTTCAAACGGGTGAACAGCTTTTCGTCCGGGCACAACTGCCGCTCAAGCCGCTCGTCGTAATCCATCGGGACTGTCCCAATCCGAAAACGATCGAGGGTGGACTCGTCCAGCTCGCTGCGGCCGACGTACTGCCGATCGGCCCCGCGGCCGAACGTGTTGGCGGCTGCGATGCAGACGAAATCGGGGTGCCGCTTGGCCACCGGGTTCTCGTGCCGATTGGGCACCGACAGGTGGCCATTGGCCAAGGCGGAGTTGATGACCAGCAAGACGTTTGCATCCGCGGCGTCGATCTCGTCGAAAAGGAAAACCCCGCCGTTCTCGTAGCAGTCGAGAAACTGGGTGCCGAGAAACACGAACTTGCCACCCTCGCCGGCCGGAACCATGCGGCCGAGCAACTGCGACTCGGACATGCCGGCCGAGCAAGAGATAAAGCCGAACCTCAGCCCTAGGGCCTCGGCCACCTGACCGGCAAGGTGGGACTTGCCGCATCCGGCTGGCCCTGGGAGGAAGATGTGCTTGCGGGCCTGGGCGAGCTGGAGGATTTCATCGAACTTCGGATGGACCAGCCCCTCGATGTGGACGACCTGCCCGTCGGCGTGCTTGACGACGATTTCCAGCGGGATGGAAGCGGCCTCGATGGCCTTGACGCGGGCCTCGATATCGGCCATGAAGGCCTCGACTTCGGCCGATACACCCTGGGGCTCGCTGCCGTTCCCGTCGTCGTCGGGATAGTCCGCGGGGGCGTTGTAGCAGTTGGCGTGAGCCCAGCGGGTTTTCCCGTTCATCTTGCGGTAAACGCGGATCGATTCGCCCTTGGCGATCGGCTTGAAGCAAACCGCACAGGTGCCCTTGAACCGGGCGACCGTCTCGGATTGGGGGAGGGTTGCGGTTGACATGGTTGACTCCGGGGTTTGGTTAGCAGTTCTCATGGGTTAGCATCATTACCCTTATTCTTACTGTTTCCCCCGGTTCGTCAAGGAAATCCACATTGACGTAAGCCTATGCGGTATAATCAGTTACGGCGTCATTTTGCCGAGCATCGAGGGGGGTACTGCCGGCCGGCCGGATTTTGATCTAATCCGGCAGTAGTAATGATGAAACAGCCGCACGAGTGGGGCGGGGGCGGCCGGCGCCGCGGCCTTGAAGGAGGAGAAGACGGGCGCCGGCAAGCCGCTGGGCAGCCGCATCCGTCAGCGGACTGCCGGTAATGGGTTAGTTTGAACCCAAAGAATCTTTAGGCTCAACTTGCCCCGCCGGAGACCCTGCTATGAACACCCGCCAACGCTGAACGGAGTTGTTTCCGGGTGGCAGAGGGCAAACGATTCGGTGACCTGCTTCGCCTTATCTCGATTGGGGCATTTTTCGAAGGAATTGTCCCACGCTAGAGTTGAGGTGCGAAAAAACATGCCAATTGCTTGCGTTTTTCGACATTCCTGTGTACCCTTAAACTATTCTGCCACCCTGAGCAATGGTTGGCGATTGGTCCTAACTGAGGTAGCATCCGTACCGCGACTCCTAACCCCACGCTGAGGCAGCGGCACCCCCATATAACGACGATTCGGCTCTACCCGGATGTCTAGGGGTGCGTTCTTGGTCGGCTCGGTTGAAAGAGCCGTTTTCTACGTCGTAAGCCTCGCCGGTCGTTTGCGCGGGCTTTGTTTCCCAGTGTCAACCGATAGGCGCTAGAGGTAGTGTTCGCCGCACTTTCTCACTTGCCAACGAGGCAGCGTCAGTTCCCGTGTGCGGAGGTATCGTTTTTCGACTTCAGGGCGATACGTCGCCCGCAACTTCAGGGGAGATGTGCGATGAAGGCGTTTAAGAGGCTCGTTTGTGAAGGAGTTCGACCGATGCGTCAGAATACGATTTTTGCAATCGTGATAGCGTCGATAGCGTGTCTGCTAGTAACCCAGAGCGCACTAGCCCAGCAGTACAAACTGGTGAACAGTATTCCTTGCAGCGAGCCTTTCTCGATTGCCGTGGACGCGTCAGGCGACGTTTTTGTTGGCTCCGAGAATAACACGGCTGTTCAGAAGTTTGCCAAGAGCGGGGCTGCACTCGGGCAATTCGGAAACGTTATGGCGCCGGCGAAATTGGCTGTCGATCAGGCGGGAAATGTTTTCGTCTGCGATTTTGCTAATAGCGAGATTCAGAAGTTTAGCAACAGCGGTCAGTTGTTGGGCCAGATTGGGAGCGGTACGCTGACGGACCCCTATAGCGTAGCCGTGAACTCGTCGGGGAACCTCCTTGTTTTGTGCGATACGACCGTGCATAAGTTTGCCCCGGATGGCACCGCTCTCACCCAGTTCAACATTGGCGTCAGCACAAACTCGATGGCTACCGATCCATCAGGAGACATCTTCGTGGCCGATTTTTATGGCGGGGGAATCGATAAATTCAGTAATGTCGGCATCTCTCTCGGGCAGTTCAGCCACGGCAGCGGTTACCGCACGGGCGTAGCGGTTGATCAGTTCGGGGATGTTTTTGCAAGCGCTGCTCTTTACAATAGCGACAGGATCGATATGTTTAGCAACAGCGGTGCTTACTTGACCAGCTTCGGCTCCGGTCAGTTGGATTCGCCGCAAGGCATAGCAGTGGACCCGTCGGGAGACGTGTACGTCGCTGACTATTTCAATAACCGTGTTGCGGTGTTCGCGCCAGTTCCCGAGCCGTCAACGTTACTGTTGATGACGACCGGCCTACTGAGCCTGCTCGCCTACACTTGGCGAAAGCGACGGATGGCATAGTACCATTCGGCTCTCACCCCACGCTAAGGCAGCGGGACTTATGACGATGATTCGACTCCACCGGGATACTTTGGGTTGCGTTCTTGACTGGCTCACCTGCTGTGAGCCGGCTATTCCTGATGATGTTGAGGAAAACTGTGGCTCATTCGCCCGGGAAGGCGCATATAACAGGTAGGCATCAACTGGAATCAACAAGCCCTTCGTGCGGAGGTGAACGATGATCGGCGGGATTGTGGTGCGGGGTCTTGCGGCGGGTCTTGCGGTCGCAATAGCCAGTGTTTCACCGGCGGCAGCCGATTACATCTGGGTCAACACGATTACTCCAAGTAATTATTACGGACCTCTCGCCGTTGCGGTGGACTCGTCGGGGAACATCTGGGCGGCTGGAGCCGGACCGGGTGATCAACCAATTCAAGAGTTCAATGGCAGCGGCGCACTGCTGAACCAGTTTGGAATGGGGAAAGTCGGTACGGGTACTGGCGTGGCGTTCGACCCCTCGGGAAATGTCTGGGTCTCGGATCTTGGCGGCAGCCTCGTCGAATTCAGCAACAGCGGCACGTTACGGCAAACCTTTGCCAACCGCCCCCCCTCTTCAATGAACCTGCCGGGGTACTTGTCTCGCCTTCAGGCGTGGCAGTGGACTCATCGGGCACGATCTACGTCAGTGATTCGTCGGGAAGTTCCACCAGCGGCATTGAGAAGTTCAATAGCAGCGGTACGTATCTCGGGCGTATCGGCGGTTCGGGCAGTGGCACCGGCCAGCTCAAGAATCCTCGTGGAATCGTGGTTGACTCGGCGGGCAACGTCTGGGCGTGTGACACGGGCGACAATCGCATCGTCGAGTTCGACAGCAATGGGAATCTTTTGACGCAGTTCGGCAGTTACGGCAGCGGAAACGGATACGTTAACTCGCCTTGGGATGTGACACTCGACTCGTCGGGAAACGTCTGGGTCGTCGATGCCGGAAACAATCGCATTGAGGAGTTCAGCAGTGCCGGGGTGTTTCTCACCCAGTTCGGCAGCTCCGGCAGCGGAAACGGGCAGTTCAACGGCAGCCCGACCGGAGTCGCTGTCGATTCTGTTGGGAACGTCTGGGTCGCCGATGGAACGCGACTACAAGAGTTTGCCCCCGTTCCCGAACCCTCGACCATGGTCCTCCTTGGCGTCGGTGCCGTCAGCGTGCTAGCCTATGGTTGGCGACGGCGGACGAATATAAAAGAGCAGTAGGTTCGTGTTCCACCCTAATAGAGGCAGCGTCAGCGTCGGGAAAGATTGGCCAACCATGAGTGGTTTTTGCCCGTTTGCTTCCGTTATTGGGGGCACGCAGAAAACGCCACGATCCGGCTCATTCAGCCGTGGCGGCGTGCGTTCTTTTTTCGGCTCCATGCTGCGAGTCGTTTCTCGTGAAGGTTTTTGCGAGGAATCCCTGCGCATCCATACACCGAAAACGTCTCGACCCGCCAGGGTCGGTCTCAAAGTCTTGCAGCCACACCAATCCAGTAATCGCATGTTGTCGAGGCGAGAGTGTCCGTCGTCGAAGCGGGGCGTTTTCCTTCGTTAGCCAAGGTTGTGTCAGTCCACCTTTTGAAGGGAGCCAATTATGTCACCGAGAGAGAATGTTCTGAAGTTGTCGTTCCTTTCCAGCGTGATCGCCGCCGTTGTTTGTGCCCCGTCGGCTCGGGCCGCCACGATTGCGTACGACGATTTTGCCTACTCTGCAGGATCGAGCCCGGTGGGTCAGAACGGCGGCCAAGGGTTCTCGGGAGCGTGGTATCAGGGTGGCTTCAACGTCGGGCAGTCGGCCGGCACCGTTACAAGCGGCCCTCTGACATACCCTCCCCTGGCGACCACCGGTAACGAGGTGACGATCCCCACCTCCAGCCTCCTTAACGGCATTGAGCGGGACCTTGCCAGCAGTATTTCCTCGGGGACCATTTATGTCAGTTGCCTGTTGCGCCCCGAAGGAACGATAGGCCAGGGGAATGGAGACGGTTTCTTTGGTGTTTATCTTCACGGCAACCAGAATGAGTTGTTTTTTGGTAATTCCGGGGCCTACGGTACGGGGGGCTGTTACGCGGTTGAACAGCGGGGCGGCTACTACTCTGTGCCGTCCTCCAACGTGCCCGTGCTCGGCCAAACCGAGTTCCTCGTGCTCAAAGCTCAGTTATCGTCGTCGGATACCTTCACGCTGTACGCTGATCCAGTGCCCGGCGCTGCGGAGCCTTCCACCGGCGTCGTCGAGCAGAACGTGAACATTGGGACCCTGTCGAGCTTGGTCATCTACTCGGGGGGAGCTTTCGACATTGGGGAACTGCGCGTCGGCACGACCTACGCGGATGTGACACCCATCCCCGAGCCCTCCACCCTCGTCTTGCTGGGCATCGGTGCCGTCAGCATGATGGCCTACGCTTGGCGAAGACGCCGAAGCTAACCGTCGACCCAAAATCTGAATCTCCACAAGCCCCGCCGGGCCGTTCCGGCGGGGCCTTTTCATACGCATGTGGCCGAAAGGGAGGCCACTGTCGAACACCAGACTGGACACAAGTCTGCTATAGGCTTGCCGGCACCTTTGCACGATAGCGAGCGGTTTCAAACACCTCGGCTGCGGCGGCCGGCACATCGACCGACTCGGCGATCCAGCCCCTACCGAGGTGATCCGCAAGCTCATCAACGCAGCCGGCTGTACACAGCTTCTCGTAGTCGAGGATCGGTACGCCGAACTTCTCGGCTTGGTGCCTCATCTCGCCCCAACATGCCGCGTGAGCCACCCGGGCCCGCTCTTCCAGGTCACGTTGCTCGTTGTCCTGGACCACACCGGTCGAAAGCAGCCCCATGTAGATCGCGTCGTAGAACGCCCACACCCGCAGCCGGCTTGAGGGGAATACGTTGTCTATCGCTCGATACAGGAACGCGAGCTGGAAGTGCCGAGCGAAGAACGACACCTTCATCGCCGAAAAGTTTTCCTTGTCGAAGTTGTAGTGCTCGGCCATCCACGTAAGGCCGTAGACAGCCGCAAGCTCTGCCTCTTGCTCGCATGACCGGACGCCGATGTTCTGGTAGCAGCTCGCCAACTCGCAGCCAAACGCGTCCTCCAGCACGGTGGCGTGCTTGGGGTTGAAGATCGGGTTGAAGAACTCCTTGTGGTAGTAGCGCAAGGGGTCGCCGTGGCCGTGCTTGGCGAGAATCTCGCACAGCCAATCGCTGCCGTGGTTGGGCAACGACACGATCATGTACTGGCGTGGTGTATCCATCTCTCTATCGCCTTTCCAAGTTTGGCCGTGTGTGGGTCGGCGTTGTCCGCGAGGCCAGCGGCGATCTCCGACATGCAGCCGTGAGGAGACCTTTCCCGTAGCTCAATCCCGTCGACTTCCTCCCAGAAGGTTTCGTTCCGCCGGATGCCGGCCGCCTCTTTCACCAGGTTGCGGAATGGATCGCTCGCCCGCCGATGGTCCACAATCGGCCGCCCGATCGTGATCGACCAGCCGAGATGATCGCATACCCGCTTGGCAATAATGCCGCCCCAGATGTCGTCAAAGCGGTCGTACGGCTGGCCTTCGCCCATGAGCGGCAGATACATCAGTGGCAGGGCCTCGACACAGAATGCCAGGCTCATCGTCGAAATCGGAACGTACTGCCCTCGAGGCGCCACCCAATTGCCGGCCGAGGGT
>Ga0181520_10004605_pt1 | contig 22891 bp, 11 predicted proteins | sample PEATcosm2014_Bin_29_FD_132451 | JGI IMG/M metagenome (GOLD analysis project Ga0181520, IMG submission 132451) | Peatland microbial communities from MTU Mesocosm Facility, Houghton, MI, USA - PEATcosm2014_Bin02_30_metaG | ecosystem: Environmental > Terrestrial > Soil > Wetlands > Peat | place...
AAGCGGTCCACCGAGGCCCTCTGGGAAGAAATCGGAAATCTGCTCCAATCAATCTCCCCGGAGGAATGCTCGAACTATCTAACGGCTTCAGGATATGTAAACACTTAAATGAAAAACGCTCTAGCCGTGCCGTAAGTGCCACAAAATCAACGAGGGCTTTAGCCCCTGAGGGACGTACTGATTGCTTTCGAACCATCCCACAGGGGCTGAAGCCCAAGAGTTTTTTGTTGGTTTGCGGCGCACTTCGGCTACGCTCAGGGCAGGCTTTAAAGCCGTGCCTTTTCAAAACATCTCAAGAAATCCAAATGCGATTGCCCGTGCGCTGGCTACTTCTTCCCGTTGTCCTTGAAGTTCAGGGCAATGTAGTAGGTCGTGTATGAGTGGTTGGTGGTCACATTGGTCAGGAACTGGCCGCCGCCGAAGTAGCCAATGCCGCCGCCCAGGTTGAAGTGCTTGTTCAGTTCGTACCAGGAGTAGCCATCGATCTCCGCGCCCACATGGCGGCCGTGGTTGGTCTTGTTTGACACGATCGCGCCTCCCGATGTGTTGTAGATCGAGTCCAGCGCATCGGCCGCCCAAATGTCCAGCCCCTGCGCCGTCAAGGTGAGACGCCGGTGGGGCTCGACCGTGGCTCCCGCGCGCACCGACTCGATGTTCTGCCAGCCGAAGAGGTCGGTAATGCCAAAGCGATCGTGCGCGGTCGGGTAAATCGTGTCGAAGGTGGTGTGTGATCCGTTCTGAGCCGGATTGCTGTTGCCGGTGGCGTAGTCGTACTGCGTAAAGACGCGCGGCTTGGACGCGGCATCGAGGAACTGGTAGGCCGCGCCTGCCTGAACTGCCGAGGCGCGAAGCGGCTGCGATCCCACCTTGCCGGTTTCGAGAATCACCTCGCCCCCGTAATCGAGCGCCGTGTGGGCTTGCGCCTTGAAACGCAGACCAAAGGCCTTCTCATTCTCCTTGCCGGCGGTTTTGGCCGTGGCCGGTTCCACCACCTCTGCCGGCTGAACGCGCCACAGGAAGAACGGCTCGAAGTTGGAATGCGGCACAAGAAAATCGTCGATGCGGCCATAGGCTCCGTAGATGTTGTTGCCTTCCTGATGCGGGCTCACACCAAAAGCCTGCGAGACAATAGCCGAGGCGGCAATGATGCCCAGGTGCTCGCGCTTTGCATTCAGGTTCAGCACCGCCGCATCGAAGGAGCGGGCCTGGTTGCGCCACTCGGAGTTGGCCATGATGGTGTTGTTGTAGTTGATAAGCTGCCGGCCGACGCGCAGGCTGAACCAGTGTTTCTCCGGGTCGCCGATCTCTGCGTAAGCCAGCTTCAGATCCCAGCGGACCGTGTTCGGCGGCCCGATCGGCGGGTTCTGAAAGCCGGAACGAGAATCCTGGACCTGCGCTGTCACCCGCAGCCAACTGGCCGTATGCAGATCCATCTGGAACCGGAAGCGATTCAAAATGTACGAATCGTCGACATTCGCTTTGAAACTATTATTGTCGTACGCCTCATACCGGAACCGCTCCTCACCCTGCAAATCAATCCAATGGGGCAGCTTTTTGTCGAGGTCGGTGAACGGAGCAAAATCGTGAAAGTCGTAGGGCGCCGGGTTGCCGGTGGTACGCCAGGCCGAGCCGTTCAGGAAGCTCAAGGGGTTTGAGGCCGGGCCGGTGATGAAGGCGCCGTTGGCCCCGGAGGTCGCGTTTCGCGTTGTGATGTCGTCTTGCGCAAACAGTGGCAGACCCGCCGCCATGGCAAGCAGGAAGACGACGACAGAGATCGCCGCGGGCAAAAGGCGCAGAAAAACAGGCATAGCAAGAGCTCTTGGCACTTGGGGTTCTCCTTATGAGTTTTGGGGAAGTTGGATGGGTTGGGACCATAGGCCCCTGGCCCGCACGGGGCGTCAGAACTTTATCGACAGGTAGATAGACAACAAGTCATAGGGTTACTCTTGGTCAGCGTACTATTCGATCCTAAAAAAGTCAAATTCTTTCCTCGTATGAGCGGCGTTTCTCGTATTGCTCCTTGCCTGCCACCTGGGATGATCTTCTCCTCCGCCGGGCAACGTCGTCTTCGATCGACGATTGCTTACGATGTTCAGGGAGTTATCCGGTTCGAGCAGATTCCTTGAAATAGGTATAAGTAAAGTGCGCTCGTAACTGAAGGGGCAGCCCGTACCGCGGCTGCCCCTCTGTGTGCTCGAACCCGAAAGTTCGTGGTTTACGGGAGGTAATAACGGAAGCTGGTGAAAATCATGTTGTCGATGCCCTTGGCGCCGTAAAGAACTCCGGTGCCCGATGAGCTGCCCGACCAGCCTTCACGAACGGCATAGCCGTACTGGATGCCCTGGCGGAAACGGCCGCGATCGCCCTTGTAGAGGTCGTACCAGTAACCGCCGGTAACTTCCTGCACATTGCGGGTCTGCGCGCCGCAGCCGCCGCCCGCCGCGAAACCCGTGGACGCGCCGGTGTTGATTCCGGGTGCGCTGATGGTGCCGCAGCCCGAGTTGTTGGTGTAGCGTGAGCCGTAGCCCAAAGCTACAGGCGTCGAGTTAGCAGTGTAGTGCGCGCCCCACTTACCGCTGGCGGTAGAGGTAGGAGTCGCAGAGCAGGTCGAGGCAGTTCCAGGAGTGGTGCAAAAGAAGGGGGTGCTGGAGATGCTGTAGGTGGTGTCAGCCGCGCCGGGAGCAAGAGCGTAGTCTTCACGGCCGGCATAATCGCCACCGTAATAGGCATAGAGATTCAAGCGAGGAGTGGGATTGGCTTCCACCGTCAACAGGCCGGAAAGGTTGTGGATGGGAGCAAGTCCGCCCCAACCGTTGGTCGTCGCATCGGAGAGGGTGGAGTCGCCGAAGTGGCCCACGCCGGGTCCGTAGAGGCCCTTAGCGCCGAGGATGAATTTGCCGCCCATGATCGGGATGCGCGCGCTGCCGCCAAAACCGCCGAAGACTACGCTGTTGGAAACCGCGCCCGCCGTGGTGAGTGCGGCAACCGGAACAGTGTTGGTTTCGATGTCGGTCTGGCCGCCAAAAAGCTGGGCGTTGGTGGTTTCGCCAGGATAGACGGTTTCATGGAAGAAGCGGCCGACGCCGAAGACTTCGTAGTGACCCAGGCTAACCTTGCCATTCATCGGATCGAAGGCGGCCTTGAAGACCATATCCGGGGCTTGGTTGAAGGAGATGTTGGCCAGGTTGGCGCAGGCTGTGACCGTCTTGTACTGCGGAATCGCGGTCTGCGATGTGCCGTCGACCTGGCTCTGGTAGTTGTAGAGCTGGGTCGTGGCGGTGCAGGCGCTGACAGCTTGGTTGAGCAGACCGCCGTTGACACCGGCGCTACCGATAACGGCATACGGCGTGTTGCCGGCCAGCGTAGCAGTGTACAGGAGCTGCGGATTCTCGGCCGAAAAAGCGAACGAGGCATTCTTGAAGCTCTTGGTCAGACGAACGCTGCCCGAACGAGCCCAAACAAGGCCCGTGACGTAGTTCGGGTCAATCTGGTTGGGAAGGGCGATGTTGGAAGCCGCAGTGCTGATACCCTTGCGGTTTTCCGCAACCAGCGACCAGCCCTGGCCCGCCGAAACTGTCCAGCCCTTGCTCTCCACTTCGGCCAAGGCAATGCGCTGGCGGAAGATGTAGCTGGTGGACTGGTTGTCGTTGGAGGTGGTGCCGGTGCCCAGGAAGTCGCCTTCGACAATGGCCCGCATCGTTCCCCATGCGGTCTTGCCCTCAACCGTCAGACCGAGACGGGACTGGCGGCCCGAGATAAACATTTCACTCATTTTGTATTGGTCCGCGCCTTCATACTGAAGCGAGCTGAATGGGGTCGGCATTTCGCCGCCGGTGGCTTTGCTGCGGTAAACCGACTCACCGTTGAGGAAGCCATAGGGCGTCATGGTGATGCCCTTGTAGTGCAGCGTCGCGGGATTGGCGATGGACTTCTTGATGGCCGTCGTCTCGTCGCTGACGGTGGTGGCCAGCGAGAGTTGGTTGCCCTTCAGATCGTTGACCGTGCTCTGCAGGGTAGTGACCGCGGCGGCGTTCTGCGTGGCCGCCTGTTCCTGCGCGGTGATCGATTCTTGCGCCTTGGCAGCGGCTGCCTGGGCTTCGGCCGCGGTCTGCTGGGCCTGCTTCAGTTGCGCGTCCTTCTCCGCCAGACTGCTCTTCAAGCCGTTGATCTGGCTCTCCAGTTCCGTGCGCAGCTTCTCGATCTGCTCTTCCACCGTGGGGGGCGGCGGCGTCTTGGCCTTCTTGGCCGTTACCGGCTTCTTGGCTGGCGGCGTCGCGTCTTGCGCAATACCGTACGAGGCTATGAGACTGACTGCCATCAATCCAGCAGTGGCAGCTTTGATCTTGAAATTCATCGGGCCTATCCTCTCAAATCCGGTTGAGTCGTGTTTGCGTCCGTTCGCTTGGGGAACGCTTCATTCGCCCGCATTCCAATTCATCGAACAGATCGCAATGCTCTGTTCGAAAAAAAACGCGGGAGATATGGAAAGCCGGGCAAAGGAAACCAACGGCAGCGCAGCTTTCCCCGGCTGCTTCCGACCTTCAGACTCGCAGAATATGATGAATATTTAAATAATTCACGCAATTTTCACGAATAGTGCGCAGGTGGGTCTCGATTTGGAACCAACTGGAAACTGGCTTGGAATTCCGGTGCGCAGTTTTTTGGGCAGAATCTGCCGGCTTCGATGCCCCGGCACTTTCCACGAAATCCGGGCCAAACCGCGCACTCCTCAAGCGCGTTTTGAGCCTCCGCCTTCCTCCTTGAACAAGTTCAAACCATTTAAAGGACTCGATGTACTGGCTTGCCATGGACCGGTGCGCTCCACGCGGAGGCTTGACCAGACCCAGCGCAGACATCTTTGGATTGCATACGGCCCTGGCGCGCCACTTGGCAATGGGCGCGCGCGGCAGTGTTCTAATCATTCCATGGCGAGCCTTGAGAACTTCCGCATCGTAGTCTTCCGGGCCGTGGCGGAACAGCTCAGCTTCCGCAAGGCCGGGGAAGAACTTTACCTGACGCAACCCGCGGTGAGCCTGCAGATCAAGGCGCTCGAAGAGGACCTCGGCGTGCAACTCTTCGACCGCAGCGGAGCGCACATCGCGTTGACCGGTGCCGGCCGGGTTCTGCTCGAACACGCAAAACAGGTCCATGCGCTGGTGGTCGAAGCCGAAGAGCAGATCGCATCCCTGAGCGGAGAACATGCCGGCCAACTGGCGCTGGGCGCCTCCACAACGATTGCTCAGTATGTATTGCCCCGCCTGCTCGGCGAGTTCTGCAAAGAGCATCCCCGCGTTCACCCCACTCTCATCGGCGGCAATACGGAGCAGATTGTGGAAGCCCTGGAGAAACAAAAGATCGCACTGGCATTCATCGAGGGGCCGGCGCGAAGCCGCGACGTAAAGACCATACCGTTTCTTCAGGACGAACTGGTGTTGATCGTTTCCACTGCGCACGAGTGGGCCGAGCGCGCCACCGCCTCCTGCGCGGATCTATGCGCTGCTCCGCTGCTCATGCGCGAACGCGGATCGGGCACACGCCATGTAATCGAGCTGGCGCTGGCGCGGCAAGGCATCAAGCAGAGTTCGTTGCACATTGTGATGGAACTGGATTCAACCGAAGCCATCAAATCCGCCGTGGAAGCGGGGCTGGGCGTCGGATTCGTTTCGCGCTGGGCGATCGCCAAGGACCTGAGACTCGACAGGAGTTTCAAGATTGTCAATATTGAAGGACTGAATATCAAACGCGATTTTCTTGTGGCATTCCTTGCTGGCCCCGAGCCCGCGGGCGCGGTCTTGGAATTCCGCAGGTTTCTCTTCTCGCGCACCGGCGCGCAAAGAATTCCGTCCGACAGCGGGAGGACGCAACCAGCCATAGCTCATAAGATCCGCAAATAGGGCATGAGTACTTCTGCTTGGACAGGGGCAAGCTGCTCGGCAACACTTGAAGCATGTCCAAGAACGTGTTCTTCATCGGCATGATCGTTGCCGCCAGCGGTCTTATATCGCCCCCATTGGCGCTGGCCTTTGGCCTTATCTACGGATTCTCTTTCGCGCATCCCTTTCATCTCGAAGCAAAGATGCTGTCTAAACTCCTCCTCCAGGCATCCGTTGTCGGGCTGGGATTCGGTATGGATTTGCAGCAGGTGATGCAAGCGGGCCGCTCCGGGTTCATCTATACCGCGGGCAGCATCAGCTTTGCCTTGCTCCTGGGTTGGGGGTTGGGAAGAATCTTGCAGGTCAAGAAGAGAATCTCTTATCTCATCTCGGCTGGCACCGCCATCTGCGGCGGCAGCGCCATTGCCGCCATCGCCCCCATCACCAATGCCAGCCAGGAGGAGATAGCCGTTTCGCTGGGTACTGTTTTTGTGTTGAACTCGGTTGCTCTGCTGACCTTCCCGGCCATCGGTGCGGCGCTGCACATGACGCAGTCGCAGTTTGGCCTCTGGTCGGCGCTCGCCATTCATGACATAAGCTCGGTTGTCGGCGCGACAGCAAAGTATGGAGCCGTGGCGCTTACCGTTGGCACAACCGTCAAACTGGCCCGTGCTCTATGGATCGTGCCGCTCTCTGTAGGAACCGCCTTGGCGAACAAGAGCAAGGCGCGCATCCAATGGCCATGGTTCATCCTGTTCTTTTGTCTGGCGGCAGTGGCCAACACCTATCTGCACGTCTTTCAGTCGGCTTACCTGGTGCTCAAGCATCTTGGGGGCATCGGTCTGACCGTCACTCTCTTTCTGATTGGCTCGGGGCTCTCGATGAAGACCCTTCGCGAGGTCGGCGTCCGGCCATTCCTGCAGGGAATTCTTCTGTGGATCTTCGTTGCGCTGGGATCGCTGGCGTTGATTCGCGGTGGCTGGATTCATTTGTAGGCGCCGAGGACCGTTGAGAATGGTGCCAAAAAGGCGGATTCTCCGTCCAAACCGTGTATGGTAGGCTGATCCTATGGCAGGAGTTCCCACATCCCGGAACTTCAGGCGCACGGCGCTTGCCCTGGGCTTGTGCCTGCTGGCGTTTGGCTTTGCCATGGAAGCCAAGCTGGTCTGGTACAGTCCGGCGGGCAGCTCGGGCAGCGATATTGCAGCCGCGAAAGCACGCCCCGCCGACCTGCCGGTGGTTGTATCGCATGGGCTTCCCGCGCCTGGCCCTGCTCGTGTGCAAATGGTCTTTGTCCAACTGGCGGCTTTGACGGCCTCATCCATGTGCAAGGCCGATACTTTGCTCGGGGGCAAACTTGCCTGCACCCAGCTTTCTGTTTCTTCCGCGGCCTTTTTCACCTCTTCTCTCTTTTTTCGCCCCCCTCCTGTGCGCTAGCTCTTTTCAAGTCCATTTCGAATTGCGCCTGTAGATGTTTTGCAGGCGAGCCCTCCTGCTTATAGCCATGGTTTTCAGCGAGGTTGTCTGTCATGTCTCTGCCGTCCCCGGTCAGGTGGATGCCGTTTGCCTTCTTGCTTCTTATGGGAGCACTCGACACAGGCTGCCACCGATCTCCATCGTCTGTACAGAATGCTCCGCCCACTGCGCCGGTGATGCGTGTAGGGCGCACGCCGCTCTCCAATCGCCTGCAAGTGGCGGGTGAGTTTCTACCCTTTCAGGAAGTCGAAATTCACGCCAAGGTCGCCGGTTATATCCGCAAGATCTACGTCGATATCGGCGACCGGGTGCATACTGGGCAACTGCTGGCCGAGCTTGAGGTCCCGGAGATGACCGCGCAGGTGGAAGGGGCGCAGGCCGTGGTGCAAAGAAACCAGGAGGATATCCTGAGCGCCACCAGCGCGCTGGCGCGAGCCACAGCGGATTACGCGGCTCTGCACGCTGCGTTTGTGCGTCTCAAGCAGGCGTCGGAGGCCCGGCCAGGGCTGATCGCGCAGCAGGAGCTGGACAACGCCGAATCCAGGGACCTCTCCGCCAAAGCCCAGGTAGAAGCTGCCCGTTCCGAGTTGGCGTCGCGCAAGCAGGGGCTCGGCGCCGCGCAGGCCGACCATCGCCGTTATGCCTCACTCGCCGATTACTCCCACATTACTGCGCCCTTCGACGGCATCGTGACCTGGCGTTACGCCGATACAGGATCGTTGCTGCAGGCGGGCACCTCGAATTCAGGATCGATGCCGGCCATCAAGCTGGCGCAGGTCAAAATCCTTCGTCTTCGTCTCCCCGTCCCCGAAGCGCTGGCGGGATTTGTGCACGCCGGCGACACAGCAGCGATTCACGTTCAGGCCACCGGAGAACAACTGACCGGTAAGGTCGTCCGCACCACCGGCGAATTGGATCTCGCCACGCGTTCTCTGCAGGTTGAAATCGATCTCGACAACAAGGATGGAAAGCTGACTCCAGGCATGTATGCCGATGTCACGCTCGACATTCAGCGCAGCGGCAACGGCTTGACGATTCCCGTCGAGGCCGTGGACCGCAGCCAGTCCGCCCCCTTTGCATACGTGGTGAACCGAGAGGGCCATATCGAAAAGAGGATGCTGCATCTGGGAATGGAGACGCCCCGGTTGATCGAGGTGATCGATGGGTTGCAGGAAGGGGAATACGTGGTTGTGGCCAACCTCTCCAGCTTCCAGCCGGGCGAAGCCGTGCAAGGCAAAGAAGTGGCCGCGCCGAAGATCGACAACGAAGCCGCCGGCGGGGAGAAATAATCATGTCAAAATTCGCCCTGCGCTATCCATTTTTCATCATCATGCTGTGCATGATCGTTGCCGTGGTTGGTTCGGTGACCGTGGCCCGCATGCCTGTGGACCTCTTTCCCGAGATCAAGATTCCGGTCGTCGTAGTTGCGACCTTCTACAACGGAATGCCGCCGGAACAAATTGAAGCCAACATCACCAATCCCTTCGAGCGGTTCTTCACGCTGGGCAGCGGCATCGATCATATCGAGTCGCGATCGCTGACCGGCGTGAGCCTGATTCGCGTCTATTTTCAGCCCGGCACCGATGCCGACGCCGCCGTGACAACAATCTCCAATCTGGCTATGGCGCAACTGCGCCGTCTGCCGCCGGGCACCTTGCCGCCGGTCGTGTTGAGGTTCGATGCCTCCAGCCTGCCCGTCTGCCTGATTACGCTGAAGGGCGAGGGACTGAACGAGACGCAGTTGCACGATCAGGGGCAGTTCAACGTGCGCAATCAGATTGCCGGCGTTCCGGGAGCTTCGGTCCCGCAGCCTTTTGGCGGCAAGTACCGGCAGATTCAGATCTACGTGGACCCGGTGAAGCTCGAGGCGCACCAGCTTAGCCCCATGGATGTGGTGCGCTCGGTGAACCAGGCCAACGCCATCCTCCCAGCCGGCGATGTGCGCATCGGGCCGCGGGATTTCAACATCTATACCAACTCTCAATTTCCAACGATGGCGGAGATCGACCGCCTGCCGCTACGCTCCGTGGGCAATGGACAACTGCTGGTCTCCGATATCGGCGCGGCCAAGGACGACGCCGCCATTCAGACCAACATCGTGCGCGTCGACGGTCAAAAGTCCGTCTATCTGGCCATTCTTAAACAGGGCGGCGGAAGCAACACCATTGCCGTGGTTGATGGCATCCGCCAGGCCCTCAAGCATCTGCTCGACGTACCCAAAACGCTGGTCACCAAGGTGGTCTTCGACCAGTCGGTCTTTGTCAAGACCGCCATATCGAACCTGGGCAGCGAGGGCGGCATCGGCCTGGTGCTCACGGCGCTGATGATTCTCATCTTTCTCGGCAGCGGGCGGGCTACCGTAGCCGTGATGCTTTCGATTCCGCTCTCCGCACTGGCGGCGTTTCTCATCCTCAACATCATGGGACAGACGATCAACTCCATGGTGCTGGGCGGCCTGGCGCTGGCCTTCTCGCGGCTCATCGACAACTCGGTTGTGGTTCTGGAAAACATCTTTCGCCATCTGGAGATGGGCGAGTCTCCCGAAGAGGCGGCAGAGAAGGGCGGACGCGAGGTGGCTCTTCCGGTTCTGGCCGCCACCTTCACCACCGCCATCGTCTTCTTTCCGGTTGTCTTTCTCTACGGCGTAAGCCGCTTTCTGTTTACCGCGCTGGCGCTCTCTGTGGTGCTCTCGCTCTTCGCTTCCTATGCGGTGGCTCTTACCGTGGTTCCTCTGTTTTGCGCGCGCTTTCTCCGCGGCGGTCACATTCAGGATGTTCATCACACCGGCGGCAACTGGTTCACCAACTTTGTACGCGGGTTTAACCGCCGCTATGACCGCGCTCTCATGCACTACGACATCGCGGTTCGAAAGAGTCTGCTCAGACCGGTTGCCACCGTATCCGGCATCCTGGGAATCTTCCTGTTGAGCCTCTGCCTCTTTCCGCTGATGGGACTTTCCTTCTTCCCCAGAACGGACCCTGGGCAGTTTGTCATCAACGTGAAGGCGCCCAGCGGCACGCGGCTGGAAGTGACGGACCAATACATCGCCAAGGTCGAGGAGGATATTCGCTCTGTCATTCCGCCCAGCGACCTGGGCATGATCGTCTCCAACATCGGCATCACGCCGGACTTCTCGGCAATCTATACCAGCAACTCCGGCCAGCACACGGCCTTTGTGCAAGTAAGTCTGAAGAAGGGCCATAGCAAAAGCAGCTTTGCCACCATGGACCTGGTACGCGCAAAACTGCACGACGATCTGCCCCAACTTACCACCTATTTTCAGACCGGCGGCCTTGTCGATGCAGTCGTGAATCTCGGCCTGCCTGCTCCCATCGACATTCAGGTGGAAGGAAACAATCTGCACGAGGCCTACGCCACGGCCAGCAAACTCGCGGCGCAAATACGCAGTCTCAAAGGCGTCAGCGATGTTCTGATCCCACAGGATCTGGACTACCCAGGCCTGGAACTCGATGTGAATCGCGAGATGGCCGGGCGGTTGGGCCTGGATTCGAGCGAGATCGTCGATAACGTCATTACCGCCTTGACCTCCAACGGCATGATCGCACCCAGCTACTATGTGGACCCGAAGAATGGGAACAACTACCTGCTGACTGTCCAATTTCCCACGGCAGACATCAAGTCTCTTACCGACTTCGAGCAGATTCCCATACGCGCTCGCAACGGTACGGTGGCCACCAACCTCGGCGCCGTAACCAGCATCCGCCAAATTCAAACCCCCACCGAAGTAGACCATTATCAGATCGAGCGGGTGATCGACGTCTACGTTGCGCCTTCTGGAGAAGACCTGGGCGGCCTTGCCAGGCGCGTGGATGGCGTCATCGCCGGCACACAGATTCCTGAGAATCAGCGCGTCACGTTGCGCGGCTCGGTGGAAGGCATGCGCAGATCGTTTTCCAGCTTCGGCATCGGATTGATCCTGTCGGTGATTCTGGTCTACCTGATTCTGATGGCGCAATTCGCCTCGTTTAAAGACCCTTTCATTATTCTGCTGGCCATTCCTCCCGGCATCATGGGGGTGATCCTCTTGCTGCTGGTTACGCACACCACCCTCAATGTCATGTCGCTGATGGGCGTGGTCATGATGACGGGAATTGTGGTTTCAAACTCGATTCTGATTGTCGAGTTCACGCGCAAACTTCGCGAGGAAGGCATGCCGATTGAAGAGGCTGTTGCCATGGCCTGTCGCGTCCGGCTGCGCCCGGTCCTGATGACTTCGCTGGCCACCATTCTCGGCATGGTGCCCATGGCGCTGGCGCTGGAAGAGGGCAGCGAACTCTACGCTCCATTGGCGCGCGCTGTGATCGGAGGGCTCTCTGTATCGGTGATCCTGACGGTCTTCGTTGTTCCGGCAGCCTATCTCATCGTGCATCGCAATCGTGTCCAGCACCAGACCGGGCAGCAGCAAGGAGAAGAGGCATGAAGCAGTTCTTACAAATCTGCGCGACAGGCATAGCTTTGACGGCGGGCTGCACAATCGTGCGAGCGCAGCAGCCAGTGCCGGTCACAGCGCCGGCGGCATCTACACTGACGCTTGCAGAGGCCGAGCACCTTGCCATCGAACGCAATCCCCGCATCAATATCGCCCGCCTGCTCCAGCTTGCTCAAGCGCAAGTTACACGAGAGGTGCGTTCCAGCGAACTGCCCACCGCCGCGGCCAACCTGACCGCCGTCGACGCTCACAAGGGGAGCCTGATTACAGCGGGCTATCTGAGCAACTCATCGATTTATGATCGAGCAGCGGGCGGCATCACCATCAGCCAACTCATCACCGACTTTGGCCGCACCCACAATCTGGTCTTGAGCGCCCAGTCGCAGGCCCGGGCGCAAGTGGATGCGCAGCGCGCAACTACCGCGGATATTGTGCTGGCCGTGGATCAGGCTTTCTATAACGCTCTGGCCAGTCAGGCAGTGCTCAAGGTGGCCGAGCAAACCGTCGCTGCGCGTCAGGCCACCGCCGATCAGATTGGCGCTCTCACCGCATCCAAGCTGAAGTCCTCTCTGGATTTGAGTTTTGCCGATGTCGAGCTTTCCCAAGCTAAGCTGCTTTTGCTCGATGCGCAGAATGCGGAGCAGGACAGCAGGTCGAATCTCAATGCAATTCTGGGCTCCGAACGGGACGATCGATACACCCTGATTGACGGAACGCCCAGTCCTGCACAGCCGGCTCCGGACGATGTTGAACCGCTGGTGCAGATGGCATTCAACGCACGTCCCGATCTGGCCGCGCTCAACGAAAGCTACAAGGCAGCCCACCAATTCAGCCGCGCCGAAGGCGCCCTGAGCCGTCCAACGGTCTCCGCGCTGGGCAGCGCAGGTGGAACCCCCGTCAGGCAAGACCAGATCGCATCGTCGTGGTACGGAGCCGTTGGCGCCAACATCAGTATTCCCATCTTCAACGGCTTTCTTTACTCTGCCCGTGCCCGCGAGGCAGATCTGCGCGCCAGCGCCGCCCAGGAAGAGGTAAGAAACCTTCGCGAGTTGATCGCTCGCGACGTTCGCACATCCGCACTCTCCGCACAGTCCGCATTTCACCGCATGGATGTGACCAGGCAACTGCTCGATCAATCCAACCTTGCCTTGGATCTTGCCCAGACCCGTTACAAATTGGGATTGAGCGGCATCGTCGAGCTGAGTCAGGCGCAATTGGCGCAAACTCAGGCCGAGATCGCTTATGCCACCGCGCGCTATGCTTACCAAACGGCCTTGGCCGTCCTGCACTACCAGACCGGGCAGTAGAGCTTCTGGGTCTTTGACCGCATAGTTTTGTACCACTGAGGGTGCCCCCGGTCTCGATTTTGAAACCGGGGAAAGGATGAATTGAAATAAATCTTCATGCGGTCGCAGTCCTGGCAAGAATCACCAAACCTGCTGGGGGAAATGGCTTTTTTCGTTCCCAGTTTGGTGATCAATAGCCAACAGATATGAGCCGAGCCGGCTGCAATAGCCCTGATTCTCAGCCGCGCTGCGTCAATGGGCAATGCATATCGGCGGGTTCAGTTTGCGCAAAAAAAACAGGCCGTACGGTGACTGAGACAGATACGTGTTAGAAATAAATGGCGCACCCGGTGTAACATGAACTCCAATAAATGTTCGCGCCATTGCTGCACTGAATCCACAATCGACGATCACCCAGGAGGATACATGATGCGCGCCCACTCCCGGCTTGCTCTGCTTGCGCTGTCTGCGTTGCTTCCCGTTTTTCTCTCCGCACAAGGCATTTCTGACAGCGCCGCGCCGCCGCTGCTGTTGCAGTGCCCCTCGCTCAGTCAGGAGAAGATCGCCTTTCTCTATGCCGACGACATTTGGACGGTCAGCCGCAACGGCGGCGAGGCCGAGCGCCTGACCGCGGATGAAAAGGTGATCGATGGTCCGTACTACTCACCGGACGGTGCGCAGATTGCCTACAGCGCACACCTGAATGACAACGACGATGTGTATGTCGTTCCCTCCAGCGGAGGCATTCCCCGCCGCCTCACATGGCACCCGGCCGGCAGCTATGTTGTGGGTTGGTCGCCGGACAGCAAAGACGTTTTGATCGCGAGTATAGCTTCCAGTCCGCGCCATTACCTCAAACTCTTCCGCGTTCACGCCGACGGCTCCGGCATCCCTGTGCCGCTGCCGCTGCCCTCAGGTATGGAGGGTTCCTTCTCGCCCGATGGCCAATCGCTGGCCTATCAGCCCTTCACCAGGTGGCAGGATGCCTGGAAGCGTTACGCCGGCGGCCAGACCACCCCCATCTGGATCGTCAACCTCAAGACCCTCAACCTGACCAAGGTGCCGCGGGAGAACTCCAACGACTCCAATCCGGTGTGGGTCGGCGATCTGGTCTATTTCCTCTCCGACCGCGACAGCACAGGCAAGAATAGCGGACCGGTCACGCTCTATCGCTACGACACCAGGAGCCGTCAGGTGGCGCGGGTGATGGCCAACAACGGATTGGATATGAAGTCCTTCCAAGCCGGGCCGGCAGCCGGTGGGGATGGATCGCAGCGGACGGCGCTAGTGGTCGAGCAGTTCGGGCGCATCTTGCTGGTAGACCCGGCGACGGGCACGAGTGCGCCGGTTCCGATCCGGATTCACGGCGAGCTGGCCAGTCTGGCGGCGCATCGCGTCAATCTCACTCCCGACCAGATTCAAAGCGCAAACATTTCGCCCAGCGGCGCACGTGCGGTCTTCGAGGCGCATGGCGAGATCTTTACCGTCCCGGCTGAGAAAGGCGACACGCGCAACTTGACCCAGACGCCGGGCGTGGCCGAACGCGACCCAGCCTGGTCGCCCGACGGTAAGACCATCGCTTACTTCTCCGACGCCAGCGGCGAATATCAGCTCTATCTGCGCGACCAGACCGGCTTCAAGCCGCCCACTGTCATCGACCTCGGCCCCGATCCCAGCTATTTCTATAGCCCCACCTGGTCGCCCGACTCCAAGTTCATCGCATACGCCGACAAGCACATGCGCTTATGGTGCGTGGACGTGGCGGGGGGCAAGCCGGTGCTGGTCGACAAGAAGATATTCTTCGGCAATGCGGGGCCCATTTTCAGCCCCGTCTGGTCGCCCGACTCGAAGTGGATCGCCTACCAACGCGACCTCGATAACCAATTGAACGCGATCTTCCTCTATTCGCTGGAGACGCACAAATCAACCCAGGTGACCGACGGCATGAGCGATGCCTTCAGTCCGGCCTTCGATCTGAACGGCAAATATCTTTACTTCCTGGCCTCGACCGACGACGGACCCTCCCACGCCGGCTCCGATCTGTCTACGCTCGATCGGGCGGAGACCAGCGGCGCGTATGTCGTGGTGCTGTCAAAATACGGAGCGTCGCCTATTCCTCCGCAAAGCGACGACGAGAAGATCAAGGACGAAGCCAAGAAAAGCAACGCAAGCCTGGTAAAAATTGATGCCGAGAGCAAGGACGCAGATCAACAAGAACCGGACAAAAACGCCTCCGGCAAGAAAGAAGACACCACCAGGGATGCCGGTCAGGACAAGAAGGACGATGCCGCCAAAGACGCCGACAAGCCCGTCGAGATCAAGGTGGATCTGGAAAAGATCGGCGACCGCATTCTGGCATTGCCCATCCCGGTCAAGAACTACAGTGCAATTGCGACAGGTAAAACCGGCGTTCTCTTCCTGCTGGAGAGTGCGCCGGTGGGCCGCTCCTCCAGCCAGGATGGTTCGCCGGCCATTCACGCCGTCTGGCGGTACACCACCGATAAACGCGATCCAGAGCAACTGTTCTGGAATGTCGATACCTTTCTGACCTCTCCAGATGGCTCCAAGGCGCTGATTGGTCGGCGGGGAAGCTGGTCGATCGCCTCCACCGACGAGTTGAAGCCCGGCGACAGTTCTCCCGGCAGGCAACTGAACCTGAGCGGAATGGAGACCATCGTCGATCCCCGCGCCGAGTGGCGGCAGATGTTTCATGAGACCTGGCGCATCGAGCGCGATTTTCTTTACGATCCAAAGACCCACGGCCTGAGCATTTCCAAGATCGAAGCCAGGTACAAGCCCTATCTTGACGGCCTTGCCTCGCGCTCCGAGTTCTCCGATCTCTCCACCGAGATGCTCGGGGAGATCACCATCGGCCACATGTTCATCGACGGGCCGCACCCGTCCGACAATGCCCCCAAGACCGGCCTGCTCGGCGCCGACTACAAAATTCAAAACGGCCGCTATCGCATCGCCAAGATTCTCGGCGGCCAGAACTGGACCCCCGGTCTCGCCTCGCCGCTCACCCTGCCCGGTGTCTACATCCGCGAGGGCGCATATCTATTGGCCGTCAATGGCCGTGAACTGCACGCCAGCGACAATCTCTACGAGTTCTTTGACGCCACGGCGGGCAAGCAGACGGTGCTCCACATTGCCTATAACCCAGAGGGCAAGGATGCGCGCGACGTGACCGTAGTGCCCCTCGCCGACGAAGACGGCCTGCGCAATCTCGATTGGATTGAAGCCAACCGGCGCAAGGTGGACGAACTCTCCGGCGGCAAGGTCGCCTACGTCTATATGCCCAACACCGGCGGCGCCGGCTACACCAACTTCAATCGCTACTTTTATGCCCAGCTCGACAAGCAGGGGCTGGTGCTCGACGAGCGCTACAACGAGGGCGGCATGATGGCCGACTACGTTGTGGACGTGCTCCGCCGTATGCCCCTTTCCAATGGCAAGGAGCGCGACGGCAAGGTAACTCATCTCCCGGTGGGCGCCATCTTTGGCCCCAAGACAATGCTCATCAACCAGAACTGCGGCTCGGGCGGCGACGCCATGCCCTGGTACTTCAAAGAAGCCGGCCTGGGCAAGCTGGTGGGGACGCGCACCTGGGGCGGCCTGGTAGGCATCGGCGGCTATCCGCAACTGCTCGACGGCGGTTCGGTGACGGCGCCGCGCTACGCCTGGTTCGGACTTACCGGCCAGTGGGAGGTGGAGAATCACGGCGTTGCCCCCGACGTGGTTGTCGAGGAGACGCCCAAGGATGTGGCCGCCGGTCACGACCGCCAGTTGGAAACCGGCGTCCAGATCGTTCTCGATGAGCTGAAGGCCCATCCTGTCGCCGAGCCGCAGATTCCGCCCTATCCGAACTATCACCTAAACGATGGCCTGGGGGATAACTAGAGCGATTCCAGAAGGGCTATAGCCTGCAACCTTTGTGCCAGGCCGTCGCTCGCTGAGGTGCGCCGACTTGAATACATGGTTTCTAGTAGTCTGGCCGGCAGCCGCGTGCAACATCGGCGCGTCAGGATGCGCGGTTAGCCATGTTGAAGAAGGTCTTGATCGCTGGGCCTGCTGCACGCTGTTCTTGTCCGATGCTTTCAGCCAGCGCCAATCGGCTCCCATCCGGTGGCTGTCGATCGCAAAATGCGATTTTGAGGTTGACGATCATATCGAGTTGCAGAATCTCTTCGACGGCGAGTGTGCAAACTCGCGTTTGTCTCAAAAGGGAGTTTACTCCAGGGGGTCAGGCCAGGGGATTATGCCCAAAATCGGCTCAACAGGTCTTCGCAGGGCGCGCAGGATGATGCAGGTTTTACAATATGTAAAGGGCTAAATCGCTGAAAACACATGAAAATGGTGAGCCCGCTGGGACTCGAACCCAGGACCCACGCCTTAAAAGGGCGTTGCTCTACCAACTGAGCTACGAGCTCTCACCTGATGTCAGCTTATCATTTCAGGAGATAAACGCCAATTGCAGCCGGCAGGAGCTGCGTCGGGATGCAGAAGCCAGAGAAGAAACCGGCGCGATGCAAGGCCACGGAGGGCACTCAGGCGCTTCCAGAGGCATAGAAATGACCAAACGCAGGGAAGAGACGCTGCGCCCTCACGGATGCGCCTGCGCCGCACCTCGGCGCTGCCAGCCACCATCGGTGCAGATGCGTTCGTGTGGGTGTCCTCGGACTCAAGGCATTAACCTATAAGCCAGCCCGGCGTCCAGACGAAGGTTAGCCGCAGCGGGTTCCTGACACAGAGGGTATTTGCCAGGAAGTTTCAGTTATGTTCTGCCGTGCTCGTAACGGTGAGGATGGAATTCATCGGCATATTGGCCGAGACCCGGTTGAGGCGCTCGTAATGGAGCTGCTTTGCCGCATACATCTTCTTGTCGGCGTCGCCCAGGAGCTGTTCGGCGTCGCGTCCATCCTGGGGATAGAAGGCCGCTCCCAGGCTCAAGGACAAGAGGTCTCTGCCGCAGATTTCGCGCCCCGCCTGCTGCGCCAGAGTGCTCAGCAGGACGGTTTTGGCGTTGACGGAATAGGGGGGCATCTTGGGGGCCACGATCACAAATTCATCGCCGCCCATGCGCGCCGCAAAATCGTATTCGCGACATGCGCCGCGCAGTAATTCGGAAAACAATTTGAGTACCTTGTCGCCCGCCAGATGGCCAAAGCGATCGTTAATCTCCTTGAACCCGTTCAAATCGCAGACCATCACAGCCATGGTCGAGTCTTCCCGCTCGCAGCGTGCGATCTCCTTGTCCAGATGGATGGAGAGAGCCCGCGCGTTGGGCAACCCGGTGAGGAAGTCGTTGGTGGCGAAGTCCTCGGCGCGGCGATAATTCAAGGCGTTCTCGATGAACAGCGCGACCTTGGCGGTAATCACCTGCAGCACCCGCAGGTGATCGTTGGTGAAAGCATCCATCTCGGTTTGATAGAGCGCCAACACGCCCACCAGTCCGTGCGCGCCCATCAACGGCAAGGCCAGGGCAGAGCGGAATTGCGTGGTCATTCTCGCATCCTGCGTGAAGCCATCCTCGACAGCGGGGTTGCCATTGATGATGGGAATGGCATTCTGTGCGACCCAGCCGCACAGGCCCGTACCGATGCGAATCTCCAGCGAGGAGAGCATGCGGAAGTTGTCGCCGCTGACGAATTCGGGAAGCAGCAGATCGCCCTTTTTGACGAAGGCTACGATCGAATCGTAGGGCACCAGCTTGCGCAGCCGCATCGCCACCAGGGAGAGCGTTTCGTCCAGGCTCAGGGAGTTTCCCAGGTCCTGGCTCAGTTCAAACAGGGTATGTGCCTCATGCCGTGCGGAGGCGATCGAGGTAAGAAAATCCGCCTGGTTTTCGTGGCGATGGCTGCCGTTCACTTCGAATCCGGTAGCCGGCATCTCGCCGTTCCGCACCTTGAATTCGAAGTTGAACGCTTCCTTCTTCGCATCCTCCAGACTAAGGGCGGCAAGGGCTTCAATCTCCCGGTAGCGGCCCTGCAGCATCGCCACAATTCTGGGATCGTAGGAAATTCCGGCCTCGGCGGCGACCACCCGTATGGCCTCGTCCAAGGTAAGAGCTTTGCGATATTGGCGGTCCGAGGCCAGCGCGTCCAGGCAATCGACCACCGACAGAATCCGCGCGCCGATGGGGATCTCTTCACCTTTCAGACCATCCGGGTAGCCGCTGCCATTCCACTTCTCGTGATGCGCGCGCACTATGGGCGCCACGGGATAAGGGAAAGCGACGCGTTCCAGAATGTCTGCGCCGACGACGGGATGGATCTTCATCTTCTCGAACTCTTCCGGTGTCAGGCGGCCGGGCTTGTTGATGATGTGATCGGGCACCGCCAATTTTCCGATGTCGTGCAGCAGCGCCGCGGCCTTCAACGCATCTGTCTGCGACTCGTCCAAGTTCAGGTCCTTGGCCAGCTCGCTGGCATAGGTGCGCACGCGATTGAGGTGTTCGTGGGTGGTATGATCCTTGGCGTCGATGGCCAGGGCAAGGCCCTCGATGGTGCGCATGTGCAGTGCGCAAACCTCTTCCACATGGCGCTTTTCGGTGGCCACTTGGTGCTCTTCGATCTCTACCCGCCTCTTCTGATCTTCCAAACGATCCAGATAAAGATGGAAAGAGCGGTAGATACCATACATGATGGGGACGATCAGCAGAGAGTTCTGCCAGCCAATATAGTGGTTGGCATAACTGATGACGCCTACCACGGCAGCTCCCGCCATGTAGTAGGGCAGGGTCCAGAAGTAGGTCTCCGACCAGATGCCGCGCAGCGAACGCTCTTCTACCAGTGCAATTACGATGGCGATAGGCAGGGAATTGCAGAGAAAAAACACCAGCGCCGCAATACAAAGCAGCAAGGGAGTGCTATTGGCAAGAAACCTCGCGGAGAGATGATAGGCAAAATAGGTCAGGAATATGGCGTTGGCCTGGTTGCTGAAAACATTGAAAACAACCTTGACAGCTTCCGGCCGGTGCTTCACGCCCCAGAAACTCTGGACAATTACGGTGGTGCAGCCGATCAATAAAGTCTCTGCCAGAGAGAGTTCGATCACACCGAGAAGTACGAATAAGAAATGCACCGACATGGTGCTATCGATGCCCGGCAGCTTCACTTTCATCGTAGAAGCGAAGACCGCGATCAGAAAGTAACACCCAAATTTCAGCAGGTCGTTGGAATGCCAGTGCAGGCAGGAAAGCGCCAGCACCGAAACCCCCGAGGTTGCCGTGATGAAGATGAAAATCTTCGCTCGTATGGGCATGAAACTATCCTCTTGAAACCCCGTGGTTCACGCAGTTCAAGCGTTTCTAAGCGGGTCTGGAGCATTGCCCGCTCTGGGAGCCTGGCCCATCTTATATTCGTACATTACAACAAAACGGGTCCGGTTTTCTCGAACGGCATCTGTCCACCTGAATTCAAGGCGGACAAATGCCGTTCGAAGCATTGTGCTTGCTGCCGACTGCTATTTGTCGCGAATGGCTGCCGGATTACTGGAACCCCAAATGATGACGTCTTCCATGGGCGTTCCGGAACCCCAGATGATGACATCGCTGACCGGTGCGCTGGAACCCCAGATGATCACGTCGCTTCCTGGTGCGCTGGAACCCCAGATGATCACATCGTTGGTTAAGGCGCTCGATCCCCAGATGATGACATCGCTAGCCGGTGCACTGGAACCCCAAATGATGACATCGCTGCTTGGCGCACTGGAGCCCCAAATGATTACGCCGGAGCCGGGATCGCTGATGCCGACGCTTTGGCCCCAGATAACCGACGAACCCCAGATAATCACGTTGCTGTCGCTGCCCAGAATCGAGGAGCCGGTGAGCAACACCACGTTCCCATCGCTGTTGACGGTGGCAGTCGGCGAAACCGCGCTGCCATTCGTTGCCGGGGCCAGGTCGGTGTTGGCCAGAGCGGCCTGGATGTCCAGTTCGCCGGCGCCAACCGTGAAAATGTCGGCCTGTTCGTTGTAGGTTGCGCCGGTGATTGCATCCACCGCCGTGCTGGTTTGCGGCATGCCCTTGAAGGCAGTCTTCATCAGCCTCGCCTTGACCTGATCGGGGGTCAGTGCGGGGTTCTGTTGCAGCATGAGTGTAGCTGCGCCGCTCACCATGGGCGCGGCCATACTCGTGCCGCTCAGAACAAAATAGCTGCCGGAAGAAGCTGCGGCGCCATTGGTCTGAAATGCAGAGAAGGGAACTTCGCCGCCGGGGACTTCTTGATCCAGCGTGTCGCCGGGGGTGTAGAGGGAAATGATCGAATTCCCCGGAGCCACCAGGTCGGGCTTGACCACTTGATCGAAGATCGAGGGACCCTTCGAGCTGTAGCTGGCCGGAACGTCGTCGGCGGGGCTTGCGGTGCCCTGGGTGTTTGTTGCGCCCACGGTAATCACATAGGGATCGTTGCCGGGAGCAGTGATGGTGCCGTAGCCGTTGGTGCCGGCGAGGTTGTCGCGGCCATAGTTGCCGGCTGCGGTAACCACCACGATGCCAGCCTGCCATGCCTGTTCTACTGCCTGACAAAGCGGGTCGAGTGTATAGCTTTCGTACACCGGCCGGCCCACGGAAAGGTTGATGACGCGGATGTTGTAGGTGTCCTTCAGTTGGATGGCCGTCTGAATGGCCGCGATCACCTGGCTGTCGGTGCCCGCGCCGTTCTGATCCAGTACCCGCAGGTTGATCAGGTTGGCGTTGCCGGCGATCCCCTTGAAGGTGTAGAAGTCGCTGGAGAGGCTGGAACTCGCGCCCGTTCCGGCGATAATGCCGCTGACGTGGGTGCCGTGGCCGTACTGATCGACGGTACTGCCCAGGCCGGTGAAGTCCTGACTGTAGACCAGGTTGGTGGTGTTCAAGTCGGCAACTGGAGCGATGCCGCTATCGATCACCGCTACGCCGATGCCGGTGCCATCCAGACCTTGCGACCAGCCGGCGGGAGCGTTGATGGTTTCGGCATGATAATCCAGGCCGATGGTGGGGCCGTTGCTGGCGCCGTGGAGCGGACGATCTGGAGAAATAAAGACGACTTCAGGGTCATTTGCCAGATCGGCGATTGCTGAAGCAGGTATGCTGTACGCTCCGCCACGGAAGTGGCCGAGTGCACGGTTGAGTTTGCCACCGCGAGAGGAGATCTTCTTGTGGTGCCTTGCCGTTGGAACATTGTTGAACTGAACGATAACGTTGACTTGGTCAGATCCGGATTTCTTTGCCAGATCCTTTGAAATCTTGGCGCTAGAACCGTACGCGAGACCGGCGCAGAGCATCAAGACTACGAATGTGAGAACTTTGCGTCCCCACGTAGCGCTCTTGGTATTTCTGCTTTTCATATGTCTTTCTCCTCATGCGCCCCTTCCAGAGGACTGGGCTTGCTCGTGCGGGATGGTGCTGGCGCAGGACGCATTGATTCCTTATTCGGCAGTGTGGAAAACAATCTAATCCCCTGAAAGTGTTAGGCAGAGGAGGGTAAATCGAATTTGTTGGTGCGGTTTACTTGAAATCTGGGAAAGATAGAAAAAGTTTTCTTGAGGAGGAAAAAAGCTGTCTAAAAAATGGGCGATACTCTGCGGAATCGGGTGGAAATAATTAGCAGAAACCCATGAACTGTATGAATTTGAGAGATTACCTGTACAAGATTTGTGCAGCTTCAAGGGCGAGATCGCGCGCTTGACACAAAATTCCCTGATTTTTAGAGTCCCCGATAGGGGATCCGTAAACCCCTCGCCTTTAGGCGACGGAAGGTACTAGGCTTGTAGTGATGGAAAACTATAAGCGTGGCAGCCATACGGTGTGGGATTGCAAATATCAC
>Ga0181520_10004606_pt1 | contig 22891 bp, 19 predicted proteins | sample PEATcosm2014_Bin_29_FD_132451 | JGI IMG/M metagenome (GOLD analysis project Ga0181520, IMG submission 132451) | Peatland microbial communities from MTU Mesocosm Facility, Houghton, MI, USA - PEATcosm2014_Bin02_30_metaG | ecosystem: Environmental > Terrestrial > Soil > Wetlands > Peat | place...
AGGGTTTACGATTCTCAATAATAATCTTGGGCAATTCACCTACGACGGCTTACCCATTACTGTAAGTATTAAAGCTTCACCGGGGACTAATTTTTATGCGTTTTCAATTGTACCGGACACGGCAAGCACGAGTAATTTTATATACAAAAATGTACTGAGATCTGATATTGATTCCTCGGACGTAGTTAACAATTTTAATGATTATAAATTTAGAGACGGAATATTAGACAACATAAATTCATACGCGGAAACTGTTTTCACTTTCACTTTGCAATTACAGGATACCTGGTTCTACAGTCCATACACAATAATTGCCTATGCGGGCGATACAAATTTTAAAGAATATTTTATGACGGCTCCATCAGTTGAAGAGTTTGACGGCAATTTTCATGCGCCTGTTCAAATATTTAACGGTGACGGTATAGGAGTGTTCGCATCTGCAATCAGAGATACATTAAAGTTCTCAATTATTCAATAGTTACATAGGTGGGAAGAGTAATAATGAATTTACTGCCTTTGCCGACTTTGCTTTCGACCCGGATTTTACCTCCGTTATTTTCAATAAACTCTTTGCAAAGAATTAATCCAAGACCTGTTCCGGTTTCATTTTCAGTACCTGTAGTAGAACGAGTTATCTCCAATCTGAAAAGGTTATCGATTGCCTTTTGATTCATACCAACTCCGCAATCGGAAACACAAATTTCTGCAAAACTATTTATTGCGGAAGCGCTAACGGAAATAATGCCACCTTTATTGCTAAATTTAATAGCATTCGTCAAAAGGTTGCGAAAAACCGTATTCAGCATATCTTCATCTGCGATAACCTCAATTGTTGAAACTATCTGGTTATAAAGCCGGATTTCTTTTTGCTCGGCTGAATTACTTAAAAGGAGGAAGTTTTCATCTATTATTTTAATCAGATCAAGTTTTTGAGGGTTAAACTCGAGTCTACCTGTTTGAGATCGTGACCATTGCAAAAGGTTTTGCAATAAATTAAAAGATACTTCCGCCGACTTTTTCATTTCAAGAATAAAGGATAATCTTTCATCATCGGAAAGTTCTTTGTAATCGGAATAAAGTAAGTCCGTAAAACCAAGTATTGTAATAAAAGGGTTTTTAAGATCATGAGCAATAATTGAGAAAAATCTATCCTTGGTCGCATTTAACTGTTTAAGTTCCTCGGCATATCTGGTAATTTCATCTGAACTTCTCTTTCTTTCTATTGCCTGGGCAATTTGTTCAGCAATAAAAGTAAACAGCTGCATTTCGGATTCACCATAGCAGGTTGAATCCTCATAATTTTGTACTGCTAATATGCCAATAATATTTCCAGATAGTTTGAGAGGTACACCGAGCCAAATCTTTGGTGGAATTCCAATTACGTCTATTTCATCAGCTTTAATTAATTCCTGAAACCTCTTAGTATCAATTAACGTAGCCTTACCTGTTCGCAGTACATATTCTGTTAGTCCTCTTTTAGGCTTTGAAGTTTCAGGTGGCTTATTATGCTGATCAATATAGTAAGGAAAAGTAAGAAGATCATCTTTATTATTATATAAAGCAATAAAAAGATTTTTAGCGGGCATCAACATACTAACGGCATCATGAATTTTTTTAAACAACGATTGCATATTGGGCGATGTGAATGCAGTTTCCGATATTTTGAAAAGCGCTTCCTGACTTTGTTCGGTTCGTTTTTTGAGTGTGATATCTCTTGATATACCAAAAGTGCCGATTAATTTACCCTCTTTATCATAAAAAGGCATTTTGGACGTTGAAACCCATGCACTTCTGCCGTCAGGCCAATCTTCTTTTTCTTCTTTGCCGATAATAGGGATTCCCGTTCTTATAATTTCCTGTTCATCTTTAAATGCATCACTGGCATGGGTAATGCCAAATACATCAAAGTCGGTTTTACCGAGTAAATCCTCTACAGTAATATTGTGCTTTTTTGCCAAAGCAGTGCTGACTTTTAGAAAATGGCTGTTGAGGTCCTTAAAATAAATTAGATCGGGGCTATTTTCTAAAAGTGCATCTAAGAAATTTTGTTCCGAGACTAATTTAAATTCGAATTGTTTCTGCCTGGTAATATTCTCAACAATAGCGAGGATGCTTTTTCCCCTTAGTTTTAAATCATAAGTTGAAGAAAGTGTGGTGCGTCCATAAACAATATCTCCGTTCTTAGTAAGATATTTATTTTCAATGGTATATTCTGCTCTCTTACCTGTATAAACTTCGCTAAATAATTTATCGTCTATTTCATAATCATCCGGAAGAGAAATCTCGTTTAAAGAAAGGGCAGATAATTCTTCATCGGAGTATTTTAAAAATCTTTGAAAAGCAATGTTGGAATTAAGAATATTTCTTTTTAGGTCTAATAAAACTATACCTACACCTGCATTTTCAAATATCGTTTTAAAATATATTTCCGCAATTATTTTTTTTTTTGAAGCTGGGGCTACATTTGATTGTTTTGATTTTCTCTTAATTGCTGAAACCAGTTTAGATTTTTGATTATTAGCCATTTTTCATCAAATTGTTATGTGACATATATATCAATTTATACTTATAAATAAATAAAAGCAATTACAAGGGGCAAGGACACAATTTCGTATATATAAATTATTGCTTTAATATATTTCTTTATAGAGCTAAGTTAGCTATATATAATATTTATGAGCTGAAATTAAAGGGGTCGTAAAATGCTAAATAGAGTATTGAAAAAAACAAAAAAAACTTTTAACAAAGAAGTTAATATTTTTATTGGAGAGACAAATAAACATGGTACTTTAGAAAAGCATTTATTAAAAAACTGTTTGACAGTACATTTCAAAAATTATGATCCGCCTAGAACAAACTTCGATATGCTCCATTCCTTAATTAAATCACAGGCTCATTTAGTTCGTCAAGATATACAAATCTCTGATTGCTGATGTGGCAAAAACAATCCCAATTAAGAAATATTGTAAATTTATAGAACACATTGGCTTAAAACATATTCGAACAATCTATTCACATGAATTATGGGAATAACCCGAAAAACCTCTTTTTCGTCCTATTACTGTAGATAAAATTTATCCCGATTTACCGCTACATATCCACATCAATCTAAAGACAATCGGAATAACCAAAGAAGAATTTAGTAAGATAATAAAGACACTTTAAATTAAATGTATACAGAAAGAATTTAAAAATAATTAAAAAGGTCATTTATACCTATATAGAAGTAAAACCTAAAGATGAGAATGATTGAGATTCGGCTAAATGCTGATGCACTTTTAAATTCAATCTAGTAAACTATTTATGATATGAGTTTTGTTGCATTTACTTTTTAAAGAGTTTATCTTTTAAAATATGATTCTTTATTTTTTCATATATAAGCCTAAGGCTAAGGAGTAGTTGTTATGTTTTCTGGAGTTGGAACAGCACTAATAACACCATTTGACAGGGACTTTAATGTTGATTATTGTTCATTAAGAAAAATATGCCGGCAGCAGGTGGAAGGTAAGGTTGATGCTGTAATAGTAATAGGCACAACCGGAGAATCGCCGGTGTTTAGTATTGACGAGAGAAAAAAAATAATTGAAACGGTTATTGAAGAAGTAATAGGTAAAGCTGAAGTAATAGTCGGTACCGGAACGAATGATACTAGAAAAGTCGTAGAACTGAATAAAATTGCCGAAGAGCTGAAAGCTGACGCAGTATTAATTGTAAATCCCTATTACAATAAGGGGACGCAGGAAAGTTTGATTGAACATTATAAGTATATTTCGGAAAGGACACCGCTTCCGATCGTGCTTTATAATGTACCTTCAAGAACTGCAATGAATATGTTACCTGAAACAATTGTTAAAATTGCAGAGACATGTAAAAACGTTGTTGCAGTTAAGGAAGCATGCAGCAATATTTCACAAATTGCTCATCTCATCTCAATAAAATCAAAAAATTTCTCAGTTTATTCAGGTAATGATAATGAAACTATTCCAATAATGGCGCTTGGAGGTGTTGGAATAATATCAGTTTTTTCAAATGCGTACCCGAAAGAATTGAAAGGGCTTACCGATGCAATTTCTAAAAATGATCTTGCATTAGCCCGTGAATTGAATAATAAATATTTAAGCATGATGAATGCGTTATTCGTGGAAACCAGTCCTATTCCGATTAAATATGTTATGAGCAAATTAGGATTATGCGAAAACATTCTTCGTCTGCCTTTAATTCCGGCTACATCAAAAGCCGGGATGATATTGGATGAAGAAATGAAAAAATTATCAGCTTAAAATACCAGGAAGAAAAAAATGAGTGACAATTTAAAATATGGTTTAATAGGATCATTAGGCAGGTTGGGTTCTGAAGTAAGAAATGTATTCACTGAAAAAGGCTTTAAACTTGTTTATGAATATGATATTGAGGGTGAAAAATTTATAGAAAAACCCGAAGTACTAATCGACTGCTCTCTTCCCGTTGTATTTAGTAAAACAATTTCGTTTATAAAAAGGTTTAAAGTTCCATTGGTTATTGCAACTACAGGACTTAATGATGAAATGATAAATAGTTTAAAAGAAATATCAATAGAAATTCCCGTCATTCAGAGCTATAATTATTCAACCGGTATACAGGTACTGTTAAAGCTTACGGAAATTGCCGAAGCAATACTGCCCGGCTGGGATATTGAGGTAACGGAAATCCATCACAGATTTAAAAAAGATAAGCCTTCCGGAACTGCCAAAATGATAAAAGGGGTTTTTAATGACCGGGATGTAAATATTTCATCATTAAGATTAGGAAATGTAGCTGGGGATCATACAGTATACTTCGGCGGTTTGGGTGAAGTGCTTTCTATATCCCATAGCGCTACATCCAGACGGACTTTTGCCGAGGGGATATTACGTTCCGCAGAATTTGCGGTTAACCGGAAGAACGGATTTTATTCATTCCATGATGTAATGTTTGTGAAATAAATAAAGAAAGTTTTATGGATTCGTACGAAATAATAAATTATATATCAAATTCTGTTAAAAAAACTCCTGCCAGAGTTTTTATTCAGGGAGAATTGGACAAAATAAATTTCGAGGGGTTGGATTTTTTCGGAAGCAATGAATTCGGAATTATATTCTGTGAGAACAATGAATTTGAGACCCTTTACAATGCTAATAAGCGGTACATAAAAAAGATCAAAATCGAAATAGACAGAAGGAATTCAGCTATTCCGCTTGCTGATTTAACAAAGTATAAAGCCCGTATTGAACCCGGGGCTATTATAAGAGATTTAGTAGAGATTGGAGATAACTGTGTAATTATGATGGGTTCGATTATAAATATCGGCGCAGTTATTGGCGAAAAGACAATGATTGATATGAATGTGGTTGTGGGTGGAAGGGTAATCGTGGGGAAAAATTGTCACATTGGCGCAGGCGCTATATTAGCCGGAGTAATAGAGCCTCCAAGTGCGGATCCTGTTATTATTGAAGATGACGTATTAGTCGGCGCAAATGCTGTTATATTGGAAGGAGTGAAAGTAGGAAAAGGAGCGGTAATTGCAGCCGGCTCGGTAGTTGTTAAAGATGTTGAACCTTTGTCGGTAATGGCGGGTGTCCCGGCAAAAATGATTAAGAGGGTTGATGAGAAGACAAAAAGAAAAACCCAATTAATAGATGAACTTAGAAAATTATAATTTTGAATTTTATTTAAGTTAATCATGTCAATTATTGTGCAGAAATACGGAGGAAGCAGTGTTGCTGATCCTGAGAAGATTAAAAAGATTGCAGAATTAATTTCTATTGTAAAAAAAGAAGGACATGATATTGCTGTAGTTGTATCGGCAATGGGTAAAACAACTGATTCTTTAATTGAACTTGCAAAGCAGGTTTCAAGTGAACCGCCGAGACGTGAAATGGATATGCTGCTTAGTACCGGCGAAAGAATTACAATGTCTATTTTATGCATGGCATTAAATAATCTCGGAATTGATTCAATTTCGTTAACAGGTTCACAGGCAGGCATTATAACCAATGACAGGCATAATGATGCAAGGGTTATTGAAATAAGGCCTTTCAGGGTATTTGATGAAATTGAAAAGGGACGAGTGGTTGTAATTGGCGGTTACCAGGGTGTAAGCTACAGACGGGATATAACGACTCTTGGAAGAGGTGGTTCGGATACTACTGCTGTAGCTTTAGCTGCCGCATTAAATGCCGAAAGATGTGAAATTTATTCCGATGTAGATGGAGTGTACTCTGCTGATCCATCCATTGTAAAAACTGCTAAACATCTTCCCGAAATTTCATATGAGCAGATGCAGGAAATGAGTGAATCAGGGGCAAAAGTATTGAACGCTCAGGCAGTTCAATTTGCAAAGGAAGCTCAAATTGCAATTTATGCAAGAAGCACTTTTAAGCAGGGCAAGGAAACTATTGTTAGAAAGTTTCCTGCCGGCTATTCCAAAGGTGTTAAAGCAATTGTTTATGAAAATGATATATCTAAGATAGAATTTTTTAACAATGACGATGAGAAATCAATTTTATTATTACGCTTTCTTGAACAAAGACAAATCCCGGTTAAAGAATTCAACTACTCAAAAGTTGAAAACGGGAATAAAATTTCATTCTTGGTTTCAGAGAAAAATATATACAATATAGAAAAAATAGAATCTGAATTCACGGCTGAATTTGGTAATTATTTAAAGATTGAACACGGCTTTGGAACTGTTTCGCTGATCGGTGATGGAATTAATAAAGATAATACTATTTTGTTGGAAACATTAGCCATCTTGCATAAAGAGAAAATTAAAATTCGCGGTATAGCAACTACGTCTTTCCGAATTTCATTTCTACTTGAAAAAGCCTTTGTAAAAAATACTATTCTTTTGTGCCACAACCGCTGGATAGAAGAGAAAGTTTAACTTATTTTTGCAGTTAAAAAATTTACTTACAATCAAATGAAAATAATCGTTCAAAAATACGGGGGTAGTTCTGTAGCTGATGCTGAGAAAATAAAAGCTGTAGCAGTAAAAATCTCAAAAAAAATAATAGGAAAAGCAAAACTTGTTGTCGTTGTTTCCGCAATGGGGAAAACGACCGATAATTTGATTAAACTTGCTAAAGAGGTTTCAAAGAAATCAGTTCCGCGGGAACTTGATATGCTTCTGACAACGGGCGAACAGGTTTCCGCTTCGCTTCTTGCAATGGCACTAAATGATATTGGTATAAAGAGTAAGTCGTTAAATGCTTTTCAGGCGAAAATAATGACAACAGGCGATTATATGCAGGCAAGAATCAAGAATTTAAAATCTAAAAGAATAAACGATCTGCTGAAAGAAAATGATGCGCTGATAGTAACGGGTTTCCAAGGTATTACTGAAGATGGAGAAATCACTACACTTGGCAGAGGCGGTTCGGACACATCTGCAGTAGCGCTTGCTGCGGCTCTAAATGCAAAATGCGAAATTTACAGCGATGTGGCAGGTATTTATACCACTGATCCGAGACTACATCCGGCAGCAAAGAAATTAAAATATATCACATATGATGAGATGCTGGAAATGTCCAGTCTTGGGGCAAAAGTACTTCACAGCAGGTCAGTGGAAATAGCAAAAAAATTTGGAATTACAATTTATTGCGGTTCAACATTTTCCGACGAGGAAGGAAGTTACGTTATGAAAAATAATATAGAGCAGCCTATAGTTTCCGGATTAAGCGTTATGGATCATCAAACACAGGTTACTTTATCTAATCTCCCAATGGATAATAATCTGGTACAGCAAATTTTTGAAAAGGTTGCCAGGGAAGGATTAAATGTCGATATGATTTCCGTTATATGTAATTCCGGGCTGAATATTTCTTTTACAATTGTGGAAGAAAAGAAATCTCATGTTGCAAAAGCGCTGTCTCTTATATTAAAGGACATGAAGGGATTTAATTTACATTATAAGTCAGGGTATTCTAAAATATCTATTGTTGGTATAGGGATGAAATCCAGCAGCGGTGTCGCTTCCAAATTTTTTAAAGCGCTCGAAAAGGTTCCTCTTTCACTCGTAACTACTTCTGAAATCAAAATTTCGTGCCTTGTTGAAGAAAAGTTTAAGGAGAAAGCTATTAAAGCTCTTGTTACTGAATTTGAGTTGTAAAATTTGTTTATAATTGATTATCCTGTATAAAAGATATAGAAAGCTATTATGAAAATTAGCTCAATTGAGTTGAGACACAAACTTCATCAATACCCTGAAATTGCATTTAATGAATTTGCAACGACAAAATTATTAATTGAGAGTATTAAAGAGTTTGATGTTTCAAAAAAAATAAAAATTCATACTCCATACAAAACAGGGCTATTAGCAGAATATAAAATAAACAATGATAAGTATCTTTTATTCCGTGCCGATATTGATGCACTTCCTATTAAGGAAGAAAATGATATAAAGTTTAAATCGAAAAATGATCTGATGCATGCTTGCGGACATGATGTGCATACATCAATTTTATTTGCTTTCTTACAATATGTGTTATCAAATAAGATCCAAAAAAATATTTTATTCTTGTTCCAGCCTGCAGAAGAAAACGGCGGCGGAGCGATGGCTTTTTATAACACAAAGGTATTTGATAAGTTTAAAATACAGAATGCTTTTGCACTTCATGTAACGGATGAATACTCTTTCGGAACCGTTGCAAGTACAAACGGAGTTTTATTTGCATCATCTTTAGAAATAGATGTTGATTTCAATGGTGTAAGTTCCCACATTGCTTTTCCTACAGAAGGGAAAAATGCTTTTAATGCGTTAAGATTGTTTTTAGATTCGGTAGATATGATTCCAAAAGATATGAATCAGCCTTTTGTATTTGGAGCGGGTAAAGTAGTTTCAGGAGAAGTCAGGAATATTGTCCCCGGATACGCCAGATTGGAAGGTACTATAAGAGGACTAAGCAGTAAAAAGTCAATGGATTTTTATAATAAATTAGAAAAGATTTTATTTCATATAAAAAAGATTACGGGTGTAAATATCAAGTGCGAAAAGGGAGCTCATTATCCTGAAGTTATAATAGACTCAAAACTTTATAACACAATTGTTCCTATTCTTTCCAGAAAATTTAAGTTTGTTGACTGCGGCTATAAAATGACAGGCGAAGATTTCGGTTTTTTTTCTCATAAATTCCCTTCTTTCATGTTTTGGCTGGGTACATCTAAAGGTGTAAAATATGGGCTTCATAATTCAAGATTTTTGCCTGATGATACAACAATTGAGAAAGGGAAATCAATTTTTGTTGAAATCTTAAAGCAATACCAATGATATTATTAAAGAGTTTAATCATTATTTATGTACTCACAATCTTTAGGAATTTCCGGCTTTACTATTAAGACATCTTCTTTAAGCATAGCGACCTCGCCTGCGTCCATACCTCTCTTTTTTAGAATAAACTTCTTTTGAGCAAATGATACAGGAGCAAGTCCGCTGGTTTTTGCTTTACTATGATATGCGGCTAAAGAAGCAGTTTTGGATAGAATTCTTTTAGGCATTGCTTCTTTTTTATTCTCAACACGTAATACAACATGCGAACCGGGAACTTTTCTTGCATGGAACCAATAATCATTTTGCTTAGCAAATTTCATTGTTAACAGATCGTTATTCCGGCTGTCTTTACCGACATATACATTATATTTATCCTCTATTAAGTAGTGCTTAAATTTAATACTAATATCTTCATCTTTTTTAGACGTTTTGATTTCTTTTATTTTTAATTCCTTCATTAAATAATTATAATCCTCTATTGTATTTGCCAATAACAGTTTTTCTTCTATTAATTTCAACTTATTAAAATAAACTTCTGAAATTTTGTAAAGCTCTTTGGATTTTTCAAGTTTTATTTTATCATTTTTAGCTTTTTCAAAATACTTATCAATATTCTTTTTAAGAGGCAGGGAGGCATCTAATTTAATTTTAACTATATTATTACCGGAATAAATATCTGGCACTTCAACATTTTCCATTCCATTGCGGATAGAGTTGATATTAATTAAAAGTAATTCACCTGATCTTTTATACTCATCTTCCTTGCTTCCTCTATCGATTGCAGATTTTAAAGAATTAAGCTTAATTGAAAGTTTCTGAAGTTCTTTATTTAGATGCTTGCCTAAAATTTTCCTCTTTGTTTCAATTTGTCCTGTATAATAACGTTTAATTAAATAGAAATTAAATGCAGAGACAATATCGTCGAAGAATTTTATCTCTTTACCGGTATAAATATGAAATGTTTCAAATGCAATATTTAATTGATTGGTTGCTTTATCGAAAACAACAACGGGCTTAGCAGTAATAATTTCTTTTATTATTTCATCAATTGCCGCGACAATACTTTCATATTTATCTTTTTTATATCTGTATTTAGCTTCGAGTAAGATATCTTTGCCGATAAACGGATATACGCTTTTAATTTCGGACCAAACGTCGTTTTGAATTAAAATATTTATTTTAGGTATATTAAATCCATCAGTAAAAATATTTGATTTCATTTCCAGAATAAATTGTTCTTCAATAAAATTCTCAGGCATTTTTTTGAAATATTCTGTATTGCCTTCTTTACCGATAAAGGTAATATTAGAATATTTTCCTCTGATAGTAAAAAATATATCCCCCGTTTCTAAGACAAATTTGATTACTCTGTCTGTTTTTGATAATTCAATTGACAGTAATTTTGAGGGTATATAGCCGTTAAAAAAGTCAATTGTATTTTTTTTTGCCCTATGAAAATCTTCTTTTAGAGTAATATACGTAAAACCGGGTTCGACGGAGATTTCTATAAATTTATCTATTTTATCAATTCTACAATGAATAATTAACTTATCTTTTTCCTGTGTAAAAATGGAACAGAAGATAGAATTTTTAAGAGTAAAATTTGTTTCTACTACAAACCTGTTCAGAAAAAAATAATTTTTATACATTTTATTGAAAAGTTAAATCAAATAAAACAATAATCACGCCTTTAATATATTGATTCAAGTTAGGCATAACTTAAGGCAAATTAACAAAATTTTAATAACTGCATAACACGATTTATTAAACAGGGAATTAAAAATTATATTTATTCAATACCATGCATCATTTTAAGCAATCTTTTATAAATAAAGAATAATATAAGTGAAGATGCTGCAGCCATAAATACAAATATTAAAAAGAAAGAGGATAAATCTTTAACGGCAAAACCTAATAAATAATGAATTGTAATAGTTCCATCGACATTTATAGGATAAAGTGTGCTTAACTGCCCAGCAAGCCAATTGGCTGCGGCATTAGCAAGGAACCAAACACCCATTAATAAAGACATAAATTTTGCCGGCGACAATTTTGTAACAACAGATAAACCGATAGGGGATAAGCACAATTCTCCAAAAGTATGAAACGAATAAGCTACAACGAGCCACATAGGATTAACTTTTATACCAGTCTGAGCAATACTTCCACCAATAGCCAGTACTACATAGCCAAGCCCTAATACCATTAATCCTATAGACATTTTTAAAGGGGAAGAGGGTTCTTTGTCTTTGCTGCCAAGTTTTGTCCAAAGCCAGGCAAAAGCCGGAGCAAAAATAAAAATTACCACGGGATTGATTGACTGGAAGAAACTTGCGGGGATGCTGTAGTTCCCTAACCATCTTATAACCCTGTCTGTTTGGGATTCGGCAAAAAATGTTAATGAAACCCCTGCCTGCTCATAAGCAGCCCAAAAGAAAATAACAAAAAACGAAATGATGAAAATAACCGAAATACGTTGTTTTTCAATATGAGTCAATGTTGCGTCTTTAACATAACCAACACTCTTTTTGTCTTTTTTTACCGGAATTAACCCGACACTTTTGCCATCGGGAGTGACAAGATATTTATCCTTTTGCACATAAAAATGGATCAGACCTAAAACCATTCCAACACCGGCTGCAAAAAATCCCCATTTGAAATCAGCCGGGCTTCCGGTATCTCCTAAACCTCCGCAAATAAGCGGTCCTAAAAAAGCGCCGACATTTATCCCCATATAAAAGATTGTAAACGCAGAATCGCGCCTATGTATCTCATTTTCCGGGTATAAAGTACCAACCATAGTTGAGATATTCGGTTTAAAAAACCCATTCCCAACTATTAAAAAGAATAAACCCGCAATAAAAAATACTTGAGCAAATCCTCTATTTGAATATATTTGACCACAAAATGCTAACAAGAACTGTCCGATGGTCATTAAAGCGCCGCCGATGAAAATTGATTTTCTGTTTCCCCAATATTTATCAGCTATATACCCGCCAAAAAGAGCTGTTAAATAAACAAACCCTGTATAATATCCGTAAATAGATGAGGTAGTTGAATTATCATATAACAGGGCTTTAATCATAAAAAGAGAAAGAATAGCTCTGTTCCCGTAATAGCTGAAACGCTCCCACATTTCAGTAAAAAATAAAACGTACAGACCTTTAGGATGGTTTTTGAACATCAATTTACCTCTTAATAGCTGTTAGAATTAACTTAAAGGCATGCTGATAGAAATCAGAAAGCACTATATTATATTGTATTCATTTATTAGTAATAGATAATATAAATATAGTTTATTTTATTTTTTTTTCATAATACGAATAATATTTGAATATTATTTTGTACTTAAAATTGATTTTAATTACAAAAGCAGATTTGTTGTATTAGAAACGGTCATTTAATATATTTGACATGATGAAAAATTTATTACATATATCTTTTTTTAAAAAAGCGCTAATAGGAATATTCATTTTTATTGCATTTATATTCATAATGAATGAGATTGTGATGCCGTGGTATGTAAGTTCATCAAACGTGCAAGTCCCAAATGTTGTGGGTGTAAAAGTCGACGAAGCTATTGGTATTCTTAAAGATGCAGATTTAGAACCGATATTAAGCGATACCACTTATGATGAGAAATTACCTAAGGGTACTATTATTTACCAAAGACCTAATGCAAATGAAACAGTTAAAAAAGAAAGAAGAATTTATCTCTTTGTAAGCGGGGGAGAACCGATTATAAAGACTCCTTCGTTAAGAGGAAAAACGATCTCAGATGCCAGATTTGCTCTTGAAAGACTCGGTTTATATTTGGGCAGGATCGATTCAATTGCATCTGATAATCCTAAAGATATGATTTTTAGTCAGCAATACGTTCCCGGTACTCCTCTAAAAAAGGGAGATTCAGTGGGTGTTTCATTAAGTATTGGTTCTTTGGTTGGAACTATTACAATTCCGAATTTGGTTGGGAAATCCTTGGCGGAAGCACAAAAAATATTAACAGACAGCTCATTAAAAGTAGGGAAAATAAACTACCAAGTATCCTATTCACTTTTACCTAATACAATTCTTGATCAATATCCAAGCAAAGGTAACAAGGCAAATGCAGGAGATTTAGTTGATCTTTTCATTACAAAACCTGCTGATCAGAACGATGAACATTTAGATATGGGAGAATAATGGCACTTTTAGCACCCTCAATATTAGCAGCAGACTTTTCTAATCTTTCACAGCAGATAAGGCTTGTAGAACTTGCCGGTGCAGATTGGATACATTGCGACATAATGGATGGGCATTTTGTTCCAAATATTACATTTGGACCTGTTTTAGTCAATTCAGTAAAGCGTTGTACAAAACTGCCTATAGATGTTCATCTTATGATTGAGAATCCGGAAAATTACTTAGAAAGTTTTATAATTGCCGGCGCTAATTATATTACAGTGCATCAGGAAACGGCAATTCACTTAAATCGAATTATAGCAAGAATTAAAGAGCTTGGAGCAAAAGCAGGTATAGCAATAAATCCATCTACTCCGATTTGTTTTCTTAAGGATATAGCCGAATATGTTGATCTTATATTAATTATGTCTGTAAATCCAGGTTTTGGCGGTCAGATCTTTGTTCCTAACTCTATTAAAAAGATTAAAGAAACTGTAAAGCTTAGAGGAAATTTAAGTGCGAATTTTTTGATTGAAGTTGATGGCGGTATCGATAATCACAACGCATTATCCATTTTAGAAGCCGGATGCGATGTATTTGTCGCAGGAACTTCTATATTCAATGCAGATAACATTTCAGCAGCGACTACCGAATTGAGAAATTTAATAAGTCCTTTTTAATAGGACTTTACTTATTTTCTTATTCATTTTTCTATCATATGGCGGCTTTGCCAAGAATATTTTGTTGTGATTTAGAATTCTTCATCCCGAAAGTTTTAGCCTGGACATTTCCATGGAATAAATCAGTGGATAACGATAATCTCAAAATTATTGGTTTTAGCCCACAATTTAAGCCAATTTTGGCTTGGTCGTGCTCCCAAGAAGTCCCTTTAGGACATCCCTTTGGGAAAAGCCCGATATAATTTGAAATTATTAGTCCCCGGCATAAACTTACCGACAGTCTTGCTTACCACAGTGGCAGTCAGTCAGATGCCGGGTGAATTTTATTCCAAAGGAATGTTTATGTTAAATATTTTTTTATGTAAGCTGAGAAAATAAAATAATGCGGGAGATCATTTGGAAATTCAGATTATAAATCTTTCATTAAACGATGTCTTTAAAAAATTCAGTGATGAATACAAAGTTTACCGTGATATTTATCAGCCCGGTCTTCTCGGACTTGAGATAAGAAATCTTAATGAGAAACTTGCTCAAAACGTTCAAAAGATTGTTCTAAAGGAAAAAGAAATTTGCTACAGAATTGAAAATTCAGAGACAAAATTAAGCAGCATATTTATTCCCGGAACTTTAAGTAACATAAAGGAGATTTCACGTAAAATATTGACAAAAGGCGACGACGATCTTGGTTATAAAATTAGTAATTTTATTAAAAATTATGAAGATTATGAATTAAAATCTTACAAAATAGGCAATAAGGAGTTTTCTTTTAATAAATCTTACGTAATGGGAATTTTAAATATTACACCAGATTCTTTTTCAGACGGCGGAAAATACTTAAATAGCGATTATGCAATAAAACATGCCTTAGATATGATTGCCGAAGGTGCAGACTTTATTGATATCGGCGGCGAATCAACCAGACCCGGTTCGGAAAGCATTCCTACGGATGAAGAAATAAAAAGAGTTGTACCAGTTATAGACGGGATTCTATCAAAAAATCCAAACGTAATTATATCAGTAGATACTACAAAAAGTAAAGTTGCCGAACTTTCTCTTGCTCATGGAGCTAAAATAATAAACGATATCAGTTCTTTTACTTTTGAGCCGAAAATTATAGAGATTGTCATGAAATATAATGCGGGATTTGTTCTGATGCATATGCAGGGCGTACCTAAAAACATGCAGAATAATCCGCAATATGGCAATCTTATTAAAGAAATTTATGATTTTCTTTATGAAAAGCTAATATTGCTTAACAAATACGGAGTTAAAAAAATATTTATAGATCCCGGCATAGGATTTGGGAAAAACGTTGAAGACAATTTTGAAATTATAAAAAGGCTTGGTGATTTTAAGAGTCTTGGAAGTCCGGTACTAATTGGAGTTTCAAGGAAAGCTTTTATAGGCAAGTCACTTGGATTGGAAGTAATGGAACGTGATACTGCAACAGCTATTGTTGAAGCAATTGCGGTTAAAAATGGTGCAAAAATAATCAGAACCCACAATGTGAAATATGGCTCACAAATTTGTAACTTATTAAACCATTTATAAAAAAAATATTTTAGATGTTTGATTTATTTAAAATAAGCTTTTTAACTGTAAATTTTACGGATATTCTGGATATTTTAATTGTTTCCTTTATTATTTACGAACTCTACAAAAATTTGAAGGGAACAATTGCATCTCAAATATTTATCGGCTTAATGATAATACTGCTTTTGTCATTTGCTGCGCAGGCGGCAAATTTTAAGGAATTAAGCTGGCTATTGAAATTAGTAACCGATATTTGGGTAATTGCATTTGTAATACTATTTCAGCCGGAAATACGGCGTATCCTGGTAATTGTTGCAAGGAATCCTTTCTTCAGGCTATTTGTAAAATCCGAGTCACCAAAAACTCCGCAAGTTATAGCCGACGCAGCATTTGAACTTTCTCAAAAACAGCATGGAGCTTTAATAGTTGTGCTTAAATCTACAGGAATAAGAGGTTTTACGGAAACAGGCGAAATTATGAATGCAAAAATAAGTGTTCCATTATTAGGGGCATTATTTTTTCCAAGATCGCCGCTACATGATGGAGCAGTGATTGTTAAAAATGATATAATAGAAGCAGCAGGTTGTACCTTACCTCTCTCTCAAACCACAATTATAAACAGCGAACATCTTGGGATGAGGCACAGAGCCGGTTTGGGAATTTCCGAGCAGGCAGATGTGATTAGTGTGATTGTATCTGAAGAAACGGGCAGTATTTCTATTGCAGAAAATGGCCGCATGACAAAAGGACTTTCTAAAGAAATGCTAAGGAAAAAACTATCATGGGCTTTCAAAAGTCCTTCTGAGAAAGGTCTGAAGGTTTTAATTGAGCAATACTACAAGGAAAAATAAAATTTGTGCGGTTATTCCATTCTTCAATGAGGACAAAACAATCCGGGAAATAATTATCCGAACCCTTCCATTTGTCGACTTCATCATTGCGGTAAATGACGGATCAAATGATGATACTTGTGAAAACATTCCCCAAAATGAAAAAGTAATCCTGCTTTCATATTCTAAAAACTGCGGTAAAGGCTATGCACTGAAGACCGGCTTTCTTGAAAGCATTAAACGTGCTGCATATATAACAATAACTTTAGATGCTGACCTTCAGCACATACCGGAAAAAATCCCAGAATTAATTTTAGGATTAGAAAACTGTGATATTGTTATCGGCAACAGGCTGATAAACTTAAAGAAAATGCCATTTCATAGAGTTCTAAGTAACAAATTGACTTCTTTATTACTCAGCATAAAAACGAAACAGAAATTACTTGATACACAATCCGGATTTAGGGCTTATAAAACAAATATTTTAAATGATATTCTTCCTTCCTATACCGGGTTTGAAGCCGAAAGTGAAATGCTGGTAAAGGCAGCAGAAAATAACTATAAAATAAATTTTATTTCCATTCCAACTATATATGGTAATGAAAAAAGCAAGATGAGATCATTGCCGGCTATAATCGGGTTTATAAAAGTACTGTTAAATTAATTTAAACTAACTTTTTTTCGAGGCGAACTAAAAAGTAATTTTAGGACTATCAAAAGAATTAATATTTTAATATTAATCAATATTGAGACAAAATAAGGTCAACCTGTCAAGTCGACCTACTTTTAGTCATCCTCGATTAATAGTGAGGTTGTTAAAAACATGGCTAAATATTATAAATGGGAAATTAAAGAACTATCTGCGTATAAATCATTGAAGGTATCGTCAAAATCAGCCATGCAACAAAGACTGCAAAGTGTAACATTGGCAATAAAAAAGTATTTTGAAGAAGAGACTCCTGAAAATCTTCATGAAATCAGGATAGCGCTAAGACGTTTAAGATATAATATGGAGATTTTTATTTCATGTTTTGATAAAAATAAATTTATTGCTTTTTATCAGATAGTTGAACATTTACAAGACATGACCGGTACCACAAGGGACTTTGATGTTCTTGCGGAAAATATGAGAAATATTTCCAAAGGTAAAATAAATTTAAAAACTAATTCTTTTCTAAAAAATATAGAGACGAAGAACTGCCGGTTAAAGGAGTTACTGACATTGGATCTAATGAAATTTACACACAGCAAGGAATTAAAAGATTTTAGTAAAATTTTATTATAATACAAGGAAGACAGTATGAAATTAAAATATTTTTCTCATTCCGCATTTCAATTAACTACAAACGATGATAAAGTAATTTTGCTTGATCCTTATTTGGATGATAATCCTACATCTCCCGTAAAATCTGATGATGTACATGCTGATTATATTATTTTAAGTCATGCCCACGGAGATCATCTTGGTGATACAGTAAAAATAGGGCATAGGTGTAATTCTACGGTTATATGTGTTAATGAACTTGCTGATTATCTTATTGAAAAAGGCTGTACTGCACATAATATGCATATTGGCGGAGGCTTTAATTTTGATTTCGGACGGGTAAAGTTGACAATTGCCCATCACGGTTCAAAAACGCCTGATGATCAGTATGCAGGTGAGCCTGCCGGTATAATCATTTCCACCGGCGGAAAGAATATTTATTATACCGGTGATACAGGTTTATTTTATGATATGAAGTTAATAGGCAAACTGAACAAAATAGATTACATGCTTCTGCCTATTGGTGATAATTATACAATGGGCATCACTGATGCTGTCAGAGCAGTTGAGTTTGTAGATCCCGGTGTATCTATCCCAATGCACTATAATACATTCCCGGTAATTCAAGCTGACCCGAATGAATTTAAAAAGAAGCTTGAAGCTATTAACAGAAAATGTAAGGTTATGGAGTACGGAGAAGAGATAGAATTATAATGTACTTATAATTCAGGCATTTTAAACGTCCGGCTATTGCCAATCTGAGCCTGCCTTTAAATATTTTTTTGACTTTTCTTAATAATTGTCGAGTTTATCTAAATATGGATAAATTGATTTTGTTCTTTTGTCATGCCAAATTCTTTCAAATGCGCGAGTATTCAACAATACCAATTGAGTAAATCAAAAGATTTAAATAGATTTATCAAGTGTCTCTTTTACCTATAATAGTATTCATATCAAAACATAACTATTTATTCGGCAGTATTTAATTTATTTATAATCTTTAATTCACTAAATTACATATAGGAATTAATCATAAGCAGGGATGTAGACGTAAATACGGCAAATATTTTTAATTCTTCTTATCAAGAGAATTAAGAAATTATTTAAACATTCAGTACTAATTATTATTTTCTAAATATTTTATATTCTAATTCAAAATGCAATTATCTTTTTTTGAACAAATGGACAAAAATAGAAAAGATGATCAAGAAGATTGGCGCAATCAATCGTTGGAATTAATTCCTATTCCTCTTATTAGGTTAGCAAATAAAAAAATTATATACTGCAATCATTCCGCTTTGGCACTATTTTCAGCTTTAGATAAAGGAAAACTTTTAAACAGAGAACTTTCGGATTTTATTTCCCCGCGATATAAAGAGAAGTTAAATTCTTACTTATACGTAATTTCCAGATCACCGAAGGGCGATGAAAAAATAGTCGTAAAGTTTAAAAACTTAAAGAAAAAGACTATAGAGATTGAACTTCAGCATATTCCTACATCTTCCGATAGTCAGAAATTATTTTTAATTACATTAAAAAATATTACCAAAGATAAAAATCACGAGATACTTCAGCATACTATTTTAAAAATACTTAACGCAGGCAACTCATCATCATCAATTGGAAATTTATGCGATTACTTATATAAGACAGTGGTTGATATTATACCGGTGAATAATTTTTATGTTGCGTTGTATGATAAGTCGAATCAGATTCTTTCGTTTCCATATTATAAAGATGATTTTAATGTTAAACCGTCAGACAGGAAGCTCGGGAACGGGCTTACGGAATATGTAATCAGGACAAAAAAGACACTTTATTTAAACAGGGATAAAATTATTCATTTTCAGCGCAAAGGCTATATTGCTTCATTGGAAATGCCGGTTGCGGGCTGGTTAGGAATTCCGTTATTAATACATGAAGATATTGCAGGGGCAATCGTAATAAAAGAATATAATGAAGAACTCCTGCTGAATGAAGACGCAAGAGAAATAATGGAGTTAGTTTCTTACCCGATATCAAGAGCTATTGAAAGGGCAATTGTTGATGAAGAAAGAAAGAAGTATACGGAAAAACTTCAGGAATTAAATAAGGCAAAAGATAAATTTTTCTCAATAATATCGCATGATCTGAAAAGCCCTTTTAATTCAATTCTTGGATTTACGGAAATATTAAAGGATCAAAGCAATGAACTTGAAGAAGCGGAACGGGAACAGATATATAATTCATTATATAATTCTACGCGCAATACTTATAATTTACTTAACAATCTTTTACAATATTCCCGTTTTCAGGTCGGGCTGGTAAATTTTGAACCTCATCCTATTCATTTGACGCAGGTAGTGAAGGAAAATTTAAATATTCTGGAAGGAACCGCATTAAAAAAGCAGATACATTTGAAGAATAATCTTAATGAAGATATTGTGGTATCAAGTGACGGGGAAATGCTTAATTCAATTTTTAGGAATTTAATTAATAATGCAATTAAGTTTACAAGAGAATCGGGGGAAATATCAATAAGCGCTTCGGCAGAAAAAGATTTCGCGATAATTAAGATAAAAGACAGCGGTGTTGGCATGAGTACAGAAACATTGGCTAATTTATTTAAGATGGATTCTAAAAAATCTACGCCGGGCACAAATAAAGAAGAAGGAACCGGGCTTGGGCTGCTGTTGGTAAAGGAATTTGTGGAAAAAAACGGAGGAGAAATTATTGTCCAAAGTGAAGTAGGCAAAGGTTCTGAGTTTTCATTTACTTTAAGATTATTTCGGGGTTGATAAATAAAAAACGCTTTATTTTAAAATGAAATAATCTGCAATAAAAAGTTACCATGAAAAACAAACGATTAAAGTTATTAATATTAGAAAATAATAAAGATGATATAAAGGCAGTTAAAAATATTATTATAAATTCAAAGTTTCTATTCACAATAAAAGCGGCAGATAGTAAACAATATTTAAATGAGTATTTGGATAATTTTCATCCTGATTTAATAATTTCTAATTATAAATTACAGGGTTTTACCGGATTGGAAGCTCTATCAATTCTAAAAAAAGCAGGCTATATAATCCCATTTATTTTTTTTACGGATCCCGTTAACGAAATAACAGCAATTAAATGCTTGAAAGCCGGTGCGTCGGATTATATCCTAAAAAGACAAGGGTCAAAACTAATTCCAGCTATATTATCTTCTTTAAAAACTAAGAGATACATTGAATCGGAAATAAAAAAAGCCGGGGATATAAGCGGGAGGGCAATAATTGAAAATGCTTTGATTGAAAGCGAAGAAAGATTTGCCGCCATGGCAGATACTACTCCTGTAATGATATGGATTGCCGCTGAGGACAAGAAATTCTTTTATTTTAATAAATCATGGCTTCAGTTTACAGGCAGCACTCTACTTAATGAATTAGGCAACAATTGGATGAGAAATCTTTATGCAGGTGATATGCGTCCTTTTCTGAAAAAATATATCTCTTCTTTTGATTCACGCGTTGAATTTGAAATCGTATTCAGATTAAAAAGGCATGACGGAAAATATCGATGGATTTTAACAAAAGGAAGTCCACGTTATCTTCCGGACGGCAGCTTTGCGGGCTATATAGGTACTGCAATAGATATTACAGATAGAAAGATTGCAGAAGATAGCCTTAAAGAAAGCGAAGAGAAGTACAGAACAGTTGTTCAGAATGTAAGGGAAGTCATTTTCAAAACAGATTATACGGGTATCATTACTTTTCTGAATCCATATTGGTCTGAAATTACGGGGCATGAGCTGGAAAAAAGTATCGGCAGATACTTGTTCGATTTTATACATCCTGACGATAAGAAACGGACTATAAATGAATTTATCTCAATTATTTATAAAAGAAAAGATTACTGCAGGTTTGAATTTAGAATTGTAACCAGTATGGGAGAATACAGGTGGTTTTTGATTAATGCCCGTATCAAAATAAATGAGATGTCCAACATAACCGGGACATACGGCACATTAAATGATATACATGATAGGAGGTTAACTGAAGAAGAACTGATAAAGGCAAAAGAGAAGGCGGAAGAATCGGACAGGTTGAAATCGCATTTCCTTGCTCAAATTTCGCATGAGATAAGGTCTCCGTTAAATATTATTTTAGGTTATAACTCATTAATTAAAGAAAGATTAGAAGGAGAACCTTCTCTAAATCTTAATTCTGAATTTAATATTATCGAAGCGAGCAGCAGGCGGCTTTTAAGAACTATTGATCTTGTACTAAATATGTCTATGATTCAGACAGGTAGTTATGATATTTCAAAAGAAGAATTTGATTTAAAAGATTTAATTGAAAATATTCTGCCGGAGTTTAAGCCGGCTGCTGAAGCAAAAAAGATTAAGCTATCATTTAAAAATAATTGTCAAACCAATAAAATTGTTGCAGATAAGTACACTTTTAAGCAGGCTTTTCAAAATCTTCTTGATAATGCAATTAAATTTACCGATAAGGGAGAAGTAGAAGTCCTGATCTATGAAAATGATAAGAGCATAGTTATAGATATAGCTGATACAGGCGTCGGTATTTCTAAAGATTATTTATCAAAGTTATTTGAACCATTTTCTCAGGAAGAACAGGGGTACTCAAGGAAATTTGATGGAAACGGATTGGGGCTTGCTTTAACAAAAAAATATATCGAATTAAATCAGGGTGAAATTACCGTCAAAAGCAGTAAGGGCAAAGGTACAACATTCACTATAACATTAGGCAGGCATAATAAACGTGAGGTTGAATGAATTCATATATTTTAATTATCCTTTGAGTTGTGCTTAAATAAGCTTATATTTAATAGTTAGTTATGAAAAGTTTGCTTCACTAAGTATCGATGCCTGCTATTCTTACTAAGATATTCATTAACCCGACCGCTGATTCAAAACCTAAAAGATTTTTTACATACCGGTCTCAAAAGGAAAAAAACAATTAATGTCATTTGAAAAACTAAATTTAATAAAGCCAGTTCAGCAAGCTTTGGATGAAGAAGGCTATACAATCCCCACACCTATACAGCAGCAAGCAATTCCGGTAATACTTGAAAGAAAAGATGTACTTGGCTGTGCCCAAACCGGTACAGGTAAAACAGCGGCTTATGCGGTTCCCATATTACAGATACT
>Ga0181520_10004607_pt1 | contig 22890 bp, 15 predicted proteins | sample PEATcosm2014_Bin_29_FD_132451 | JGI IMG/M metagenome (GOLD analysis project Ga0181520, IMG submission 132451) | Peatland microbial communities from MTU Mesocosm Facility, Houghton, MI, USA - PEATcosm2014_Bin02_30_metaG | ecosystem: Environmental > Terrestrial > Soil > Wetlands > Peat | place...
ACCATTGTTTCGTTGCTGCCGCCGGGGAAGCCGATTTTCAAATCGTTCCCGACGCGAATGGATGCATCATGCTGTCGTGCAACAGGTTAGGAGATTTTCCCGAAAAATAGCCGGACAGCAGTGGTCGGTCATAGATGCGTGATGAAGCCTACAGCGTGGTTCGCAGGCTCCGTTTTAAGTTCGATTTATGGGCCAGAACTTCTTTCCCGACACCGTCAACCAGACGCTTCTGTTTCCGCCCTCGCTTCACGATTGGCTTCCCGATGGCCACTTAGCTCGCTTTCTTGTGGATGTGGTTGCGGCGCTGGATTTGAGCACGATCCCATCGAGGCTTTCGCTCGCGAGAGCTTTTGTAAAGACCACGACTGATGGCCGGTTCCATGTGGCTGGCCGATAGCAACATTCTGATTCGCCTGGTGAAGCGGGACCATCCTGACTACCAACTCGTGCGCGGATCCGTGAGCGCGATGGATGCTCACGGACTCACCCACATCCTTACTTTCAATGGAGCCGACTTTAGCCGTTTCGCCGGTCTCACTGCGATACATCCATCCGAATGGGAATCAGCGTCTACGGAGCCGATATGCTAAGGTCGTGAACGCTGAAGAACAAGCAAAGGGAACTGCGAAGTCCAGCCGGCGGCTCTTGCCCGGCCTTTCCGTCAAAGACGGTTTCACGCGCCACCCCTTCGATGAAGAGTACGGGGTGCGGACCAGCGGTCTGATCGCGGGCAGGCATCTGAAGTGCGGGCACCGGCACGACCGGCACAATACCGCTTACTACGGGGTTGCTCCTTCGGTGTTTCGCTCTCTGGTCGGGCGCTGGCAGAGGCGCAGGCCAGCGGCGCGGATGGAAGAGTTCACTTTCATCGACGTTGGCGCGGGGATGGGCCGGGCCGTACTGCTGGCCGCCGAGTTGCCGTTTCACGAGGTGATCGGCATCGAAATGCACCCCACGCTGGCGCGGATCGCGCGGAAGAATCTGGCGATTTGGCAGGCGGCGGGACGGGCGCGCGCTCCGATGAGGATCGTTTGCGGGGATGCGGTGGAGTTCAAGATGCCGGCCGGTCCATGCCTGGCCTTTCTCTTCAATCCCTTCGGCGAGACGGTGCTGCGGCGGCTGTTGGCTGCGTGGAGCAAGAGCTTTGCCGAGCGCCCGGGGCAACTGGACATACTCTATGTGAACAACGAGCAAGAGAGGGTGCTGGAGCTGCAAGCGGGCTTCGCGCAGTCCTATCGCGGGAATGTGGCGCGGTCGAAGGCCGATGCGATCGCCGACCATCGCATTCTGGCCAACCAGCCGGATGGGGAGTACGTCTCGTCGAACCATGAGGATTGTTCGATCTGGCGCTGGGTGGGCAAAGCCGCTTATTGAGGATGGTTTGCCTGTGGTGCGGGCGGCGGACTGGGCTTGCGTTTGGCGCGAAGATAGGCGACCAACTGGGCGGCTTCCTGGTCGGTGACGGAGTCGCGGAAGGGCGGCATCTTCTGGCCGCCATCGAAAATCTGGCCAGTGATTTTCTTAGGGGTCCAAAGTTTGTCTTTGCGGAGGCCGCCGAGGCTCGGTCCCTTTTTGCCGCCGCTGCCGCCGACGCCGTGGCAATGGGCGCAGCCTTTGTCGCGAAAGAGAATCGCGCCAACCTGCTCGGCGGCTTTGGTCTTGGCTCCAAAAAGCGCGTGGGCCGGCAGCGCGGCCAGCGCGATGACAGCCGTCGGGAGGAGGAGAAAATGGAGTTTCATTCGCCAGTTCACTCAGGACATCTTCTCATCCCAACCGATGCGCGCGCCTCGATCTTTGGGTGCGATCGTCCAGGGCGAGAATCCCTCGCCGGGTGAAGTGGGCATCGCCGGTGCGGCGAAACCGCGACGCATTGCCGGGACGGGGATTGCTTCCGCTGTATTGGCCGTTTGGAGCCTGAACTACAAGCGGGAGAGTTCGCAAAAACTGCGAAATTGCTCCACATGAGGCACGTAAAATGTTACAAAGAGAAAGGATGCCTAAGAGATCGAAACCCGCGGCCGAGCCTGAGTCCGGCCAACCCATCAGTCTGCGTATTCTGGGCGACTACCTGAACCTGTCTCCGGCGACCATCTCGCTCGTGCTCAACAACGCTCCCGGTGTGCGTTCAATTCCCCAGGAGACCCGCGACCGGGTGATGGCGGCGGCGCTCAAGTTCAACTATCGCCCCAGCTTCTATGCCCGTTCGCTGCGCAAACGGCAAAGCTTTTCGGTAGGGATGCTGGTGCCGAACCTGAACGACGCCTATTCGACGCAGGTGATGGCCGGCGCCGAGGAGATTCTCATTGAGGAAGGCTACTTCTATCTGACCGCAAGCCATCGTCGCAAGCCGGACCTGATCGAGGAGTACCAGTGCCTGCTGATGGACCGCTCCGTCGAAGGCTTCATCCTGATCGATACGCCTCTCGACAAAGGCCTGCGGCTGCCTGTGGTCTCGGTGGCCGGGCACCGCCGCATCGAAGGCGTCACCAACGTGGCTCTCGATCAGCGCCGGGCGGCGGAACTGGCCCTCCGCCACCTCAGCCAGTTGGGACACCGGAAGATCGCCTTCATGCGCGGTGGAAGCCACAGTTCCGATGCCGACGAACGCTGGGAGTGCCTGATGAAGGTTGCGGGGGAGTTGAAAATCGAGGTCCGCCCCGAGCTTACAGTGCAGGTGCAGTTGCAGGTTTCCACGCCGGAGATGGGCTTTGAACCGGCCCGCGAACTGGAGTCCCGCGGAGAGCAATTCACCGCCCTTGTCTGCTACAACGACATGGCCGCCATTGGAGCGATTCGCGCCCTGATGGACCGCGGCCTGCGGGTGCCGGAAGACGTCTCTGTGGTTGGCTTCGACGATATTCAAAGCGCGGCCTTCCACAACCCCAGCCTGACCACCGTTCGCCAGCCCCTGAATCAGATGGGCGCGGTGGCCGCGCGCATCCTCTTGCAACGGATTCGCGGCCAGGCAACCTTTCCGGATTCGGTGCCGATCCTGCCGGAATTGGTGATTCGCGAGTCGTCCGGCCCACCCGGTTCCCGGCGCGGCCGCGGAATTCGGAGCTGATCCTCAGCATGAATTCAAGTCACCCGGATGTTCTTTCGTTCCCAACTTCTCATCTCAAGGCTATTCCACATCCATCCTCGCAGTCTTGCCTGAGGGGCGGTGCACGGGCGAACTCGCAACCGTCGGCGAATTCGGCGCGCTTGTGAGTGGGCTTGGTCGCTTGCCGGTCCGAACGTAAGCGGATAATCCCAAGCTGAAAAACAGACTCAATTCAGGAATGCGATCGACGAAGACGCCGAGATCGGAGCGCGAAAAAGCAAGATGGCGTTGGAAGATGTAGCCATGAACGAGAATACGCAATTTTTCGCGGAGTCGAATGCGAAAGACGGGGCCAATCCTAGCGCCGCCGCGGAGGCGTCTCCGAAGCTGTCCCAGGCGATCGTCTCGCAGTGGCCGAATGGCGAATTCGGAGTGCGAGCCATTGCGTCGGAGACCCTGTCCCCGACCGACGAAGCGGCGGCGAAGAACGACTGCCGGCCCGGCTTCCGCGAATCCTCGCCGAGCAAGGCTAGGACCTTTTCCGTGGGTGTGCTGGTGCCGCACATGAACGACCACTATGCGACGCAGGTGCTGGCCGGCGCGGAGGAGTATCTCATCGAGGAGGGCTGTTTTTGCCTGACGGCCAACCATTGCCACAAGCGGAATTTGATTGAAGAATACCCGCCGCAACTGATGGACCGCGGCATCGATGGCTTGTTTCTGATCGATACGCCGCTTCAACATGGCTTGAATCTTCCGGTGGTGGCGGTGGCCAACCATCGCAGCGTCGCCGGGGTCACCAACGTGGTGCTCGATCAGCGTCGCGGGGCGGCGTTGGTCTTGGAGCATCTGCATGAGTTGGGACATCGCAAGATAGCGTTCATGCGCGGCGGCAGCCATAGCTCGGATGCCGACGATCGCTGGGAGTGCCTTATGGCGGTGGCGCGGGAGTTCGACCTGGAAGTGCCGCCGGGGTTGACCGAACAAGTGCGGATGCGGGTCTCGACTCCGGATATAGGCTACGGGCCGGCCGTCGAGCTGATCGAGCGCGGCGAGGAATTCACCGCCTTGATCTGCTACAACGACTTGGCCGCCATCGGAGCCATACGCGCGCTGATGAATCGCGGCCTGCACGTGCCGGGAGACGTTTCCGTGGTGGGCTTCGACGACATTCAGTCCGCCGCCTTCAACAACCCCGCGTTGACCACCGTTCATCAGCCGTTGGAGAGGATGGGCTTGACGGCCGCGGCCATCCTGGTGGAAAGAATGCGCAACGACGAGACGTTCCCGGAGACGGTGATGATCGAGCCGACTTTGGTCGTTCGCGAGTCGACTTGCCCGCCCAACTCACGATGCACTCGCGGAATCTGGATTTGATGGGCTGTTGCGGAGAGGCTGCGGTTGCGGGTTCCCATCATTCGTCTTCGCCTGGACACTTCTCCGCGATCCGTTCCCCTGCCAGCCGCTCCAACTGATTCCGCCAGTCCAGAGACTCGACGAAGCTCTTCGACTCGCGCCATCCCGGTTCGACGATCACGCGCAGTTCGAGATAAACGCGGGTTCCGAGAAGCGATTCTATCTGACGTCGGGCTCCGGAGCCGATCTCCTTGAGCTTCGACCCGCCCTTGCCGATCAAAATAGCCTTTTGCCCCTCGCGCTCGCAATAAATTGCCGCCGCTATGCGAGTGAGCGGAAGACTCGACGGGGTCTCGCTCTTCTTGCGCGGAGGCGCTGCCTTCGGCTCCTCGAACTGCTCGATCGCCACCGCCGAGGCGTAAGGAACCTCTTCTCCCGTCTCCGCCAGTATGCTCTCGCGGATCAACTCGGCGACCATGAAGCGCTGCGGCTGGTCGGTGTACTGGTCTTTGGGATAGTAGCGTTCGCCGGTGGGCAGAACCTCGACGATCTTGCGCATCAAGATGTCGAGTCCGTCGCGTTTGCGGGCGCTTACCGGAACGATCTCAGCAAAGTTGTACTGCTTGGTCAGCGCATCGATGAGCGGCAGCAGGCGATCCTTGGAGACAAGGTCGATCTTGGTCAGCAGCAAGAAGACCGGACAGTCCAGCTTGCGGATCAGGCCGAAGAGGAACTCGTCCTCGCTGGCCCAATTCGTGCGCTCACGCTTGGGAGCTTGTGCATTCCCAGGTCCGGATTTTCGGACCTGGGATTCAATTTCGCTTCCCTCGCCGGCAGCCGGCTCTGCAGCCGCTTCCAGTTGCACCCGCCGCGTCGCGTCCATCAGCACCAGTACCAGGTCGCGGGTCTCCAGCGCCTCGTAAACCTCCTGCAGCATCCGCCGGTCCAGATGCGAACCAGGCTGATGCACACCGGGCGTATCCACAAAGACGATCTGCGCCGCCGGATGCACGCCCTTGCGTGCCGGCACCTCGACCACCCCGGCGATGCGGTTGCGGGTGGTCTGCGGCTTGGGCGAGACGATGGCGACCTTTTCGCCGGTAACGGCGTTGAGCAGCGTACTCTTGCCGGCGTTGGGCCGGCCCAGTATGGCGACAAATCCTGATTTCAAAAGGGGTAAGGCTCCTGTCTGAGTTTACCGCTCTTTTTATGCGAGCAGAGAGGGGAAATGGGGAATCCATGCGCCGCGATTGCCGTATCGTCGCGTATCTCTCTCGTCGTTCAAGTGACAGTAGGCTAGCGGTAACGGCGGGTGGTTTTGAGAACCATGGAAAAGACGCCGGATTCGTCGCGGGCTACGAGCAGGGAGACGTGGCGGTTGATGGCGACTTCGGCCTGAATCAACTGCTGGGCGGTGGTGTTGACGTTGGTGGCGTAGGTGAGGGTGACATTGGAGCCTAACTGCTCCTCGGCGATGATGCGCGAAGTGGAGTTGCCGAGGGCGCCGAGGTAGTTGGGATCGACTTTGACGGAGCCGGCGCCGAAGAGTTTTTGCACACGGCTGCTGACGGTGGCGTTGAGCGCGCCGCCGAGCAGGGCGTCGGTGGTGGGGCTGGCGCCGGACTGCTCCTGCTGCTGGGTATAGAGGCGCTGCTGGTTCTGGGTGCGGCCGAGGGCCAACAGAGCCACCACGTCGGCCTCGGGCAGGGGGGGATCGCTGCGGTAGTTTACGGCGAGCTTCCGCGGGGTTCCGTGCAGATCGAGGGTGATGTCGTAGTCCTCGACGCGGGCGGTGGCGCTGAGGTCGATGTTGGGTTCGATGCGGACGGGATTGGTGAAATCGAGTTCGCCGCGCTGCAGTTCGTAGCGGGTTCCGGCGATGAGGGCGCTGCCCTCGGCGATGGAAACGCGGCCGAGGAGCGAGGGCGAGGCCAGGGTTCCGCGCAGATGCAGGTCCACGTCGCCGGCCAGCTTGGCGAAGGAGTTCTGGAAGTTCAACTGCGAGGAGGAGGCCACGTGAACGTCGAGGCGGATGCGGTTGGAGGGGGCGTCAGGCGGGGCGATGGATTGCACGGCGTTGGCCTGCGCGGTCAGGGCGGCGATATCGAAGTCGGGACTGACGGCGAAGCGGGTTACAAGCACGTCGCCGGATAGGAGCAGATTGTTGCGCGCGCCTTGCAGCGTGAGTTGGGCATCGGCTTGGGAACTGATGCCTTGGGGATAGCGAATGCGAATGTTCTTGCCGGTCGCCGAGAGATTGGCATAAAGGCCGTTCTGCCAGGCAAGATAGCCACCCAGGCTGAGCAGGCCGCCGCCGGTCATGGCGGTGAGCGACTTGACCTCAAGGCGGTCTTGGTTGAACTCGAGTGTGCCGTGGAGCTGGCTGAGGCCGTTGGGCAGGTCTCCGAGAGCCAGCGAACCGTCCTGGAATTCGATGCGGCCTTTCAGGACCGGATTGCGCAGAGGACCGTGGGCTTCGACCTGGAAGGCGCTGGCGCCGCTGGCGCTCAGATCGGGATCGAAGGTCTCGGCGATCTTGAGGTTGATGGAACCGCTGGCGGCCAGATCGAGTTGCTGCTTTCCTCGGAGATCGAGGGTTCCCTGGGCGCGCAAGTCGGTCTGCTCGCCGGTTATGCGGAGCGGGTCGAGTGCAACGCGGGAGTCGGCGAGCGTTGCGTGGATGCCGCCCTCGCTTTTGAGGTGAACTCCGTAGAGGGTCGCCGCCAGCTCTTGCAGGCGCGCTTCGCCGCGCAGCCTTTCTGGATGGGCGAGGGGGCCTGCCAGGGTAACTGTGCCGGCCAGCGCGGAATCGCCGTTGAAGCCCTGAATGTGGGCGAAGTTGAGCAACGCTCCGATGCTGAAATGCGAAAAGTCGAGTTTGGCCTGGGTTGCATAGTCGCCGCCAAGCGCGGTCTGGCCATGCGCGGTGAATTCCGCGGTTTCCAGGCGCAAGCTCGCATCGTAGGCGACGATGCGGTCGGCGGTGCGGGCGACGATTTGCAGGTTGCCGATAGGTTCCGATGCCAGAGAGAGATTGTCGATGACGGCGTGGGTTTCAAAGCGTGGATCGTCGAGGGTTCCGGACCCCGAGATGGAGATATTCAGCTTGCCCGCCGCTGCCAGGTTCCGCTTGCGCAGCCAGTCGATGCGCGCCAGATCGAGGCTCGCGGCTTTTGCGTCCAACTGGAAACGCTTGGAGTGGAGATCGTAGGCGGCGGTGGCGGAAAGATCTCCGGCGGCGTGATTCACCGCAATCGAAGTGAACCTGAGCGTCTGGTTGGCAATGGTGGCCTGGGCGCGGATGCGCTGGATCGGCTCGCCGTAGACGCTAACTCCGCGCAGATCGACCCAGCCGGAGCCGCTGAGAGCATGGATCGGCCCATCGGCGTGAAGCTGCGCATCGAGCGAGCCTGTGACGGGAATGTTTTGACCGATGAAAGTCTGCACGTCGCCGATACCTAAATCGGAGGCGCGAAGGCGGAGATGGAGCAGGGAGTTGGCGTTGAAGGAGGGAGCGGTGAGCGAAGCGGCGGCTAGGCTCCCGTCGAGGGCCATAGTTGTCTTTCCTCGGCGCAACAGAGCGCGCTCGATGGCGATGCGGGCGGAAGAGTAGCTGCCCGTGGCCTCGACGGAGTCCCAGCGGAGGAATTGGGATTGGTTGGGCGGGATCGTCGGCAGCTCGATGGCCAGTTGCGTGGCCGTGACGGCGCCGGCAAGGTGCGGATCGACGAGCGAACCGGACCATGAGCCGTGGAATTCGGCTTGGCCGGAGAGAGCGACGGGCAGAGCGGCGGTTCCCGATCGCCCGTTGCGGGTCAGCCCCAGATCGCGCAGGACGGTATCGAAGTCTGCGAGGTTGGCGGAGTGGAGTTCCACGGCGATTGCCGTGGCGGTGGAGAGAGGATAAGCGCCGAGATGGCCGTGGGCCTCGATCCGGCTGGAAGGCAGGCTGAGATTGAATGCGCGCAGATCAACCGCGCCGTCGCGCTGAGTGTAGCTTCCGTCGATGGCGCCGCTGGCGGGGACTTCCCCGGCGACGGGGCGCTGGGAGGGGCTGAGGGCGAGTTGAGCGGCAACGCAAAGGGTGCGGTTGTCTCCGTTGGTCCAAGTGGCGATTGCCGGGCCGTTGACGAGGGTATTGAACCCAAGCCGCTGGAATGGCCCCTGGCCCACCATATCCATGATCGCATCGAGAGATACGTTTTTGAACTCGGCGCTTACCTTGCCGTTGACGGGAATCGGGATCGGCGCTGGATGAGGCGGCGCGACCGAGGCTTGGGAGGGAGGCTTGATTCGCGGCTGAGTGCGGAAAAGTCCCTTGCGGGCTTTTACTCTGGCCACGGGTGGCGGCATCGCGGGGAGCGGGGGCAGCCAGTGGTCAAGGGCTACTTCGCCGTGCAACTGGCCGCCCTGGCGCAGGCGGGCAACGATTGAGGAGATCAGCAATTGGTTGGGGTCGGCATGAACGCGCGCGTCCAACAGTATGCCGGTCGCAACCACTCCGGTTCCGATATAGTCGCCATTGTCGATGTGAATGGGGCCATCGATGCGAAATTGGTCGGCTTGGCCAGCCGCAATGAGGTCCAGATGCGCGATTCCCGCCGGCGCATAGGGATAGCCGGTGATGGGATCGAGCAGCTTCATATCCAGATCGCCAAGCGCGCGGGCTTGCCAGTGGGGATGGGCGAAGTCTTCGAGAGAGCCGGAGATTTCCAGTGCCCGGTCCTTCAGCCCGCGGCAGCGGGAGACGATTTGCAGGGAGCGGAGATAGGCCGCCTTGCGCGTCAGGTCCAGAATCGCTTGAAAGCTGCCCTCGACCGGGAGCGGTTCCGATTTGACGGTTCGCTCGGAAGCGACGATCGCCGGGCGGCCGCGGGAGAGATTCAAATTGGCGGCTTGGGCTTCGATTCGATAACTTTCCGGGTTGCCGGAAGCGGATGGAATGTAGCTCATGCGCAGGGCAACGTCGCTTGCTATGAAATCGAGGGGCAGGTAACGGTTTTGAAAGTCGAACGCGGCGGCGCGGTCTTCGTAATGAAAGAGGCCCCGCGCAACCTCAACGCGGCCGGCCTTGGCATCGAAGAGCCTTTCGATGGCCGATGCGCCCTGCTGGCGGGGATTGCGCGGCTGGGGCAGATTGGTCGAGCCGTCGGGGTAGACGATCAGATGCAGCGCGGGCGCGGTAACTTCGAGATCGCGGAGCAGAATGCGCGGACTCCAGAAGTCCAACAGGCTCAAGCGCAGGCGCAGGCGCCCGATCTGGGCGCAGGGAGCTTCTTCGGGGGCTTCGCGTCCGTGAATGACCACCCCTCCGGCCTCGGCTTCGAGATGGAGCAGCTTCCAGTGGAAGGAAGCGATCTCGACGCGCCCACCGGTTGCGGCTTGCAGGCCGTGCACCAAGCGATTGCGAACGAAATTCTCCCCGGCAGCCGAACTGGCCCAGAAGTAGAGGCCAGCCAGTGCCAGAACCGTCAAAGCCGCGGTGCAGAGTGCCGTAAGAGGAAGATGGCGCAGAAAGAAGCGGCGCAGTCGGCGAGGCGGCTCTATCGAAGAGGGGAAGGGCGGTGTGGGTTCGCTCATTGGCTTCCCTCTCCGTCCGCGCCCTGCGATGCGGGGGGTTCAAGCGCCGGGTCCAGCACTTCAACATCGCCCTGTTCGCGCAGGTTCTTGAGCCAGTCGCCGAAGAGCAGGTTCACCTGTTGCTGAAGCAGTATCTCCTGAATGCGCGGGGCCACTTGGTCGAGCGATGGAACCGGATCACCGGCGGCGTACCGCGTCAGCAGGGTTTCGCGGTAGTACGTCGCGATCGCCTGCTGCGGGATTTGAATGCCTTGCCGAAAGCGCTGTTCGATGAAGCGCAGAATCTCAAGCCGATAGCGCAGATAGCTTTCGACCCGCTGCGGCGAGAGGCGGCGATCGGCGAGGAAAGCCTTCCATCCGGCCTCGGAGGAGCAGTCTTGGCGAACGCAAGCGGGCAACTCCCTGCGAATCTCCGCCAGCCGCGCGGCCACCTCGGCCTGCGAAGGTTCGACGGCTTGGGCATCCTCCTGGCGGATCTGCTGCTGGATGAGGGCGCGGGCGATCAACTGTTGCAGGGCGCGTGGGGGAGAGAGAACGTCGCTGCCGGCGTTGGCGGGGTCGAGAACGGCCAGCCGCATCTCCTCCTTCAGATCGCTGGCCAGGATGGGCTGGTTGTTGACAGCGGCGATTACTCGGTCAAGTACGGCGGGGGCGGCTGATGCCGCGGCCTGAGCGCTGGAACGAAGCAGCCCCACGGCGGCCATGCACAAAAGGCAGGCTTGCGCGCGCAGAGACTTGCGCCAGTTTGAGTGCCGGGTTGAGGAAGCGATGCTCATCAGAAGGTCTGCCCCAGACTGAAGAAGAAATTGAAGTGGGGAGCCTCGCCCACGTGCGGATCGGAGAAAATAATCGACTGCGAGTAGTTCACGCTGATGGGATAGATGGGTGGGTTCAGGTCATAGCTGAAATCCAGCCGGATCGGCCCAACTGGTGTATGGTAGCGCAAACCCAAACCCGGCGCGTGGGAAAAGTAATTGAAGCTGCACCCCCATTGTTGGCCGGTTGAATTTGCCGGGGGGAGAGTCGATGGCAACGTCGTGTCCTTGCAGTTTTCCCGCTCCGGCTGATGAACTCTCAGAGCGCTGGCCCAGACATCTCCCGCGTTGGTGAAGACGTTGCCCATATCGTGGAAGAGCACGAAGCTGACGGTGTTGCCAAGCCAGGGGAGCGTGGGCGGGGGCAGACGCATCTCGGTGCTATTGATAAGCGCGCCCGCCCCGCCGATGGGGAAGCCGGTCTCCGGATCGCGAGGGCCCGCGGAGTTGCTGGCGAAGCTGCGCAGCGAACTGGCGCCGCCGGCGTAAAGGCGCTCTGGCAAGGGGATCAACTCCGCGCCGCCCGTCCCAAAGGCTCGCTCCTGGCCGTAGCGGGTATTGCGGGCCAGCACAAAGCGGCCTTTGTCGAAGGCATAATAGCTGGAGTTGGACACGTCGATGCGGTTGAACTCGGCCTGGGCGCCGAAGACCGCTCCGGAGAGAAACTCCTGGAAGCTGATGTAAGTGCCGCGATGCGCATCGAGGGGCGAGTCTCGGGTATCGCGAATCCAGGTGAAGGCCGGGCCGGCCACGCGCACCGCCGTGGCCAACTCGGCGATCTCGGCGGGAAACACCTGCAAGCTGCTGGCCTGCACCTTGACGCGGCGGAAATCGAGTTCGTAGAGCAGCGTGTTGGCCCTGGAGATGCGCGATCCGGGGGTATCGAAGCGCTCGGTCCAGCGCATGCTGCCCTCCAGTTTCGAGGCAACGTAGGTGCTCACATCGAGGCTGTTGGCGTAGCCGGCGGAGAAGTTGAGCCCGAAATTGCGGTTGCCCTCGAAGTGCGGATTCTGGAAGAGCAGATCGAGTTTCTGCTCCAGCAAGCCGTAGGTGCCGCGCAGCGAGGCCGACTGCTGGCGTCCAAAGAGGTTGTTGCGGGTGATGCCGGCGAGTACGCGGGGACTCACTCCGGTCTTTCCGTTCGGGTTGCAGGGAAGGCCGCCGGCATAGGCGCTGGCGCAGTTGTTCTGGGGGGTTCCCGTCTGCGCCTCGAATCCGAACCCGTAAGTGAGCGCCCAGCGGCGCGCCTCGGTCGCCTGGAGCAGCACGGTCTTGTCGGTCTCCCCGCCGTCGGCATTCTCGACCGCCGCATCGACCTCGCTGAAGAGCGCTAGGTCGTAGAGGTTGCGTTGCGTCTCGGTGAGAGCCGTCTGGTTGAGCGGATCGCCGGGATGCAGCTCGATGGTCTTTGCGACGGTAGACGGCTGCGTGTAATGCAAGCCCCTCAGCAGCGCCTTGCGTACAAATATCTGCTGGCCCGCGGCGATGTGAAAGACCACGTCGACCTTCTTCGGGTCTGCCGGGTCCGACTGCTGGGTAACTTCGACCCGCGCCTGGTCGAAGCCCCGGCTCAGATAGTCGGTCGTCAGCGCATCCCGGTCGCCGGCCAGGTTTTGCGGCGAAAGCAGTTGGCCGGGCACGGTGTTCAGCAAGGGGACGAGCTTGTCGGCATCGATGCCATCGTTGCCTTCCAGCCGCACCGTGCCGACGTGCGTCTGTTGCCCTTCGTCGATGCGATAGACGACCGCGAACGGAGCCGTCTTACCGGTTCTCCGCGCGTGATACGAAGACGGACCGGCAGAGGCGGAACCTCCTGACGGCTCGTCAATCTGGCCTGTCTGGATATTCGGGACGACTTTCACGTCGCTGAAGCCGTTGTTGCGATAGATCGCCTGCAAGGCGCTCACGTCCGCGCTCAACAGCGCCTGACTGTAGGCTCCGTGGCGGTCGAAGGCATCGGCGGCGCGAACGCCGAGAAGCTGCTTGAGGGTCGCGGCGTCGAAGTAGCGATTTCCTTCCACGGAAACCCGCTGCACACGGCGCCGCGGCCCCAGGCGCACGTTATAGAGTATCTTCACCTGGCCGGATTGCGATATTGGCTGTGTATGGTCCACCTTCACATCGAAGTAACCCAGCCGTTGGAAGTAGTCGCGCAGGCGGCGATTGCCCTCGTTGAGCAAGTCTTCGTCCACGGCGCCTTCCTCGAAGACCGGGATTGCGCGCCGTATCCGGTCCTCGCTTAGGCTCGCTCCCTGCACCAGCACCTTCACCACCGGGCCGCGGTTGGCGGTGAAACGGTAGTCGGTCTTGCCGGACTGGGCGGAGAATTTCTGGGAGTCGATTTTGATACCCGCCTCCAGGCGATCCTCTTGCTTGTATTTCTTGAGCGCCCCGGCCACCGCGCGATTGGCCGTATCGCGGTCCACCATGGAACCGGCGCGCAGGCGGGCATGACGGCGGAACTCCTCCACGCTCATCCCAGGGTCTCCGGAAACTTCGACCGCGCCCACCCGCGCGCGAGGGCCGTCAAGAACGTGAAACGATATATCCACCAACTGCTCATCCGGAATCGGGGTCAGGCTTTGAGCGATCTTAGGCGCATGGTAACCGTTCGTCGCCAAGGTTTGGCGCATCCGCTCCAGCGCCTGGCTCAGCTTGACCTGGGTGAAGCGTGTGCCGAGAGCAAGCCGGGCGGCGCGCTCCAGTTGCGCGTTCAGCGTGGGGCCTTTGGCTCCGTCCACACTCACGCTTCCGATGAACGTGCGCGGCGCTCCGCGAAAGACCAGCGCCACGCCGTCCTCATCGCGCGTCCGCTGCCGCAACCCAGCGACCTCGATGCTCTCGTAAAGTCCGGTAGCGAAGAGTTGGCGCAGACTTTTCTTCAATTCTTCGCGGTTGAGCGGCGCTCCCTCGGCCTGGGCAAGATGGCCCGCCAGTGCGCCCAGGCGGGCAGCCGCAACCCCCTCGAAGGAGATGCTCCGCACCGTCCATCCCTCCCATTGAGACAAGGAATCCTCGCTGGTCTCCCACTTCGGAAGAGTCGCTCCGTCGCTGCCAACGTTGAGGGGGGCGGAGATTTGCGCGTGTGCGGAGTGCGAAGCGTAGGGAAAGGAAGCGGCGCGTTGGAGGGATGGATTCGCAGTGCGCGACTGCTGGCTCGATGCGCTTGCCGCCGCGCCGGTTGCGAAGATCAGAACGAATGCCCACAAAGCCCCGCGCCCGCGCCGATGGCCGCGTCGCCCTGCCGGTTTTGCCATCAAGACCATCTCTCCATAAAGACCGTCTCTCCCTATTCGTCGGTAGCGCCGATCTTGCGGCCTCCAACCTTCGTTTGCGCGCCATGGGCCGCTCCTCGCCTTCCGACGAGGAAGCCGAATTCTCCCCGCGATCCACAAATCGCTCTTCCCTCTTCCCCGATCTCTTATACTAACGGCGAAAGAAGGTCGGCGCAGCGGCACACATCTTCGAGGAATGAGTCCCCCATTCGTTCCCTGCCCATACGCCCGCCCAATCGAGCTTCCCGCGCCTCTCCAGGGTAGCCGCGTAGCCGATTTCTTTGCCGCCTTCTTCGCTGTCGAGCCTGCTCTGTTGCGAGATTCGCTTCGCACCGACGAGCTTTCGCGCTCCCATGACGGCATCCAATTTCGCTTCCAAGCGGCCGTTCACGCTCACATTCGTTGCGTCTTGGCCGATACTCTTCTCGAACCGGGACGCACAAGGCGCAAAACATTCGGCCTCCGGGAGGCGGCGCATTTGCCCGAACTCGAGCGCGAGAACCGGTTCCGGCATCTGAGCGTATTCGGAAGAGCAGCGCGCGGATTGGGAAGATGACGGAGAAAGAGGAGCGAAGTTCCTGAAACTTTTGGTATCCTGCTCCGTCTAATGGAGAAAAGTTGACAAAAGGACACTCAATGCCAAGCAAACCTTTTGAATTGCCACCGTCTCACACCCCGCCCGGGAAAGAAGAGTCTCATCTCCGCAGAATTCCCGTCCTGCCGGTTCGCGATACCGTCCTGTTTCCCCATGCGGTGCTGCCGCTCACGGTGGGCCGGGAAAGCTCCATTCAGTTGATCGAGTCGCTGGGCGAGGAGCGGTCGATTGTGGTGGCGGCACAGATAGACCCACGTTTGGACGCGCCCAAACCCGGCGATCTGCATTCAGTGGGAACCCTGGCCACGGTGCACAAGGTTGTGCGTATGCCCAACCAGAGCCGCTTCGTCTTCACCGAGGGAACAGAGCGTGTGCGGCTGGTGCGCTTTGCCCAGACCGAGCCGTTCATGATCGCCGCCGTGGAGATACTCGATGAAACCGAATCGGCCTCCACGCCCAGCGGCGAAGCCTTGGTGCGCAATGTGATTGGGCAGTTCCAGCAGATCGTGACCGAATCTCCGACGCTCTCCGACGAACTGCGGACCATCGCCGCCAATATCGACGAACCCGGCCGTCTGGTGGACTTTGTGGCCTCCTCGCTGCCTTTCCTGACCACTGACGACAAGCAGCAGTTGCTGGAGACATCCAGCATACTCAGCCGGCTGGAGTTGCTAAACAGCCATCTGGCCAAGGAGATCGAGGTGCAGCAGTTGCGCACCAAGATCCAGACCGAGGTGCAGGATCAGGTGCAGCAATCGCAGCGCGACTACTATCTGCGCGAACAGCTCAAGGCCATCCAGAAGGAACTCGGCGATGTGGACGAGGGCCAGCGCGAGACCGAGGAACTGCGCCAGAGGATCGAAGCCGCCGGAATGCCCGAGGAGACCAAGAAGGAGGCGTTGAAGGAGTTGGCGCGGCTTTCCCGGATGTCTCCCATGGCCGCCGATTACTCGCTCACCCGCAACTACATCGACTGGCTGGCAGTGTTGCCCTGGGCCAAAAGCTCCGGGTCGAAGATCGACATCGAGAAGGCCAAGGAGATTTTGGACGAGGATCACTACGAGTTGAAAAAGGTCAAGGACAGGATTCTGGACTACCTCAGCGTCCTGGAGTTGAAGCCGGATATGAAAGGCCCGATTCTGTGCTTCGTTGGCCCTCCGGGAGTGGGCAAAACCAGCTTGGGCCGGTCGATCGCGCGGGCTTTGGGGCGCAAGTTCCAGCGCATCTCTCTGGGCGGTATGCACGACGAGGCCGAGATTCGGGGCCATCGGCGGACTTATATAGGCGCGCTTCCCGGCCAGATCGTTCAGAGCATCCGGCGGGCCGAGACCAACGACCCGGTCATTATGCTGGACGAGATCGACAAATTGGGCCGGGACTTTCGCGGCGCCCCCGCCTCGGCGCTGCTCGAGACGCTGGACCCGGAGCAGAACTGCGCCTTCCGCGATCACTACCTCGATGTCCCCTTCGATCTCTCCAAGGTCTTGTTCATCTGCACCGCCAATGTGCTCGATCCGGTCCCCGCGCCGCTCCAGGACCGCATGGAAGTGATTCCTCTGCAAGGCTACAGCGAGGACGAGAAGAAACATATCGCCTTCCGCTACCTGATTCCGCGGCAGATCAAGGAGAACGGCATCACGCCCGAGCAAATCGAGTTTCCCGCGGAGACGGTGAACCATCTGGTCCGCCACTATACCCGCGAGGCCGGGGTGCGCAAGCTGGAGCAAGTGATAGGCACGGTCTGCCGCAAGCAGGCGCGGCGCGTGGTCGAGGCGAAGCCGGATAAACTGATCGTGACCCGCAAGACGGTCAAGGAGTTTCTGGGCGGCATTCAGGTGCGTGTGGACACCGAGGTCGCCGAGCGCGTCAAGCGGCCCGGTGTCGCCGTCGGATTGGCCTGGACCCCGGCCGGCGGCGACATTCTCTTCATCGAGGCCAACAAGATGAAGGGCAAGGGCAACTTCGCCATGACCGGGCAGATCGGCGAAGTAATGCAGGAGTCCATGCAGGCCGCGCTGACCTGGGTGCGATCGAACGCCGTTGAGTTGGGGCTGGCCGAGGACTTCACCAAGGAAATCGACCTGCACATTCATGTGCCGGCCGGAGCGATTCCCAAGGACGGCCCCTCCGCCGGGGTGACCATGGCCGCGGTGCTGGTTTCGCTCTTGACCGACACGCCCGTGCGCCCGCTGACGGCCATGACCGGCGAGATCACCCTCAGCGGCAACGTCCTGCCGGTGGGCGGCATCAAGGAGAAGTTTCTGGCCGCGCGGCGCGCCGGAGTGGAGACCGTCATCCTGCCCTTCGACAACCGCCAGGATGTGGAAGAGGACCTGACCCCGGAGCTGATCGAGGGGGTCGAGATTCACTATGCCAGCCGCATCGAGGATGTGCTGGATGTGGCTCTGCCGCGGTTGAAGGCGCGGACGGATGCGCGCTCACCGGCAGAGACGGAGCTTGCTGTCAGCGCGGCAGCCTGAGCGAATCCGCGCCCTGCCGGAGCCTGCTCATCCATTGTCGGAAGCCGGCTCCGGCCGGTTCCGATTCTTTGCGGCGGCGCGGCTTGGATTGTTTCCAGTCTCAGGCCTGTTTTGGATTGGGAAACAGATTGTTGGCAATGATCGTCACAAGAGCGAGAAAGTTCGCTACCGAAGTTGTAATCAACGCGATGAGAACGGAATCGCTGAGATGAAACCCGGAGTTTGAACGACCAGCCTGCCAAACCATCTGGCTCACATCCCAAACCCACCAAGCGCTTCCCATAAGCACGAAAATGAACAGAGTCGGCTTGAGCAGGAAGCCCATGATCCAGTCGTAAAATTCGCGCCATTGCGGGGAAAGCACCCCTGACATTGCCTTGCTTTCCAGAACCGATTCTTCCAGGGATACCGGATTGTCAGGGAGGGGAAGTTCGGCGATATTCGCCCCATGAGCGCGGTAACAGTCCAGCATCGTCTCAACGCCGATATCCGCATCCGTAGGCTCCCTGCCGAGCTTTTCCTTTAAGTTATCGCGGTAGCGATCGCGTTTTTGTTGGGCTTCGTCTTGTGACATGACTATCCATTCGCCTTGACGGCTATCCGCTTCTTGAATTCATTCCGAATGTACGCATCTGGAATCCTCGGATTACTCCAAAAACCAGTATTCCTGCGGCGCACCGTATCCCATGCGTCCCCCGGCTCATGGGTAAGCACCCCCAGTTGCACACCGCTCAGGTGTCCATACTTCGTCCATGTGACGCTTATAACGTCGCGAGCCTTTTGATCCAAATCCGTGGCGCCCGAAGGAACATCCATTTCATCCTCAATCAGTGGAACCCGCATCTGGAGGAATTTCGAGTAGAGCGAAGGGATGATTGGACCGTATCTCCCCGCTTCCACCTTCTCCCGGATGAGGGGGCTGCCGAAGAAAGTGAGATTCAGGCCATGAGCAAGGTACACCAGCTTCAGAACCTTTTGAGGACTGCAAGGATTCCCCTCCTCTAGCCCGCGACGAATGAATTCATTGGCGATCTGAGCCGCAAAATAGGCCACGGTCCACCCCCTTTCTCCCCATCTTAGCATTTTTGCTTGTACAGCGGACATCCAGCAAGAAGCCGGATTGAGTGCATCCTTTCGCTTTTCAAGGATATCGCGCCGCGACTGTTTCAGGCCTCCGCCGACCGCAACGGCTCAACTCGCTTGCCTCTTGGCTTCGCATTCGACGCCTGCCAGAAGTCGTAGTCGTTCTGCAGATTGAACCAAATCTCCGGAGAGTCCTGCCCAAACGCCTCGCTTATCCTGATAGACATCTCAGGCGTGATACCGGCCCTCTCATTCAAGACGCGGGACAGCGCAACTCTCGAAACTCCGATATGCGCAGCAAACCCGGTCACGCTCATGGGGATAGCTGCGATCGCTTCCTTGACGATCCTTCCGGGATGGGGTGGATTGTGCATCCGCACGGGTTGCCTCCTTCAAGCCGGGAATCGCCCGGATCGGCCTTAGTGACAATCCTGATAGTCCACCAGGATTGCATTCTGCTCTTCAAACCGAAATGTCAAGCGCCAGTTTCCGCTGACCTTGACAGCCCAATGACCAGCCGGCTCCTCATGCAGAGGGTGAAGTTTCCACCCGGGTAGATTCATCCCCTGGGACTCGAAGCGCGGTTCAAGATAGCCAATTGATTTTCCAGCTTCTTGACGTGCGCGGGGTTGATGCCCGCCTTCGAGCCATCTCTGAAGAGCTTCTCCAGCCCCGTATGCTTGAACGACTTGATCGCTTTCTCACTGTATCGCTCATAGATACAGATGTCAACCGTCTAGGCGTTGGGCCGTCCCGCCGCGATCCTGTTGGAATTCCCTAACATCCCGAGGCTTCACGCCCGTCCAGAAAACGAACAAATGTGGCAATCCAGCCTGTAGAAAACCAAAGTCATGCCGATATGGAGGAAGACTCCAGTGCGCGGACGCGCGCGGAAAAGCGGTGATTATGGCAACCTCCTCCGTCTTGGCTACCCACACAATCGTCCCGTTGCACCTTGCGGGAAACATGACCGAACAACAGAACCGCCAGCTTCAAGAGCTTCTGGCCGATGCGGCTCAGGACGCTTACCGGGCAGCCATCGAGCAGATGGATCAACAGCGTGCGCAGATCGTTCTGGATATGAAGAAAAAACTCCAGTCGGAGGTTGCCGAACTGGTGGCGGATGCGGTTCACCGTCACACGGTCAGCGACAAGTACAAGGATGAGGAGGTGGCTTCGGATCGCGTGTACCCGCCAACTTACAGGGTGCGGCCGATCGAGGCACAAGTCACGGAACTGCGGAAGTTCTTTCCCAAACTGGGCAGTTGCCAGGAGAAGCTGGCGCGCCGGGCGCTGCCGGAGGGCGCTGAGGAGTGGTTTGCGATACCGCGCTGGGAGGCGTTGGCGCCTACCTACAACGAAGCGGTGGAGATGGTGCTGGCGGTTCTATCCACCAGGCGCAAGGTGCAGAACCGGATCGCGGGCCGGCTGGGTCCGACCTATCTGCGCCAATCCGAGCGCTCCAAGCTGGCGGCGTCGATCTTGGCCGACCAGCAGCAGGGAAACGACATTCTGGTGCTGGCCGCGCAGGCCGGAATGCTCCATCGCGGCTGTTCGGCCCGCCGCGCCCGGGTGAAGATGGCCGGCAACGAGTTCGGCGCCGGTATCTTTACCATCGCCTGTATGCTGCTCACCCATCCAGAACGCCTTTCCAGCGAAGATACGCTCATGATCGACTGCGGCGGCGACCAGTATTCGGTGCGAGGAGACTATACCTTCGACCGCGTGCCTCTGCTCGATTACGATATCTCCGGCATCGAGATCAGCATCTTCTATGAGGACCGCGCCCGCAACCTGTGGGGAACTCCCTCCGGCTTCCTCTACAAGCTGGTCTGACGCTCCTTTCCGTCGCCCGATCGCCGCCTGCCGCGTCTAACCGGCAGGCGGTATTCTTTGGGACGGGATGCGAATGCAAGTTATCTTCAAGAGTGCGAAAAAGCGTTGGCTGGACGCCTGCCCGGCAGTCTTCGAGGCAACGCGAAGCGGCCGGCCTTTGCGCTTTGCCCGCCTTTGCGAGCTGCATCTTCGCGGCTGGCTTTGGCTGTTGCTGTTCGCCGCGCCCTCCGCCGCGCAGGAGATTGCCTTGCGCATGGACGTGCGGCTCGTGAACCTCTTCGTGAACGTGACCGACCGCAACGGAGCGATCGTCGGAGGGCTTTCGCTAGAGGATTTTGCGGTTGCCGAAGACGGACGGCCGCAGCGGATCGCGGTCTTCGAGCGCCAATCGGAGCTGCCTCTCAACCTGACGCTGGCCATCGATACCAGCGGCAGTGTGCGCAAGGATTTAGCCCTTGAGGCCGATGCCGCCCGGCGCTTCGCCCATGCCCTCTTGCGGCCCCAGGACCGGATGAGCCTGCTTCAGTTTGCCACCGACGTGCGCGAACTCACTCCCTTCACCAACAAGCTGAGCCAGATCGATCGCGGGCTGAGCCAATTGAAGGGCGACTGGGCGACCGCGCTCTACGACGCGATCTGTCTCGGCGCGGAGCGGCTGGGAAAGTTGGAGGGCCGCAAGGTGCTGGTGCTCATCTCCGACGGCGACGATACGGCCAAAAGCAGCACCTACGCACAGGCTCTGGAAGCGGCGCTGCGCAACGAAGCGACCATCTACAGCATCATCGACGTGCCTATCGAGGCCAGCGCCGGCCGCGACCTGGGCGGCGAACACGCGCTTATAACTCTCGCCGAGCAGACCGGCGGCAAGAGCTATTACGCCGGCGACGGCGGACTCGACAAAGCCTTCGCGCGGGTAAGCGACGATCTGCGCACCCAGTATCTGCTCGGTTATTATCCAAAGAATCAAGAGCCGGGAAAGACGTTCCATCGAGTGCAAGTTACCATTCCCAGAGCCGCCCCCGAAGCCTTTGAGATTCGCCACAAGACCGGCTATTACATGGAGGCGGCCGGCAAGTGAAGCGGGTCGCTTGAATTCCGGATCGTAGGAGGATCGGAACGCACGGCACCCCGATTCTCGCATACAGAGACGCCCATCCACCTCGAATTCGTATGTCTCAGTACGGGTTGACTTGGACAGGAACAGCGCTGTTGTTCATCGCCCCGTTGCCGAGTTCGCCGCTGGTTCCCGAACCCCAAGACCAGAGCGTCCCATCGGTGCACAAAGCCTCGTTGTGGAAGTCGCGCGTCATGATGTACACCGCGCTGCACAACCCCTGCACCTGGACCGGAACCAGGCTCTCGTCAATGCCGGGTACGCCCAGTTGTCCCGCGCCATTGGAACCGAAGGTCCAGACGGTCCCATCCCTGAGCAGCACCGATGTGGACGAATCGCCTCCCAGCGCCATGATCGCCCCGCTCAGCCCCGAAATCCGCTCCGGCGTGTAATGGTCGTTCTCAGTGCCGTCGCCCAGCATCCCGTACCCGCAAAAGAAGCCAAGGTTGTTATTGTCGTAAGTGTCTTCGCAGTCGAAGGCGCCCTGCCAATTGTTCGCCCCCCACGTCCACACCGTGCCGTCGGCGCGGATCGCCACCACGTGCGTCCATCCCGCCGAAACCCACACCACCTGATCGATGCCCGGCACCGGAATCGGCGTGAGCCGGTTGGTCGTCGTCCCGTCGCCGATCTCGCCTTCCGCGTTGTTTCCCCACGCCATCAGCGTGTGATCCTGCATCAGCGCGATGCTGAACTCGAAGCCCGCCGTGACCATGATGGGGTCCGTCACGCCCGCGACCTCGATCGGAACCGGGTAGTCGTTGTTCGAGTCGTCAACGCCGTTGCCAAGAGCCCCGTACTCATCCCAACCCCAGGTCCACACTGTCCCGTCGGACTTGACGGCGACGGAATGGTACCCGCGCGAACCCAGCTTCACGATCGAGCTCAGGCCGCTCACCTGGACCGGCGTGGAACTGTCCGTCGTCGTCCCATCGCCCAACTGCTGATGGGTGTTGTTGCCCCACGCCCACACGGTGCCGTCCGACTTCAGGGCGATATTATGCTGCTCACCGCCCATCGCGGCGACGATGTCGCTCAGATAGCCCGTTCCGCCCGCCCCCACAACCTGGACTGGCGACGAGCTGTTCGTCGTCGTTCCATTCCCCAACTGCCCCTTCGCGTTCAGACCCCAAGTCCAGACCGTTCCATCGGGTTTCATCGTGATCGCTTCGCGCGCTCCACCCCAGATGGAAGCGGGCGGCCAGTTCGTCGCGCTCCATTGCGCGTAGAGAGTGACATCGCTGTTGCCTATCGTGAAGGTTTCACCTATGGCGCGCTCCGCTCCCGACCCATTGGCGGCGGTGTTCCATCCGGCAAAAGAGTAGCCCGGATTGAAAAAGAAGCCGAGGTTCCCACGCACAGTCGCAGTCGACCCAGCGGCGTACTGATTTGGATCGGGCAGCCCGAAACCGCTGCTGCTGCCGTTGCCGTTGTAAGTCACCAGATAAGTTGCATTGGAGGAGGTCCACTGCGCGTACAGCACCGCATTCGCGCCGCCCATTGCGAAGGTCGCGCCCGATGCGTAAGCCGTGCCGGAGCCGTTGGCCGCCGTATTCCAGCCGGAGAACGAATATCCCGCGTTGACCAAACCGCCGGTGTTGCCCAGCGCCGTGACCGTGGCTCCGACCGCGTACCTGTTGCCATCCGTGGGAACCGCGCCCCCGGTGGCGCCGTTGCCGTTGTAAGTCACGGTGTAAGTGGGAACGAGCGTCC
>Ga0181520_10004612_pt1 | contig 22869 bp, 16 predicted proteins | sample PEATcosm2014_Bin_29_FD_132451 | JGI IMG/M metagenome (GOLD analysis project Ga0181520, IMG submission 132451) | Peatland microbial communities from MTU Mesocosm Facility, Houghton, MI, USA - PEATcosm2014_Bin02_30_metaG | ecosystem: Environmental > Terrestrial > Soil > Wetlands > Peat | place...
CCGTATTACCGTAGTTCCAAGGTTCTCCAGTGGGACGCCAAGGCGATGAGGTTCACCAACGACGATCAGGCCAACAGCTTTGTCGAGATGCCCTACCGCAAGGAATGGGACTATAAGAAGGCTTAAATCCATGAACACAAAAGTGTACATGATCGCGCTGACGGTTTTTGCGGCACTGGGCAGTCTCATGCTCGCGACAGCCCAGCAGACCAGACCGGCCGGCGGCGACGCGACACGCCCTCCGAAGGAGGTTGCGGCCGATCTGGGTGGCGGCGTGAAGCTGGACATGGTCCTGATTCCCGCCGGCGAGTTCATGATGGGCTCGCCCAATTCCGACCGCAACGCCGCGGCCGACGAGAAACCCCAGCACCGCGTGCGGATCACCAAGCCGTTTTACCTGGGGAAGTATCCAGTGACACAGGAGCAGTGGACGGCCGTAATGGGCGTCAACCCGAGCTTTTTCAAGGGTGCGAAAAATCCCGTGGAAGAGGTGAGCTGGGACGATTGCCTGCAATTCCTGCGTCGGCTCAATGAGAAGGTGGGTGGCGGGAAGTACCAGTTTCCCACCGAGGCGCAATGGGAATACGCCTGCCGCGCGGGAACCACGACCAGGTATTGCTTCGGCGACGATGAAACGGGGCTGGCCGACTATGGCTGGTACGACAAGAACTCCGGCGGCAAGTCGCACCCGGTCGGCGAGAAAAAGCCCAATGCCTGGGGACTCTACGACATGCACGGGGACATCTGGCAATGGTGCCTGGACTGGTATGACCCCGGGTACTACGCGGTTTCGACCACGGATGATCCAACCGGGCCGGCAACGGGCACGGCCCGCGTGAGTCATGGCGGCTGCTGGTTCAGCCCGGCGAGCAGCGCCCGCTCGGCAAACCACGGCCGAATCGAACCCGAGCACCGCGGCTCGCACCTGGGCTTCCGCGTCTGCATGGTTCCACCGGACAAGTGATCGCGAGCATCAACATTTTGAAGGAGAAGTCATGATCGGAAATACACCATTGGGAAGAAGGACAACCTGCTCCGCATTGGTTTTGCTGGGCATGGTGTTGTTTGCCGGCAGTAATTTCGCGCAAACGACGCGGCCGACCACCAACCCGCAGGGGTCGGCCCAGGCCGCCACTACGCAAGGCGGGATCGGCGTCATGCGCGATATCACGGCAAAGCAGCTTGTCCTTGACATGAAGATCGGCTGGAACCTGGGCAACACGATGGAGGCCAGCCCCGGCGAAACGGGATGGGGGAATCCCGTCACCACACAGGCCATGATCGATGCGCTCAAGGCCAAGGGATTCAAGACGGTGCGAATCCCCATAACCTGGAGCGGCCATCTCGGCCCCGCGCCGGATTACACCATCAACAAACAGTGGCTGGACAGGGTCGAGACCATCGTCAATTACGTCCTTAAGGACGGCATGTACGCCATCATCAACACGCACCATGATGGATGGATCAGACTCACTCCCGCCGGCCAGGAGGCGGGAACGGCCGAGGCCGCCAAGGTGTGGGGCCAGATCGCCGCCCGCTTCAAGGATTACAGCGATTATCTGATTTTCGAAACCTTCAACGAGCCCAAGGGAGCGCAGAATCAATACAGCGGCGGAACCCCCGAGTCGCGCACCGTCCTCAATGCGTATCACCTTGCGGCCGTCAACGCCATCAGGGCCACCGGCGGAAACAACGCCAGGCGGATCATCATGTGCTGCACGCACGCCGCGACGCCATCCGACGCGGCCATACAGGATTTGGTGATCCCCAACAACGACCCGAGGATCATTGTCTCAATTCACACGTATTACCCCGGCGGATTGTCCTTCGGCAACCAGAACAGTTGGGGAACCGACGCCGACAAGGCGGCCATGCGAAAAGAACTCGACCGCGAAGCCAGGGACGTATCCAGCAAAGGCGGCGGCACGGCCGTGATCGGCGAATGGGGTTCGGTCAGCCGCGTCGATCTGGCTTCCCGCGTGGCCCATGCTGAATACTATGCCCAGCAGGCGCTATCGCGGGGCATGGCCTCCGTCTGGTGGGATAACGGCGGCGGCGACTTCGGCATTTTGAACAGGAAATCGGATCCAATCTCCTGGAGATGGCCGACGATCGCCGACGCGCTGGTGCGCGGCGCCTCCAGTGCGGATCTGCCGGCGACGCATCCGTCAAAATAGCGCAGGATCGCCACTTTTTGGAATGGGGCCAGGCGGCAATGAAGATGTGGCGCGGCATTGTTCTGGGCGTGATCGTCGCTGTGACGGCATTCACGAGCCCGGCCGTTCATGCCCAGATCGAGACGTCCGCGCCGGAGATTTCCGTCTCGCATGAAGTCGAAAACCAACGCTGTTTCGCCTGCCATGCACTTCCGCGCATGGGCACCTACCTGCCGGATGAGCGCCGCAGGCTGGTGGTTCCTGCCACGGAACCGTCCGACCGCTATCCCGACGCGCGGCCGGAATTGGTGGTGCCGAGGGATGCCCTGTCCGATTCGGTTCACGCGAAGCTGGCCTGTGTGGATTGCCACCCCAAGGCGATGACGCTGCCGCATCCGCAGGAGCAGGGGCCGCCAAGCTGCGGCAACTGTCACAAGACGGCGACGCTCGATTGTCTGCTGGATGCACACGGCCGGGCCCCCGCTGGCGGCGATCACCCCGCTCCCACCTGCGCCAGTTGTCACGGCGGGCACGACATGGTGGCGATAACTGACGTCCGTTCGCCGGCCAATCGCAAGAATATTGCCGTCACCTGCCGTGCCTGCCACGCAAAGGAGGCCGACGCTTATCTCACCAGCGTACACGGGCAGGCGGTGGCCGGTGAGTTTGCCGATCCGCCGGTGCATTTGTCCGCCCAATCGCCGGTGTGCAGTGATTGCCATGGCGCCCACGCGATCGCGAGCACCAACACACCCGCCTTCAAACTCGATATTGTCAGGGAATGCGGTTCCTGCCACGACAAACCCCGGCCGGGCAGCTCGAGTGCACTGACGATGTACGACACGTATCGGATGAGCTATCACGGCCAGGTCACGTCGCTGGGCCTGACCCGCGCCGCCCGGTGCAGCGATTGCCACGGGGCGCACGATGTCCAGCGCGTTGACGATCCAGTCTCGAAACTCAGCGCGGCCAACCGGCTGAGCACATGCCAGAAATGCCACGCGCAGGCGACAGAGAGTTTCACGCTGTTTGATCCCCACGCCGACTATCACGACGCAGCGCGATTCCCGCTGCTGCACGGCGTCTGGTGGTACTTCATCCTCGTGATGAGCCTGGCCTTCGGGTTCTTCGGTCTGCACTCGATCCTGTGGTTCGTGCGCTCGATGATCGACCGCATCAAGCTCGGCGCGCCACCGCGCAGCCCGCACACCGGCCCGGCCATCCGGCGCTTCACTCGCGTTGATCGGATCAATCACGCTCTGATCATCGTCAGCTTCTTCGGCCTGACGCTCACCGGCCTGCCGCTGCTCTACGCGAACAAGAAATGGGGCCGGCTCCTGGCGGAGTCGCTCGGCGGCCCGTGGATGGCGGGCCGGCTGCACCGCTGCTTCGCCGTTTTGCTGATCGCCAATTTCGCCGTTCACATTGTGGCAGTACTCGGCCGTTTCCGCGGTCACGGTGTGCGGGACATGCTCACGGGCCCGGCGACGCTGCTGCCGCGACGCAGGGATTTCGCCGACTGCCTGGGCATGTGGCGATGGTTCATTGCCGGAGGAAAAAGGCCGGAGTTCGATCGCTGGACCTATTGGGAAAAATTCGATTACGCCGCCGAAGTGGCCGGGTCGCTGATCATCGGCATCACGGGTCTGATGCTCTGGTTCCCGGTCTTCTTTTCCCGGTTTGTGCCCGGCTGGACATTCAATGTCGCGTCGGTTGTACACGGCTACGAGGCGCTGCTGGCCATCGGGTTCATTTTCACGATCCATTTCTTCAACGCGCACCTTCGGCCGGAGAAATTCCCGGTGGATGATGTGATGTTCAGCGGGAATCTGCCGGAAGACCAGTTCCGGCGCGAACGGGGCGCGGAGTATGCACGTCTTGCGGCCAGCGGCGAGTTGGACTCGCTGCGCGTCGCCCTGCCGCCGCGCGGCTATCGGATAATGGCCGTGATTCTGGGCATTGCCGCGATGGCCATTGGCACGACACTGGTGGTGCTCATCGTGCTGGCGGGTTTGAAGTGGATTTGATCGCCGGTCATGCCAGCCAGTCCCAGTCCGCGTCGGGGCCGTCCGGGCAAAAGAACGCACTGCACAGCGGCGGCCTGTTCTTCGCGGCCCACTCCCGGCCGTGGATGAAAAAAGGCTTGGTCCAGGCCTCACTGTCGATGGTGCGGGCAGCCGTCACACAGACCATGAGCATACCCTGCGCGGGATATCCCGTGCGCGGATCGATGATATGTGATTGGGCTCGTCCACCGGCCCGAAAAGTCCGCACATAGCCGGCCGACGTCGAAAGCGACATGTCCCTGAGGAACACCTGCGTGGCCGAGTGGAGAGTCGGCCGGATCGGATCGGGGATGTCGATCCTCCAGCCGCGCGGCTCGTCGGGGGGCGTTCCCATGCCGTAGATGCTGCTGGACGAAGCCATGACCAGCGCCGTGGCCAATCCCCTGTGCCGCAGGATTTCGACGATACGGTCGACCGCATACCCTTTGCCGATGCCGCCGGGATTGATCTCGATGCCGTCGATATCAAATTGCACGGTTCCGGCCGATTGATCGAGAATAATGTGGCGATAGCCGGTCCTGGCCAGAGCGGTCACAATTTCGTCGCTGCTTGGAAGCCGCCCCGCCGCTTTGAAAAATCCCCACGCCTTAATGAGCGGGCCAATTGTGATGTCGAACGTCCCCTGGCTGGAGCGGCTGTATTGGACGCACCGGGAAATCAGGTCGAACACTTCCGGCGATACGGCAACGGGACGTTGTCCGGCCAGACGGTTGATTTCGCTCCACGCGCTATCGGGCCGGTAAACGGAAAGCAGCCGGTCCAGACGCTCAACCTCGGCAAAGGCAGCGTCAGCGGCCTCTTGCATCGTCTGATGGGAATCGCCGTAGAGCACGACCGAGTAGGTCGTTGCCATGGCGTCCACGCTGGCTTCAAACCGAATCACGCACCTCCTGCCCTGCCTCCGCGCTGTTGTTGCAGGATCTTGGTGCGGACGGCCGCGAAATCGAACAGGGCATCGGCGATCGGCACTCCGATCACCTCGTTCTTCTTAGGATCGCGCAAACCGACACCGATCTCCTCGCCCAGTTGCAGCATGTTGTCGGCGGAGGTGAACGGCGCCTTGCCACGTACGGCCATCGGGTCGAATCCCATGACGGCCATCGCCACGCCGTCGGTGGCCACGGTATTGGTTCCGGCGATGATAACGCCCGGACTGACGGCCGCCTGGGGCCTGCTGCCGTAATTGGTTTCCGCGCCGGTAGCGGTATTGATGCCTTCGATGATGGCCAAGTGCGCGGGTCGGGCGGCGTTGAGTTCGGCGATGATATGCGGCAGGCGCACGCCGGCGTCCTTGGAATAATTGGGGTCGATCTGTTGGGGGGCGCTCTTGGAGGGAGCACGGCGGGCAAAGTGGAAGACTTCGCCGCGCCCGCCTTGCGGACGAACGGCCGGTTCATCGATCCCCGCCTGCCCGCCGTAGATCGTGATGGGGGTGGTGCCGTAGATGTTCTTCATCGAGAGCGTGACGCCGGTAAGGGCGTGCTCTTTCAACTTGGCCAGCGAGACGAAAACGTCGCAGTCTTCGTACGAGTGGTTCAGATCGTAGCCGGGGAAAACCCAGCCGCCGCCGGGAACCCAGAACCGCGAATATTTCTTGCCCCGGCCCAGATAGTTCGTGTTCTCGAATTCCACGTTGGGGGCCGCATTGAGAATATCCTCCGGCCGCCAGTTCTGTGACAGCATGACCTCTTCAAGGGTTTCTGCGGAAGACCACGGGCCTTCCAGCACGCGGACCTGCTTCGCTCCGGCCTCGCCCAGCAAATGCACGACGGCGCCGATCATGGACGGATGGGACCAGAACGTATCTTCCATCTTGGCGTCGCCGAGGCGCTGCGACCGCACGCCGATGAAGTTCACCTTCACCGCCACCGTCTTTCCCTTGACCAGCCCGCCCAGCCCGCCGAGTTGATCGAACATCGTCGCCAGCGTGGTGACCAGTTCCGGGCCGTACGTCTTGCACCGGCCGATGGTAACCTTCCCGGCCCTGGCCGGTGGCAGCGCGGGACGCGTGCTGGGAGCGGCGGCGCGAGCGATAGTCGGCACGTTCGGCAACAACAGACAACCGGCCGCCATCGCGGCGCCCGCCAGGCATTCTCTTCGGGTGATATTGCGTTTCATGGGAGTCTCCTGCTTAGCTTTCCAGTTGGACCGCACCATAGACGGCAAACTTGGGAACCGTCAGTTCCGCCCCGCCGGCCGCCTGAACCGCCAACTGCAGCGGCACGGGCGAGGCAATTTCCGGGCTGACAAAGCTCGCCTTCGCGTAGGGCGTTTTCACATAGACCACGGCCGGGTCACCACCGGCCCGCCGGGCGTAGTTGAGCATGTGGATCACCCCCTGCCGGCCGTCGGTAGCGACCTGGCAAACACAGTTCATTGATGGACCGTTGTACAAGCGCATCGGGTCGCCGCGGTGGCTCAGGATGTTCTGGATATCCGCACAGGTGAAGAATGGATCAAGCTCATCCTGCCGGGCCACCGCCAGCCGCCCCTTGCCGACACTGCGCTCACTAAAAAGCAGATACGCCTCCTCCGAGGAGAGTTGCATCGGCGTGCCTTCCGGATTCGACCAGTTGGCGCGCACGAATAATGTTCCGCCCGCTTCGGCAAAGGCGATCAGTTTCTGCCGCAGCGCCGCGTCCGGCAGCTCGCGGTCCACATAGAAGATGCCCTGGAGACCGTCCAGCGATGCGGCCAAAGCCTGCGATCTGGCAATCACCCGGAACGGCTCGCGCGTCCGCGGCAACAGGTTCAGCGACTGCTCGCCGAGTATTCGATCCATCGGATCGGAAAAATTCGACACCACGGCCAGCCGGGCCATCGGACCATAGGCCCTGGTCGCGTTGTTCTTCTCGAAGAACGCCAGCATGTCAGTGATTCTTTTCAACGTGGCGGCCGAGGCTGCGGTCTTGGCCGCCAGGTCCGCACGCAGTTGGTCATCCAGCGAGATCACCCACCGTCCGCCCGACGCCTGGGCGTCGGCAATCGCCAGTAGAAAATTCTCGGCCGTCTGCTTGACCGTTGTCGGCGGATCAACGGCCACCCACACGGATTTCACACCCTTGCCGGCGCCCATCGCCTGCGCCATGCCGATGAGCGCGCCGTTGGAATCCACCCAGGGCAGATTCGTCGGGCCGCCGGCCGGATCATTCGCCTGAGAAACACCCGGCCACGACGCATCCGAGATGGCCAGGACCGGGGCGTCGGCGCTCCAAAGCGATTGGTCGGAACTGCCCCAGGCTATGACGGGAATGCCGGCATTGGCGGGCGGATTGCCCTTCATGGCGATGGCCGAAAGCCCCGCCGCGCGGGCGGCGGCAACTGCGGCCGTCTTGTCGCCCGGCCCATCAATCAGGCCGACGACATCCAATCCGGCCTGGCGGGCTTTGTCGAGCAGCGGCTTGAGCGACGTTTGCTGCTCGGCATCCGCCGCCGTTCCGGATGACCAGCTTACCACCAGGCAATTGATCGGTGTGCCCTGCACTAACGCCAGGAGAGACGGATCGAGCCACTTGCGAAGCACATCGGCCATCGCCGGCGTGAAGGTTTTGTCCTTCTGCCGCCGGGCGATGTCCAGGGATCCCGCCGCCCATCGCATGGGTATGGATTGAACGCCAATAGCCATTGACTCATACCTCCCATCTCGCGCCCAGATTTTTTCATTCCCGAGAGTCAGACCCTGGCCCCGGGCTTTTCGATCTAATCGCTGATCACGACCAGCTTCGTGCCCCACGCCGGCAGATCCAGCGGCAGTGTCGTCGTCGTCTTGCCGCCGGCGATCGTGGCACCCGCCCAGGGCGTGATCTTGCCGCTGACGGTGTCCCACAACTCGGCCTTGCTGGCCGTGCCGCTGCTCTGCACCGTCGTCTTGAGCGACAGGGGCTGTTCGCCTTCATTGAAGAAGAAATACACGTCGGCGTTCTTGAGGCGGCGGTGATTGTATTTGAGCCACGTCGTCGGCTGGTCGGTCGTGACATCCGGCGCCGGCATGGCCGCCAGCACCTGTGGCGTAATTTCCGATCCCGGCATCAGCACGGCCCAACTGATATCGGCCGGGCCCGTCGCGGTGAGAAAGTTCTTGTCCATCACCAGCTTGGGCGCGTTGCCGAAAAAGATGACCTTGCCGCCGGCCTTGGCGAAGGCGCGCAGGTTGTCCAGCGCGGCTTTTGAAATGGCATCCACCGGCGGGATCAAAATGGCGCGGTAGGCCTGCCCGCTCTGGTTGATCAATTCACCGCCCTGGAGCTTCAGCGTCTTGGACAGTGCATATTCATCCACGAAATCAAGATCGCGCTGATGCTGCATGAGCTCGTGAACGATGCCGCGGAAGGAAACGTCGGCGGCGGAATCGTTGAACCAGAAACTGCTCGAGGGGATATAGACGCCGACCTGAGCGGCCGGGCGACCTTCGCCCATCAGGTAGCTGAGCCTGTTGACGTGTGCGGACAGGGGCAGGAAGCCGGGATCAGAATAAAAACGACCCTGTCCGCCGAGGCCCATGTACTCGATGCGGTTGATGCCCAGGACCATCAGGTGATTGAGAATCCAGCCTGCTTCCTTGATATCCGGGACGGGATTGTACGCGGCAAATGCTTCGCACATGGCGCGGGGATGGCCGTTCAGATGCGTGGCCGACGAGGCCAGCTTCGGGAAATCGGCGACGACGTCGTGCCAGATCTGATGCCAGATGGTATCAATGCCGGGTACCTGCAGGCTGCGCATGCACTTGAAGAAATCGCCGTCGGCGGTGGCGAGTTGCGGCAGGATCTCCTCGTGCTCGATATGCATCTGCATCTCGACATTGTTCGCCGCGCACCATTTGCCTTCCGTGCCAAAGAAATTCTCGCCGAAAAGGTCGGACCACACATCGTAATAGTCGGCGAAGACGCGGTGATTCTCATCGAGATTGACGGATGCGGGCCCGGCCGCGCCGCCCCGGCCGCCGATGGTGATGGCCGCGACCGTCGCCAGGTACGGACGCAGATCATACCCCTTGCGTTTCTGGAACTCGTCGAGAATGGCGGGCGACCATGGATTGAATCCGAACGCCGGCTCGTCGCCGCGGAAACCCAGCACCGTCTTGCCCATTTCGTCGCCGATGGCCTGCTTGTAGGCATCGAATGTCCACTGGGCAAAGAGCTTGTCGGCCTCGGGATTGAGGAAATCCATCAGCGAGTGTTCGTTGTTCTTGGCCCCGTTGGAGTTGTTGGCCGATCGCGTCGGGCCCGAGCGGAATTGGGAGCGGGGCATGTCAATCTCCCAGTTGCCCGCCGGAACGGTCCAGTTCACGCTGCCGCTGGAACTGTCGAGCACCTGCGCCGTGCCGGTGTCGCGGTTGACGGCCAGCACGCAAATGGTTCCGGCGGGAACTCTGGCGGAATATTGCTGCCCGGCGGTGACGTTGACGCGCTGCGGCGCGGCCAGGGCTTCCATGCGCAGGTCCGGGCGGTCGACGGTGATCTTCCCGCCGGCAAACCCGGACGGATATCCGCCGTCGTCATCGAACCACAGCTTCATGTTGCGCTTCTTGGCTTCCTCCACGAGCATCTTCACGGCGGTAAAATATCCGGCCGACAGATAGGGGGAGTTCCCGCGCCCCGGCTCGATGTAAGCGGCCTGCACGCCCAGAGCCTTGGCCCGGTCGAGCGTGGCACCAATGGCCTCGCGCGTGCGGGTATCGCTGAAGCCGCAGTCAAACTGCGAACTGTATTCCGGCGCCGGCGCGGCGAACCCCGCGACAACCTGCGACACAGTGGGATCAGTCATCTGCTGCCACGGCCGCTCCTGTGCCAGGGCGCCGCTCGCAAACGTCAGCAACACGGCCAATAGCGCAAGGGTCTTCATGGAAACCACCCTCTCATCAGACAAGTTTTTTCGCGCGGCAGGAATTTCCTGCCGAAGCAGGGACATGACGGACGTGTCTTTCGCCCGTTCAGGCGCACAAGATACGCCCGACGAGGTGCCGCGTCAACATCAGAGCCGCTCTTGCGACTTGCCCGATCTTGCGGGAAATCGCTAATCGCCGATCACGACGACCTTTGTGCCCCACGCGGGCAGGTCCAGCGGTAGTGTGGTCTTGCCATTGGCAAACGTGGCGCCGGACCAGGGCTCGATCTTGCCGCTGGAGCTATCCCACAATTGCGCCTGGTGGGCCGTTCCGTTGCTCTGCACTGTTGCCTTCAGCGATAATGCCTGCTCGCCTTCGTTGAAGAAGAAGTACACGTCGGCGTCCTTGAGGCGGCGATGGTTGTACTTCAGCCACGTGGTCGCCTGGTCCGTGGCGACATCCGGAGCCGGCAGGGCAGCCAGAGCCTCGGGAGTGATGGTCGATCCCGGCACCAACTTGGCCCAACTGATATCGGCCGGCCCGTCGGCGGTGAGAAAGTTCTTGTCCATCACCAATTTGGGCGCATTGCCCAGGAAAATGACCTTGCCGCCGGCTTTCGCGAAGGCGCGCAGGTTGTCCAGAGCGGCCTTGGATATGGCGGTCACGGGCGGAATTACGATGCCGCGATAAGCCTGGCCGCTCTGGTTGATCAGCTCGCCGCCTTGTAGTTTGAGCGTCGTGGACAAGGCGTATTCGTCGACAAAATCGAGATCGCGTTGATGCTGGAGCAGTTGGTGAACAACGCTGCGGAAAGTGACATCGGCGGCGGAGTCGTTGAACCAAAAACTGGTCGAGGGGATGTAGACGCCGACCTGGGCGGCCGGTCGGCCTTCGCCCAGCAGATAGCTCAGCCTGTTCACGTGTGCCGCGACGGTGGGGAAGCCTGGATCAGCGTAGAAGCCCCGGCCCGGGCCCGCGCCGCCCAGACCCATGTACTCGATGCGGTTGATGCCCAAGACCATCAGGTGATTGAGAATCCAGCCCGCTTCCTTGATATCCGGCGCAGGATTGTACGCGGCAAAGGACTCGCACATGGCGCGCGGATGGCCGTTCAGATGCGTGGCCGACGAGGCCAGCTTGGGGAAATCGGCCACGACATCGTGCCAGATCTGGTGCTGGATGGTGTCGATGCCGGGGATTTGCAGGCTGCGCATGCACTTGAAGAAATCGCCGTCGGCGCCGGCAAGCTGCGGCAGGATTTCCTCGTGTTCGATGTGCATCTGCATCTCGACGTTGTTGGCCGCGCCCCATTTGCCCTCCATGCCGAAAAAGTTCTCGCCGAAGAGATCGGACCACACGTCGCAAAAGTCGGCAAAGACGCGGTGGTCCGCGTCGAGATTCACATTCACCGGCCCGGCCGCCCCGCCGCGCGTGCCAATCGTGATGGCCGCGACCGTCGCCAGATAAGGCCGCAGGTCATACCCCTTTCGCTTCTGGAATTCATCCAGAAGCCCGGGTGACCAGGGATTGAACGCCCCCATATTCGAACTCACGTGCGGTTCGTCGCCCCGGAAGCCCAGAACGGTCTTGCCCATTTCGTCGCCGACGGCCTGCTTGTAGCCATCGAACGTCCACTGCGCGAAGAGCTTGTCGGCCTCGGGATTGAGATAGTCCAGCAGCGACGGCGAGCCGCCGTTGGCCGAATGCGTCGACCCGGAGCGGAACTGCCACCTGGGCAGCACGATATCCCAGTTGCCCGCCGGTACGGTCCAACTGACGCTGCCGGTGGAGCTATCCAGCACCTGAGCCTTGCCGGTGTCGCGGTTGACGGCCAGCACACAGATGGTGGCCGCATCCATTTTATAGGAATATTGCTGCCCAGTGGTGACCGCAATACGCTGCGGCGCGGCCAGGCCCTGCATGCGCAGGTCCGGGCGATCGGTGGCGAATTTCCCGCCGCAAAAGCCGGAGGGATACCCGCCATCGTCATCGAACCACAGCCGCATGTTGCGCTTCCGGGCTTCCTCGACCAGAATTTTCACGGCGTCAAAATAGCCCGGCGAAAGATAGGGCGACTTGCCGGCCTTGGGCTCCACGAAGGCCGCCTGGACACCGAGCGATTTGGCATGGTCGAGCGTGGCGCCCATCACGTCGCGGGTCGTCTGATCGCCAAAACCCCAGTCAAACTGCGAGCTGTACTCCGGTGCCGGCGCGACGAACCCCGCCACGAGCTGTGCCGCGGTGGGATCAGTGATCCGCTGCCACGGCCGGTCCTGGGCCAGCGCACCGCTGGCCAACATGAGCAGCACGGCGATCAGCGCAAAGATCCTCATGGAAACCTCCGTCTCAAGAAACAGGTTTTCCGCCGACAGCAACGCTTCTGCCGAAGCAGAGACATGACGGAAGCATGTTCGCGTCCGTTCAGGCGGAAAACCTACCTCCGACCATGTCCCGCGTCAACGCGGAAGCCGATTTTTGCTCGCCATGTCGTTCCAGTTCATGTCGGTCGCGCTCCGCATACCCGCGCCACATCGGTCTCTCGATATCTGTTTCGCGATATCCGTTTTGCGACACCTTGTGCCAGCCTGTCGAACGACTACAATTGACCTATCTCGTCTAAAGAAGGAGCGCATTTCAATGGAAATCCGATCCGGGAAATTGGCGGCTCGCGTCTTTATCCTGACCCTGATTCTGGCCTGCTCGCTGGTGGCGCAAACGACTGTGCCGGCGCCCGGAGCGCGAGCTGCGCGCGGTGCCCGCGGCACGCCCGGCGGGCGCGGCGCGGCGGGCACGTCCGATGTGCCCGGAGCCGCCGCCGCGCCGGCACCCCCGATCGCGACGGCCACGATGCCCGCAAGTCCCCTGGTGGCTTCCCCAACGCCCTGGCAAACCATTCACAATGATTTCTTCGAGGTTGATCAGAATGGATATCGCATCGCCACGCGCAGCGGCTGCCTGGACCAGTTCGGTGACAAGTTCTATTGGTACGGTGGAGGCTACCCGGGCCACGATCAGACCTGCTATGTGTCCACCGACCTGATCCACTGGACCTACAAAGGTGTGACGCTTCACACGGATGTTGTCGTCGACCGCATGGATCTGCTGTACAACGACTCGACCAGACAATACGTCATGTTCCTGAAGTACGATGGAGATGCCGCCTCCTTTGGAATCGCCACTTCCGACAAGCCCGAGGGACCGTTCACCTTCAAGGGCCAGACGCTGGTCGATGGCGCCAAGATGGGCGACATGTCCATGTTCAAGGATACGGATGGTAAGGCGTATCTGTGCTATGTGTGGGATCAGGCCGGACCCAATCGCCAGCATGGCATCTACCTTATGTCGCCGGATTATTTGAAGCTCGAGAAGCGCATCTATCTCTTTAACATCCCCAGCCGCGAAGCGCCGATGCTCATGAAGCGCAACAAGATCTATTATTACTTCACCTCCCGAACCGCCGGCATTCGCTCAACTGCCACCAACTACTATACCGCGACCGACCTGGCCGGCCCCTGGACGCCGCCCAGGGTCTTGTCGACGCCCGGCTCGGACAATTCGTGGGATACCCAATGCGATTTCGTCTTCCCGATCCAGGGCAAGGAGGGAACGACGTACATGTATTGCGGCGACCGCTGGATCCATACTGAAGCCCGGCAGGGCGACTACCCCTGGCTGCCCCTGGAATTCGACGGGGACACGCCCATCCTCAATTATTATCAGGATTGGGATTTCAACCTGACCGCCGGCACTTGGCGGAAATTCGACCCAGCCCGCAACCTGGCCCTGGGCAAGACCGCAACCGCGTCGTCCACAAACGGCACGAACGTCGCCGGCAACGTCACGGCCCCCACGACCTATCTGAATTACACCAATTACCGCTGGGAAAGCGCCGCCAGCGACCCGCAATGGATCATGGTGGACCTCGGCGAATCCAAGGACATCAACCGGGTCATCCTGAAGTGGCATTCCAATTTCGCCAAGTCCTTCAAGATCCAGGTTTCCACCGATGGCGCCGCCTGGACGGATGTTTTCAGCACCTCCGTCGGATCGTCTCTTTCTGTGACCGACGAGTCCTTCAAGACGACCTCCGCGAGATACGTGCGCATGTACGGCACGCAGCGAGGCACGCAGGCCGGCTATTCCTTGTTCAGCTTCATGGTTCTGAAGGACTAGCAACCCGCGGCAAGTGTCGCCAAGCCCTTATGCCGCTGGATTTACGGGCATTGTGGTTGGGGTTGGCGGCGCCGGCCTGGCAGCAGGCGGCCGGCTGAGGTCGGGCGCGGCGGGGATTTCCTTGACCTGGGGCACGTAATAGGCCGCGGCCGGATCAACCTTCAGAGCCTTGAGGCCGGAGATGACTGTCTCGGCGTTGACGACGGCCCCGGTCCAACTGGTATGCGGTGAACCGGCAAAAAGGGCGTCGACCGCGGTTGGGTCCAGGGCGTCGTACTTGGCAGCGATCAGTTCGTTGAGATCAATGAAGTCGGCCTTTTCCGCGGCGGCAGTGTCCCTGGCCCAGCCGGCCTGGGTTTTGGCGCTGCGGTTGATCTTTCCGTCGGCGCCCCGCGCATTGCGCGGGATCAGCGAGCAGACCACGGGTGTGGCTTCCTTGGCGCGAGTCTCGGCGATGAACCGCCGGATATACCAGCCGAACGTGTGGTTGACTGTCCCGCCGGCACCAGCCTGGGTTTCTTCGCCGATGCCCGGGAGTTCGCCGCGGCCGCTGTTGGTGCCAAACTGAAGGATGACCACGTCACCCTTCTTGATCAGATCCACCATGGCTTTCCACTGGCCGGTGTAGAAGCTGGCGCTGGTGGTGCCGCCCACGGCGCGGTTGACGACGTTGACTTTCCTGGGATCGAAATAGCCCACGAGCGGCGCCCCCCAACCCCATTGGCCGACCCGGTCATCGCCCGTGCCGTTGACGCCGGTGCGGACGGTCGAATCGCCGATGGTCCAGATCGTCGGCAATTTCGGATCATGGGGCACCGGCGGGATGACACCCGCCCGTGCGGGCGCGGGATTGGGCAGTGGGCCGGTTTGCGTGTAGCGCGGGATGTCGGCGGCGCGCAGGCCAAGAATGCCGGCTTTGGGGGTTTCGATGGTCGTGAGATTCGTCGGGTAGACCCGCGGGGTACCCGTCTCATCAAGCAGCGTAACGCCGCCGGAACCTGCCGGGACGGGCGCGCCCGCCATCGTCGTCGGAGCCGTTGTGGCGGCGACCGGGGAAGCCGCATTTTGGGCCCGCGCCGCTAGGGCACCGAGCAGAAGAAAGGCCAGCAGCGAAATTCGCATTGGAACAACCTCCCTTGGAAATGGCCGTCGCTTGCGGCTCACGTTGCGCATGCCTCGCTATTCATAACGATAGGTCGTGAAGTGCTGGATGCCCACATAGTGGTCGCCCGGAATTCGGTCGCTGGGATGAATCCGCAGGTTCACGTAGTCACCGCCTCCGACTTCGTCGCCGGAAAGCTGGCGGATGGGTATCCACCGGCCGTTGTCGAACGTGCCTTCCTCCACCGTGCCCAGTCCCGCGTGTTCCGGTCCGGCACTGCCGGGCAGAGGAGTGAGGGTCACATTGTTACCGACGGCATAATACTCATCCGGCCCGACGTCGATGATCAGCGCGCCCGCCAGACCCGCCGACGCCGATTGCGCCCCAGGTTGTGCCGGCGCACCCCGCGGCTGCTGACGGGCGATCTCAAAGCTGTAATTCCCCAAACGAACCTTCTGCGGTGCATCGCCCGCGGCGAGCAGGACGGCCGTCATCGAGCCGTCGCCCTGGTGCTGTGCGATCAGAGGCGTCAGTTGCGAGATGATCTGGAAACCGTTGACCAGGTCCGTGTCGGGAGTCGTCGCCCTTTCGATCCCCATAAGGGACATGCCGATCGCATTGTGCCGGCCGAAGACGTAGAGCATCTTCACATCCATGTCGCCCCGGGTCTCGGGAATGAACAGCGGGTTGCCTGATTGCGTGTACTTGGCGCAAAACGCCGCAAAGTCGCCGGTGTTGTAAATATCCGGCGACAGCCAGTCGATATGCGGCGCGCCGGCGTGCCAGACATCCATGGTCAGGTCATACGGCCGGCCGTAACTGGGCGTGAATTCCGGCTGCTTCGGCACCGTGTACAGCGCAGCGTTGACATACATCGGAATCGGATACTCGGCTTTGCCCGCGGCCGCCACGCCGTCAATGTAGCGGGCATAATACCAGCCCATGAAGATTCCCTCTGTCGCCGGGCCCTTGCCGAACACCTCTTCCCACGTTCCCGACGTCTTGAAGCCCGCCGTCTCCCACGCCTGGCGAAATTCCGGAATCAGCGTGTCCTTGTGCTGCTGAAGGTAGTTCATCAATTCAGCGGGCACCGGACCGGCGTAGGCCTTCTCGGCCAGAGGGGAACGGTCCATCGTGTCGTAATGCGTACCCACCTCGTTCTCGACCTGGATCAGGATGATCGTGTGCCGCTGGCCGTCCACTTGCCTGACGTGCCGCATGAGGGCGGCAAACGCGCGGGCATCGGCATCGCGGCCGTTGTCGCTCAGGGGCGTGATCAATTCGATGGCCGTTTTGTCTTTGCCCCAGAGGCGGGGGAAGCGCTGATAGTCTTTCTTGGCCCAGTCGGGAGCATAGCAGGACATGCTGTTCTTCCATGTTCCAAACCAGAGCAGGCCCAGGCGCATGTTGTTCTGTCGCGCTCCGTCGATCACGCCGTCGAGCACGCTGAAGTCAAATTTCCCCTCCTGCGGTTCGATCTGGTTCCACGACACCCCCGCCAGAACGGTGTTCATCGGCGCCGCCGCGACCAGCCTCGGCCAGACGCCCTTCATGTACTCAACGCTGGTGGCGGTGCTGTTGCTCAATTCGCCGGTCAGAGCCAGGAACGGCTTGCCATCGACGATCAGTTGCGTGGCCGTCCCGTGCTTCTGCAAGTGTGGAATATCCGAAGCCGAGCCGCCGGCACCGGGGCCGCCCATCGACTGGCACCCGGCCAATGCCACCAGGCATGCGAGAACTGCGCCGCGGAAAGCCGTCGCTTTCCTGCGCCTGAGCATCGACTCAAGAATCTGACAAGAGGCCGTTATCGCAACAGCAACTCGCCCGCGGGCGGGCACGGTGGATATGATCCGATCGGTCACAAGTTCCTCCTCGTAGGGACATGGGTGGCCGGAACCGGGCGGCCATGTGCCGCCCGCTCCCGTACACCTTGGCCAGAAGTATACCGCAAGAAGGCACGTATGCCGAGTCCAGTCGATCCATCTCCGGTCACTTCGACCGCCGCCGGTGAATCCCCACCGGTGTTGCTGCTGGTTCGGGACCTGATCTTCATCGCCAGGATCACCGCCGTGGCCCGGTCGATCGGCGCGGCGACGCGGACCATCCGCGATCCGATCCAATTGGCCGGCGCTGATGGCCGACTGGTGCTGGTCGATCTGAATCTCCCCGGCGCCATCGCCGCCGCGGCCGCCTGGTCAAGGCAAACCGGCCGTCCGGCGATCGGCTTCGTTTCGCACGTTGACGCCGCGACGATCGCCGCAGCCCGCGAAGCCGGGATTGACAAAGTGTTACCCCGCAGCCATTTCGTGCAGGTTTTGGCGGAGCTTCTTGCGTAGCGGCCCGCACAATTCCCCCCGGGTGGAAATTCAAAGGTCAGGAGTTTTCCAGTGGCGAAAATGCATCCAAGACTTCCAACCCCCATTGATTGAACTGGGTGATCGGGGGGTGTTCAAAACGAGCTGGCAATTGACAAAACGCACGGTTTTGATATTGTCGCGCCTCAGGTGGGAGGCCGGAAGCCAATTCTCTCTCACCGGCCCAGCGCCGAACGATCGGCGATTGAGCGGACGAATTCATATCCACTGGAGCGTGCGATGAAAACTCGAGCGTCCATCGGCCCGCGTGGCCGCGTCCTGCTTGCCTGCATTGTCCTGGCGCTGGTCCTGCCGGCGCCGCTGGTGCGGGCCCTTGACTTGCCCCCAGTCGCCAAACCCGCCGTCAATGACCCGGTGACCGTCACCGACAATGGCGACACCTGGACGATGGACAATGGCATCATCAAGGCCACCGTCGTCAAAAAGAACGGCAGCCTGCTGCAGGTCATTTATCACGGCGTCGAAACGCTGCGACCGGCGATCTCCAACGGCTCGGATACGCTCCACACGCCGCCGACACCGGCCGGCAGCCCAATCCCCTCCTGGGAACAGATGCCCTCCGGCACCGTGACCTCATCGGTGACCATCGACCCGGCAAAGAACGGCGGCCAGCGCGGCGAGGTCGCCGTCAAGGGCGCGAACACCGGCCGCATGGACATTGAAACACGCTACGCGCTGGAGCGCGGCGTGAGCGGAATCTACGCCTATGCCCAGTTCTCGCACCCGGCTTCCTATCCCGCGGCCAGCGAGGGCGAAAGCCAATTCATCCTCCAACTCGATCCGAGCTTTAACTGGTTCTCCGTTGATGCCGACCGCAACATGCTCGTGCCCTCCATGCAAGAACTCCGGGCCGGCGCCATGATCCACGCCAAAGAGCAGACCCTCCTGACCACCGGCATGTATAAGAATTCCGTCGAACATAAATATACCTATTGCGGCATCATGTACCGATTGCCCGCATGGGGATTCTCCAGCCCCAAGAACCACGTCGGCGTTTATCTGATTAACCCCACCACCGAATACATCGGCGGCGGCGCTGAAAAGATCGACCTGATCGGCCCCTTCGCGTGGGGTTCGAATAACACCATTCAAGTCTACTGGACATCCGGCCACTACGCCGGGGGCGCCGGCTGCAACGTCCCGGCCGGGGAAAACTGGAAGAAGGTGATCGGCCCGATTTTTGTCTATTTCAACGCATTGGCCAATCCCAAGGACCCGTCGCAGGCCGATCTGGATACTTTTGCGGCCACCGCCGGGAATCCCACCGTGCCTGCCGTATGGCATGACAATGCTATCGCTCTCTGGCAGGATGCGCTTGGCAAAGCCAGGGAAGTCAATGCCGCCTGGCCGTTCGACTGGGTCTCCGGCGTGGACTACCCGCACAAGAACGAGCGCGGCAACGTGACCGGCCAGTTTGTCCTCAACGACCCGCAGGCCGCCAGCACCAAGCTGCCCAATCTGACCGTCGGCCTGGCCCATCCGGATTACACCAGCAACGCCGGCGGGTTTGTCACCCGGTCGGGCAACGGCAACACGATCACCTGGCAGCACGACGGCAATTACTACGAGTTCTGGAACAACGGCACCGAGGATGGCAAGTTCACCATCACCAACGTTCGCCCCGGCACCTACACGATGCACGCCTTTGCCGACGGCGTGCTGGGTGAATACGCCAAGACCAACATCACCGTCGAGGCGGGTAAGAACCTAGATATGGGCAAGGTTGAATGGACGCCGGTTCGCAACGGCAAGCAGGTCTGGGAAATCGGCTATCCCAACCGCAACGGCAGTGAGTTCTTCAAGGGAGATCAATATTGGCTTTGGGGCTGGTGCCTGCGCTACGCCCTGCTGTTCCCCAATGACATCACCTACACCATCGGCAAGAGCGATTACCATAAGGACTGGTTCTTTGAACAAACCCCGCACGCGACGAACCTGAACTTTGTCAATCCCGCCGCCAAGGATCCGGCCAATCAGGCCTTCGGCTGGGTGAATCTCCCCTCACCGGCCGGTGCGAACATGTGGGGCGCCTGGGGCCGCGGCCGGGCGACCACCTGGACGGTGAAGTTCAACATGGACAAGGCCGTTCAAGGCACGGCGACGTTGCGTGTGTCGCTGGGTGGCTCCGACAGCACGACGCTGAGCATTGGTATGAACGGCAAGCCTGCAGGCCAAATTCGGCCGATCTCGACCAATGCCCTGCGGTACAACACCGACCGGGGCGTTTGGCGTGAATACTCGCAGCCGTTCGACGCCTCGCTGATGAAGGCGGGCGAGAACTCAATGACGCTGACGGTTCCCGCCGGGGATTGCACGTCGGGCGTTTGCTATGACTACCTGCGACTGGAGCTACAGGAGAAATAAGCAGGCGGCGGCGGCGAGTCTGTCCGGTCTGTAAACTCGACCTGGCAAGCGTGAGCACGTTCCTCTTGCAGGAGCGTGCTCACGCGCTATCTGGTCCCGGAATTTCCCAACCTGCGGCGCAGGACACCTTGCTCGAATCTCGTTTGCCGGCCGCGCCGGGGAGAGCGCCCGAATTTCCGGGAGCCTGTCTTTTCCTCCTCCCCTTGTACTGGAGTGGGAGCAACTGAGGTGGGGGTTCTTCGCCAGAGGTGCTGCCATTTCGAAGCCGCGACCGACGCCATATAGCAGTCGACCCCCACCCAACCCTCCCCCTGAGTACAAGGGGAGGGGTAAGAGGTTGCTCCGCATCGAGTTACCCTCGCCCGGAAATTCGGGCACGCTCGCGCCGGGTTCTTGACACGGACCGATCGGCCGCCACAATAGCCCCCTCTTTACCAAGCGGAGACCAGCGATGTACGCAGTGATTGAAGAAAGCGGCCGGCAGTTCAAGGTGACGACAGGCGACACGATTCGCATCGATCGGCCCGACTATGCGGAAAAGACGATCACTTTTGACCGCGTGCTTCTGGTGGGCGGCGAAGGCTCGCCGAAGATCGGTCAGCCGCTGGTGGCGGGAGCGACCGTGGCCGCGGATGTGATCGGGCCGGTGCGGGCGCGGAAGGTTATCACCATCAAGTACCGCCGCCGCAAGGGCTACCACAAGAAGGTGGGACATCGCCAGGATTACATGGCGGTAAAGATTACGGGGATCAACGCCTAAGCGGGCTTTCCCGGCTGATTCGGCGGGGGATCGGCGACGCCGACGAGGTGGACGGTATTCTTTCCGGCGCGCTTGGCGCCGAAAACGAGCTTGTGGTCGGCGAATTCGATCAGGCCGTTCACGTCCTGGGCATCCCATGGAAATACCGCGACGCCGCCGGAAATGGTGAGCGTGCCTTTGCCGCCCGGCCCCAGCGAGGCGAATTGTTCGCTGGCCAGGAGGCGTTGGAAGCGTCGCAGGATTTGGGCGGGTTCCTGTGGAAGGCGCAAGGTCGAGGTCGATGGCGAAGCCGACTCCGGCGGATCGTGGGCCTGACGGGGCGGGTCTTTCTCCCAGAACACAACGGCAAACTCATCGCCGCCAATGCGCGCTACAAGATCATGAGCGCGTGTGCATCGGTTCATCAGGGCGGCCGTTTGCTTGAGGATTTCGTCGCCGGCTGCGTGGCCGAACCGGTCGTTGTAGCTCTTGAAATTGTCGATGTCGAAAATAAAGAGCGTAACCGGGAAGTGCATGGCCCGGGCCTTTTCGATGATCTGTGAAAGGAAATGGCGGAAGAATCGGGCGTTGCGCGCACCCGTGAGCTCATCGGTGACGGCCATCCGCTGCAATCGGGCGTGGCGCTGATCAATCTGACGAATTTTGGCAAGTGCAGCGGCCAGATCGGCCAGGAAACGCTCTACCGCCGGGCGATCGATCGGACGATCGATGTGTGCCGGTAACGTCAGGCGCAGCCGATCCGATTCACCGTCGATCGGTCGCACGATGGATTGCGTGTCGGCCGGCGCGGCGGGTGGATCCGATGCGTCCAGTGTTGCCGGCTGGGCGGACTCGGCGGGAGATTTGGATTCCAGGGACAGGCGATAGCCATCGGTCAACGCTGTGTCGATTTGCCGGACAGCTTCGCTGAGCGAGTTTCCAGGCTGACGCACGATCGCGTCGAGCACTGTGTCCAGGATATAAGCGCCCGATGGAAGCGGCCAGAATGCAGCGGAAGTTGTCGTCGGCGCTGTGGCTGGGGGCGGAGCAGTAACACGCGCCGGCGCCGGACTGATTGCCCGGGCCAGATCGTCCGCCGACGGCGGGGCCAGCAGATAATCATCGCAACCCAGTTCGATGAGCCGCCGAGCCAGTGGCTCCGAACCGGCGTGCCCGAACAGCAGGAGGCGGGAATTCCCGCACAGCCGTCGCAGAGTTCGCACGGCCGCGTCGGGGCGTCGCTGCAGCGGGCTGGCGTCCAACATGATCGCGGAAAACCGGCCATCCACCAGTTCGGCAATGCCTTCAAAAACCGTAGGCACGCTTGTGACCAGCGCCGACGGCGCTGCCTGCGCTAAGGCCGCTCGCACCGTGGCATCGGTGTCGCCGATCAGCAGAACGCGATCCGGATTCATGCGCACCATGTTACATCTCCGTCGCCGGCGGCGCATCGGCCGGCTCATCGTCTAAGAGGGCGCGCAATTCGTCGGCGGAAAGAACCGGCTCGTCCAGACCGCCTCCATTGTCCCCGGCGGATGCGGCGGGCTGTTCGCCAGACGGCCGGGCGATCGAACGCCCCGTCTCAAGCGAGGCCATCGCCGCAGCCGGCGCGCCGCCCTGGGCCACCGGATGCGACCCATTCATATCCAGCAGTCCCTTGGCGCCCAGCCGGATCGCCTCGTCGCAGGCCGCCTGCCGCCCCTGGCCGTGCGCCAGCCAGATCGGAAGCTGCCGAAACCGGCCGGTCAGTGCGGGGATGATCTGTAACTCCTCGCGATAAAGGCTGTAAAGCGATAACACCACGGCGGCATAGTGGTCCGGCCGCTGGCAGATCATCAGCATCGCAGTATACGGGTCGTCGGCCTCAGCGCAGGGAATCCCCATCTGGCGAACGGCCCGAAGCGGCTGCTCCCGGCAGGCGGCACTTCCGACAATCAGCCAAGGTTGAGTATGCGATGCGGATGGGAGACTCTCCCCGGACATTCTTCTCCACTAGACAAGCGAAACGCGGTCCAACACGCGAATCATACCCCATGAAAACGGCGATGCAATTCAGGCGAGGCGGCG
>Ga0181520_10004613_pt1 | contig 22868 bp, 14 predicted proteins | sample PEATcosm2014_Bin_29_FD_132451 | JGI IMG/M metagenome (GOLD analysis project Ga0181520, IMG submission 132451) | Peatland microbial communities from MTU Mesocosm Facility, Houghton, MI, USA - PEATcosm2014_Bin02_30_metaG | ecosystem: Environmental > Terrestrial > Soil > Wetlands > Peat | place...
ATGGCCAGCGTCGGTGTCCTGCTCGTCTGGGACGCCGATCCGCGTATCTTTCCAGCCAGGGCGCATGATTTTCTGGGAGCATTTCCGCTGGCCATGATCGCGCTCGCATATCTCGTGTACCAGGTCGCGCACCGGCCCGCCCTTTCGGAAGTGGTGAAGGCAGTCTTGCTGGCGGTCGCATTTCTTTTTTGGGCTGCCAATCAATTGTGGCCCGATTTACGCCAGGCAACCTTGTTTAACGACATTGCCATTGGATTTTTTGTCTTCGATGTATTTTTGGTGATTGTCGGCTGGCCGGCGACGTCGCCCGATGAGGGTTTTGCGGAGACCTATGCGGTACCGCTTGAGAAAAGGCGTTCTTGATTGCGTTCTCGCAGGTGCGAGACAGCGAAGAGAAGTTAACGACGATGATTCAGGAGGAGCAGCAAGCCGGCCATCGGCGTTAAGATTTGATCATCAAGATTTGATCACCGCAATCTCATTCTCTGGTACGCGAGGCGCCAGGGCGACAGCGAACCTTCCCCTTCTTCGAGCCTTGTCACAACGAGTGTCTTATCAGCGCCATACAAATGTTTCGCGGGACGAACATTTTTTAAGTTTTGAACGGGACGAAAGCTTGCGCAGGCGGTTGTGACTGCTATATTGAATTTTCGGGGTCCTCAACGCACAGCTTCCCTTTGTATTAAAACCAAAAATAACCGCGAGGTATGTGACCGCCAACACGTCACTCATCGCGCGGCATAAGAACGAAAGAAACAAAGCAGGAAAGCATTCATGGCGCAGATATTCGATCGCAGCTCCAATGCTTTGGCTCGGATGAGCCTGGTGTTGACAGGGCTTCTTGTGATCGCTCTCGGTGTTACGTTGGACGAATTGCAGCGCTCTCCATGGGTTACCCGGCAGGGCCAGAGACCGGAGCAGCCGGTGCCTTTTAGCCACAAACATCATGTGCAGGGTTTGGGACTGCAGTGTCAGTACTGCCACGTGACGGTGGAGAAGTCGAGCTACGCGGGTATTCCTCCCACCAAGACATGCATGAATTGCCACGCGCAGATCTGGACCAATGCGCAACTGTTGGAGCCGGTGCGCAACAGTTGGGCTACAGGGCAATCGCTGGTCTGGACCAAGGTGCACGATCTCCCCGATTTTGCCTACTTCAGCCACGAGATTCACGTGAATAAGGGACTGGGTTGCGCGACCTGTCATGGGCGCGTAGACATGATGCCGCTGATGTACGCACAGAACACGCTACAGATGGAATGGTGCCTGGATTGCCATCGCAATCCCGCAAAGAACCTACGGCCGACGGGACAGATCTACAACATGGCATGGGAAGCTCCGGCAGCGGATCGTCCAGTGTGGTGTTCGGTAGGTGACGATAAGACGGGCACGCCGACCGCTCAAAGCGTGAACTGCGTGACGAAGGATCCGAGCGGAGCAGGGCCGGAAGTAGCTTCACTCAACTTGCCGTCGAACGCCCTGAAGGGACTTGCGGGAGATCTGGCTGCCGCGCAGCTTCCCGCACCGGCGAGTTATCAAAAGTTCACCAGCCAGAACGACCTTGGTCATTTTCTTGTAAAGCAGTACCACATCCGTACACCGCGCGAGTTGACCAGCTGCGAGGTCTGCCATCGATGAGTGAGATGCGGATGGACGAAACCACGAACCCGACGGGGAACACCTTGGACAACGAAATGAACAAGGGAGCCCAAGCTGAGACCGGAACGCCGATGTCTCTTGCTCAGGTGAGGGCGCAGCTGAAGGGCGTGAAGGGCAAAAAGTATTGGCGCTCGATCGACGAGCTCGCCAATACGGACGATTTTCAGGCTGCGGTGGAGCGCGAGTTTCCCGGTTCGGCGCAGGAGTGGGTCGATCCTGTTTCCCGGCGCGGCTTTTTAAAGTTGATGAGCGCTTCAATGGCGCTGGCCGGACTGGCGGGTTGCACCAAGCAGCCGGACGAGCCCATTTATGCCTATGTCAAAGCGCCGGAAGACCTGGTGCTGGGCAAGCCGAATTATTTCGCGACGGCGCATCCTTTCGTGACCGGCGCAGTGCCGGTGCTGGTGAAGAGCGATCAGTTCCGTCCTATCAAGGTCGACGGCAATCCTGATCACGCCTATAACCACGGCTCGTCGGATGTGTTTTCGCAAGGCTCGCTGCTGGAACTTTACGACCCAGACCGCTCGAAGCACGCGACCTATCGCGGAGAACCCCGTGAGTGGGCGGAGTTTGCGCAGGAGTTGCGGCTCAAGGCCGCGGCCAGCAAGGACGGAACCGGTCTTTACTTCTTAAGCGCGACGATTACCTCGCCGACGCTGGAGCGGCAATGGAAAGCCGTGCAGGCGGCCTATCCCAAGGCGACGCTGGTTCAATATGACCCGGCAATTGCAGGAACGTGGCTCGCGAAGGGTTTCAATGTCCAGTACGACCTGAGCCAGGCCGACGTCATCGTTTCGCTCGATGCCGATTTCCTGTCGGGCGCGGCGTATCCCGGATTTCACAAGCTGGTGGGCGACTACGCTAAGCGGCGCAAGGACCCGGCGAATGGAATGAACCGGCTTTATGCCGTCGAAAGTTCGACCACTACGACGGGCATGAAGGCCGAGCATCGTTTGGGGCTGCGCGCGAGTGAGGTGCCAGCGTTTGCTGCGGCATTGGCGCAGGCTGTTGGTGCTTCGGGAGTGGATGCTCCCTCGTATGCATGGACTGCCGAACAACAAAAGTTTTTGGCCTCGCTGGCGAAGGACCTGAAGGCGAGCTCCGGCAAATGCGCAGTGATTCCGGGCCTCTATCAGGATGAATCCGTCGCTGCTCTTGCGCTGGCCATCAATACTGCTCTCGGCAATGTCGGCAAAGCCGTGACGGCGTCGGGCGAGCCGGCGATTCCGCTGCCTAGCGATCAAATTGGCGATCTAAAAGCGCTGGTGGCCGCGTTGAACGCTGGCAAAGTGGATTGGTTGGTGATTCTGAATTCCAACCCGATCTACTCGGCTCCTGCGGATCTCGATTTTCTCTCAGCCTTCAACAAGGCGAACATCGTCGCGCATCTCGGCCCGAATGTGGATGAGACGGGTCAGATTGCCCACTGGCATATTCCCTCAGCGCATTATCTTGAGTCGTGGTCGGATACGCGTGCGTATGACGGTACGGTTTCAATTGTGCAGCCGCTGATCGATCCGCTGTACGGAGGCAAGTCGGCGCACGATGTGTTGCAGGCGCTGCTGGACGAGCCGATGCTGAGCGCCTATGAAGGGGTCCGCACCACGCAAAAAGACAATATCAAGGGCGACTTCGAGGCGGGCTGGCGCAAGGCTCTGCACGATGGCTGGATTGCGAATACGACATACGCTTCTTCAGGAGCAGCGAAGCCACTCCCGACGCCAAAGGTCCCACAGCCCCAATCCAAAGACGCGATCGAAATCATCTTCCGCCCCGATCCGAATATCTATGACGGGCGCTGGTCAAACGTGGGCTGGCTGCAGGAACTTCCCAAACCGGTAACAAATCTGAGTTGGGATAACGCAGCGATCGTTTCAGGCGCAACACTGACAAAGCTCGGCCTCGAAGAAGACGACATTGTCGAGTTGACCGTCGGCGATGGCAAGGTGAAAGCACCGGTGATCGTAGCGCCGGGCCATCCCGACAATTCCGTCACAGTGCATCTCGGCTATGGGCGCGAGTTTGCAGGCCGCGTTGGTTCGGGCGCAGGCTTCAATGCATATCTCATACGTCCGACGTGGGCGCCGTTCTACGCGACAGGCTCGCTCAAGAAAGTCGATGGCAAATGGGGCACCGCCATCACCAAGAGCCACTACCAGGATCATCGTTCGGCACAAGTCAGCGGTCAGGGCAACGGCAACAACTCGCTCGAAGCCGATGAGGCGATCAGCGAGCGCGGCATCATTCGCTACGCGACGCTCGATGAGTACAAGGCGAATCCGCATTTCGCGCACGAAGGCGAAGGGCGCGATACGCCGGAGATGGGCACGTCGCTTTTTCCCAACTGGACGTACACCGAAAACAAGTGGGGCATGTCAATCGACATGAATAGCTGCGTGGGCTGCAATGCCTGCATCGTGAGCTGTTATGCCGAGAACAACATTGCGGTGGTGGGCAAGCAGCAGGTGCGCATCGGCCGCAATATGCAGTGGCTCCGCATCGACACCTACTTCGAGGGAGATTTGTCAGCCCCACGGGCGCACTTCCAGCCCATGACCTGCCAGCACTGCGAGAACGCTCCTTGCGAGCAGGTTTGCCCGGTCGGCGCGACGGTGCATACGCCCGAAGGCCTGAACACGATGGTCTACAACCGCTGCGTGGGCACGCGCTACTGTTCCAACAACTGCCCCTACAAAGTGCGGCGGTTCAACTTCCTGCTTTACTCCGATTACGAGACAGAGAGTTTGAAGTTATCGCGCAATCCAGATGTGTCGGTTCGCTCGCGCGGCGTAATGGAGAAGTGCAGCTACTGCATTCAGCGCATCACCGCAGCGCGCATCGAAGCCGATAAGGAAAATCGTCCCATTCGCGATGGCGAAGTGGTAACGGCTTGCCAACAGGCGTGCCCGGCTTCGGCAATCATCTTCGGAAATTTGAATGACAAGACGAGCAAAATTGCAAAACTGAGAGCCGATGAGCGCACGTATCAAGTGCTCGCCGACCAGAACACCCGCCCACGGACGACGTACCTTGCAGAAGTATTGAATCTGAATTCCGAACTCGAAGAAACGCCGGTGGAACATGCACCGGCGAAGGGTTGAAGTCACGATGGCAACCAAGGAAGTGAGACCCAAAAACCCAGGCGTCGATCCGGCGACAGGAGAATACCGGGTCGTTGGGCTCGGCGAGACCTTTAAGTCGGTCACCGACAAGATCACGCGCATTGTGCTCACTCCGCACACGCCGCTGGGCTGGCTGGCACTCTTCGGGATCGCAGGCGGCGGCGCAACTGTGCTGTTGGTCGCGGTAACCTGGCTGTTCCTGAAAGGCGTTGGCATCTGGGCCATCACGCAGCCGGTAGCGTGGGGCTTCGCGATCATCAACTTCGTTTGGTGGATCGGTATCGGCCACGCGGGCACCCTGATCTCCGCAATTCTGCTCTTGTTCAAGCAAAGCTGGCGCAACTCCATCAGCCGTTTTGCCGAAGCGATGACGATTTTTGCGGTGGTCTGCGCCGGCATGTTCCCGCTGATTCACGTGGGCCGTCCGTGGCTTGGATACTGGCTGTTTCCATATCCCAACTCAATGGATGTGTGGCCGCAGTTCCGCTCGCCGCTGTTGTGGGACGTGTTTGCAGTATCGACGTACGCGACGATCTCCGTCGTCTTCTGGTACATCGGCATGGTTCCCGACTTCGGCACAATGCGTGACCGCGCGCAGTCGAAGATTGCTCAGTATTTTTACGGTCTACTCTCGATGGGTTGGCGTGGTTCGGTGCGTCATTGGATGCGGTATGAGACCGCATCGCTGCTGCTGGCAGGACTCGCTACGCCGCTGGTGCTCTCAGTCCACACGGTCATCAGCTTCGACTTCGCTGTAGCGGTATTGCCGGGTTGGCACACGACAATTTTCCCGCCCTACTTCGTCGCCGGCGCCATCTATTCAGGCTTCGCGATGGTGCTTACGCTAGCGATTCCGCTGCGCAAGTTTTATCACCTGGAGGCGCTGGTAACCGAGCGCCACATCGACAATATGGGCAAGGTCATGCTGGCGACAGGGTTCATCGTGGCGTACGGCTACGGCATGGAAGCCTTCATGGCGTGGTACTCAGCCTCGCACTGGGAAGCCTTCATGTTCTGGAATCGCGTGTTCGGGCCCATGGGCTGGTCTTACTGGGTGCTGATCACATGCAACCTCGCCATTCCGCTGACGACACTGTGGTCGCGCAAGTTGCGCACGTCGATCCCGTTCATGTTCTTCATCTCCATCGTGGTCAACACCGGCATGTGGTTCGAGCGCTTCGTGATTGTCGTGACCAGTCTTTATCGCGACTTCCTGCCATCATCGTGGGGAACGTATCGCGCGACAAAGTGGGATTACATGACGTTCGTGGGCACGCTGGGACTGTTCACAACCTTGTTCCTGTTGTTTGTGCGCTTCCTGCCCATGATTCCGATGAATGAAATTCGTATGTTGCTGCCCGCGGCGAAGATCAAGCCGAAGGCTGCGGAGGCTGCGGACTAGTTATGCCTGCACGCGAGGGAACCTACGGCCTGCTGGCCGAATTCGATACGCCGGGCGACCTGGTGAGGGCCGCGCGGCAGGCGCGCGAAGATGGATGGCGGCGCATGGATTGCTACACGCCGTATCCGGTGGAAGAAGCCGCGGAGGCGATCGGCTTTCATCGCAACAAGGTGCCGTTGCTCACACTGGTCGGCGGACTCATGGGCCTCGCGGCGATGTTCTCGCTTGAGACGTGGGTCTCGACGTTGGCGTTTCCGCTGAATATTGGCGGGCGCCCGCCGTACTCATGGCCGGCGTTCGTTGTGCCTGCGTATGAATGGACGATTCTTTGGGCTGGCCTGTCTGCTGCGTTTGGAATGCTGGCGTTGAATGGGCTGCCGGCTTTGTATCATCCGCTGTTCAATGCGCCTAATTTTCGCAACGGCGCCACGTCGGACAAGTTCTTCTTGTGCCTCGAAGCATTGGATCCGAAGTTCGACCTGGTGGAGACAAAGGCGTATCTCACGGGCTTTCAGCCGGTCTCGGTCGTGGAGGTGGAGTACTGATGGCCGCCAGGGATCAGGGAACGGGGAACAGGGATCGGGCTCGGAACTGGGTGCCCCAGGTCTCGATTTTGAGACCTGGGAAAGCACAGACCTTCACAAAACGAGGTTTCGTTCTAACTGCTCTCTCTGCTCTGCTCCTTCTCGCCGGATGCCGCCAGGACATGCAGAACCAGCCGAAGCTCATTCCGCAGCGGGGATCGGATATGTTTGCCGATCATCGCGGCGCGCGGCCCCAGGTGCTGGACACGGTAGCGCGCGGACAACTCCGCGAAGACAGCTATTTCTACACCGGCGTGATTCAGGGTGCGAACGGCTATCGCGAAGAGCAGAACCTGATGCCGTTCCCGGTGACGATGGACGTGCTGAAACGCGGGCAGGAGCGATTCAACATCTATTGCACGCCATGCCACTCGCGTGTGGGCAATGGACTGGGCGAAATTGTAGAGCGCGGCTACAAGCCTGCAGCGAATCTGCATGACCAGGTGAGAGTATCCCAGCCCCTCTCGCACTACTTTTTTGTGATGACGCACGGCTACGGAGCGATGCCGGACTATCGGGAGCAATTGACTCCGGAAGATCGCTGGTCGGTAGCGGCCTATATTCGCGCGCTGCAGTTGAGCCAGGCAGCAACGGCTCAGGATGTACCCGCCGGAGTTCATGTGCGGAACCTGCGGGACATTGCAACCGAAGAGAACCTGCCCGCCGGTTATGCGCAGCCGTGGACGCTGCCTTCGACCGCGATTCAGGCGTATCCGCCGGTGACAAAGGAAGGATCGCCGGCGATGGCTCCGGCCAATCCAGCAGATCCGGCAATTACGATTCCGCAAACCAGGACGACCGCGCCTGCCGCGGCGACGAAGTAAGGACGAAGGAATGGCTCACGAGACGCACGTTAATTCGCTCCCCGCTAACCTAAGCGCGCCAGCCTTTGTCGATGCCTGGAGAACCCGCGCCTGGATCGTGGGCGCAATTTTCTCGGTGATCGCGGCGGTTCTCGCGTTCTTGGCGCAAGCGCAGGACGGACTGGGATGGGATCACCTGCTGCGCGCGTGGGTGTTGGGAATGATGCTCACCTTCGGCTGGTCTGTCGGCGGACTGGCGCTGCTCATGGTGCAGTACTGCTCGGGCGGCAAGTGGGGATTGCTTCTGCGCCGTCCGCTCGAAGCGATGGCCGGCTCGCTGCCTATCGTTCTCGTCTATTGGTTCGTCGTGGCGCTCAACATGAAGCGGCTTTACCTGTGGGCACGGTATGGCAGCGTCAGCGATACCACTGCCGCGTTAAAGGCGGGATGGATCAACGAAATTCAAAAGCACTGCATCGACTTTAAACGGCCCATGCTGAATCCCGGCATGTTCTGGTTTGTCGGTGCTCTGTGCTTCGCGATCTGGTTCTTCTATGCGTACCGGCTCACCAGCCTGGGATTGAAGCGCGATTCGGATTCGCCGGCCAACACGCCCTACTGGATCAAGAGGCTCGAAAATATCAGCGGGCCCGGCATTGTGATCTATTCGCTGACCATGACCGCGGCGGTGATCTATTGGGTCATGTCGATGGATGTGACTTGGTTCTCGTCGGTGTACGGACTGCTTTTTCTGGTTGGGCAGGGGTACTCGGTCCTGGCGTTGGGCATCATCGTGTCGATTGCGCTGTCCAAGGCCGAGCCGTTCAAGACGATTCTGCGTCAGACAGAACAGCACGATCTCGGCAAGATGACCTTTGCCTTCGTGATGCTGAATATCTATCTCGGCTTCGCGCAGTTCCTCATTATCTGGTCGGGAAATCTGCCGGAAGAGATTCCCTGGTATCTCGATCGCATTCGCGGGCACTGGGGCATCATCATCACGCTCGACTTCATCTTTCATTGGTTGATTCCTTTCTCGCTGCTGCTGTCGCGCGACATCAAACGGAACAAAAAACGCCTGACGCGCGTGTGTCAGTGGATGATTTTCGCCAAGGCCTTCGACCTGTTCTGGCTGATTGAGCCGAATTTCAAAGACGCTGCGCGGAACCTGCATTTCAGCTGGGGAATCCTGGAGTATGCGGCAGTTCCGGTGGCGATGGTGTCGTTCTGGATTGCATTCTTCTGCACGCGGCTGAAATCGCGCCCGCTGGTGCAGACCAACGATCCGCATGTGGCGGAGATTCTGGAGCCCGAACATGTCCACGCTTGATCACAATGAGCCCGAGGACGAAAAAGTTCTCGGCTCGCACGGTCCGAAGCCGGAGGAAGTTGACGCGTCGGCTGGATACGAGCAGACAGATGTACGCGTCACCGGAATCGTGGTGTTCCTGACCGCGCTGGCGATTTTTGTCGCGGTGGCAGGAGTGCTCTCGTATGGAATCGGCAAGGTGATCAATGCACGGATGAACCAGGAAGACGGCCCCAACACCAAATGGACGACGGCGATCAATATTCGTGAACTGGGGAATCTGCCCAACAACCCGGAGATGCAGCACAAGGTGGCGGAGTTGACGAAGACGTTTCCGACGCCGCGGTTGCAAACAGACGATGGCAACCAGGATGTCGCGGATTTGCATGAGCGCGAAGACCTGCTTCTGGAAAACTACAGTTGGGTTGGGCAGTCTCAGGCCGAATCGCAGGGTAAGGTCAGGATTCCGATTGAGCGGGCGATGGAATTGATTGCGCAGCGTGGACTACCAGTGGCGCCTGCCGTGCAACAGCAGCCTCTGATGGCCGGCGACAGCGTGCCAACAGTGGCAGTGCCGCTGACCAACGGGTTTGCGCGCACGGCCTATGAACAGGATCAAGCAACGGCGCGGGTCGAAGAAGGAAAGCAAAGGCAGTATCCGCAGTAGGGGAGCAGCAGTCATGCAATCGGCGATCGCAATCCGGGGAAGCTGGAGAAACGTGGTACAACACGCCGCGACCACGATCCTGTGTTTGGCCGCATTGTTGGGGCCCACTGTGTCGGCGCAGGTTTCAAGCTACGGCGACAAGGAAACCGGACCTTCGAACGACCAGCCGTCGATATTGAACGGAGTGGGGATTGCGCAGCGCCTGAATCAACAGCTGCCACTGGGTCTTGCGTTCAAAGACGATGCGGGTAACGCCGTGCACCTCGGCGACTACTTCGGCAAGAAGCCGGCGATCCTTGCGCTCGTGTACTTCCGTTGCCCCATGCTCTGTTCCGAGGAACTCGACGGTCTCACCAGCGCTCTTCAGATGGTGAACTTCGTTCCTGGCAAGGATTTCAACGTGGTGGTTGTCAGCATCGATCCCGATGAAGGGCCGGATCTGGCCGCGGCGAAGAAGCGCAGCTACTTGAAGCGCTACGGCCACCCGGAGACGGCGAATGGCTGGCATTTCCTGACTGGATCGCAGGCAAGCATCGATGCACTAACGACCACAGTCGGATTCAAATACGTCAAGCTCAAGGTACCTGGAAGCAATCAGACTCAGTATGCGCACGCCAGCGCGATTCAGATCGTGACGCCGGAAGGCAAACTGGCGCAGTACTACATGGGCGTGGAGTACTCACCCAAAGATATGCTGCTGGGCTTGAATGAAGCCTCTTCGAATCGCATCGGTTCCCCGGTCGATAACATTCTCACGTACTGCTACCACTACGATCTCCAGACCAATCGTCACTCACTCATCGTGGCGCGCGTGGTGCAGCTGGGCGGATTTCTGACATTGGTTTTGCTGGGTGGATTCATGACGATCATGTTTCGTCGGGATTATCGGCAGGCTCATTTGCCTGTGAAAGAAGCAAAGGTGAACGGATAAAGAATGTCGCACATTAGTCCAATAATCTGGCAGTTTCTCGTCAAGTGGATGACGAACTTCGCGCTCTTTCCGCCCGAGGCGTCGAAGATTGCGCCACAGATGGACGCGCTGTATTTTTTCATGGTCCTCATCAGCCTCATCGGGCTGACCATTGTCATTCTGCTGATCACCAGCTTTTCGATTTTGTACAACAAGAAGCGCCATCCGGTCGCAGTGCAGATTGAAGGTTCGACGCTGCTCGAAGCCACGTGGACGATCATTCCGCTGGGCCTGTTTCTCATCATGTTTGTCTGGGGTGCGCTGCTTTACTTCCGCATTTACACGCCGCCTGCCAATGCTATGAATATCTACGTCGTCGGCAAGCAGTGGATGTGGAAGGCGGAGCATCCCGGAGGGCAGCATGAGATCAATGCGCTGCATGTTCCGACGGGACGCCCAATCCAGTTGACGATTATTTCGCAGGACGTGTTCCACAGCTTTTCGATTCCCGCATTTCGCGTGAAGCGCGAAGCGATTCCGGGCCGCTACACGTCGGTCTGGTTCGAGCCCACTCTGCCGGGAACCTATCACCTCTTCTGCACGCAATACTGCGGTACGGACCACTCGCACATGATCGGCGACGTGGTTGTGCTGACGCCGGAAGACTACAAGAAGTGGTTGGAGGGCTCGACCAGCGGCTCCTCACTGGCGCAGAACGGTGAAAGGCTGTTTGCCAGCCTGAGCTGTGCAGCCTGCCACAACACGCGGCCCGATGCGCGCGGTCCGAGCCTCGCGAATGTGTATGGTTCGCGGCTGACGCTCTCGACTGGCCAGCAGATTACAGCGGACGATGCGTATCTGCGCGAGGCAATTCTGAACCCGTCGCAGCATATCACCCAGGGGTATGCGCCGATTATGCCCACGTATCAGGGGCAGATCAGCGAAGAAGGCGTGATCGACCTGGTGGAATACATCAAGAATCTCGATTCCGATTATCGCGTGCAGCAGACGACAGCTTCGACAACGCTGCTGCCTGAAGGCGAGGGCAAGACGACCAAAACTCCCGCAGCGCCGGGAGCGAACCAAAAGGCGCCCGAGGGGATGGTGAAGCAATGAGCGACACAATCGTCACTCTTCCAGATCAGTCAACTGCCAGGATTCCGAAGATGAACTACCTGACGAAAGAGAACGGTCTGCTCAGCTGGCTTCTGACGGGCGACCATAAACGGATTGCGATTCTTTACCTGATCTCAATCAGCTTTTTCTTCTTCGTTGGCGGCTCGCTCGCGGGTCTTATCCGTCTCGAACTGCTGACCCCGCAGAGCGACTTGATGGCCACTGACACCTACAACAAGGTGTTCAGCATGCACGGCATCATCATGGTCTTCTTCTTCCTGGTGCCGTCAGTCCCGGCGACAATCGGCAACTTTTTCATTCCCATGATGGTGGGCGCGAAAGATCTCGCTCTGCCCAAAATCAATCTCCTGAGCTGGTATCTCTACATTGCCGCCGGCATTCTGGCTTTATATACCATGGCTTCCGGCGGTGTGGACACGGGGTGGACATTCACTACCCCACTCTCGACGCACTATGTGAATACGCACGTGCTGACGACGGGAATGGCCGTATTTATTGCGGGTTTTAGCTCGATCTTCACCGGCCTAAACTTCATCGTAACGATTCACAAGATGCGCGCGCCCGGGATGACGTGGTTCCGGTTGCCGCTGTTCGTTTGGGCCCATTACGCAGCGAGCATACTCATGGTTCTAGGAACGCCGGTGCTGGCCATCGCCATCGTGTTGGTCGCGCTCGAGCGTACGGTCGGTATCGGCGTCTTCGATCCAACCAAAGGCGGCGACCCCCTCCTCTTCCAGCATTTGTTCTGGTTCTACTCGCACCCGGCCGTCTACATCATGATTCTGCCCGGCATGGGCGTAATCTCCGAAGTGGTTTCAACATTCAGCCGCAAGCGCGTCTTCGGATACACGGCGGTTGCATTTTCGTCGGTCGCGATCGCGGTCTTTGGCTTCTTCGTATGGGCCCACCACATGTTCATCATGGGCATTTCGAACTACGCCGTCCTGATCTTCTCGCTGCTGACGATGCTGGTTGCGGTGCCCTCGGCCATCAAGATTTTCAACTGGGCGTTCACCTTGTACAAGGGTTCGATCACATTTGAAACGCCGATGCTCTACGCCTTCGGCTTCATGGGCCTGTTCACCATCGGCGGCATGACGGGCGTCTTCCTCGGTGCGTCGGGAACGGATATTCACCTGACCGAGACCTACTTCATCGTGGCGCATTTCCACTTCGTCATGGTCGGCGGCATGTTAATGGCGTTCCTCTCGGGAATCCATTTCTGGTGGCCGAAGATGACCGGTCGCATGTATCCGGAGAAGATATCGCAACTCGCAGCAGTGGTCACATTTATCGGATTCAATCTGACCTTCTTCCCGCAATTCATTCTGGGGACGCTGGGTATGCCGCGACGCTACGCTTCGTATCCGCCGGAGTTTCAGATTTTGAATGTGTTCTCGACGGCGGGTGCTTCGGTGCTGGGCGTCGGCTATTTGCTTCCGGTGCTCTATCTGACTTGGTCGCTGAAGTACGGCGAAATAGCGGGAAACAATCCCTGGCAAGCCACTGGGCTCGAGTGGCAGGTGCAGTCGCCGCCGCTGACGGAGAACTTCCCCGAGATTCCGATCGTGGACCACGAAGCCTACGACTATGAGTGGCTCGAGAATCAGAAAGAAAAAGAGGTAGCCAGTGTCGGATAGCACAGCCATCGCCCATGGCACGGCAGAGGCTCACCACGAGCACCCGCCCTATCAGCGCCACCACTTCGAGACGATCGCGCAGCAGAACGACGCCACGAATTTTGCCATGTGGCTTTTCCTGTTGACGGAAATCATGTTCTTTGGCGGATTGTTCACCGCCTACCTGATCTATCGGAACTGGTATTACCCGGCCTTTGTCGCCGCGTCGCACCAGCTGGATATCTTCTGGGGCAGCCTGAATACGCTGCTGCTGATCACATCCAGCTTCACCATGGCGATGGGCGTGTGGTGTGCCGAACTGCGCAAGAAAAGCGGCCTGGTGCTGTGCCTGGTTCTGACTTTCATCCTGGGTCTGGGCTTCCTTGGCGTCAAGACGGTTGAGTATCGGGAAAAGTGGGAGAAGCATCACATTCCTGGTCTGCACTATAGCGTTTCATCGTTTGTCGACCCTGCATCCGACCCTGAGGTGCACGACAAGTATCCGAAAGATCAGCCGCTCGCGTTGGACATGGCGCGGCACACAGAGCTTTATTTCTTCCTCTACTTCGCCATGACCGGTATGCACGCGGTGCACATGATTATCGGAATCGCCATCCTGGCTTTCATGATCGCCAAAGCACAGGCCGGCGCCTACACCACGGGGCATGTGACATTCGTTGAGAACTTCGGCCTGTATTGGCACTTCGTCGATATTGTCTGGATCTTCCTGTTCCCCCTGCTGTATCTGATCAGCAGACACTGAGAAGGGACCTTGCTATGAGTGAAGTTCAAGACGGACCCGAGCAGCACGAACACGAGCACCACATCGTGAGTCCGATCATCTACGTCATTATCCTGTGTGCTCTGCTCGTGGGCACGGGCCTGACGGTATGGGCGTCTTTCATCGATCTCGGTCCGTTCAATCCCATCATTGCTCTCGCGATTGCCTGCACCAAGGCAGTCCTTGTAGTTCTGTTTTTTATGCATGTGAAATACAGCAGTAAGTTGACCAAGCTGACGGTCGGTGCGGGATTCTTCACGTTCCTTGTCCTGATCGGCATGACCCTCGCCGACTACTTCACGCGCGCGTGGGGACGGTGGTAACGGCAGGGAACAGGGACCCGGGAATCCGCCGAGTAACTAGATATTTGCTGGAGGGCTGCCCGCGAGGTGGCCCTCTTGTTTTGGACGGAGACATGTGGTCCGATTGCCTTTGATCGAATCGACGAATCCGTAAGCGTTTGTTCAGCGAACTGGACCGATTTGTCGTTCGCCCGCAGGACCTCCTATTCGAGCAGGCAAAATTGGAGAGGCGACGCTTGAGCGTCGCGCTCATGCCGATCGACTCAACCATTCCCGATGAACTCGCCCGGCTTGCCAACCAGTCGCGCATTCTGGTTCGCCGTGCCGGCGCTCCACGCAAGGGTGCGAAATGCGTCGTCTACTGGATGCAGCGCGCGGTGCGCATCCTCGACAATCCAGCACTCGATGTAGCGATCGATGCCGGGAATCTATTGGGACTGCCGGTCGTTGTGTATTTCTCCGTGATTCCCAATTACCCCAATGCCAACCTGCGGCACTACCACTTCCTGGCCCAGGGACTGCGCGACGTGGCCGAAGATGCGGCCGAGCGAGGTGTGGCATTTGTTCTTCGTCGTCCTCCCGACAACTCGCTCGAGGCGTTTCTCGAAGAGGTGCAAGCGGCGCTTCTGATCGGTGACGAGAATCCCTGCCGCGAGCCGGAGCGGTGGCGGCGTGTGCTGGCCAAGCGCTTGAAGCTTCCCTTCTGGACCGTGGACGCCGACGTTGTAGTTCCCTCGCGCATCTTCGGACGCACATTTTTCCTGCTGCATCACTTCCGTCCGCGCTTGCAAACGGAGTTGTCCCGATATCTGGTTGCGACCCCGAATCTAGTCCCGCGATACAAATGGAAGACACGAAAACCGTTGCCGAGCTATCCGGTCGACGGCGATGTAACCGAAGGCTTCAGCAAACTCGACCGGAGCGTAAAGCCCGTCGACACGTTTACAGGGGGCACGCGTTCCGCTCTTCGCAGGCTCACGGAGTTTGTCGAGCACGATCTCGCCGGATACGAGACGACGCGCAACCATCCGGAAACCCGAGGGACGAGTCGCCTGTCGCCATATATGCATTTCGGCAACATCGGCCCCCTGACCATTGCGCTGGCCGTCGAAGATGCCGTGCGACAAGGCAAAGCGCCAGCCTCGACGCGCGATAGGTTTCTCGACCAATTGATTGGCTGGCGTGAGCTATCGGTCCTGTTTGTCCGCCACAATCCCGACTACGACAACTGGGAGTGCGCTGAGCCGTGGGCACACAAAACTCTGGTGGAGCACGCCGGCGACCCGCGCCCAGCCCGCTACAGCCTTGAGCAGATGGAACGCGGCGAGACCGGTGACGAATTATGGAACGCAGCGCAGCGGGAGATGGTCGACACCGGCTGGATGCACAACTATATGCGGATGTATTGGGCGAAGAAAATTCTCGAGTGGGCTCCCGACCCGGCGCGCGCCTTCGAATGGGCGGTTTTGCTGAACGACAAATATGAATTGGATGGGCGTGATCCGAATGGCTATGCGGGCATCGCCTGGGCCATCGTCGGCAAACACGATCGCCCGTGGTTCGAGCGGCCGGTGTTCGGACTGATAAGGACCATGACTGGGAATTCCATCGCGAAGAAGTTCGATGCCAGGTCCTACATACGACAGCACGCGAACACGACAGACCGGTTGCCCTACTAGACCATTGCGAGTTGAACGAACTCGTGTACCGCCGGTCACATGCCTTTTGGGTGTACTCCGTCCTAAAATGAGACACAATTCTGATCCCGGAAATTGCATGTTTCGTATTAGGTAATCCACTGGATTTCGTTCAAGTCCCCCTCGGATTTTTGGAGAGGGGAATACGGATGCCAGATGCCGGACCCGTGTGACCATAAAGCCTTTTACAGATCTATTAGATAAAGCAGTTCCGAAAGAAAGCGCCGACACCGGCTGTCGAGTGTCGCTCCTCGCAAGAATCCGCGCCGACAGAGGCTCCTCCAATTGGGGGGGACGGCGCGGCCTTCTTGCTGGGAGCCTTAACCTTCTGTTAGCCAGTGTCGCGATTGCGGCTCTGGCCCAAAGCGCTACTCCGCCGCGAATCCGCGAGCATCTCCCTCCGAGAGTTGTCGAGGCGCAGCGGTTCCTCGCGCAACGGGGCTGGCATCCCCACGCCGCTTCACCCGCGGCCATGATCCGCGGGATTAACATGCGCGGGGTTGGGATGCGGGGGACCAGCATGCGCGCGCAAACCGCCAAATCCCCTCCGCAGACCGCAACACCTGGAGGAACAGGATCGACCGCAGCCTGGCAGCCATTGGGGCCGTCGGCGGTCAACACACCTCACTATGGCCTCGTGACGGGGCGCGTATCGTCGATCGCATTCGATCCGGCGGATTCGACGGGCAACCGCGTTTACCTGGGGACGACCGGCGGCGGAGTCTGGCTCTCGCAAAATGCAGGTACTTCGAATACAGCCAACGTGGTGTTTGCGCCACTCACCGACACGCTTGGCGCAATGAGCGGGGCACGCGATGCGTCCATCAGCATCGGAGCGCTTACGGTGCAACCGGGGGCCACGGGAGTGATTCTCGCCGGAACCGGCGACCCCAACGATGCGCTCGATTCCTATCATGGCGCGGGCATTCTGCGCTCGGCCGACGGAGGCAACACGTGGAGCCTGATTCAGACCACGGCGGACCAGGAATGGACATTCGCAGGCGAAGGGTTTGCAGGCTTTGCGTGGAGCACCGTGAATCAGCAGGTCGTGGTGGCGGCCGTTTCGCAGGCCTACGAAGGGACGCTGACCAACGCAATTCGTGCGAATGCAAGCTACGAGGGGCTGTATTACTCAAACGACAGCGGTGCGAGTTGGTCCCTGGCTCTCATTACAGATGGGAGCGGCTCCAACGTGCAAGGACCGGCAGACCCTTTTACGCAACCCGATGGCAATGCAGCCACGTCGGTGGTATGGAATCCGGTTCGAAACCTTTTTATCGCAGCCGTGCGTTTTCATGGCTATTACCAATCCTCCGATGGCGTGACCTGGACTCGCCTAACGGCGCAACCGGGCACTGCCCTTACGGCCGGGGTGTGCCCGACCAATCCACGAACTATAGGATCGCTGGGTTGTCCGATCTTTCGCGGAACACTTGCTGTGAATCCGCTGACAGGCGACACATTTGCCTGGACTGTGGATATTGACAACCAGGACCAGGGAATCTGGCAGGATCAGTGTTCGGAGAGCGGAGGAGTTTGCTCAAACCCGAACATCGCTTTCGGCCAGCAGTGGAACACGTCGGCGCTTGAGACGGACGACCCGAATCAGGGCCCGATCACCATCGAAAATGGCGATTACAACCTGGCGCTGGCTGCGGTGCCTTCAGGGCAGGATACGCTGCTACTGGCCGGCGCGAACGATCTATGGAAATGCAGCCTGGCGATGAGCTGCGCCTGGCGGAACACCACGAACGCGAACGCCTGCATGAGCGCACAGGTGGCCGGGTATCAACATGCGTTGGCATGGAGCGCGACCAATCCTCTGGAGATCTTCCTGGGCAATGATAGCGGCTTGTGGCGCTCGATGGATGCGATTGGCGAAACCGGCTCAGTCTGCAACGCGACTGACGCAACCCATTTTCAGAATCTGAATTCCGGTTTGGGCTCGCTTGCGGAGGTGGAAAGCATGTCGCAGCTGGGCGCATCTCCGTACACGATGATGACCGGCTTGGGTGTGAACGGAACCGCAGGTGTGAAAAGCACAACTGGGCCCACTTCGCAATGGCCGCAGATTCTTGACGGCGAAGGCGGTCCGGTTGCCATAGATCCAACGAATCTCTCGAACTGGTACGTGAACAATGACGCGGGTGTCTCGATTCACTTGTGCTCACAGACGGACGATTGTTCGCCGGCCGGCTTCGGAACTGTTGCACTGGTGACGGACGAAGATGTGGGCGGCGATGGCGACACCATGACGACACCTGCGCCGTTTCTTGTCGATCCATTAGACGCGTCGCAACTCCTCATCGGGACCTGCCGGGTGTGGCGCGGACCTGCGAACGGAAGCGGCTGGACCGGCGCGAACGCGATCAGCCCCTTCCTTGACGGGGTACAAGGAAATAGTGCCTGCGATGGCGATGCACTCGTTCGATCAATGGCCGCGATGGCAGTGCCAGGCGGCGCCGAAGCCATCTATGTCGGGATGTACGGCGCAGAGGATGGCGGAGCGACGGTGGCCGGCCATGTTCTGAGCGCGACATTCGATCCCACCGTCAACGGAACGCCGTTCTGGCACGACCTAACGCTCAATCCGGTGACCAACGATACGGTGGGGATGAATTCCTTCGGATTCGACATCTCCAGCATCACGATTGATCCACACGATTCGACCGGGAACACCGTCTATGTGACCGTAGAAGGCATTCCCGAACCGGCGGCCAATGTGCGCGTCCTCTATCGCTCGACCGACGGCGGCGCACACTGGCAGACTCTTGTGTCGAACCTTCCCATGTCCCCGGCGAACAGTCTGGCCGTCGACCCGCAGGACGCAAACACGGTCTATATTGCCACGGATTCCGGAGTGTTCTCCACGCGACAGATTGGAAATTGCACCAGCGGTCCAGCCAATTGCTGGTCTGCCTACGGAACGGGACTCCCTCTAGCGCCGGTGATTCAACTAAGCGCGGCGCCATCTACCGCATCGCTGAACGTGCTGGCCGCTGCAACGTACGGACGAGGCGTATGGCAGATTCCGCTCTGGACGGCAGGCATGCAGTTGACGACTGCTGAAGTCAGCGCCACCTCACTCACCTTTCCAAATCAGACGTTCGGGGTCGCCAGCAGCGCGCAGACAATTACCGTCACGAATACCGGAGGAATCGGCTTGGTGGTGACTGCGATCACGGCGAGCGGCGACTTCAGTGAGACCGACGATTGCCAGAGCGGCACGGTGGGATCGGGCGCGAACTGCACAATCCAGGTCGCGTTTACGCCGACACAGGCTGGATCGAGGACTGGCCAGCTAACGATTAGCGGCAATGTCGCCGATGGCGAAATCCTAGTGGGATTGAGTGGAACCGGAGCAAATCCGCCTCCGGTGATGGTGTCGCCGGCATCTGTGAACTTTGGGCAAGTGGAAGTTGGTTCAACCTCGAGTTCACTGCAGGTGACGGTACAGAATGCAGGGTCCGCGGCAGTTCCGGTCACGAGTTTGACCATCAATACGCCTTTTGTTCTTTCGGGGAACGCCTGCGGCTCATCGATTGCGGCCAACAGCGATTGCCAATTGCTGCTGGAGTTTTCGCCAACCCAGGCAGGACCAGCGACAGGAACGCTGACGCTCGTGGATAGCGCTGGAACTCAAACAGTGGGGCTGAGCGGAAACGGCGCTGCTCCGCCGACCGATACACTTTCGCCCATGTCGCTTACGTTTCCGAGCACTATCGTTGGGGAGACTTCGGCGCTGCAGACGGTCTCCCTGACCAACAGCGGAGGCATGCCGCTGACTTCGATTGCGTTGGCAGTCGGCGGCCCCTTCCAGCTGTCGAGCAATTGCACGACACAGTTGGCGGGCGATTCGAGCTGCTCGATCGGAGTCGTGTTCGATCCCACCGCACAGGGAGTGCAGACAGGAATTCTGACGATTTCCGACTCGATCCATACTCAAACCGTGGCACTTTCCGGCACAGGTCTGCGGCCGCCTCAAATCAGCGTGAGCCCAACCGCGTTGAGCTACCCGACACAGGATTTGGGCGTAGCCAGTTCGCCTGTTTTATTGACGATCAGCAACACTGGTGGGGCACCCATGGCCAACATAGGCTTTCAGATCACTGGCCTATCCGCCACCAGCTTCAGCACCAGCGCCACCAACTGCGGTGCTGCATTAAACTACGGCAGCGATTGCACGGTGCAGCTCATCTTTACACCTGCGGCTGCCGGAGGCGCTGCGGCCACCCTGACAATTTCTTCTTCGACATTAGGAGTGAAGGCAGTGCAAGTGCCACTGACGGGGACTGGATACGCCCCGGATGGGGTCAATGTCAATCCAGCACAAATGTCATTCACGGTTGCGGCGCTTGGGCAATCGAGCGGCCCGCAGACTGTCACAATTACTAACTCGAGTTCGCTTGCCGCCAGCGGTTTTGCGATGACCGTTGGTGCGCCATTTACTCTTACGCAGAATAACTGTGGAACGAGTCTCGCTGCGGCGGCGAGCTGTTCGGTCGGTGTGGTCTATACACCAACAACGAATGGCGCCTCTGCAGGCTCGTTGACAATCGCTTCTTCGGTGAACGCGGCGACGGTCCTTCTGACTGGAATCGGGGGAGCAGCCGGTTCCCTGCAACTGCAGCCTTCGCTCTTGACCTTTCCGACGACGGGAGTGGGAACGGCGAGCGGCGTCCAGATCGTCACTGTGACAAATACAGGGCCCGTTGCTTTTCAGGATCTTGCCGCCGGCGTATCGAGCGGCTTTCAGTTGACGAACACGACCTGCACTTCGGCGCTGGCGATCGGAGCAAGTTGCACAGCCGCCGTTACCTTCAATCCGGGAGCCGCTGGACAGCAAACCGGAAACCTGACCTGGACTAGCGGCGCCATGGCAACAGGTGCGCAGGCAGGGCTCTCGGGAATGGGATTCGATTTCACGGTGACGCTTTTAGGCGCGTCCAGCCAGACAGTGTCGAGCGGCCAAACGGCAAGTTTCACGCTTGTATTGACGACTTTGGGTGGATCTTCGGGGACATTTACATTCGCATGCGGCACGTTGCCCGCAAATGCTGTTTGTGCCTTCAATCCCGTGAGCGAGACAGTTACAGGCAATGCACCAGGAAATGTCGCTGTGCAAGTGACTACGGGCGGATCGGGGAACTCAGCGCGGAACGCGGGCTCGCGTATGCCACCTTGGGGTGCGGCTCCCGCGATTGCCGGAATGGCCTTGTTACCCCTGGCTTGGAGGCGCAGACGAAGGATCGTCGCGATGGCTGGATTGCTTGCAATTCTTGTGGGAGGCATTTCGAGTTGTTCGGCTTCGGGTGGAGGGAGCGGTGGCTTATCGACAGGGTCGGGAAATGAGAGTGCGCCAGGAACCTATTCCATTCCCGTGAGCGTTGCTTCGAATGGAGTGATGCACCAAGTGAAATTGACAGTGACGGTAGACTGAGCGCAATTGGGAATTCTCCGGGCGCGGCAGAGAGAGACGCTTCAGACGAACAAGCGTTCAACGCCGGGCTATACTTTAACTTCGGCGTTTTTAACGCCAATATCGCAACGCGGGTCGAGTTGGCCGCAACGGATCTGAGAATAGGAACAACTGAAGGATGACCGCAAAAGTCACAGTCGCCGATGTGGAGCGCGTAGCCGAGCTGGCGAACCTCGAGTTGGAACCGAGGGAAACCCAGAGCATGCTGCACGACCTGAATGCAATTCTCGATCATGTGGCCCAGTTAAATGAACTGGACACTTCCGGAGTAGCGCCCCTCGCGCAGGTGAGCGAGTTAGAGGGCGCGACGGGTGCCCGCACGCTCAGGCCAGACAAGATTTTGTCTTCGCTGGATCGAGCGGTGGTCATGCCGCAAGCCCCGGAATCCGACGGGATTTTCTTCAAAGTGCCCAAAGTGATTGAGCGCGCGTAAGCTCAGACCCCTTGCTGATTTCGACCGTCGCAATTTGCGCCGAGTGAGGCGCCTGAGAAAGGAATGCGGAATTGCCGAGCGAAGTGAAATCCTACGTCGAGAAGCCAAAGACGCTCGCCGCACTGCGCGAGGGCATTGCCGCAGGTCGCGTCAAGGCCGAGGAACTTGCCGATCGCTATTACGATCGCATTGCGGAGATCAATCCGCATTTGAATATCTATCTGAGCCTCACCAAAGTGCGCGCGCTGGAGCAGGCGGCCCGCGTCGACGCAGCGGCGGGCAAGGGCGATCCCCTCGGTCCGCTCGCCGGGATTCCTGTCGGGATCAAAGACGTGATCGTGATGCAGGGCGCCCCGGCAACCGCGGGTTCGAAGATTCTGAAGGGCTACCAGCCGCCTTACGACGCGACGGTCGTGAGCAAACTGGAGGCCGCGGGCGCTGTATTACTCGGTAAGCTGAACTGCGACGAGTTCGCCATGGGCTCGTCCAACGAGAATTCTGCCTATGGTCCGGTGCGCAATCCTGTCGACACGGAGCGTGTGCCTGGCGGTTCGAGCGGAGGATCGGCGGCGGCGGTGGCGGCGAACCTCGCTGTGGCCACGCTGGGTAGCGATACCGGCGGGTCGATCCGCCAGCCGGCGAGTTTTTGCGGCGTAGTGGGAGTGCTGCCCACGTACGGTCGAGTTTCGCGTTATGGCCTGATCGCCTTCGCTTCGTCATTGGATCGCGTGGGACCATTTGCCGGCAGCGTCCGCGACGCCGCGACGTTGCTCGGCGTCATTGCAGGCCACGATCCGAAGGACGCAACCAGTTCACGCGCTCCTGTGCCGGACTATGCGGCCGAAAGCGACAGGCCGGTTGATGGACTGCGCATCGGTGTGCCGACAGAGTATTTCGGGGAAGGCCTGGACCCCGAGGTGCGCGCCGCGATCGAGAAGGGAATTGCGGACCTGCAAGCGGCCGG
>Ga0181520_10004614_pt1 | contig 22864 bp, 17 predicted proteins | sample PEATcosm2014_Bin_29_FD_132451 | JGI IMG/M metagenome (GOLD analysis project Ga0181520, IMG submission 132451) | Peatland microbial communities from MTU Mesocosm Facility, Houghton, MI, USA - PEATcosm2014_Bin02_30_metaG | ecosystem: Environmental > Terrestrial > Soil > Wetlands > Peat | place...
AAGACTGGGTGGGCAGAAGCGCGACGTGGTGATCCTGCTCGACTCCATCACACGTCTGGCGCGGGCCTACAACACCGTGGTGCCGCCTTCCGGCAAAGTACTTTCCGGCGGCGTCGACTCCAACGCGCTCCAGCGGCCGAAGCGCTTCTTCGGCGCGGCGCGCAACATCGAAGAAGGCGGCAGCCTCACCATCATCGCCACCGCTTTGATCGATACCGGCAGCCGCATGGACGACGTGATCTTTGAAGAGTTCAAAGGCACCGGCAACATGGAAGTCCACCTTGACCGCAAACTGGTCGACAAGCGCGTCTTCCCCGCCATCGACCTCAATAAGTCCGGCACCCGCAAGGAAGAACTTCTCGTGCCTCGTGACGAGCTGAACCGCATCTGGATCCTGCGCAAGGTCTTGAATCCGCTCTCGCCGGTGGAATCGATGGAACTCATCATCGATAAGCTCCAGAAGAGCAAGTCCAACCAGGAGTTTCTCTCCTCCATGAGCAATGGCGGCGGCCCCGGCGGACGGTCGTAAGAGCCGGGGTTCGGGATTCGGTGTTCGTGATCGGAATCTGCCGGGATTCGGAACCAGCACTTGCGGGCTACTGAACGCTTAGATTGATATCTTATCTACACAAATACCTGGACACGCACCCTCTTCACATTCAACTTGCGCTCTGCCGCGCCAGTGCTCCCTCCAAGCGCGAGGCTACATCTTCAATACGGCGGATCTCGGCCTAATAAGAATGTCGGCTCGCAATCGCCCAACGCCGGCTGCGGACAATCCGCCTTTGGGGAACGGTATCCAGAAGACGAGCATCTAAGACGGTGGCTTGTCCGTTCCGTTCGCAGGCAGCACTGGCGCCAGGGGGTTGGGCGCAGCCACGCTCCAAGTGTCGAAGCGGTCGGCAGGGCACGGAAGGGGGCGATTCGAGACCTAAGCTACTACTCTCGGAGTGTGGGAAGCGCTTCATGAGGATTGGGGTCCGTCACTTCTGCAACCGCGGGGGCTGCCGCGCATTCTTTCACCTGCCGCTACTCCTCACGATGTTCGCGAGCTTGGCATCTGCGCAAGACGGCAATCCGCCAACCACACCTCCGGCGTCGCCGGAATTCCCGGAACCGGCCTCCGTGAACCATCAGAAGGCGTTGGAACGCGCTCAACCGCATCGGTCTGGAACGCCAAGCGACGCGAGCGATCAGAAGCAATCATCCACGAACCCCGGAGACCAGGGAACCTCGCCAGCGAACGCGCAGTCCGGCAGAATTCTGGGCATCATACCCAACTTCCATTTCGTTAGTCCCGGGGTGAAGCCGCCGCCACCGACTGCCAAGGAGGACTTCGTTATCGCCACCAGGAACAGCTTTGACTACTCGTCATTTATCTTCGAGGGCTTTTCCTCGCTCTGGGCAGAGGGAACAGATGCGCACGCACAACTCGGCAAAGGCGTGCCCGGCTTCGGCAGGTACTACTGGCGCGGGTTTGTCGATAAGGTAGATGGCAACTACATGGTCTACTTTGCGATGCCCAACCTCTTTCATCAGGACGAGCGTTATTACGCCCTGGGTAAGGGCAGTTTACTGAGGCGAATTGCCTATGCCGCCTCTCGCGTTGTCATCACTCCGAACGATCAGGGCCACCCCAGCTTCAATGTTTCGGAACTTCTGGGCAGGGGCATTGCTGAGACTGTCTCGGCCTCGTATTACCCCAGCCAATCGCGGACGCCAGCAGCGCTCGCAGGCAGATGGGGGTTCGCCGTCGGGCGGGACGCCATCTCGGATGCCCTCCGCGAACTTTCGCCAGACATCGTGCGTTTTCTGCATCGCATTCGGTAACTTGGAGTCGGTAGGACACGCGCAGCAGGATTGTCGGGGCGAAGGACGATCCCGTTTCTCTGCCTGCTGCTCACGTCAATTGGCGTTGACCTGCGAGGGCAATTATTCGTTCCACCACTTGATCGGCGAGTAGGTCCGTGGAATCGATCTCTATGGCGTCGGCGGCAGGCATAAGGGGCGAGATCTTCCGCTCTGCGTCGAGTTGGTCGCGGCGGCCGATTTCATAGGCCGTTTTCTCGAGAGTCGCCTCACGGCCATCGCGCGAATCCTGCTTCAGCCGCCGCCGCGCGCGTTCTTCCACATCGGCCTTGAGAAAGATCTTCAGTCTCGCGTCGGGAAACACCACGGTACCAATGTCGCGCCCTTCCATGACGACACCCCGGTCGCGCGCGAAAGCACGCTGGATCTGGATGAGCTTGGCGCGCACTTCCGGCAAGCGCGAAACCTGCGCGGCAGCAAATGTCACTTCCGGCGTGCGCAGGCGTGCGGTAACGTCAGCACCGTCAAGCAGCACGCGAGGCTCACCCTCGCCCGTCGTCACCCGCACATCCGTCACGTCGATCAGCTTGGCGACCGCCGGCTCATCGTGAGGATCAACGCCGGATTCCAGCACCTTGAGCGCCGCCGCGCGGTAGGTGGCCCCGCTATCGACATACATCAGCCCCAGACGGGTTGCGAGCTTTTGCGCCACCGTGCTTTTCCCGGCGCCCGCCGGGCCATCAATGGTGATTACCAAGGGTTCGAGCATGATTGGAATCGGTCCTCAGTCATTTGTCCTTTGTCATTGGTCCTTCGTCCGTTGCCTACAATCATTCGTCCGTCGGTCGGTTGATCAGCTCAGCGCGATATGGTTTCGGGCGAGTTGCGAAGGACAAATGACCAGGGACAAATGCCTATATTCTCTTAAACGCTTTCATCAAGTCTTTAGTGCCGTACCGCAACACGGTTGGGCGGCCATGAGGACACGTCATCGGGCAGTCCGTTCCGCCCAGCGCTTGCAATAGCCAGTCCATCTTGGTTTGCTCGAGTGGCATGTTCACTTTGATCGCGGCATGGCAGGAGATGGAGGCCGTAATCCTACCGCGGAGTTCGTCGAGCGAAAGCGCTGCGTTCTCCGGGCTTGCGCCATCCAAGATCTCCACCATCAGCTTCTCCACTTCGTCCGCTGGGAGGTCTGCCGGAGCGGCCTTAATCGCCACGGTACGCTGGCCGAAGGGTTCAACTTCAAAACCATTCGCCGCCAACTCGTCAGCGATCACCTGGTAGGTGACCTGCTGCTCCGGCTTTAACTGAACGATAATCGGCATCAAGAGCCGCTGCACTTCAATCTTCTTCTCCTGACGCAAACGCGCGTGGCGGTCGAACAACACGCGTTCGTGAGCGGCATGCTGGTCGACAATCCAAAGACCGTCGGAGTTGACCGCCACGATGAAACTCTCCTGCACTTGCCCTAGCGGCTGGAGATCAAGAGGTAGTTCACGCGGAGACTGGATGGGAGCGTCTCCCGCGGTGGTCGGCGGTTCGGAGAACGAGTTCGGGATTGTAACTGGCGCGTAGGGAGCCAGGGCGGAATCCAGCGGCAAGCGTTGAGGTCGCGGCTCCGTTCGCGCGGGGGAGAGATGAAAGTCCCGGGTAAAGCCTCCAGCCGATGGCCGGGCCGGGGGAGGAGGCATTATCGGGCCGCGCATCAATGGCGGTTCCTCCGCGAGCGCATCCGCGACGTCGGCCGCGTCGACCGCCAATCCCGGGGCGGGCTCCGGCCTTGAAATGGGGAACGAAGCTACCGGACGAGTCGAGAGCAGCGTCTGGCGAATCGAGTCACGGACGAGGTCGTGGATAAAGCTCCCATGCCGGAACCGCACCTCTGTCTTCGAGGGATGCACATTCACATCCACCTCGCTCGGAGGGATTTCAAGGAAGACCAGCGCCACGGGGAAAACTCCCGCGGGCAGGATGTTTCGGTAAGCTTCCGTGATGGCATGGAGAATTAAGCGGTCACGCACGAGCCGCCGGTTCACAAAGAAGTAAATGTTGTTGCGGTTTAACTTCTGAATTTCTGGCCGCGAGATAAAGCCTTTCACTCGGATCAGAGGCGCTTCTTCAGCGGGTTCGCCCGCCTCGGAAGGCTCGGAAGAAGTGGGCGTCAGGACGCAGCGCTCCACCGGCGCCATCTCCAGAAGTTGTTCGAGCGTTTGGCCCCCGAGCACCTGATACAAGCGCTCGCGATGGTTTGCGACAGGCGAGACGTTCAGGATTTCATTGGTGAGGGAGCTCAGGCGAAAACTCTTCTCGGGGTGCGCAAGGGCGTAGTGAGTAGCTAACGTCGCGATGTGACCGAGCTCGGTGGACTCCGATTTTAGGAACTTGCGACGTGCCGGAGTGATATAGAAGAGGTCGCGGACCTCAATACTGGTACCATGCGGCCATGCGACCTCCTTTACGTCGCGCAGCTTGCCTCCGGCAATCTCCACGCGCGTCCCGGAATTCTCCGAGGCGTGCCGGGTTTCCAGCACCAAGCGCGAGACCGCGGCAATCGACGGCAAGGCCTCCCCGCGGAAGCCCAATGTGGAAATCTCGAACAGATCGTCGCCGGAGCGAATTTTGCTGGTGGCGTGCCGTTCAAAGGCCAGCAAGGCGTCGTCGTGCGTCATGCCTTGGCCATCATCGACGATCCGAATCAGCCGTTTTCCGCCGCCCTCGGCAGTAATTTCCACCCGAGCGGCGCCCGCATCCAGGGAATTCTCGAGCAACTCCTTAACCACCGAGGCAGGCCGCTCCACCACTTCGCCGGCGGCGATCTTGTTGGCAACGGCCTCGGGGAGGATGCGGATGATGGACATGTTGGATTGCCGATTGTCGATTGATGATTGCCGATTGCTAGCCGTGAGCCTTTGGGCCGGAGAAAGAAAGAATGAAAAATCGTCAATCGACAATCGGCAATCGTCAATCCCTCTTCAGGTTCAGCCCCAGATCGTCCAGTTGTTGCGCATCCACTCCCGCTGGCGATTCGCACATCATATCGATGGCACTGGCGGTTTTCGGGAAGGCAATGACTTCCCGGATGCTCGATTCGCCCGCCATCAGCGCGTTGATGCGATCGTGGCCGAGGGCGATGCCGCCGTGCGGAGGCGTGCCATATTCCAGGGCATCAAGGAAAAACCCGAAACGTTCCCGCGCTTGTTCCTCGCTGAGCCCCAGGACGCTGAACACCCGGCGCTGAATGTCCTGGCGGTGGATACGAATCGAGCCGCCGCCAATCTCCGAACCATTCAATACCAGGTCGTAGGCACGGGCTTTAACGGCCCCAGGGTCCGTTTCGAGCTTTTCGAGATCCTCTTCCCGCGGCGACGTGAAGGGATGGTGCATCGCGGCGAAGCGTTTTTCCTTTTCGTCGTAGTCAAACATCGGGAAGTCTACGACCCAAAGGAAGCTCCAGGTGCCAGACTTGAGCATTTCGAGCTTGCGGGCTATGTCCAGCCGCAGCTCGCCCGAGGCGTTATCCAGCATGCGAAATGCGCCAAGTCCGCCCGCTGACTTGAGCCCCAGCAATAGGACCAAATCGCCGGTCCCGGCCCCGACCGAAGCAGCGAGCGCCGCTACAGCGGATTCGCCCAAAGCCTTGATTAGCGGCGATTGCGCGTCCGAGGCGCCTACTTTGATGTAGGAAAACCAGTCCGCGCCCAATGATTTCGCGGTCTCCTGAAGCTTATCGAGCTGGCTGCGGGATGCGCTGCTCCACGCCGGGACTCGCATCGCCTTGATGGGCTGAGCCACGCGGACCTTCTCGACATCGCCCGGCGCAAGGCTCACGCGCTTCCATTCGAGCGATGTGCCCAAGTGCGGCTTGTCGGAGCCATACTTCTCCATCGCCTCGTCGTATGCCATGCGGGCGAAAGGCCTCTCCACTTTGACGTCAACGAGCGCAAAAAGCTTTTCCATCAAGCGCTCGATGATGTCGAACAGCACGTCGCGCCGGGGAAAAGCCATCTCAATATCGATCTGGGTAAATTCCGGCTGCCGATCAGCGCGCAGGTCCTCGTCCCGGAAGCACCGGACGATCTGGTAATAGCGGTCGAAGCCGCTGATCATGAGAAGCTGTTTGAAAAGTTGCGGCGACTGCGGCAGCGCGTAGAATTGGCCGTGGTGCAGGCGGCTGGGAACGAGGTAATCGCGCGCTCCCTCGGGCGTGGAGCGGGTCATGAAAGGGGTCTCGATTTCCTGAAAGCCGTATTCACCCATGTGCGCACGCACCACCTGGCTCGCGCGATGGCGCAGGCGCAGGTTACGCTGCATGCGTCCCCGCCGCAGATCAAGGTAGCGGTAACGCAGTCGCGTCTCTTCGCTCGTTTTCGTTTCATCCTCGATGGGGAAAGGCGGGGTCTTTGCTTCATTCAGGACCAACAACGAGCGCGCCATCACTTCCACTTCACCGGTGGCAAGCTGCGAGTTCACGGTTCCCGGGGCCCGCACCACGACTTCCCCTTCGACTCCCACAACGTATTCGGGACGAACCTCATCCGCCCGGTCGTGTACCGTTGCGCTGATGGCGGGATTGCACACGATCTGCGTTCTGCCCGTGTGGTCGCGCAAATCAAGGAAGATCAGGTTCCCCAGGTCGCGGCGAACATCCACCCATCCGGCCAGGAAAACGGGCTGCCCCGCGTGCTCTTTGCGAAGCTCGCCGCAATAGTGCGTTCGTTGTCGATCGCCAAGAAGGTCTAATTTCACATTCACCGCCGGTACAATAATTCTGATTTATGAGTTATGAATTCTGAATTAAAGAGAGGTTCAAGTAACAAGCACGAAACTTGGGGGTTTCAATTCAGAATTCATAATTCAGAATTCATAATTTCTCCCTGACATAGGCCGCAATCGCCTCCGGGTCTAACTGCTGCTGTTCCCCGTTCGCCATGTTCTTCACTTGGTATTTGCCGCTCGCAATCTCGCCCTCACCGATGATGATGGCAAAACGCGCCTGGAGTTTGTTGGCGGCGCCCATGGCTTTCTTGATTTTCACCGCATCGTAATCGATCTCAACACTCAGACCCTGCGCACGCAGCTCGCGCACAAGGAGTGACGCCGGAGCAAGCGCAGATTCTCCCATCCAGACGACATATGCCGCGAGAGGATTGCCGGTTTGCAGCCCTGCCGCAGCCTGCACGGCCAGAATCAAGCGGTCTTGACCGATCGAGAATCCGATGCCAGGGGTAGGCGGCCCACCCAGCATTTCAGAAAGTCCGTCGTATCGCCCTCCGCCAACCACTGCGTTTTGAGCACCCAGCGCGCCGCTGGTAATTTCGAATGTGGTCCGCATGTAGTAGTCAAGCCCGCGGACCAAACGCGGCGTGATTTGGTAAACAAGGCCGCGCGCCTGGAGCCCGCTCGTCACGCGCTCGAAATGCTGGCGGCACTCCAGGTCAAGGTGGTCGATGATCTTGGGAAGCTTCTCGATGATCGGCTGATCTGCTTCTACCTTGCAATCAAGCACGCGCAGCGGGTTGGTGTCCGCTCGGCGCTGGCAATCCACGCACATCGAGGCCTTGACGCCCTGAAGCGCCTGGCGCAGCACATCCAAATAGGAAGCGCGGCACGTAGGGCAACCCACCGAGTTGATGAGAAGTTGATACTCGCGAATTCCCACACGCTCGAGAAACAACACGAGCATCTCAATGATTTCCACATCCACCAGAGGATTCTGGGACCCAAGAACCTCCGCACCAATTTGGTAAAACTGGCGGTATCGGCCCTTCTGTGGCCGTTCGCGCCGGAACATGGGGCCGATGTAGTAAAGCTTCTGAACTCCACCCAGGTTGTACAGGCTGTGCTCGATGTAAGCACGGACCACAGAGGCCGTGGCTTCCGGGCGCAGCGTCAACGACTCTTCGTCGCGGTCGCGGAAGGTATACATTTCCTTCATCACGATATCCGTCTCAACCCCGACGCCGCGGGCAAAGAGCGCGGTTTCTTCCAAGATCGGCGTCCGCACTTCGCCGTAGTGATAAGCCGCGAAGACCCGATGGGCCTCGGCCTCGACCCGCTGCCACAAATTCGTGTCAGGCGGCAGCAGGTCACGGGTTCCCTTCACAGAACGGATTGGTTCAACTCGATTCGACACTTTATCTTTAGCCTCAGTATTTCGGACAGAAATCATGATCCTGGCAGTTTTCGCGATTCGCCTGGGGCAGCGGTGCGGGTTTGAATTTCGTTGGCCAGATACCGCTCTTTATATTCCAGGTAATGGGACGCGTGCATTCTGATGAATGCTTGGTCGTCCTCGGTAACGGCTCGACGAAGCTTGGCGGGAACGCCCATATAAAGGCTTCGAGGCGGGATCACGGTGTTTTCCGCCACCACGGCGCCCGCGGCGACAATCGATCCTTCACCTACACGCACCTGATTCAGCAGCACCGCGCCCATCCCGATCAAGCAATTGTTCTCAACTGTGCAACCATGCAGCACAACGCGATGGCCCACCGTAACCCAATCTCCCACGGACGCCGGAGCACCCTCCATCGTGTGGATGATGGACCCATCCTGGATGTTGCTATTCGCTCCGATGCGGATGGGCTCGATGTCTCCCCGCAGCACACATTGGAACCACACACTCGAGTTCTCGCCAATTTCGATGTCGCCAATGATATCGGCGCTGGGGGCAAGATATGCGGAGGCGGCAATGCGGGGAGTCCGTCCCGCGAGGGGGAGAATCATCTTTCCGCCTGCGTAGCCAAAATTCCTCGAGAACTTTCAGACTTACGAAGTTATCACAGAGGTAAGAAAACCCGCAAGGTGCGGGAAACCGCATCCGCGGACCCGTAGCGGCCAGTTTACCGCGCCGTATTGCGGCGCGAAGCCGCTTGTAGTTCACCGCACCCATCACTAAGAAAGACGCGAGGCCAGGCGCGCGATTTGGCTAGGACGACGTGACAACCCTTCATCACCTGTGTGGCAGCAATTCGAGCGGTTTCCCTTCCGCCCACGGCTTGTAGGTGGTGGCGAAGCGGATACGCTCGTCGAGCGGCGGATGCGTGTAAAGCCAGAGTTTGATGAATGAACTAGGGTCAGGGTCGGACAAATCTACTTCCCCCAGAATCTGGAGGGCACGCACTTCGGCCGCATTCGGATCGGAAACAATCCCGTACGCAACTTCGAGGCCGAACTGGTCCGCTTGGTGCTCAAAGTATCGCGAGATGCCGTTCACAGCGGGATCCGCCAGAAACACTAACAGGGTGAGGACGACGAGCACGAGGGGGAGTGAGGCCAAATCCCCGATCCCCTCGACGCCGGTGCGCGGGCCGAACCTTTCTACCAGCCAAGTAACGACAAGGAATCCCACGAAGAACAATACTAGAGCGACGGCTTCGTCGAGGGCGAACTCCTTGGGAATATGATAGAGAACGTAGTGGCCGGTTTCGTGCCCGAGGACCAACAACAACTCATCCGGACCCATGGCCTTGAGCGTTGTGTCCCACACCACGGCGCGTTTGCTGGATCCCATGCCGGACACATAGGCGTTCACCTCTTTAGTGCGCGAACTCGCGTCCATCTCAAAGATACGGTCGGGCGGCAGTGAAAGGCCGGCGTGGCTGAGCATGACTTCAATCCGCTGGACCAGCGCGGGCTGAGTTTTCTCGAGAGGAGTGAACTTATAGAACAGAGGCTCGATGATGTAAGGCTCAATGAGAATGAACGCCAAAACTAGAGGAATCGTCGTCAACCAGAAGTAAAACCACCAACGGCGCGGGCTCCGGCGAACGACGGCGTAGAAAATCCACGCCACAATCACACCCAGCACCGCCACGATAAGCAGAGCCTTTCCCCAATCGCCGAACCAGGATGCAAGTCCTTGGGTCGCGAGGCCGAATCGGTGCTCAAGAACGTAACTGGAGTAGAACTCCAGAGGGAGATTCAGCAGGGTTGCCGTCACCGCAAACAATGGGATGAAGATCAGGCACTGCACGAAATGGCGCGGAGAAGCGTTACGCGCCCAATCGCGAAACTTCACGGCGATGCGGGCGCGCCAGAGGAGAATGTAGATGCCGAGGGAAAGCAGCGTTCCGACAAAATACAGGATATAGAGTGTGCGTGAATAGGCAATGGCCTGAGCACGGCGTTCCGGTGTCAGGGTGTACGTCGCAGGCGGCGGGGCAGGGTGGACCTGGCCGGGAGCGGGAGTTGCCGGGGCGGCTTGCGATGAGGGTGCCGGGGAACCTCCTTTTTGGCCCCCCGACCTCGCGCCCGGAAGCGCAACGAGCAAACAAGCACCGAGCAAAATTGAAGCGTACCGAAACATATAAATGGTCACCAGCGGTTCGTGGCCTGCCACTATCCACTAGTCGCTGCTTCTCACACCTTGGGCAGCACGATCCCTTGCTGGGCCTGGTATTTGCCCTTCTTATCTTTGTAAGAGGTTTCGCACACCTCATCCGATTCGAGAAAAATGATCTGGCAAAGGCCCTCGTGGGAGTAGACGCGCGCCGGTAGGGGAGTGGTATTCGAGATTTCCAGAGTTACGAACCCTTCCCACTCCGGCTCGAGGGGTGTCACATTTACGATAATACCGCAACGGGCATAAGTCGACTTGCCGAGACAGATGGTAAGCACATTCCTCGGGATCTTGAAATATTCCACGGAGCGGGCGAGGGCGAAGGAGTTCGGCGGAACAATGCATGTTGGCCCCCGGAATTCCACGAAAGAGCGTGCGTCAAATTGTTTCGGATCGACGATCGTCGAGTTGACATTGGTGAAGATCTTAAACTCATCGGCGACGCGCAGATCGTACCCGTAAGACGAGAGCCCGTAGGAGATTACTCCTTCCCGAACTTGTTTCTCCTCAAAGGGGTGAATCATGTCGTGCTCGGCGGCCATCTTACGAATCCAACGATCGTTCTTAACCGGCATGGGGTCTCACCTCAACTAGAGTGCGGGCGCGTGGCCGTGGCATCAGACCACGGAATCGTTCCCCGTTCTGCAAGCAAAAAAGAAAAGAATGATAGTCGAGGAGAAAATTCTTGACAATGGTTCTCTCTCTTCATAGGATTAAAGCCTGTCTTTTCAGGAGGTTTGCGTGATAAAGCTAGACATCATCAATGAGGTCGTCAATCGCACGAGCATCACCAAGACAAAAGCTGAGATGGCCGTCGAAACGGTGTTTGATTCCATGAAGAAAGCCCTGACGCAGGGCGACCGCATTGAATTGCGTGGGTTTGGCGTTTTCAATGTGAAACCTCGGAAAACCGGAATCGGGCGGAACCCGCGAACGGGGGCAGAAGTCAGCATCCCACCCGGCAAGGCTGTGCGCTTCAAGCCCGGTAAAGAACTGCAATCACTCTCCTAAGTGTAGCTATGAGTGGCGGGTGACGAGCAGACCCTTTGGCGCGTGCCCGATATCACCGGTCGGTTGTCGCCGATCTTTACAGGCGGCCAGGAGCGGGCGAGAATAGGATTCTTCCCCACTTTTGTATGGGCGATGAATCCCAAATCGAGCGTATCAGCCAACGGCAGGTCAGCGAGGCACCTTGGTTCACTCCGGGGTGGGTCCCTGTCCGCTGGATCCAAGAGCCCCGAAAGCACTGGTACAACTCCCCGGCATTTCATGTCGGGCTCTTCCTGCTAACGATCCTGACCACTTTGATCGTGGGCACGCACGTCGAGCTCAACTACTCCCAGAATCTCCCCTTGTTCGATTGGGACGTTTCCCTCGCCTACTTTCGCGAACTGGGGCGTCACCCGGAGATGCTGGTTCTGGGCGCACCCTTTTCCTTCACCTTGTTGAGTATTTTGCTGGCGCACGAGCTCGGCCATTATTTCACTTGCCGCCGCTACGGGATCCGCGCCACTTATCCATACTTCATCCCCGCTCCGACACTGATTGGAACGTTAGGCGCTTTTATTCGCATTAAGTCCCCTATTGTCAACCGTCGTGAGCTTTTTGACGTGGGGATCTCGGGACCGATTGCCGGCTTTGTCCTTGCCATCCCTGCCTTAATTCTTGCGCTCTTCCTCTCCAAAGGCACCGCGCCGGCAGCCGCGCCGGGTTCGATCACACTCGGCAATCCTCTGACCGTAATTCTCCTCGCCAAGTTGCTCGGGAACGGAATCAGTCCGGCGGAGATTATTTCCCATCCCGTGGGTTGTGCCGCCTGGGTGGGGCTTTTCGCCACCGCCTTAAATCTGCTTCCGGTGGGGCAACTCGATGGCGGCCACATCCTCTATTCGGTCCTGGGCGATAAATGCCGGAATATCTCGCGAGGCTTTTTCCTGGTTTTGCTTCCGTTAGGGTACTTCTGCTGGTACGGCTGGATCGCCTGGGCCGTGATCCTGTTTTTCCTGGGTCTTCGCCACCCCAGGGTCATCGAGCCGGTAGAAACCCTCGGGCGGGGAAGGAAAACCCTTGCCGTGGTCGCCGCGCTGATTCTGATCCTAACCTTTCTTCCCACGCCTTTTTCGTTTCATTAGGCAGTGGGGCCGGGGGTTGCCGATGCGGCGCACGCCACTTGTTGCGGCGCGGGGACCGGAAGTGTCGTTTTCCCGGCGCCTACTGTGACCTCTCCTGGATGTTCCACCCGTCGAGGTGGACTGCGGGGGCGGCGCCCGCCAGGTCTCTTGCCTTGTATGTCGCCGCGACCTCACGCCTTTCCCCGGGAAGAAGCGAAAAGTAATTGTCCTCCCAGAGGATCGGCAAAATCTCTTCTCCTCCGTGCCCTTTGGCAATCTGCAAGTGGACCATGAACGCGAGGTTGCGAGTGGGGTTCACGACCACGACGCGGGTAATTCCTTCGGAGCCCTTCTCTTCGGAGGTTGCTGCGAGTTTAAGATCCACCGATGGCAAGCCCTGGAGGGCCGTCAAATCCGCGAACGATTTGGTCGGTGTGTAAAACCACTCCGTCTTATCCCCATCGAGCACGTCGGGCTTGGTTGAAAGCCAGTAGAAGTTCGAGCTCAATCTCTTCCCCGCAGCGTCCTCGAGCGCCAGGCTTACGAAATAGGTGGTGGTCAGGCCGGGAATTTCGGGAATGGCAAAAACGCGAACCACTCCGTCCGCAGGGACGTCGAGTGTGGATTCCCTCGAAAACATCTCGGTAAGATCGAAATTGTAGACGCGAGCAGTGGCTTTGAGGTCTTTGAATTCGTGATAAAGCGAATTCACCACGGCAATGGATCGATCGTCATAGGAATACTGGATGTGGACGGGTTCCAGGCCTTTCTTGGAACCGAAATAGCCGCCCGCAGGGCGCAGATAATAATCGTAGAGGACCCAGATCAGGGACGGCCAGGAGCTATTCATCATCTCTTGGAGGACTCCGGTGGCTGTGTACTTGTTGCGCCCGTACGCCTCGTACATGGCGCGCTGGCCCTCGTAGTCCATAGCCTGCGCCTTTCTGACGAAGTCTTCCACCTTCTGGGCCGCACCGTAGCGGGCGCTCAGGGCCTGCGTATACACTTTAATGTTTTTGAACGCGCCGCCACCCGCGTGATAATTCCAGAATTCATCGATAGGCCAAAGATGCTCGGGAGGGATGAACTGGCGCAGGCTCGCCATCGGCGGAATCGCCGGGCCCGGGCTGGTTTCGGTGATGAACCCAAACGCGCCGCCATGGTGCGTATCGGTCAGCCAATACATCGGCGGCACCCATTCATAAGGGCCGGTCATCTTCAGGCCCGTAGGACCGGCGGCGGCGGCCGGTTTTTCCGTGGCCGAGGCCAGGTAGGGATTGGGCCAGTTTTCTTCCCTGAGGACGTTGGCGTAGAGTTGCGCGACCCTCTCAGGCGGCGGGTTATCGTCGCCATTCAGCCAGCTCAGAATGCTCGGATGGTTACGGAACCAGCGAATGCGGTCGCGGAGTGATTCAACGGCGACTCGGTAATCTTCCTCCTTCCAGGTTTCCCACCTCTCCCAGTGGTCGCAGCAACACCAGCCGGGAATCAGCAGCAGGCCGTAGCGATCGGCGAGGTCGAGGAAGTTGTCGTTCTCAAATTTACCGTCCATGCGGAGCACATTCAGGTGCATGTCGCGGAAATAGCGGAGTTCGGCTTCCTGCCTTTCCGGCGAAGAACGCAGGAACATGTCGGACCACCATCCCGCGCCCCGCACCAGCAAACGCGTGCCGTTGACCACGAACACCCGATGCCCCTGGCCCGCGAATTCAGAAGAAACATCGCGAATTCCGAAGTCCACTTGTTGCGAGTCAGATACCCTCCCGTTCGATTCGAAAGCGATTCGCAATGTGTAAATCTCCGGCTGGCCAAGTTCCCATGGCCACCAAACGCGCGGATGCGGAATGTTGAGTTGAGGGTAATTCTCCGGCGTGAAGGTTACGAGCCTTGTCTCTTGGGATTGCAACGTGACCTCTTGCTGGAAAGAAACCTTTTCGATTTCGCCTTTCAGGACGCCCTTCACTTCCGCCCGAGTCGTGTTGTGAAGCAGCGCCGTGACCGTTAATTGGGCGCGCTCGAGCGAAGGCAGGTCAAGGCGGGAGAGGATCTGGGGATAACGCAGCGCCACAGGCCCACTCATCGTCAGGTAGACATCCTGCCAAAGGCCCATGTCCTTGTCGGCAGGCGAGGGATTAACGTCGACCCAGGTGATGGCAAGATCGTCGGGTTGGGGAGGAAACACCTCCACCGCCAGCACATTCGCCTCGCCATCTTTCACTACATCGCTGACATTGAATTCAAAAAAGCGAAAAGAGCCGGCAACATCTTTGGCGTCTCCGATCAGCTTCCCATTTAGCCAGACATTGGAGCGGAAGTTGATGCCGTCCAGATGGAGCCAGACAGTCTTCTCCCGGTAGGCAGAGGGAAGATAAAATTCTTTCCGATACCACCACGGAACACGAAACGGGCTTTCTCGGGGCATGGGGAGGTTCGAGAAGTTGTCCCCGATCGGATAGGTCGTCCCGGGGATCGCCCTAAGGTTCATTCCAAAGTAGGGGTCAGGATAGACTTTGTTCTTGATGAGGGCACCCAGAACCGTGGTCGGAACCGAAGTATCATACCAGCCCTTTGGGCTGAACCGAGTGGTTGAAATATTTTCGCCCTTCACTTCCACCAGAGCGGACGACTGAATGCTCCAACCCTCCTTGAGGACAATCTTGGAGTTTACAGAGGCTCCGTCCGCTGCCCTAGCAGGAAGGTCGACCGCAAACGCCGCCAGCAGGCACAACCGAAGGGCAAAGCATCGACCCATCATTGTGAGTTTCTCCTTCCGACCAGATGCTTGGGCTTGACAGGAAACTTCACGTGGACGTCACGCGCCAGTATATTTAAAGGTTTTCCGGCGGGCAATAACAGAAAGTCCTTAATTGCCGACCGTTACATGATGTTGGCAGGGTCCATGTCGATCATCAGCGAGCGCTGAGGGACGCCTTGCTGGTCGGTGTAATCCGCCATGCGCTGGAGAATATTACTGAGGCGGGCGCGAGAGGTGCACTTCATTAAAAACTGGATGCGGAATCGCCCTTCCAATTTTGCCAAAGGCGCGGGGGTAGGGCCGAGGATTTTCAGGCCTTCTGTAGCACCCTCCAACGGAATCAGGAAATCGCCGATATGCTTCGCCACTTGCGCGGCTTGTTCGAGTTTCGAGCCCTGGGCGATGACGTTGGCAAGCGCGGTGACCGGCGGGTAGTGCATCATGCGTCGAAAACGCATTTCCTTATCAAAGAAAACTTCGTACTTCTGGTCTGCCGCCAGGCGAATGGCATAATGGTCGGGAAAAAACGTTTGGACCAGCACGCGCCCGGGGCTTTCACCTCTCCCCGCGCGCCCTGCCGCCTGAGTGAGCAGTTGAAACGTCCGCTCCGCCGATCGAAAGTCCGGCAATCCCAGGCCGATATCCGCGGACACCACTCCCACCAACGTCACACCGGGAAAGTCATGCCCTTTGGCAATCATTTGCGTGCCCACCAGCAAGTCGATCTTGCCTCGCCGAAAGTCGTCCAGGATGCGCTGAAACTGGCCCTGCCGTCGCGCCACATCGCGGTCCAGGCGCGCCACGCGGGCGCCCGGAAAGAGCTCCGCAAATTTCTTTTCCACCTTTTCCGTTCCCTCCCCCACGTAATGGAGATGCTCGCTATCGCAATTCGGACAACGGGCGGGCACGTGCGCGGAATAACCGCAGTAGTGACAAATCAAGCGATGCTCACGGCGATGGTAGGTGAGGGAGATCGAACAGTTCACACAGCGCTGGGTCTGGCCGCAACTGCGGCACAACAGGAACCATGAGTAACCTCGGCGGTTCAAGAGAATCATGGTTTGCTTTTGGTTTGAAATCTGCGCCTCGATCTCCTGCTGCAGGCGGCGGGAGACCGGCACACTCGTGTGCGTTTCTCGAAACTCCTGGCGCATGTCGACGATTTCAACGTCCGCCAGTTTCCGGCCTTCCACGCGCTCGGGAAGCAGCGCGAGCCGGTATTTTCCCTCGCGCGCGTTCCAGTAAGACTCGAGGGACGGAGTGGCGGAGCCAAGCACGGCAAGCGCTCCAGCCAGCCGCGCGCGCACGACCGCGACGTCGCGTCCGTGATATCGCGGCCTCTCCTCCTGTTTATAACTGGTATCGTGCTCCTCATCGACGATCACCAATCCCAGGTTCGCGAGGGGGGCAAAGATCGCCGAGCGGGTTCCCAGCACCACTTGCGCCTCGCCGCGGCGAACTCGCCACCATTCTTCGTGTCGTTCGTTTTCGGATAACGCGCTGTGCAGAAGCGCCACCTTCTGCCCGAATCGGGCCAGAAACTGCGCCTGCACCGAGGGAGTGAGGGCAATCTCGGGTACCAGCGCGAGAGCCGTGCGGCCGAGTTCGAGGCAGCGGGCAATCAGCCGCAAATAAACTTCCGTCTTGCCGCTGCCAGTTACCCCGTGAAGGAGCACCGTCTGAAACTGCCTGGACTCCAGTTGCTTGGTAAGGTCGTCGAGCACGGTGCTCTGCGCGGATGTCAGGACGAGGGACGAATCCGCCTGGGCCCAGTCGTCGTCCGGCGCAGAGGTTTCTTGGGTCTGCAGGGCCGGGCGGCGCTCGGCCTTCGTCGGCTCCATTTCGATCAGACCCGATGCACTGAGCCTCTTAAGCGCGGCAAGATCGGCACGAGCGGTTTGAAGAACGTCGCGATGGTCTGCCGCTGTGCCTTCGGCGCCCAGCGCCTCCAGAATTCTTTTGGCCACCGGCGATAAGCGCAGCGGTTTTTCCGGAACTGGGCCGGCTACCCGGACCGCGTAAACCTGTCGTTGCGTGCGCTCGCGTTCAACTTCTTCAACGACGAGCCATTTCTTCTCCAATGCCTGCAAGAAGGCTTCGGGAAATCTCTGTCGGAGCACCTGCACCGAGGCGCTGCCGCGCGTCGCGAGGTAGTTAAGCAGGTCGCTCTCGGGGGCGGCCGGTTCTTCCTTGGCCTCAGTGATTTCCTGGAGTCTCTGCTGCCCCTTCGCGCTCAGGCGAACCGTGCGCGCGCGCCGAGTGCCGGAGCGCAATGGCAGCATGGCCCGAAATACCTCGCCGAGGGGCGCGACGTAATAGTCGGCAATCCAAAGTCCCAGATCCAGCAACTCCGGGTTGAGAACTGGTTCATCGTCGAGCACGCGCAAGATGGGGCGGGCTTGAATGCCCGGAGGAAGCGTGCTGCCCGAGCGCAGTACAATACCTTTGGCTCTGCGGGTCGCGAGCGGAACCTGCACCCGCTGCCCAGGCTGAACACTCATGGAATCCGGGACCAAGTACGTAAGGGTATTGCGAAGGGCCGCCATCACAGCGATTTCCACCAGGTTTGCCCGGCGGGGACGAGGGGTGGGTTGGAATGAGGAGGGCTTAGGGTCCACGTTTAAATTCTATGCCAAGAACAGTGAAAAGTTAGGGAATTGCCGATTTTCGATTGCCGAATGCCAATGTTCGATTGAAAGTCTGCGATCGATCATCAGTAGTTAAATTACACACTTCCCGGGGCCAGACGACCGAGAGGGTCCCGAATTCAATCGACAATCGGCAGTCGAGAATCGGCAATATTACTTCACGCCCGCGCTGCAACGAGGCTCGCGTAAAGGTTCCCCAGCCGGTCGAGCATGGCGATGGCGGGGGCAAAGTTCCGGCGGGTGATGTGCTCGATGTTCAATCCGATGGGTGGCGGATCAGGGGGCAGATTATCAAACACGTCCATCAGGATGCGTTGGGCCAGGTTAATGGAACGCTCTAAACACGTATCGGCCACAGCGGCGCCAGCTTGTTCGGACCCAATCAGGAAGCGGTCAAGGTCGCGCGGGATGTCGACGCCCAACCAGCGAAGAAACTCCAAATCGCGGCGAGTGCTGACGGGAGCAAAGCTCAGGAAGATCCTCGCATCAACGCCGTTGAGCCTTTGAATCAACCAAACCAAATCGTTCGAGTCAAACATCACTTGCGAGGTGAAAAACTCCACGCCCTGAGCGTGCTTTTTGCGAATGCGCTCCGGCTCGTTCACGCGGCTCGGAATCGTGATCCCGCCCAATGTCGCGCCCAGACCGAGGGATATCACCATCTGGGCTGCCTCCGCGGGGTTGGGGCCGGGATATTCGATCGCCTTCGATTCGCCCCCCACGAGAACCCAATTGGCGATGTCCCATGGCCCCAGGGTTTCTCGGAACCAGCGCTCGGGTTCGGGGTCGTGAACGGTGACGCGATTGATCACAACGTCGATACCCAATTCCCGTTTGATGCGCGAGCCGAGAATGCGGGGCTCAACCCGCTTAATGAATTTGCTGGTGCGCTCGCCCGGGCGGTCCTCATCGTGGATTTCCGGAATGTTGATGGCATCCACGCGGCCGCGCAAGGGCTGGAGTTCGTGGACGGAGGCGTCCAGCGCCTCGGGCTTCGCCGCGGCAGGGGGAACCACCTCAAACAACGTCACCGGAACGGCTGGATGCAGAAGCGCTTCGTGAAAAGCCATGTGAGTGTTATCCGCAAATGACTCGGATTTCTCAGATTACGCAAGGCATAAACAATTAGCAAGGCAGGTGAGCAGTGATCACTCCAGCACCCGAGCCTCACCGTTCCGACGGTGGGAATTTCGTGGGGGAGAGCCCGCACTCTGGCCCGCGCTACGGCTTTTTGAGGAAATCACGGATCTTTTCAAAGTCCTCGCGCAAAATTTTCTCTTCGCGCGGATTGCGGAGGACGTAGGCCGGATGGACGGTGGCGAGTGCCTTGGTGGAGCCGAAGTCATAGAACTGGCCCCGTATTTTGGTGATGCCTTCCTTGATGCCGAGCACGGTGCGGACGGCGGGAGCACCCAGGCAACAAATCAGCCGGGGCTTGATCGCTTCAATCTGGCGATAAAGGAACGGCGAGCAGGCATCCACCTCATCCTTTTCCGGAGTGCGATTCCCCGGCGGGCGGCACTTGACAACATTGCAGATGTAAACGTCCTCGCGATTCAGACCCACAGTTTGCATCATGCGGTTCAGGAGTTTTCCCGCCCGGCCCACAAACGGAAGCCCTTGTTCGTCCTCGTCAGCACCAGGCCCCTCACCAATGAACACCAGCTCCGCGTGAGGATTCCCTTCGCCAAACACGATGGTCTTACGCGTGGGCGCCAGCTTGCAGCGCCGGCAGTCGCCCAGGTCCTGACGAATCTGCTCAAGCGTCTCCGGGCCGGAACGCGGCGCGGGCGGGGCTTCAAATAGATTGAACGATGGTGCCGGAGGGCGAATGACGGCGGGCAAGGGCGCAGCAGGCTTGGGCGGAGCAGGCGCATACGCCACGCGTGGCGGCAGAGACGATGGAACGGGTTTGGGCGCGGTCGCAGGTTGCGTAGGGTGGGCTGCTGGCGCCGGAGCTGGCCGAGCCGCCGCAAGACTTGGCAGCGATTCCGCTACCGTCGGCTCGCGTCGATAAAAACCCTCGATGCCGAGTTCGTGGTAGAACTCCAGCCATGATCTCAATTCTTTCTTCGTTTGCTCATCCATAGCACAGACTTCGAAGTCCGGGTCCGATGTCCAAATCACTTTTTGCGTTCGACTTCGGACCCCGGGCCTCGAACTTCGGACTTCTTTCTTATCTCTACCACTTCATCGAGCACGCGGTTGGCAACGTTGCGCTTGCTCATTTTCTCCAGCGCCAGGTTGCGCCCATCGGGGAAAAGCAGGGTTACGATGTTGGTATCCACATCGAAACCAGCGCCGTTCTGGCTGACGTCGTTTGCGACCAGCAGGTCTAGGCTTTTCGAGTGGAGCTTGGCCGCGGCGTTTTCAATCAACTGTTCCGTCTCGGCGGCAAACCCCACGATGATTTGCCCGTTCCGGCGCCGCTGCGTAAGATCAGCGAGGATATCCGCCGTGGGTTCGAGTTTTACGACGGGGGCGCCTTGGTGCTTTTTGATTTTTCCCGCGTGCACCGTGATGGGCCGGAAATCCGCGACGGCCGCCGCCATCAGCACAACAGTAGCGGTATCGGCGTGGCGCACCACGGCGTCCGACATCTCCTGCGCCGTGCGAACCCGCTCGAACGTGTCGGTAGCGGGCGGCTCTTGGTGCGTGGGCCCGCTGACCAGCACCACGCGCCCGCCGCGGCGGCGGCTCGCCTCGGCAAGGGCGTAACCCATTTTTCCACTCGACCGGTTGCTGATGTAGCGGACCGCATCGAGTGGTTCCTCTGTCGGGCCTGCCGTCACCAAAACCACCTCATATTTCAAATCATCGCGGATGCAGAGGGTTTCAAGCATCGTTTTCGCGATGCACTCGGGAGAAGCCAGCCGTCCGGCGCCGGTCATGCCGCACGCCAGGTAGCCTTCATCGGGCTCCACCACGCGCACGCCACGACTGCGCAGTGTTTCAAGGTTGTGCTGAGTAGCGGCGTGTTCCCACATGTTGACGTTCATGGCTGGAGCGACAATCAACGGAGCCTTGGTCGCCAGACAGAGTGTGGTCAGGAAATCGTCGGCAATGCCGTGCGCCATCTTGGCCACCACGTTGGCGGTGGCGGGAGCAATCACTAAGGCGTCGATCGATTGCGCCACGGCGATATGTTCAATGGCGCTCTCCACGTTGGAAGATCCGTGGGTCTCGCCGAACATCTCGGTGATGACCTTGTGCCCTGAAAGCGCGGCGAAGGTGAGGGGAGTGACGAACTCACATGCGTTGCGAGTCATCACCACCTGCACGTCCAGGCCGTTGTCCTGAAGGAGCCGCACCAACTCCGCCGCCTTGTAAGCAGCGATCCCCCCCGAAACGCCTAAGGCAATGCGCATGGTTCCTTCGTGAGTAGCAGGAGACGGCAGACGGCATACGGTAGACGGCACTCGGCATACGGGACAACGCCTAAAGTATTAGCGCACCGGATCCGCGCGCCTGTCTACCGTATGCCGTCTGCCGTCTCCTGCCTCTCTACTTCGTCGCCCTCTTCTTGTGATTCTTATCGAGGTTGTCCAAGGGGACGATTTCGATCGGCACCAAACCCGCGCCGACCTCCTGCTGCGCCACGCGGGTGGACCTCTTCGTGGGAGCCTGAATGAGCGGTTTGGCTCCCGACTGTAATTGCCTTGCCCGCTTTGCAGCCACCAGGATGAAACGAAATTTGCTATCCAGGTTCTGTGGTATTTCCATTCGACGTTATCCTCCAAATGTCGTTATGATTTTCTCCGCTCGCCCAGCTTCGCTGGTGCGGCGGAAACGTGCCGCTCGAACAATTGCCCGCAGTGCTTGGGTGGCATCCCTCAGGTGGTCGTTCACCACCAGGTAGTCGTATTCCCCCCAATGGGCAATTTCCTCGCGCGCCGTTTGGAGCCTGCGCTCGATCTCTTCCGGCGCATCGGAATGACGGTCCCGAAGGCGCCGTGACAACTCCTGGAAAGAGGGCGGCAGGATGAACACGCTGACCGCTTCATTCAACCGTTGACGGACCTGCTGATGTCCCTGCACATCGATATCGAGCAGGATATCCTGGCCCGCTTCCTGAGCGGCCTGCAACTGCTTGTGCGCCGTGCCGTAAAGCTGCCCGTAAACGTCCGCCCATTCCACAAACTCGTTCCGCCGGACCATGCCCTCAAAAGCCTTGCGTGATACAAAAAAGTAATCCCGCCCGTCCTCCTCAGCCGCTCGCGGCGCGCGCGTGGTGTAAGAAACCGAGAAGCACAGGCCCGGCGAAACGGCCATCAGGTGCTTGACCAGAGTCGATTTCCCCGAGCCCGAGGGCGCCGATATCACGAAAATAGTGCCGCGGTAAAGCGGGGTATTGGGATTCGCAGTCACGTTAAGTTAGCGACAAGTGACAAGTGCTGAGCGACAAGTGACAAGCAAGCCGGAACGCGTCAGGGGAACTCGGGTTGTTTGCTTGTCGCTCGTCACTGCTCTCTTCACTCGATGTTTTGCGCTTGTTCGCGCAGTTTCTCGATTTCGGTTTTCATCTCAATTGCCTGCCGCGTAATTTCCAGGCCAACCTCTGGAACATCCGTGGTCTTCGAGAGGAGAGTGTTGGCCTCGCGATTCATCTCCTGAAGCAGAAAGTCGAGCTTCTTTCCGATTTCCGAAGTCTCCGCCAGAAGGTGGCGAATCTGGTCCAGGTGGCTTTGGAAGCGCGTCAACTCCTCCGCGATGTCGGAGCGCGACGCGAGGTACGCCACCTCCTGCGCCAGACGCCCGCTATCTAATTCTCCGCTGCCGGCAAGATCGCGGATGCGGCCTTCCAACCGCTGTTTGTAAAACTGCGGAGCCCTCTCTGCCAGGTGGAATATGGTCCGACGCAATGCTTCCAGCCGTGATAGCCGGGATAACAAGTCCTTTTCTAGCGACTCCCCTTCGCGGGCGCGCATTTCATTTAATTGCGCCAGTGCCTTTGCCATCGCCGGTTCCAACATCAGACGGATGCGGTCAAGTTCTTCCGGCGCCATGTCCCCGTTGCCGGCCACGACCAAGCCGGGGACGCGCAGCAACGCCATCAAGTCGGGCTCTGCCGCGGCGCCGAATTCCTGCCTCAGCGTTTGGTATCCTTGCAGGTACGCAGCCAGGAGCTTGCGGTCGATCTTCAACTCCGTGGCCCCCGCGCCGGTCAATCCCACGGAGATTTCCACATGACCGCGCG
>Ga0181520_10004615_pt1 | contig 22862 bp, 30 predicted proteins | sample PEATcosm2014_Bin_29_FD_132451 | JGI IMG/M metagenome (GOLD analysis project Ga0181520, IMG submission 132451) | Peatland microbial communities from MTU Mesocosm Facility, Houghton, MI, USA - PEATcosm2014_Bin02_30_metaG | ecosystem: Environmental > Terrestrial > Soil > Wetlands > Peat | place...
AAGATCGTCGGCCACCTGAGCGACAATTTGCGATTTGCCGACGCCGCACGCGCCCCATATATGCAGTGGCACACGTTCGCCGATCAGCGCATGAAGCGCCTCATACAGCTTGGATGGTTTCATCGATTTGTCCTTGTTGGCTAGGTTGCTGAAACGCGGCCCGCTGGTGAGGCCATTATTTACGAAGATTCATTCGCCCGTTTCAGCTTGAGATTCTTGATAACGCGGGAGTCGCCATTCGTGAATTCAAGCAATCGAGCTGATGCCTGAAAGCCAACGCGAAAGATCAGTTCGAGTGAGATACCGTCCTGAAATTGAACGTCGAGATTCAACGCATCTTCAGTCTGATAGAACTGAAGCGATTGGATAGACTTTCCTGCAACTTGGCCCAGCGAAATATCCGCCACGCCACGCTCGGAAGGTACATAATGATGTCGCATAAGATGATCCTCAAAGGGTGGAATTAGGCGCTGAACAATTGGAGTGAAAGCGCCGCTCAGGCAGCATCTTCCAGTTCTTCGAATTCTTCCGGTTCAACGTCATTGTTGATTTCTGTGAATCCGGGGTCATCTTCTGATTCGGTTGGCGCAGTGGTAGCAATGGCCTCAGGTGCCGGCATATCGAAGAGGCTTGCGGGCATCTGGGGGGCTGGCTTCGCTGGCTCGGCGGGCTTGGAGATTGGAGCATACTGAGTGACTTCCGTATTCAACGGCGCTGTCTTGATTGGCGTTTTTGCCTTTGCGCGCGCTTCGGTCTTGGCTGCCTTGGTGGCCGCATCCATCTCGGCCTTCGCCGTCTCCAGGGTGTTCCTCAACTGAAGGTGGAAACCGACGAAGTTGATGATCGTCGTGGACAACTCGGTGTCGAGGTCTTCGGCAGTGCCGGTAACGCTGAGTGGGATGGTCAGAGCGTCATTGTCGCCGTCTTTGAGTTTCTTCGGCACGATGTTCACCCGGATCTGATCTTCATCGACAAGCGTGACTGTGAGCAACACTGCGCGGTCACGTAAGACTGGAAGCAATTCTTTGAACATGGATGATTCTCCTATTTCTGGATGGATTTCTGTTTACGGCCGCCGATCACGTTTCCGCGTCTTCGACCATAGTTGGGGATCGACGGGCAACGGACTGATGGTTCCTCGTTCAGCGTTGAAGAATCCGCCATGGTGAGTGAGCTTGCCGTAGCGGAAAAGACGCGCCAGCATGGCCAGCGCGGCTGATGCCAGCGTCTGGTTGATGAATGGTTCTTGCCGGTCCAGTGCCTCTATAGCGGAACAACTGGGCAGTGGATCTTCACCGGCGACATGATCGATAATTTCTGGATACAGTTCGCTGACGGTACGCAGCCGGACGGCTTTTCGGCGATTACGCGCGTTCAAAGGCTGGCCGAGGACGAATTGACCACTGGCCGCGTTGTTGCCGAGATCGAGCCAATAGGCAGTGCGGTTCCTGGCCTTGGTCAACGCCCGCACGATTACGCTTCGCGCCGCTCTGGTGTCTACGCAGCCGATCAGTAGATCGATGGACCTGTCATTGATCCGGTCGAAGGTCTGCTCATCGAAATAAGTCGGCTCGGCCCGCCAGCGCGTACCCCAGAACAGGTTGATGCGATTGATGAGTACGGTCGCCTTGTTCTGCCCGATATCGGAGACCGAGAATGGCTGGCGCACACAGTTCGTCTCAGAGACGGTGTCGGCATCCATCATGACCACTTCCAGCCCCGATGACCGGCTCCAGACCCGCATCGCCTGGTCGAGATACGGCAGGCCCAAGACGATGGCGCTGCCGGTTCCACCAGCGCCTACGACCAGTACGCGCACCGGCTTCTGGCCCAGCAGATCGCTTGGAAGCGTGTGTTCGATGCGCATATCAGCCTCTCTCTCCGCGCACGAACTGCGTGAGCGTCTGCGGAAGGACGATGAGTGTTTCGAGTGGGAATTTCTGGCGCTTACCAGTCAGGCTACTCCACAACCCATCGAATCCGCCTTCGTGGCGCGTCAGACGGCCAACGTTGGCGTGCGTGAAGGCGCTTTCGTAAAAGCCGCGCTCCCAGGCTTCGATAGCGGCGACTGAAGCATTGTCGGGGTGACGCATGGTTCCAGTGCAAACGCTTCCGTCTTCCGAGAGATTCCAGAATGGCGCTACGGCCAGATTTGTTGAGCAATCTGGCCGCTTGTTTTCTATGAGCGCGCGAATGCTGAGTGAGCCGTTCAGGACTCGCCAGACCAGTGGAGGTTGAGGAAAGATGCGGCCATTCAACTCGACGGCTTTTCCCTCTGTATTCTCGTAGAACATCTGGCGACGGCGTGCCGGGGTCCACCAGACAATCATGCGGTCCGCCTTGGCAAGAATGTTCGCCGGTAAGACCTCAGCCTGCACGCTACCGCTGAGAGACCGCACCAGAGACTCGATGAATGTGATGGTGAGCGGCTGTGCTGGACCTAGAGTGGGTGGTGCCTTTTTGGTCGCGATTACATCGTGACGTGTGATGAAGCTGCTTTGCCGGTCACGATAGACCAACAATGCATCATGCAGCTCGAAGCGACGGTTCTCCCCGATTGTCAGATGCGCTTGCATGATTCTTCTCCCATTCCTGAATCTCCTCGGTCAACTTGAAGAGTTCGCAGTTGAGTTCAATGAATCGACCGACGATTCTCAAAGCCTGACGAACTTCCTCTGGCTTCCGTGGCGAGAAGACAACACACACAAGAGGTTCCGCAGAGCATTCCATCATGTACTGGCCTTCTTCGTCGAAGCTGGCGGCAATGGCATCTTGATCCTTGAAAGTGACAAGCAGGGATGGCAAAGGTGACTCGTCGTAATAGCCAAGTTCAATGTAGTCCAGGTTATGCTTGAGAGGCAGCCGCGAGAGGCGCTGTATGCGCCTCAATCGCTCGATCCAGGAGCCATATTTTCCGGTACGGAACCCGCACAGCAATTCACGATCTCGCATTTTCCAATCATGAGATTCACGCTTGAGTGTCTTCCGAATGCACTCAGGCAATGCCTTTTCCACTTCGGGAAACTCGTACTGGCCGCGATTCTCTTCTTCGTCCTCTGCGGCATAGTCGCGCATCCGCTCTTCGTACATAAGCGCATCATCATGGTTGTAGATTTTCATTACGCGATAAATTGCGAAGGTCAGCGCCCAATAGAACGCTGCTCCCAGCCCCTCAGCCTCAGCCTCCAGTGCATCGAGCGCCGGTCCAATCCTGAAGTACGCCGATCCGCCACACTCGACAGTTACAACCAGTTGTCCCTCTTCGAGAGCGGCATCATTGCCATAGCGTCCCAGTTGATCGCTCACTTCAAGGTGGTATTCAACATTGCTTTGCAGCAGGTCGCCGCGCTCTGGACCAATGGCGCTCATCATGGCGTGTTGAGCGAACGCAATCGCATTGTTGCCGGACTTTTTCCAATCCTCCGCTGTTCCCAATCCTTCGCGCACCAGAGCTGCGCAGAGTTCATAGATCAGTTCGGCATTGACCTCATGGTTGTACTCGGTGCGGACATCATCGAGCAAAGGCAATGCCTGTACGAAGGCTGGCGCGAGAGTCGTTATCCCAGCGGTGGAAGCAACTCCGATGGTGTCGGCAGCAATAGGCTGCTCGGTGCTGCATACTGCCTTATTGCTTCTGTGATGGCTTGTGCGAGTGCGCATGATTCTTTGCATTGGAGATGCCTCGCCAGAATGAGATTTGCTTCTGGTGGTGGCTCTGAGGCTTTCTGGATGAACATCTCCACCAGTTCTTCTTGTAACATCGCTTTCTTGGGCACAACTCAACCCTTCGATCCGATGGCGCGGCTGAATGTGTAACGAAGCGTGGTCCCCGTATCCTCCGGGCCGGTCAGGGTTGCAGTGGCTAATTCTGGATATGCTGGAACCAGCATGTCACGAACCTGTTCTACGCTCATCTGCGGCGCTGGATCAGGAATGCGAATGCCGTTATAGTTGAACTCACGCAACAAAACTTCTGCTTTGAGACTGGCCATTGCGATTCATCTCCTTGTTTTCAGATTCGAGTTGATTCAACTTTGTGGTTAGAAGAGGCTGGCTTGCACGGGCATCCTGGCCCTGGTAGCTTCTTGTGTGTTTACTGGTGGAATCGCTGGGGCCGAGTCCGCATCAGCAACAGTTCGATACTTCGCTTCAAGTCGCTTGAGCGTCTCCATCTCGCCGGAACGCACAGACTCGGCAGCGCGCAGTTCATAGCGGGCAATGTAGTTGCGCTTGCGAATCTCTTGCTGGATGGCGCGCTCAATGTCGCAAAAGGTGAACTCTGGATCTCCCCAGCACGCACAGGCGAGCGCGTGGCGCAAGAATCGCAGCCGATCAGCGTCCGACGTGAACCAGGTCGCGTAGAAACCTGCGGCGTCGTAATGAGCAATGTGCGAGAAGCACATCGAGAGGCGGTGATAGAAACTTTTGGAAAAGGCTGCTCGCGCCCACTCTGATTCAATGAAATGCAGAAACGCATTTCCGAAATCAGCCTTGTCCTGCGCCGTTGAGGACTTCGTTGGCGCAAACTCTGTAGAAAGAAATGGTCCCTTCGGCATGGAATGTCTCCACGAAAGAAAAGGGCCAGCTCTCGCCGACCCTTTTCTTTGCCTTTGATTGCGAACCAGCTACCGCCGCCGGTATCGCTGGAACAATTCTCCCATTGGCTACGCTATCACCGTTCGCAGACCTTGGGAAGTATTTTGTTCAATAAATGCCAACTGAAGCGCATTAGCCGAACAGGCTGAGTTGGACCGTCTGACCTATGCCTGTAGACCACGGCGAGGATTTCTTCTGGATTCTCGTCCCCACGGGTGGTTCTACAAGATGGATGCCAGACTGTTCCGCCGCTGGACCAATGGGTTCGGTAGCAGAGAGGTCGAAGACAGGATTGTCATCACCCTCGACTTTCAGCGAAGGTTGCGGCAGCACTTTATCCCGCTCATGTTCCAGTTCACGCCACATTTGATCGGCACTTGCCCCGACACCAGCCTTTTCTACCAACTCACGCGCCATGGCGCTCATCAGGTCTTCGTCGGTATCGAGTGATTGCAGACCTTCACCGGAGAACTTGCCCTCCATCATCAGCGCGACAAGCATCTTCTTGCCCATCAGCCGGAGGCAGGTCTCCTGCATCGTGCCTGTATAGGTCACAAACTTGACGCGCACAGCGTGCCGCTGGCCGATGCGCCAGGAGCGACGGCTGGCCTGCCGTAATGTATGCAGCGAGTAGCCAGTTTCGTAGAAATACAGCGTTGGAAAGGCCAACAGGTCAAGGCCCGTTTCCACCAGCTTCGGGTGACAAATCACGACTTCAACTCCGGCCTTCAATTGCCGCTCGTACCAGTCCTCTCGCTTGTCCGTGGCTACTGAAGAGCGCAACACAGCAACCCTGAATCCAGCCTGACTGAGCACAGACTCCAACCGTAGCGTAACATCCTTCTCGCCCGTGTAGGTCGCGTACACCTGGCAGCGCCGCCCCTGCCGAAGTTCCTCCCGAATGTCGGCGACAAGCACACGTTCCTTCGCGTATAGATTGTCCTGCTTGAGGTTCTGGGGCGTCGTCACCAGGAACTTCACATACTCTTTGGTCTGCGGATCAAAAGCCCGTGCCCAGATGTCCTTGTATCCATAGGGGTGGTCTGGGTAGAGAAGAAGCATGTTGAGTAAAATGCTCATCAGGCTTTTATTGCCGCGATGCGCTCGAATCGCATCCCTGATGTCCTCTTCGAGTTCTTCGTAGGCCTTTGCGTGTTCCTCGTCCATCTCAACCGAGAGTACACTCTCGTCGTATCGCGGCAGGTTGTCCGCAATGTCTTCGAGTGAAAGGAAGGCCGTCGTGTTCATCAGGAACTTGCCGAACAGCATCGGCGATGCACCAGGCTTTTTGAGAACCTGTATCGTCTTCTTTGTCGCCCGCGAACAGGCGTTATCCGTGTCCCTCACTTTCTCGATGGTTTCAAGCACGCCATACTGCTGCTGAAAGTCGCGTCGTCCCTGGCCGCCGTAGGCAAATCCTTCGCCGGCCATCGTGCGCGGCTCCATGCGATAGAAGATGTTGAACAGATCGTCGGCGTAGCCGCCCATCAAAGTGCCGGTAAGCGCGATCAGCTTTTTTGAAGCGCGGCCAAGCACTCCAAGAGCATTACCCTGGGCAGTGTCTCCTGCCAACTGGTGCAACTCATCTGCAATCGCAAAGTCGAACCATCCGCCCATGTAACGACCGATGTACTCGATTGGTGCCATGCGCTGAATGCGACTACGGTCCGCCTGCCAAAGTGCTGAATAGCGCGTTGTGCCACCATGCGGCGGAGTGATCGACTCGGAGAGCTTGATCTTGTCGGCGAAGTCGAGATGAGTGAGCTTCTGTCGTTCCGAGTCCAGGATCGCAGCGCCGGTGTCGGGATTGATGACGCCTCCGAGATTCGGCCCGGACTTCGCCTTGATGTAGACGTGTTCCCAGTAGTAGCCCAGCTTCCCCTTGTCCTTGCCGGTGATGAAGAAGGCTGGACCTGAGCAACGCTTTTTCCATTTTTTGCGGCCCATTCGTTGCAAATCAGCAAGGGACAGGCGCATTCCTTCGTAAACGATCTTGCCCTTGCGCAGCTTGACTTCGCAGATGCCGTGCGGCTTCTTGGGATCGCCACCGTTGCGCATATCCTCAATCAGGAAGGTTCTGGCGCGCGGCACAGTCAGCAGCGCTTCACGCGCCCACTTGTGCGTAATGTGCGAAGGGCACATCACCAGTGTTGTGCTGGGCCGCCCCTCCGCCAGTACATGGATCGTCCCCAGCGCCATATATGTTTTACCCGCACCGCACTCGGCAACTATCCGCGCTGCCTTGGCTTTGCGCAGGTACTTGGCCGTGCCCGTAATGGCAAGTGCCTGCGCGGGAAGCGCCCTTCGCAGAAGCGTTGCAATGCGCGGCGCTACAGGATCTTTCATCCCCTGAAGTGGAGGATAGGTTTCGAGTATGCGAGAACCGAGTTCTGCCGCATGAGCACGCAAATATGTGTAGGTGTCGGTTATGTTGTCATGGCTCATGAAATGGCTCCTGGTTGCGGCTTACGCTTGGCGGATCGCCACATAACTCCGATACTTGACTGGTTCGTTCTGTCAAGAGAGGAGACAACATAAGCGCAAGTAGTCGAAGGTGGTCTCCATAGAGTCGCCTCGCCGATGAAGTTGTCAGGTGGTGATTTATTGCAGGAGATGTACAGCTAACAAGTAATCTGCTCGACACTCATCATCTTTTGGCATGAACGGCTTGTCCAAGTGATCGGGCCATTCTTCTGCGGAAACATGAGAGTCTTTGATCGCAAACCGTTCCCGATCCATTCCAGCAATTCATCAGTTGTCGCCGTGACCAGAACTGGATGGCAGCCAATTCCTTCAAGTGCTTTGATGCGTTCTTCCGCTTCGACAACGTCAAGGATGTGCTCAGCCCAAGACGGTTCGGCAGGGAGTCCAAGAAAACTCACCAGCGTTGCCCAGGCCTGATCGCGTTGGTAATCCAGCAGAATTGTCCGCCCCACGCCGCCATTGGTGTACAGCGCTTCTGAGACAGCCACCAAGTGCCGCACGGGATGCTTCCGGTCCTGCAAGCTCACGGCTCCCTTGTAGCAGGAAGCGTGCTCGCCGAGTGAGACCTCTTTCACTTCACCGTCCGGAAAAGTTAGCGTAAATGCGGCCTTCTCGTGAATTGCCGCAGTGATTGCGCCAACATCAGAATCGTTACCGAAGACACTGATAAGATGCGCCTGTTCGTCTTCCCCCACATAGCGGTCAACCCGCAGCCGAATCCGCGTCGAAGTCTTTTCGGTCATGCGCGTGTATTCAAGCAACCCGAGCCTCAGGTGCGCATTCTGCATCTTCCTCTCCTTCCGGCTTTGTCGGCGTCTCGGTAAGTTTCAGAGTCCGTCCATCGGCATAGACCAATCTCAGTTCATTGGCCCACCTTTCCCGATGATGGATGATTTGTTCATCGCCATCCTCTTCGACGAAGGTGGTCACATACTTGACTGATCTCCATCTTGCAATGTGGCGATCTTTTCCCTGGCCGAAAACTCCGTTCAACAGGCCTGCCGTACACAGCAGGCCGACATGGCCGCCATGGAGCGGCGTGATTGGTCGGCCAGTGGCTACGTCCACGCGCGGCATCAAGAATGGCAATGTTTGCTTCCATGCGCTCGACAGCGGAAGCATATCTTCTAGCAGGTCATACGGAAGCCCGCGATAACTCAGAGTTGCCTCTCCTGTTGGAGGCACGGGGTATGGTTCGCACACACCCGGCACCAACTCCGGCAACGCCTGAAAACTTCCATACGGGCTAATGCGCTGAATCTGCCGCTTGGCCTCCTCGACAGCAACTCCGCGCACATTACGACGAACTCCAAGGACAGCGATCTGCCGGAAGCGGACCGATTCATCGTCGGTCATGCGAAAGATATTCAGCCGGGCGAAGTGTGAACTGAGCACCCCGGCGCACTCATGCAGGCTCTCGAACGGGATGACCATCGCCAACACGCCCTCCATCACCAGCCAGCGGAAGGTGTGTTCCAGAAACAAGCGTTCCATGCGGCTGTTTCCGATTGAGCCGATCTCGGAATCGTAGGGCGGATTCAGGTACAACAGCGAGAAGGACTCCGGCTTGGCCACTGCGTCAAACGTATTTCCCTGGATCGTCTCGATCCCCGTGACGCTTGCAGCCAATGCTCGCTCGGCATCGAGTTCCACACCATAGCGGCGTACATTGGCACCGTGGGTAATCAGGTTGAGAGCTACGCCTTGCCCCACGCAAGGATCGACTACCGATGCTGGTCCTGAGAAGTTGAGAAGCTGACGAAGATTGGTGCCTTCGCTTTCTGGAAGGGGGTAAAAACCCATCTTCAAACGCGCAGCACTTCGTGCCATAGCAATCCTTTCTATCGAGCAAAAATCTGCCAGATCGTGATCCAGCAGCGTCATGAAAATTTGCCAGACTCATGCAGCTCGGGCCAACTCCAGATGGAATGCCGGAACGATGCGTGCGGCTGCGGCTGGGCCTGAACCAGGGCCATTGGGTGACAGGTCGATCAGCGTTGCCAGGTGCAGAACGGAAGCGCTCCCACAATGGCCACAGTGATCGGTCAGTGAGTTCGTAATGTTCATGCAACGCCGACAGTAGATGGCCTTGCCGACTGGGATGCTGACGATACTATGCGCAGGGCGAAGCGCCTGGATCTGGCCCATGAGATTCCTCCTGGTGTTTGCTATGCATTTACGCTGCCTTCTGGTCGTCGCTGGCTTCGAGGAACTCAACCAATTGCTTCAATGCCGCCAGACTGGGAAGACAGGTGGTTGTGGCGAACTTCAGGCTTTCCATGGCGGAGATGAACCGGGCATCGCCTGCCATCTCAACCAGCCCATGAAGTCGCTCAAATCCACGCGCCGCTGCCTGCATCCAATCGACGACTGCTTTCTGCCGCTCTGCATTTGGGATTGTCCGGGCATCATTGCTGTGGCCTGCTCGCCGTAGGATTTCCTGGTAGATGCCTACTCCCAATGCACCGCGAAAACCCTCAATTTCGGCTGTCAACTTGTAATCGACAGGTCCACGTAAGTCGATGGCAGGGCCGCTGATCGGCCGCACAGTCACTCCCGGAGGCAGCGCCCACGCTGGAAGCACAGGAATCGTGACGGGGTCGCCACGCTGGTTCAAGTTCACCCAGGTTTCGCCGAAGCTGTAGAGATAGCGCCCGAGGCCAAAGCAACTGCAAGCGCGCTTGAAAGCCTGCGCGTCCGCCGCCGTCACTGCGTTTTCCCGGTCTGCCCACTCTTCGCCGGTGCCAGTGTGGCTTCCGAGACGATTGATGGTCACGGCGGTCGCAACCAGCACTTTGCTGGTGACAACCACTTTGCCCCGGTCCACGCGAGTCAGCGATGGCACAGTGGAGATGGTGTACTCGCGCGTCCATCCGGCCGGTGTGAAGAGTTGGTTGAGCCGGTCTGTGTACGCTCGCGGATCGGCGAATGGAAGGATAACGCCCAAGCGTCCATCGTTTGATGTACGCATGACGCGCCATTTGATCTGCGCCGGATCGAATGGCACTTCGAGCTGTGCGAAGAACTTCTCGCGATCTGAACCTGTAAACTTCGCTGTTGCCATGACTCAACTCCTCCGCTGTGGATCCTTCATGCTCCTTCGGTCACTGCTAATAAGGGACTTCACACCGCTCGATCTCGTGTTCGTCGCTGAACTCTTGCGGCATATAGCTGTTTGCGTTGGCCTCATGCTCCGTTGTGTTGGCGACGTTCGTGACAGAAGCCTGCGACAAAAGACAAATCTCGCGCACCACAACTTCCGTGCGGAACTTACGTTGCCCTGACTCACGATCCTCCCAAGACCGAGTGCGAAGTTCTCCCTCGACGAAGATTCGTGAACCTTTCCTGACATAGTCGCGGAGAATCTCGCCGATTCTCTGATAGCCAACCAGGTTGTGCCACTCGGTGCGCTCTTGCCACTCGCCTCGGCTATCTTTGTAGCGTTCACTGGTGGCCAGAGAAAGATTGACCAAGGTGCCACTCGGCAGAATGTGAGCCTGCGGGTCTTTGCCAGCATGACCCAGAAGAATAACTTTGTTGACGCACTTGCCCATGCTTTTCTTCTCCTCATCAAAATGATCTGAAGGTGTTCTTGATGGCCGGTGATTTTACTACGCGGCCCGACGCAAACATATTGGCTGTCCAAGCGCAGAACGAATCTCTTCTTTTGTGCATCCGGCCCAGCATTTGTAGAAGCGTGAATCCTTGATTTGAATCGAGAGATTGTCGCCTGTGCGGTCGTGCCCAATCTGCGCACAGGACGGACAACGTGCCCACCAATTGCGGCTGTCTTTACGCGTGGCACGGATGTGATCAAGAATTCGGAACTCGCGCTGTCCAGCAGAAACAGAAATGCACGAAACGGCAGCGACTGGCCGGATAACTTCAGGGAAACTCATTCCATCAATTAGCGATTTGAGCCTGTCCTCACGGAGTTTTGGTAGCCCGTTGAGAAAAGCAAGTTGAGCCTCTGGTCTTGGTGCAGCTTCTCGGAACCAATATCGAAGGTTCGTTTTACGATGCACGCCAAGCGGTGCGCGAATTGCGTTGCCATACTCGCCATCATCAAGACGATCTTGACGCGGAAATATTTCGATGCCGTCTTTGTGGCCGCCGCATTTGACTGGAATGCCAAGCCGCAGAGCCAGGTTGTAAATGTAGATACGGCACTCGGCGGCCAACAGCGGCGTTTCGCAGAATACCCAGAGATGACCGCCCCGTCGTGACTGTTCCAGTGCGGCTTCGACTCCATCCTGCTTCATTTCCTCCTGCATCCGAATCAACGACCGCATTGCATCATCGAAGTCGGCGTCGATGGCTACCCATTTGGATCGCTGGGTCGCCGGGTTGATTGCGAAAAGGTTGATGGTGATGTCGCCGTTCATGTGCAGCCGCACCACATCAGCATTGAGCGGCATTGGAGACATTGTCACTCTGTCCCGTGCAAGAAAGTACGGGACAGATCCGTTTGGCAACGGATTGATTGCCTGCACTCCGTAAACGTTTCTGTTCACGAACAGACGCATGAAGTCGTTCCCTGTATCCAGACTCACCCAGAACTTCTGATACATGGCGTGACCTCCTCTCTTCACAGTTCGTGGTTATGCCGGTACTGATTCACACCGAGGGTGAACTCTCACTGCCATGCGGGAATTCGGTCGTTGTGCTTTGTGTGCCGGGCACCTTGGCTCGTCCCCTTCGGGTGCAGTCAAAGAATCTGAAGAATGTGGCGGTGTAGATTCTGGCCAGGTTGTCATCGATCTTCCGAACGTAATGTGCGATCTGATTGAATACGCTGGCCAGTCTTTCCATGTCTGACTTCTTCTGCTCCGGCTTGCGGATGACCAGATACAAGCCGCCTGTGATTACAACGGCGGCAACGAACATCAGGAATCCAAAAATTATCTTCATGCTGCATCTCTCCAGTGTTTCAACTACGCGGCAATGTAATTCCTTGCCGGTTTTCAGCCGTGCGAATCAGTTCCCAGATAGACATTCCAAAGAAGAGAACGATGAACACTGACAGGAGAAAATAGGCGAGCCTGATTACGCCGACGTAGATCAGGCTGAGGATTGCGAGAATTGTGAGCTTGGTCATAGGACTCCCTTCAGCACGTTGTTCACGCGCTTCTTCTCAGCGAGCATCTTGCGAAATGGAAGATACCCCCACAGCATGAAGGTGTTGAATGCGGTATTGCCCAACGCGAAAATGACCGCGTTCGCGGAGAGAATGCCGTGGATGCCCAGATTGACTGTCTCCAGGCCCAGCAGGCTGATGCCCTTGTTCTTGTCGATCCAATCCAAGGTCATTTCTTTGCGCTTGGTGGTCAGCAGATTCTTAAGCCACGGAATCTTGTCGGCTTTCAGGAATGCGCTCCAGGCAAATACGCCGATACCTGCGCCAGCGACAAGATTGCCACTGTTGGATGGTGTGATGACCATGTGTTCGCTCCTTGCATGAGATTCAAAGACAGAGACTGATCTTTGAGTCGCTCGCTCGGCCTTTGGGCCAGCTCCGCTTCAGACCAATCAGAAGTGCGTACTCGATTGCACGCGTGTTTGCCAGCCAGCGAATGGCGGACGTTGTGTGTCGAACCACGAATGCCTGAGACCTTGTTGGAATTCCAGCGGCTGCGCGCAGTCGTTCATCAATGATCGGCAGATGTTTCCGTGTGCGGTTTCCACACAAGAGAAGTTCACGAACTTTGCCCTTGTCGCGTAACTTGCCAGCGAGCAAGGCCGACCAGAATCCCGCCTCGTAGGACGGCAGGAGCCACAGCAGCAAGGTTGTCATAGGGATTCTCCAGATGAGTTGAATGACGGATAATCGGCCACTATCAGAGGATGAAACGCATCACCCAATCGTGACCTGCCTGAACCAGTCCGGATGCTGCTCCGACCAGCACGAGCAGAAAAACTGTACCGAGAAGAGCTACAAGCACTTTGAGACCGGCAGGGACTTGTTTATCCAGCACGCAGAGGCTATGCAGATCGGCCAAGGCCGGTGCCTGGGCCTCGATGGTTGTGATTTCTACGTTCCACTTCTCGGCAAATACCTGAATCCTGGTAAATGCCTTGTCGCGAAGTACAACGTATGCTGGTGATCCTTTCGGCAGTCCCTTAGCCTGATGACCATTGGCTGTTTCTATGATGTGGGCAAGTTCTTTCTCCAGCGAGTTCTGGTCCAGTTTTTTGCGCCAGAGGTTGAATGAATTGGCTCCGCTGCGTCCCAGAGAACGAGCCTTGTCCAACATTCTGCCGCTCCAATAGCCAGGAGCATCGTTGATGATTTCGTGCATATTTCTCCTTTTCCAACTCCACAATGGAGACCGCGATTGAAACTAGCGGAAGATATTGGTGAGAGTGGCGAGGATTCGCCCAAATCAGTGATGGAATAGATCGTGAATTCACTGTTTTCGACAAATTCGGCGATACTACATCGGGAATACGTAAGCCAGAAAACTGTCAAAGTGTGCTAAAAGTTGCAATGCTACACCGAATATTGTGTTTTTTCGATGGCTGCCACACAAATTCGTCAGCCACAACCCGTTACAAATCTGAGCTATTTCAGGACGTTCTCTCGACGAGCAAAAGAGGCAAACGTGCTAAGAATTCTGGCTTTGTGACTCATGCAAGGCATCAAACTTTCGCCGGACAGGCAAGGAGATAAACCTGCCCGGCGTTTCTCTCGTCGTGGAGTACGAGGAAAATTGATTTAACGCGCGATTTTGCTGTCGCTATTCCGCATACATTGCAGAAGTGCGATGAGAATTGCCATTGATTCAGCCGCGTTTACTTCCGGCCAACTAGACCAGTCGAATAAGCGAGCATGTCGTCGGTGGTCCCGGCAGTTCGCGGAGTAAGCGGCATACATCTGCGAACCATGAAGTCTTGCGCTGCGACGAAACGCAGATGGACACTGCGCGAATACTTCTCTTGTGCATGAGCGAACATGGGTTAGGCTCTCCTCAAAGCCTGGTCTTCCTGGTTGAGTTGTAAAGGTTTTACAGCAGGATGGACGTGAGTTCAGACGCGGAAAAACCGGCGATTCAGAAAGAACAATTCACGAATCCCGTAACTTACTAAATGGAAACCGCAGCCATGCAGGAACACTGAATAGCCTTGTTGAACTGGCGATTGATCATGGCAAGAATAAGTGCCGTAACCACACCTGCAATGATGCGGACAAGAATGGAACTGAGAAATCCGAGCATGGTTGCATCTCCTTTTGGCGCAGAATTTGGTCGTTGGGGTTTCATCGCCGAATCGCGATACGGACGGATATTCGATGGACCATGAGACGAGTTTTCGAAATTGGCCAGTTTCTGTGGCATCGATACCAGATGTAAACCACTATCAAGCCCATCAGATACCTGGTCTCTTCATTGAGCCTCACAAAACCAACCCCACGTGCAACCGAGATTGCAATCACTTCAGACTAGGACAGGCACAGTGTATGAGGCTACTATGCTCGTTGTCACCGATACTGCTTATCCGTACTTTCCTCACTCAACTCCGGTATGTCGAAGGCGAAACCTTCGACAAGTCCCTCCGAGATTCGCAGCCGCTATTCGGCAACATTTTATAGTCGTCAGTTTTGTCGCTTGCAGACCTACATGGACCTCGGGGTTGTTAGCCTCGATCAGTCATTTCGGCCACTGATAGCGCCTGACTAGCTGGTTTCCTGGAAAAGCATGTTAACCAGCCCTATAGATTACTTCTCAAGCTACGCCAACTTTTCCTACAGGCAAAATGGCGCACTCATCGGAGCGTTGACAATTGAAATCTATCTTGACGCAGAAACCGTGCTGCGAGACACAGTCGGATCTGCATCAAATGTGAACCCGGATTCACGCTGAGCAACAGTCCTGGTGAGGTAGTTTGACTTGAGTTCAGGGACAGCATCACTAACTCGAATGATCCCCATGTGGTTCATCAAGTACGTACCATTCGGCAGAGATGGTCTGGCATTCTTCGATAGAGGGCGGTCGTTGCCCATGTGGAGCACATTGCCATTGACCGCCTTGACGACCAACTGATCACCATCGACGAGTTTCTTCCTGGCATAAGCTGTCAGCTCGATGAACTCGATATGACCTGTGATTCCGAGTTCTTCCTCGGCGTCCAAAATGTCGTTGATGATCTCGTTGATGAGAATTCCGTCACCTACCGATACGGTATAGCCGTCATCGTTGATGTTCGGCTCACGGTCATCCGTATAACGTGAATTTGCTAGGTGGATTGCGATTTGACGCCGCATTATCACTGACCGGGGTTGTTCTCCTCTCGGCTCCAAAACGCCAGGAGCAGACTCATCGAAGGGGTTGAGATACAGGTCCAGTAGGCCAGGACGCCATATCTCCTTCATGGCGATCTGCCCGTTCGGAAGCGCGACTTCAATCGCATCCCATGAACCATAGGCTGCATCCTTGAAGGTCTGAGGCGGTACTACGCCATTGAATTCCCTGCGAGCAATGTCGAACTGCCTGCGCCACCAACTCGTCAGTTGGGACGCGATGCGTATGATGCGGTCATCGGCAGGATAGGCTTTGAGCAATGCCTGTGCCATCGGACGCTTGATCAGGTGTTCGAGTTGTCGATTGTCTTCCAAGAGTTGGTCACGTCTGGCTTTCAGGATGTCCAACGCACGGCACAGTTTGGTTTCCACCAGAATGTAGTCGCCAGCTTCACGACGTTCCCGTGGTACTCTGCTGGCGAAACACATGGGAAAGAACGGTGTCTTCAATGCCTTCATGCTATTGTCGATCAGTTGAAGAACTGCGCTCTTGCTGCCTTTCTTCATCTGGAGCCAGTCAATGACGACATCGGAATTCGACATAGCCATGGCTGTTACGAAATCATCCTTCAGAGCGTTAAAGGCTTTGCAGACTTCAACGAATCCTTCCTTCGTGACATCATAAACGCCAACGCATTCCAGTATCTCTGGCCCAACGTGCTCGATGAGCTTTTCATGCGATGGTGCTTGGAAGTTCGTGGGCAGAGCGTATCGCTTCTCTTCGAGGCAAGCATTGATTGCAGCCCGATGTTCACCGGAGAGCAGCGTATCAATCCAACCTCTGTTGATGAACGACCCCAGACTCTCTGAGCCGCGCTCGAATTCCTTGAGCTGCTCGTAGAACACGTTCGGGGTCCAGCGAGGACCGATTCCTTTCCAGCGCTTCTTGTTCAGTTGACCATACTCCGACTGCGCAGCAGCCCGTTGAACCTTGATGCGTGGTTGCACAGGATAGCTCATCGTCCGAAACTTTGCCAGGTATTCTTCGCCCCAGAAGACGAATATCATATCGTCCATGTCGCCGCCATTGAAGTGGACAAGAATTTCTCCGGCATCCCTGCCGAAGAATACGCGGCCCTGACCTTTGTAGTCCATGAGTTCTGGAAGGTGTACATTCCAGAGTTCCATGATTTCGCCCGAGTGTGTGTTGGGAGATCGTCCTGCCGCGATGCGTCCTTCAGGCGCATCGGGCGCGCAGACCCGACGTAATCCTTCATGAATGCCTGCGAGTGTGTCGTTGGCAACTATCGGAATGCCATCCGGCGAATCGATCAGCGGGTTGGGAAATGCGTAACCCCGAAATCCGTTCTTGATATGGACCCGGCCACGAGTGATGTCCACGCACTCTTGCACACCATGGTTGAACATCCGGCGCATCAACACTGGCATTGTCTTCGATTGGTGATCGAGATGGATCGCCCGTATCAACGGCCAGGTTGGCGTGTCATCGTCGGCAACGGAGTCAACAGCTCTGACAGTAGATGCGAAGTCGGAGATGATCCGATCTTCATCGTCACTCGAATAAAGTTCTGCTAGTTCATCCATTCTTGCCAGACCGGCTTGAGTCACGAGGTGATCTTCGTATAGACCGGTATTGGTCAGTGTTTGAAGGTCCATCTTGAATGGATGCAAGCCTGTATGCGACAGGACTCCAAAGTAGAAGTTGCCATTCTGGAAGATGGCCTCCTTCTTGCTGTCGTAAAGCACAACATCCCACTTCCAAACTAATTGATTGTGGGCGGTGATGCCTTTGCCCTGTCCCATCAGACCGCCGAAAGTGGCTATGGCCCCATCAAAACCGGGCAAGCTGCAAGTGCCTGACCCTTCTTTGAGCGAGATTTGTGCTTCATCCAGCAAATCCATGTTGAAGTCGAGCACAGTGATAAGCTGGCCATCCGCCAACTGGACGGCGTAGGCCATTCCCAGGTTGTCGTCAGCCGGTATGGAATCTACGATCCGTCCCTTGCACATCTGCGAATGAGCTGCAAAGAAGCGCCTTACTCTCTTGGCTGCTTTCGGATCGCTGGAGACAGAGAGTCCAAGATCCTCGATTGATGTGACGGTGGAATTTGCCGTGACAAACAGCATGAAGCCGTCATCAGGAACATGGCCGTAGATACACCGGTAACGGATACCGTCACAGGTCCAACCGTGGGTAAGCCATTCGGCCGTCTTGCGCATCTCCTTGCGTTGCGCCTTGGAGCCGCCTGATTCAAAGCTAACAATTCCGTATTGGCATCCTTCGGGCATAAGGTCGTCCAGAATCTGACGTGTCTCATGCAACTGGAAATCACGGCGTGGATTTGCTGGCCTACTCGTGTCCTTGTAAGGGCGACGAATCGCCGGATGCTTTGGTCCGTTCTTTACGTCATAGACAATGTGGAATGCCATTTTGCTTGGCACATCCCAAACTGGCAAGCTTGGCTTCTGGTGGATGCTCTGAGCGCTCTTTGCGCCCACATTTGAAATACCAATAGACATGATGTCTCCTTCCCCCCTCCACGGGGTTGGTTACAGGTGAAGTTGCGTTTGGATGAGGCGGAATTCCTTAGTGCGCGGAACTGGTGCTAGGCACTAACGCTGGTGGAACTGCTCCTGGGAGCGGTGGCAACTATGTATCCGGCATTCACTCCGTCAACGACGCGTCCGCTGAGGTCAACGACAACTGCCTTGGCAATACCGAAAGCCTTCATGGCCGTTGGAACGGCCATTGCTTCAACTGTGCCGCTGTACTTGGCCGCTACTTCTGTGGTCTTGATGATTCCCCTGGCGAGGTTGTCGCCGATGGCGTGAAAGGTCTTGCTGCTGAATGTGGAGGCGATGAGAGACTGCATTAGCGCAGCCTTCAACTCAGGGGTCATGTTGCTCAGGTCAATATTCATTTCATTTTCCTTGTGGTTGGCAGTTTTGATTTACCCCCCTGGGCCTCGATCCAAAAAAGGCCAGGGAGATTCTTGCATATCTACCAAGTGCCTCTATCGCCAAACCATTTTTGGCCTCGCGTGTTGGCACGTAAAACCATGGCAGCGGTTTTGAGACCGCTACCGATGCTCGATTGAATCCAGTGAGGGGATGAAGCTGAAATGATCGGCGAAATGTGCTGAGTTAGATTCCGATTATCTGGCAGAATGCTGAATGCACAGAAAACCAAAAGAAAAATGGTCTCGCGTACGAGAGCCGTGCATCGGCTTGAAGCCGCTGACACGGCTGCTAATCATTGAGGTTGTGATGAATTTCGGCGAAGGAAAACCGTGAGGCTGGCTCTATGTCAGAATCAGAAACGTGAAAGCCTAGGAAAACAGAAAGAAAAAGGCCCTCGCGTGAGGACCTTTCTTACATCAGGAGATGGTATTAGCAAATCGGTGAGGCATCAACCTGAGCTTTCAATCGTCGTGCAGATCGTTGCGTTGCATGATCTGTCTTCTGTGCTGGCTGGGAACTGCCGTTGAATAGATCAATATTGCGAAAATCCCATTCACAACTTTCGTCAGTGATCTGCTTCGCTATAAAGGCGATTCCGTTCTTTGCTGGATCGAAGGGCTCTACTAGCACCAAATCGCCAGATTCAGAAGGAGATCGCCCTATGACGAAATTCCAGAGGCTAGCGACGAGCTGGCAAGGAATGATTTTGGCCGCAGTAAAAGCAGCGTGATAATGAGGAAAAATAATTACCCCAGATTTAGAACGATTCTCCAGTGAATTAACAAAGCAGATTCGTGTACGAAGAGTTCTCTCCAGAGAATTAATCAATTCCCTAAACTTGATATTGGCAGTTTCTGGTTTAATGTTCCAGGTAAATTCCAGCGTAGCAAATAACTGCCACTGCACAGGATTAAGCCATGATGCTACATCGGATGATAAATCTTTGCGGTAACCAATAGTGTTTCTAAATGTACTGTTCATTTGTATCTCTTTCATGTAGTATTTCTATTCTCTATTCTCTCTATTTCTATTTTTAGACATAGTGAGTCCTACGGTACTCTTTCATTCAATATAATCACTGCGCGTGCAGGTTATCCACCATATCGCAGTCCCCTTTCGGGTTGTATCGGCATATCTGCTGGCCATCTAGCAGATATACGTAATTTCTATGTTCCGGTGAAATTCACCGCAATCCAGATTCTCTATTCGCCCTCCAAACGGAAAGCTCATATATAATTAGTAGAGCAAACTCGTGAGAGTTACCAAAGCTGTTGTGATGAACGCACTCTCTTTTGTCAACGCAGTCCTTGCCATGAGACGTAATGCTGCACACTTCACGTAAGTTATGAGACTTATGACTGACCTGCGAAAGCTTCTCTTCTTGTCGGGCGTCGCTGGCTTCTCAATCTTCTTTCTATTCTGCTTTCTACCAACGCAGCCGCATGAAACGGTTTTATCAGGCTTCACATCCTGAGCACGAATCATCTCGAACTCGCCGCAGAGTTGGCATTCATACCAAGCCATTCTGTTTCTATCCTTGGCGCTTCGACGAGGTGCGTTTCCGTGCCGCTTCAAATGCGTCCCAGCCACCAGTTGCCCATATTGTGACATGTTTGAATTCATACTTTTATTCCTTCACTAATCTATTGATAACATCATAGCATAAGTCAGGGTTTGTACCAAAGTTTCAAGCTCTGCGGACTCGCCCGTCACAAGACGAAGATCTACGCGCAAAAGCGTTCGTGCTTGTCATGAGAAGAGGCAGAGCAGTTCCGATGGCGGTGAATGCCGCCATCGAACTCGCTGTTTCACATCGATCCCTTGGCTCCGGTTGAGCGGAATTCGCACGATTCGCCCTTGACACGAGGCTGGCACGTGCCGGGTTGGCCGCCGGAGGCGATATGGCAATGCCGATAAACGACGTTTTCTGATGGCCGCCGACATTACCTGACGACTTCTGAGCAGTTAACCTGCACATGATGCAGCTCATTGACCTTGATGGGGCCATAGTTAGAGATAACATACCATTCTCCATTGCGTCGGTGGACCTGACGGAAGACTCTGCCTGACAGACTCTGTTTCTGCTTCTGCGCCAGCACAATCTCACCCCTTGCATCAATACCGAGAAAGTTATCCTCACCATCGATAGGCAAATCGTTGAATTTCACATTAATTTGATCGGCCAAGGTCGCTTCATCTCCCAGTACCAGATAATCCTTGTCAGCGCAATGCACAGTGATCAGATCTGCGAGTTTCATTGCAACCTTATGCTCATCATCCTTAATGGACTGCGAATCAGCAGTGCTGCGGTCTCTCTCACTGGTGTCTGAAACATCAACCTTTGACTTGCAAGCTGTGAGAGTCACACAAAGCAAAAGAGTGCAGAGCAAGTACACCTTTTTCATTTCTTCCTCCTAAGACGCTTGGTTGATGCAATTCTCAATATTCCCTGGTTGAGGGAGTAGTGGCTTTGAACCACGCCGCCACTGGGACAGCAGTTCGCGTCGCTTGGCTCCTGAATTTCAGATTCTACAATTAGCGAGTCGCCGCGAATTGACGGATAGCCTTCCCTGAGCGTTTCTGACTGAGCAAGGTGTACATTGTTCCGGTGATCATTTTCGGGCCGCTTGGCTGCGCCAATTCCGCCGTTAGGCATCTCGGTGACTATCATCCAGCTCGAAAAACCCGCAGAGCCCTCGCCGCTAGATTCAAGGAGAACCGATGGGTGACCATCAATGGAGGAATTGACAACCTGTTTATACTCGCTAGAAGTAGAGTCACCGAGGAGCACCTTCTTGGACAGCCAACTCTGCTCGACAAACAATATAGCATCTACGCTGGTGACGAACTCGGCGCCACCAAACTCCTCAAGTGCATCTGGTGGAAGCCGTTTCACAGCGGCCTGATCACAACTATAACGGTTCATCCGAACGTCATGTCCAGTCCAAATATTCACTTTTGTACTGGATAGAAGTTGGCATTGAGCCGCAGCCTGATAAAGGGGTTAAGTCTTAGGATCAAGGTGCGAAAAGTCCAGCTTTGCACGAGTGTGGACTACAAGCGCAGTGGCCGCAACAAGAAAAAGAAAACCGGTAGAAGTTCCTACCCAAAGCAAAAGGCGCATTTTTGGTCGCATTGTTCCTCCGAGAGTTCTTTGTTTCGTAATGTTCTATAATTGGGCTTAGAATACTTCGTCCAATTAACTTCTGATCGATTCTACTTGCTTCGATCATAAGCCAAAATAGAAGGCTGTGCCCCACTCATTGCGAGAATGATCCCGCCGTAGATGCCCACAATGAGGCTTTGCCCCTTGAAGTGCGAGCCACTACCACTGCACGGCGTTCACTTTGGCCTGGAGTTCCTCACCTTGAGCAGGGCGCAAATAACGCATTGTGCTTGCGAGATCACTGTGCCCGGCAAGAGCTTGGACTGTTTTTAAGTCAATCCCACTTCGGAGAAGTGTCGTCATGTACGTGCGCCGGAATCGGTGGAGCGTGAATTCCTGACACTCACGGCGCTCTTTGCACCCTTCACACCTACCACAGTTAAGGCCAGCCCGTTTTGCTAGCCCCTTGAGCGCCCGGAGAAGTTTCGTGTTTGGCTGTCCGTTTCGTGTTCCAAGAACCAGCGATTCGCCGGGGTGGCTATCCTGCTTTGTCTTGAGTTCAAGGAGAACATCATCTGGAACTGCGATCTCACGCTGCTCCTTATCCTTCACTTTGAATCCCCATTTCTCCTTCCCCCTCACGGTCAGCGTTTTGCGGGCATAGTCGATATCCGAATACTCAAGGTACATCAACTCTTGCTCACGCAATCCACACTTCAGGGCGAGAAGAATCGTGAGGTTCATCTTCGGATCAGCCTCTCCAAGCAATGTCGAGATCTGATCTCGGCTATAAACGGTCGGCAGTTTCTCCTCATACGATGGCTTTGGCGGAAAAACGGTTTTATCGAGTCCTGAAAACACCAGCCAAGAGGTGAGACGGGCGTGTTTATTCGCCACGGTTCGATCCTCACAGCCGCGCTTTCGAAGCACGGCATGGAACTTGAGCACATCCTCACGGCTTATTTCGTCAACGTATGTTTTCTTGGTTCCGGCGATGAACTCAGATGTAACACTCCTGGCTTGTGCCGCTGCCTCCATTGCGTTGCGGGATTCGGCATCCTTGATATAGGCGCGGGCTGTCTCGCGTAGAGTCTTGCGCTCCCGGTCGGCTTCGACTTTCAGCCCGGCATCTTCCGCCACGACTCTGGCGGTGCTGACCAGTTCTTGCCGTGCCCTTTGTGCGTCCGCATCCGCTGCGTTCTTCCCAACAGAGATGTACTTGGGCGTGCGGTTTTCGTACAGCCGGAGATCGTAAGAGAAGCCCTCAACCTTCACAGGCTGGCCATTCACTACAGCGTAACCGGGCTTGACACGCCCGTTCCCTCCCCTGGCGGCTGGGTGCCTCTTCCAGGTGCCGTTCGAATCCCTATACCGGATCATCAAGGTGACTGCTCTGTTTTCCACGCGCCTCCTAGTCAAATGTATGACAACTGCATGACAACGATATTATCACACCAT